>LXNI01002813.1_pt1 | contig 11273 bp, 6 predicted proteins | sample 809091 | NCBI WGS metagenome assembly LXNI01 (sample SAMN04870527, study PRJNA318959) | sponge metagenome | biome: 01000161; feature: marine sponge reef; material: water | host: Sarcotragus foetidus | place: Greece: Milos, Mediterranean Sea | collected 2013-05-29 | depth 5-7 m | reverse complement strand
GCGCGGCCCGTACGCCAGTCCCATGCCATGGCTCCTGTTGATACGGAGGCCGCGAGGACACGCTGCCCGTCTAGGGACCAAGCGACGTGTTCGAATTCAGGGGAATCCTCGATGCCTGGGCTCTCTAGGATGGTTGGGTACGCTTCGGGATTGGCGAAGTCCGTGATGCTCACATCCGTGGACGCAGCGGCGACCCGCCTCCCGTCAGGGGACCACGCAGCGGCCCGAACCCAGTACGAGACACTGCGAGGGGGGCCTACTGATGCTGCCACGACTCGCGTCTCAAGATCCATTCTTCCGGACACAATGTCAGAGAGCATGGCGACTCTATTCGAAGCCGGTGAGTACGCCACCCACGCAGTCGGCCGCGCCGAGGTGGCCCACCGCGGGGCACCCACGTCGCGGGCAGGTATCTCGAACAGCTGGCCCCCGGTACGGGTGTACCAGACACGAACCGTCCCGTCTGTGCCGGAGGTTGCGAGGCGTGCTAAGCCTGTAGCAAAGGACAGCGAAAGCACCCGGCCCGCGAGGTGCCCTTCGAATTGGCCTAGTTGCCGCGCGGCCCCATCCCAGACGAGCGCCGTGCCGTCCCAGCTGGCGGCCGCATACCGGCCGCCGTCTGCGGACCATGCCACTGCCGCCACGCGGTTTAGAAAACGGTCATGAAGTGCGAGTTGCGTTCCATCTTCGACGCTCCAGATCTTGACCGTCCTGTCGTTGCCGGCGCTCGCGAGTCGCCGACCGTCGGGCGAGAAGGCGAGACCCGTCACCTGTCCGCGGTGAGGCTCGTAAGATAGATCCCCGGAATTGGACCAATGGATCAGCTCGTCGCCGGAACCGGTCGACCATACTCGCAGTGATGCGCCCACGACGGCGACGGCAATGCGGCTACTGTCCGGCGAGAACGCGATGGCGTCAACCGGAGAGCGCCCGTTAATCTGAAGGTTCCCTTCGTTGAGCAAGGCGTGCGAAAGGGTCCAATCGGACGTGTTCCAGAGTTTGACGAAGCCGTCGTTTCCTCCTGTCGCGACTAGCGTTCCGTCCGGCGACCACGCGATATGGACCGCGACTAGCTCGTGCGCTTGGGTTTCGAATTCGACTGTTGCGTCCTCGACCCGATAGACGTTGAGCGCCCCGGTCCGCCCCAGTGCGGCGACTCGCCGGCCGTTGGGCGACCATGCAATCTGCACCGGACCGCGAGAGCCCAATGTCCCGAGATCGAGGTTTCGCAGCAGTTCCCCGGTTACCGGGCTCCAGAGACGAATCGCTGTGCGCGTCCGCGTTGCGATTCGGTCCCCGGTCGGCGACCAGTCCGGCCAGAGCAGCTGTGGCAGCTGTTCGCCATCGAACTCAAGTTCGGTCCTGCCGCTCCGCACCTCGATGATGCGAGCTCCGGAAAGCGTCGCAACAATCACTCGAGAGCCATCGGGGGACAGCGAGAACCCAAACAGGCGGTCGCTGTCGACAAGTCGCCGGGTCTGTGGGGGCCACGCAGTCGTTGTCCAAGTGACCAGCGAGTCGTAGGAGCTGGTCAGCATCAGGTCGCCGGCGAGCGGCAGGAATTGCACGCTCAAGATCTCGCTCCGATGGCCGCTGACCCTGAATGTTGGTTCGATCGGGTTCGATTGCGCAACCGCGTCGATTGCAATGCCCGCGAACAGAGCCAAAGCGCCGAAGGCCGGCCAACGCATGTTGTGGGAACGGACTGCCAAGCAATGAGCCTACTGGGTGCCTGCTGAGTTGTCCAGCCGATACGTGTGAAGAGTTATCGCGTGTCTCCGCTGGCTGGATGCTGGCCGGTACTCGCGGTGGGCCGATCTGGTTCGTGCTCAAAATGCCCAATCTAGTTTGCAACCGCACCATCAGCACTTGTCTCGGCATTGATGGCCGGGTCCGACACTGCTCTGTTCTACGAATGAGCACGGCGGGTTGAGAGCGATCCGATCCCGTCTGGCGGAAGAGAGGCCGACGCGTACAGTGTCTTCCGATCGTGGTACTTCTCGCAATGTGGGGCTCGGGCCAATGCAGACGGTATTGGGTCTGGGCACTGCTGGCCGCCGGCAGGATGGCCAGTTGTGAGGGGAGTCCGTGGTTGGCGCACGTGGCCGTGTCGCCGGCAGGCCCTGCGCTAGACTGGGGTCTACAGAGGCACTTCCGTTATGACTCGTCTTCCACACAGCCTTCGACTCCGGACTTGGGCGCTATTCGTTGCCATGCCGGCCTTACTCGTCGGTGCGGAAGCCGGTGGGGTGCAGTTCGATGATCCGTCCGGATGGATGTCGGCCCCCAAGCCGATGCGCGCCGCCAATTTCACGATCCCGGCCGCTTCCGGTGACAGACAGGACGGGGAGATGGCCGTGTTCTACTTCGGACCGGGCCAGGGTGGCGGGGTGGAAGCCAATCTGCGGCGCTGGCTTGGCCAATTCGTCAAGGCGGACGGCAGTCCCATGAGCGCGGGCGATGCCGAGCGTGAAGACCAGCAGGTCAACGGCATGGCGGTCACGCTGCTCGACGTGTCCGGAACCTATCTTTTCAAGCCATTTCCGATGGCTCCGAAAGCCACCCCAATGCCGGGCTACCGCATGCTGGCAGCCATCGTACAAGGGCCGGACGCGCCGATCTTCTTCAAGCTGACGGCACCCGCCAAGACCGTGGCTGCGGCGGAAGCCGAGTTTCGCAAGATCATCGCTTCGCTGAAACGCTAGCAGCCAGCCGGCGCCGCAGGGTCAGGAACCGGTCTGGCGGATCACGAGGGTGTCGCCTGAATTGATGCGCGAGGAGCGTAGCCCGTTCCAGCGCATCAGGTCATTGACGCTGACCCCGAAGCGTTTGGCGATAACCGCCAGTGAGTCGCCACTTCGGATGCGGTAGTTCGTCTGGGCGGTGGAGGCTTGCGCACCCACCACCAGCTTCTGCCCTGGATAGATCCGCGAAGTGCTGAGGCTGTTCCAGCGGCGCAGGTTGGCTACCGTCGTTCCGTGCCGCTTGGCGATCGTGTCCAACGAATCTCCGCGCACGACGCTGTAGGTGCCCGATCCGCTCGGCACCGGCCGGCCGGCCGGCGAAGCCGATCTGCCACCCGTGGCGGACTGGCTGACGATCAGTTCCTGGCCAGGCTGGATCGTGCTGCCCCGAATGCCGTTCCAAGCCCTCAGCATGGCAGCGCTAGTGCTGTAACGTTCGGCGATGCCACCGAGGGTGTCGCCGCGCCGCACGGTGTAGCGTCCAGAGCCGCTCGGGCTGCTTGACGGTCGAGAGACGGATGTAGAGGGCCGCGGACTCGCGCTTGCCTGCGTGCCTGACGGCGGGCGCACGAGCAGGAAGTTGCCCGCACGGATGCGGCTGCTGCGCAGATTGTTCCACTTGCGCAGCTCGCCGACTGACACGCCAAACTGCGAGGCGATGGTCGACAGGGAGTCGCCGGAGCGAATGCGATAGTGGTTGGGGCTGGGAGCGGGGGTCTGGCGCGCAGGGAGGCCCGCCGAAGCGGAGGCCCGCTGCGGCGCGGGCGCTTCCGGCGCGGGGCCGGGCACTCTTAGGGTCTGGCCGACATGGATCGTGCTGCCCCGGATCCCGTTCCAGGCCTTCAGCTGCGCGACCGATGCGCCTACCCTTGCGCCGATTCTGGACAGCGAGTCCCCGCGGCGCACGGTGTAGCGGCCTGTGGGGGCCGAGCCTGATGCTGCCGTTGTTGCCGTGGTGGAGCCGCTGGCCGCGTTGGGGTCAACGATGAGATACCGCCCGGCCCGGATCCGCGTGCTGCTGAGCCCGTTCCACTGCTGCAGGTTCGCGACGGTGGTTCTGAAGCGCCGGGCGATGCCACCCAAGGTGTCGCCGGAAGCGATGCGGTAGCGTCCCGTGCCCGGCTCGAGCAATCCTCCGGCTCGCCCGCCGCCGTAGTAGCGGTAAATCGCCAGCTTCGTCGTGGTCGGGACGGTCAGCCTCTGCCCGCCTTGGAGCGGCGCGTCCGGTGCCAGCGAGTTCAGCTCCAGCAGCGTTTCGGGATTGACGTTGTGGCGATGGGCCACGGCGGCCAGCGTCTCTCCCGACCGCACTTCGTAACGCCGCCAGTTCAAGCGCTTGTCGGCGGGCACCAAGGCGATCTCGCGTTCGAACCGCTCGGCCGCTCCTTGCGGCAATCTGAGGTCATAGGCGTAGGGCGGCGTGGCGGAGCGCAGCAGGGCTTGGTTGAGATCCTTGATTGTGTCGGCTGAAACGCCCGTTGCGTCGGCGATCAGCGCGAAGCTGGTTTCGCCCAAAGTGCGCACTGTGTCGTACTCCAGCGGCGGTGCGTAGTCGATCTCTCCTAGATCGAATAGTTCAAGGTTCTGGCCGACCAAGGTCATCGCCAAGATGATCGGGACGTAGTTGCGGGTCTCGCTGGGCAGCGCTCGCCGCTTGATCAAGGTCCAGTAGTCGCGGCTGCCCGTTCGCTGGATGGCCCTCTTGACCCGGTTCGGACCGGAGTTGTAGGCAGCCATCGCCAAGTACCAGTCGCCGAACTCGATGTGCAGGTCCTTGAGGTGTTTGGCCGCCGCCCGCGTGGCGGTTTCGGCGTCGTAGCGCAGGTCGACGTAGCGGTCTTGGCGCAGCCCGTACTGTTTGCCGCGCGAGGACATGAACTGCCACATGCCCGTAGCGCGGACGCGCGAGTGCGCCTTGGGGCGAAATCCCGACTCGGCCATGGCGAGGTAGTAGATCTCGCGCGGCACGCCCTCCTCCTCGAGAATGCGCTCGATCATTGGCCGGTATGCGGAGCCTCGCGCTAGCGAGACGCGAATCGTCGCCATGCCGCGGTTGCTCTTGGTGAAGTAGTTGAGCAGGCGCTTGACGTCCGCGGTCAGCGCAAGCGGCAACTCCGACCGGGTGTGCAGCAGGGCCTCCTCGTGGGACAGTTCCCTGGGGGCTTCGTCGGGAAGCGTGAGTTCGAGCAGTTCGTCGAGCAGCGCGATCTCGTCCTCGCTGGCGGCCAGCTCTTCGGGATCCAAGGAGGGGGGGCTGTCAAGCAGGCTTCGTGCAGCCTCTGCTTCTGCCGCCGCTCGGGCCGCCTCATAGCTGTCCTCGACGGCTGCACTGGCCGGTGGTTCTAACTCCTGCGGGGCTGGCTCGGCGGCTGCTGTTTCCGCCGCTGCAGGTTGCGCCGGGGCCGTGGACTGGGGCTGGTCGGCTGGTGGGACCGGGTCTGGACGTCCTAGGGTCAGCGGCCGGCGGGAACACGCAACGAGGCACAACGCGCAGGCAAGGCCCGCCAGCAGGCACGGCCGCCAATTCCGGCCAACGCCGTTAGCTCGCAAGGCAAGGAAATGGGTGCGGAGCCGAGCAAAACATACCCGGAAGGAAGTGTCCATGAACGGGAGCGCCACTTCGGAACATTATCACATGGGGAGTGCTACCATGGTCAATCTTGCCGGCGCGATATAGTGCGCCAGGATAGGAGTTCGTATGGCTGAATCTTCTCCGCTTGTCGCAGTGATTATGGGCAGCACCTCGGACTGGGGCACGATGAAGGCCTGCTCGGAAACGCTCGAGCAGTTCGGCGTGCGGCACGAGTGCAAGGTCAGCTCGGCGCATCGCACGCCTGCCATGACGGCCGAGTACATCGGCTCCGCCGAAGAACGCGGAATCCGGGTGATCATCGCGGCGGCCGGCGGTGCGGCGCACCTTGCTGGGGTGTGCGCGGCGCACACAGTGCTGCCGGTGCTGGGCGTGCCCATGCCCAGTGTCCTGGACGGAGTGGACTCGCTGCTCTCGACAGTGCAGATGCCCGGCGGAATTCCCGTCGGGACCCTGGCAATCGGCAAGGCCGGGGCCAAGAATGCGGCGCTGCTGGCGATCGCGATCCTAGCCACTAGCGACGAGTCCCTGCGGGATGGCCTGAAGGACTTCCGCCGCGCCCAGGCGGAGAAGGTGCGCAGCGCGACGCTGGACTAGGCGGAATTCGCGGCCCGAGTTTTGGTACGCTCGTTGGCCGCAATGACACTTCATCCCCTCGTCATCCTCTCGATCGCCATCGCGGTCGTGTTCGTATTGATCCTGCGCTTGCGGATCAACGCCTTCATCGCGTTGATCACGGCTGCCACCACGGTGGGCATCCTGTCGCCCAATGTCGGGCTGGGGGAGGTGATGCCATCGGTGGCGGGCGAGTTCGGCGGCGTCTGCGCCAGCATCGCGATCGTAATCGCGCTGGCGGCCCTGATCGGCCAGTGCCTGATGGAAAGCGGCGCGGCGGACAAGATCGTCAGGGTCTTCGTGCGGGCGCTTGGCGAGAAACACGCTTCGCTTTCGCTGCTGTCAAGCGGTTACGTGTTGTCGGTACCTGTGTTCTTCGACACGGTCTTCTACTTGCTGGTGCCGCTGGCGCGCGCCATGCGCGTGCGCATGGGCAAGCACTACCTGCTGTTCCTGATGGCGATCTCGGCGGGTGGGGCGGTGACGCACTCGATGGTGCCGCCTACGCCGGGCCCGCTGGCGATGGCAGCGACGCTGGGGATCGACTTAGGCGTGATGATATTGGTCGGCGCGGTGATCGCGGTGCCGATGTCGGTGGGGGGCTGGCTGTTCGGCATCTTGCGCGACCGCCAGCTGGACGTGCCGTTGCGCGAGACGCAGGGATTGACTCTGGACGAACTCGAGGACCTCGCCAAGAAAGGCGAGGAGCGGCTGCCTAGCTTCTTCATGGCCATGCTGCCCATCGTGCTGCCGGTGATCCTGATCGCCTCCAACACGCTGGTCGGCGCACTGGGCGTGGGGGGCGTGCTCGGCGACGTCACTTCGTTCTTGGGGAATCCGAACCTTGCCCTGCTCGCATCGGCCGCGATTTCGCTGATGCTATTGGCCAAGCAGAAGGGGTATACGCTGGCGCAGCTGGCCGGGCCGGTGGAGACTTCGCTCGCGAGCGGGGGTCTGATCATCCTGATCACGGCGGCGGGCGGCTCGTTTGGCAAGATGCTGGTCAGGGCCGACGTCGGCAAGGTCATCGGCGACATGTCGCAGGAGTTCGGCGTGCCGTTGCTGCTGCTGAGCTTCCTGCTCGGAACGCTGCTGAAGGTGGCCCAGGGCTCGGGGACGGTGGCCATGATCACCGTGTCGGCCATCATGGCCCCGCTGCTGATCGATACGCCTCCGGGCTTCCACACCGTCTACGTGGCGTGCGCGATCGGCTCGGGATCGCTGGTCGGTTCGTGGATGAACGACTCGGGCTTCTGGGTCTACAAGCAAATGTCGGGCCTGACCGAGACCGAAGCGCTCCAGACGTGGACGCCGCTGCTGGCGGTCATGGGCGTGATCGGATACATTGTGACGCAGATCGCCGCCCTGATTCTGCCGCTCGCGTAAGCAGCGCCAAGAGATGGCTATCTGCAAGCTCGAGCCGGCGGTCCGGTCTCTTGTGCCGCTGGTTGCGAGAGGTGGGGCGATTCAAGTTGCACGAGCGTGAGAGGTGTCTGCCTTAGTCGCTCTTGCGCGACACGTCCGCGGGCACTGCGGCGTACACTTGGGATCCAAATTGTCTGCACTCGTGGCTGGGCCTCCGCTCGCCCACGCAAGTATGGATGCCGGTACGCGCTCCCAGGCACTGTGCGGGATTGCGTGGCGGAAGGGCCTGCCAGCTCTTGCTTGGCGCGACGGTCGACGCGCCCTCTCGGGCACGCGCAACTCTACGTGCCGAGCCGCTTCCCAACTCTTTGAACGCCCCAACGACCGCGACTAGCGCGCGCAGGCTTGGCGTCCCAACGACGGTACGGCAGTGTGCCGCGGATACGCCCGCAGTGCGGGAAATGCTCCGAGAGCGTTCACTGAAACCGAGACCGGGGGTTGCCCGTCTCAGCCAGTAACCCCAATCCAGAAGGAGATGATCATGAAATCCACAATCCTCAAGTCCCTGATTCCGATGGCGCTGTTCGTTGCGAGTGGCGCGGCGGCAGAGATCGACTCGGTGGACCGGAAGGTCCGCCAGGAGTTGGTCACGCTGCCGTACTACGGCGTGTTCGACAACTTCACCTATCGAGTCGACGGTTCAAACGTGACGCTTGAAGGCCAAGTGACCAGACCTACCCTGGCGACCGCCGCCGAGCGGGCTGTCGGGCGGATCGCTGGAGTGACCGAGGTCGTCAACAAGATCGAGGTGTTGCCACTCTCGTCCCAAGACGACCGGATTCGCCGCGCCGTCTACCGTGCGATCTACTTCAATCCCGCGCTCAGCCGTTATGCCTTGCAGGCGGTGCCTCCAATCCACATCGTCGTGCGGAACGGAGACGTGACACTGGAAGGCGTGGTGGCAGCTTCGATGGAGAAGAACATCGCGACCTTGGAGGCAAACGGTGTCGCCGGGGCCTTTTCGGTGGTCAACAACCTCAGGGTAGAGCAGGACGGTTAGCCCACTTCTGCCCTAGGGCATCCCATTCGCCGGACGGCGCGGGTAGGGACTTGATCGGCAGCCAGACGCTGCTGGAACAGTCCTCCGCGCTGTCTTAATTTGGCGGCATAGATCGCAGGGTTGCCCGGATTCTGATCGGGAGCGAGCGTCGGCCCGGAGTTCCCCGCAGCCCTGCCCAAATAGGTGCCGCTGGGCCGCGACCCGGCCCCAATTGGCCGACATAGCCGAGGCTCAGGGCCGCACTTGGCCATCTCGAGCCCCGGTAAATGGCAAGCTTCGCTACAATCGCACTAGCCTGGGCGGGGGTCGGCACTTGCCGCGGCCCCTCGCTAAAGTGCTTGGCTGACCAGTTCGGCTGGCCGCCACGGGAGCGCTTTCGAAGGCGCGTACATGATGCAACTCGTGCTTCGGCCGTTCGCCAAGGATTGTCGCTGGATCTGTCTCGCCGTAGCGGCGATTTCCTTGGCAGCCGCGCCTGCGGCCGCCACTGGCGACGTGCTGACGAACGTTCTGCAGCCGGTCTTTCGCCAGAGTTGCGTCAAGTGCCACGGCGAGCGCGGCAATCTGATCGGAAAGGTCAACCTGTTCGAACTTCGGAGCGCCGCCGATCTCACAGCGGATCCAGAGCTGTTGACAAGTTTGGTCGGGGCTCTCGATTCGGGGATCATGCCGCCTCCGGGCGAGGCCCCGCTTGCGGTGGAGCAGCGCCAGCGGCTGGTTGCAGAGCTGCGCAAGCTACTGCACGGCGCCGTGCGTTCGCAGGCCCCGCCGCCTCACACGCCGATTCGGCGCATGAACCGGTTTCAATACAGCAATGCGGTCCAAGATCTGCTCGATCTGCGCGTTGACGTGTTCGCCCTGCCGGAGCGCATGCTGCGGGACTATGGCCACTTCCGTCCCGCGTCGGGCCGCATGCCCGGCGAACTCAAGGCGGGCAGCCGCCCGCTGGGCAAGTCGCAGCTGATTGGCAAGCGGTTGGCGGGCGTTGCCCCGTTTCCGCAGGATTTGCGCGCAGAGCATGGCTTCGACAACCGCGGCGACCATCTCACTTTGTCGCCCCTGCTGCTGGAATCGTTCCTCAATCTCGGCAGGTCCATCCTTGACAGCGGGGACTTCAACAGGGACACCAGCGGCGCATGGGCGCGGCTCTTCGCGCCGCCGCCGGAATCGGAAGCCGGCGCTGCGTTAGTCAAGGCAACCTTGCGCGATTTCCTCACGCGGGCGTTTCGGCGGCCCGTCGACGATGCCCTGCTGGAACGCTATGCCGGCCACGTCGCTGCGCAGATGGAGTCGGGGCAGTCGTATGCCGACAGCATGAAGGCAGCCATCTCGGCCGCTCTGGCCTCGCCGCGCTTCCTCTATCTCTACGAGCGGGCTGGCAGCGGCGAGGCGGCTCGGCAGCTTGACGATTTCGAACTGGCGTCGCGCCTGTCGTTTTTCCTGTGGGGCAGCGTTCCCGACCAAACCCTGCTCGACTTGGCCGCCCAAGGCAGGCTGCGCGACCCTGCTGTGCTGCGCGAACAGGCGGGACGCATGCTGACAGACGCCCGCCTGAAGCGCTTTTGCGACAGCTTCCCCACCCAGTGGCTGCAGCTCGAGCGCATCGTGGCCTCCGTTCCCGACCGCGAACGGCACCCGGATTTCTATTTCGCCAAGTTCCGGGCCAGCATGCACATGATGCTGGAGCCGCTGCTGCTGTTTGAGACGATCCTGATCGAGAACCGTTCGATTCTGGAATTGGTCGACTCGGACTTCAGCTATCGCAGCGAGTTGTTGGAGTCGTGGTATCGCGACGGCACCCGTCCGGCGAGAGTCCCGCCGACAGCCGTGCCGTTCCGCCGCGTTTCGATCACCGATCGCCGCCAAGGCGGCGTGATTACGACCGCGGCGGTGATGACGATGACGTCGAACCCGCTGCGAACGCAGCCCATCACGCGGGGGGCTTGGCTCGCGGGCGTGATCTTCAACGATCCGCCAGACCCCACGCCGGCAGGGGTGCCGCCCCTGCCGGAGGAGGAAGGAATCGGCCAGACGGCGAACTTGACCATCCGGGAGCGCTTTGAGCAGCACCGGACGAACCCGGAGTGCTCGGCCTGCCACGCCAAGCTCGATCCCTTGGGGTTTGCCTTGGAGAACTACGGTCCGACCGGAGTGTGGCGGGACGCCTACGACAACGGCCGCGAGGTGGACTCGGCCGGCGTGCTGTTCGGGCGACACGAGTTCGACAGCATCGTGGAGTTCAAGGACGCGATCCTCGCCGAGAAGGACCGCTTTGCGCGCGCCTTCGCCGGCCACCTGCTGGCGTTCGCCCTAGGCCGCGCCGTGGACGCGTCGGACGGGCCGGCGCTTGATCGGATCGTACGGGAATCGGCGGCAGAGGGGTACCGGTTGCAGCACATGATCTTGCAGATCGTGCTCAGCGAGCCCTTTCAGCGCAAGTACAGTCCGGCTAAGCTAGAGAGGGCGGCCCTGTAATCCGGTCAGTTTCATGCGCAGCACGTCGAGACGGTCATTTCTGCGTGGCGCAGGCGGCGCCGCGCTCGCGCTGCCTTGGCTGGAGAGCCTCGCGTCGGCAGCGCCGCGCCCGTCGCGGTCCCAGTCCAAGCCGCCCAAACGCCTGGGCTTCTTTTACGTGCCGATCGGCGTCGTGCGCCGCGGCTTCTTCCCCGGCGAGGGGCACGCCGGCCTGCCGGCCTTCAACGGTGACTTCAGCGCGATCATCGACACCACGACGACGGTTGGATCTCACCCGATCAAGCTCACGCCCACGCTCGAGCCGCTCGAGACAATCAAGCACAAGGTGGCTCTGGTCACAGGGCTGGACCGCACCTTCCAGATCGGCACCGACGTTCACGCCCAGTGTGCTTCGTGCTTCTTGAGCAGCGCCGCGCCGTTCACG
>LXNI01002812.1_pt1 | contig 11273 bp, 6 predicted proteins | sample 809091 | NCBI WGS metagenome assembly LXNI01 (sample SAMN04870527, study PRJNA318959) | sponge metagenome | biome: 01000161; feature: marine sponge reef; material: water | host: Sarcotragus foetidus | place: Greece: Milos, Mediterranean Sea | collected 2013-05-29 | depth 5-7 m | reverse complement strand
AAGCAATGTGGCAGGCCCCACATAATGAGGAATGACACGGCCAGCGTGCCCCTCTCTGCCTCCCGAAGGGCGCTTCACGTTCGCAAGTACAGGATATCATGATTTTATCATCGGAATCAGCGGAAAATATGCGAATTCGGGGCGTTACGAACGTGAAGCGCTGGGCGAAGCGGTTTTGATCAGAGTATCCTTAAGGTGTACTGCCGCGAGTTTGTTTCGATTAAATCGACCCAACGGCCCTATTTCAAAACGAACGCGCAAAATCCGCCGTTCTTCGTTCAAGGCAAAGGTAGCTCTCGCTGCCGTGCGCGGCGACTGAACTCGCCGAACGTTTCGAGTTTCGCCCGAACCGGATATAATCCCAAAAAAGGCCATTTCCCGGAGGTTATGTTTGAGATAAACAGGTGTCTGTATGAACCCGGCGCTGTACCCCCTGCACTCGACTCCGCCCGGCATGAAGCGTAACGCATGGCGCATGACGGCACGAAAGCCGGTAAAAAACAATTTTTGCGATTTTTTCCGGACCCCGATCGAGGCAGAAGACGTAATACAGTTATGTTGCTGCGCCATTCTTCTCAAACGCCGGTAACGATGGAGTACAAGGAACTGCTTGAGCATGGCATTGCCACGAAGGACTTCGTGCGGACCGAGATTGCAGGAGTGCGGACCGAGATTGCAGAGGTACGGACCGAGATTGCGGAGCTACGGACCGAGGTGCGGACGGGAATTTCAGACCTCCGTGCCGAGGTTAAAGACGGAGAGTCCAGGATCATCAAGTGGATCGTCGGAACGGCTATTGCCGCTTCCCTTGTTTTTCTCGGTATCCTGAACCTGATCGGGCTGAATTTCCAATAGGCTACCGGGAGCCGCAACATCATACAGGGATCAGGCACCATTCCTGTCACCCCCTCCCCATCCAGTACGCCTCGATTTCTTCCAGGCTCTTGCCCTTCGTTTCCGGCAGCACCTTCCAGCCGAGCCAGATAGCCGGGGCGCACAGCACGGCGAACAGCCAGAACGTGCCGCTTGGCTGCAACGTCTCCAGCAACCACGGCACCGTCTGCCCCACGAGCGCCGTACCGCCCCACAACGCAAAGGTGGCGACGGACATGGCCCGCCCCCGGACGCGCGTCGGGTACATCTCCGCAAGCAGCACCCAGATGACCGGGCCGAACGACGCCGCAAAGCAGGCGATGTAAATCAGAATAAAGACCAGCAGCCACGGGCCTTCCGTCGCGCCGGCCTGGAAGAGCGCCCCGACGACCAGCAGCGAAACGACCAGCCCCGATACGCCCCCGATAAGCAGCGGCCTTCTGCCGAGGTCGTCTATTTTCCAGATGGCGACCAGCGTGAACAACACGTTCACCACCCCGATCACCACCTGTCCGCCCAGCGCATCGCCCAGCGTAAAACCCGCCTCTTCGAGAATCCTCGGACCATAGTAAATAATGGCGTTGATGCCGCTCACCTGCGTCAAAAAGCCAAGGGCCACCCCGAGCACGATCGAAAACCGGATGCCGCGATGCCCCAGAATCCGCTTCCAGGATTCCGGCTCCTGGGCCAGCGCCGTTTCGATCTCCTCGACCTGACCGGCGGCGGTTTCCGCATCCGCCACCTGCGCCAGAATCTTGCGCGCTTCGCCGGGACGGCTCCGGGCAACCAGCCAGCGCGGGCTTTCCGGCACAATGAAGAGCAACAACAGGAAAAGCAGCGCAGGTATGGATTCGCTGCCGAGCATGCCGCGCCACACCTCGTCTCCGGCGAAAATGCCTTCGGATACGCCGGGCGCCCGTTGCAGCAGCCAGGCATTCACGAAGTACGAACACAGGATGCCGACCGTGATGGCCAACTGGTACATCGACACCATGCGTCCGCGCACGCGGGACGGCGAAATCTCGGAGATATACAACGGGGACAGCATGGAGGCCACGCCCACGCCCACCCCGCCGACGAGCCGGTACACGATGAGCATGAAATGCCCGCCGGAATACGCGCAACCGATCGCGGAAAGCAGAAACAGCGCGGCAGCCAGCATCAGGATCAGCTTGCGCCCGAACCTATCGCTCAGGAAGCCCGCCACCGAAACCCCCATAATGCAGCCGAGCAGCGCCGAACTGACATACCACCCCTCCATGACCGGACCCAGCCCGAACTTGTCCGTCACGAACCCGATCGTGCCGGAAATAACCGCCGTGTCGTAGCCGAACAAAAACCCGCCGAGCGATGCAATGATAGCGAGGCGCAGCAAATAGCCGGAAGAAGAGCGGGACATACGGCCTTTACAGAGATGGGGACAGCGCGGATGGCTATGCGGAACGGACCGTTTCCACAAAATGGCGAAGCACAGGATCCGGATTCTCTTCCGACCACACCATCCTGAGCAGGAGATGGGGCGCGGGACCGGCAAGCGGCACGAACCGCACATCCTGCATGCCCGGTCGATTTCTCATAGAAACAGGCACAAAGGCTACGCCCAGGCCGGCCCCCACCATGCCCAGCGCCACGCCCATGCGGTTTGCCCGCTGCGCAATGCGCGGACCGAATCCCGCCCGTCGGCACAAATCGATAAGGCCGTCGAATAATTCCGGCTCGGAAGACCGAGCCACCATCACGAAGGATTCTTCGGCCAGATCGGCCAACGCGACTTCGGAAGCGCCGGCAAGAGGATGGCGGGCCGGCAAAGCCAGCAGCACCTCCTCGCGGGCCACTACCTCGGAAGCGAAATCCTCGGGGCAGGGGCCGGAAAACCCTACGGAAATCGTTCGGCGGCGGAGCGCCCCCGGTTGGTCGTGCGTCTGTATTTCGCGCAGGGTGAGCGCAATGCGGGGGTGACGTTCCCGGAACCGACGCAGAAGGCGGGGCAGCACCCCGTACATGGCATACCCCGTAAATCCGATCACGAGACGGCCCACCTCGCCGTGCGCGGCCCGAAGCGTTTCGCGGCTGGCAATCTCCACCTGATCGAGCGTACGCCGGGCCTCCGGCAAAAACGCCGCGCCCGCCCCGGTCAACTCCACGGCATGCCCGCTCCGGTCGAACAGCTGCACGCCCAGTTCCTCCTCGAGGCGCTGGATGTGACGACTCAGTGTAGGCTGGGTCAGGGAAACCCGCTCGGCGGCCCGGCTGAAGTTCTTTTCTTCAGCGGCGGCTACGAAAGAAAGGATGTGCTGGGTGTCCATTGCCAGACTGAAAAACGCGACCTATGCAGAAACTGCATAAAGATAGGGTCTTCTATGCAATTATTCTATTAGGATACTCTGATTAAGTCCGCAAAGCTCAGAGGCTTGCGAGGGGCGGGCTGGCAAGGAATGACGAAGCAGTGTGGTAGGCTCCACACAATGAGGAATGACGCGGCCAGCGTGCTTCTCGCAACCTCCCGAAGGGCGCTTCACATCCGCGATGCCCGAAACCTCAATGTTTTTCGCAAATTGCAACGAGGGAACCATGATGTCATTTACGCACGAAAGTGAAGCGCTGAGCGAAGCGGTTTTGGTCAGAGTATCCTAAAATAGATGGAATTTTTTGGAGTGGCTGGAAACTTGGGACGCCACCGCGTATAATTAGTATATCTACCTGAGCCGCGGCCTGCATCAGGCCGAAGGCGCTCCCATGCGCTCATCCAGGCTGGCAAGACAGACACTCCTTGAAAAGAGAGGAAAACGCCATGAACAAACTCATGAGAAAACTTCTGTTTGGCCCTTTTGCCCGGACCGTGTACATGCCGATCCTTGCGCTGGCGCTTCTTGCGGGTTGCAATAATGGTTCCACGGGGTCCTCGGACGCCTCTTCTTCCGATGCCGCCGGGCTGAAAACGGAACAAGGAGACGAAGAAGCGCAGCGCGACGAAACGATAGCGCGATTTGATCGTCTTCATGAGACCGTGATGAAACCGATATGGGAACTTGAACGGCAGTACACGGATGGCGCGATCTCTGCGGACGAATTGTACAAGGGTACCCGAATCGTATTCGAAGAAACTGCCGGGGATGAAGCAATTGCAGAAGATGAAACGATTGTATCGCAATACAAACAACAGACTTCGCACGAGACGCTGAATCATTTACTCCGGGACGGCAACGCCTCCCCGGAGGCTATCGGGTATTTCACGGACATGCTGATGTCCATGGAATCTCCCAACGCGGACATGATTCTGGAGGCGCTGCACATGCTGGACGGCTATTGGACGGAAGAACATATCCGAACGACCGCCAATGAGGCGATACGAAACGCAGAGCAGTGGCTCAGCCATACGGACGAGGGGGTGAACTACACAGGGAAAGACCGCCCGGAAATCATCACGAGCGTACGGCATCTCCGGTCCATCGCTTCGTTGTGAGCGACGGGATTGCAGAATAGAAGCGCCCGGTGATATCGTGTAAGACGAACCTTGCGGGTCCACTGCGAATCGTACGGCTTGCCTGGAGCAGTATGACCCGCTGGCTTGCCCTCGATATATTCCATGCCTTTATATACAATGCTGCGCAAGAGGTGTAACAACGGAGATAACAACATGAGATTGAAACGCACTTTCACAGCGATGGCCTTTTGCGTTTTTTTCTGTGTCACAGGCGTGTCGCAACAAGAAGCGATGGCGCAAGAGGCGCAAGAGGCGCAAGAGGTGCAAGAGGCGCAAGAGGCGCCGACACCAGAACAACAAGCCCTGACAGCACTGGAAAAAGCTACGGAAGCAATAGGGAAGCCGCTAAAATTTGACGGCTTCATAGACGCCTGGAACATGGCGAAGATGTATTGGGATGAAGACGAAGCGTTACAGGAAAAACTCACGGAATGGCAGGATAACACGCTGGATTTGAGCGAGAGAGTTGTAGAAGCGGAGAATTTGATAGAGGACTGGCGAGAAAAAGTAGAGGAATTACGAGAATTGCTCAGCGAGGGAGCCGACCCTGACATGCCAGAGGTGATATATTCACTTATTACGGATTCGTGGCTTGATGGGGCGGAAGGATTGGAAAAAGCCGCAAACGAAATGGAAATGGCGATGGCGATTAAAAAAAGCGATACGGACACCTCCGCGACTACGGAAGAATAGAGATGTCAAGTTAAGGATGTAAGTCCCAAACCAATTGGAGGTCGCAATGGCCCGGGACGATCTGCCCGTCGGGCGCATTCTCAGCCGTAGAGAGGTGCTTCAACTGCTATCCGGACGCGGGCGGCGGCGTTATCTACCGGCATCGGGCGGCGCATCACGGTTTCCGGACAAGCACTTGTTGGGAGGTTGTGGAACCATCCTTGTTCCCCGCGGCGCCTATGTCCCTTCTCGGCGCATTCCACTCAACGGACGCCGGCAAAGGCGCACGGTCTGATCCCCTCGGCGAAAAACGCAAAAACACCGTCTCCTCCTCAGGCATCCGGGCCAGTGGAATACGCACCCGGCTGCGCGTATACACCAGCGTCTCCCCGCGGCCCAGCTCACGACCGTCTCCGTCGTACGCCACCACCTCGCCTGCAAAAGGATGATCCGCCGTCTCCAACAGGAACGTTGCGGACATCGAACCCAAATACGATACCGATAGCAGCGTAGCACGAAGCTGAGAGGCTCCTTCCCGAGGTACGTACACACCCGGTACGCGCATCGTCACGCGAGCCGTGCGATCCCCCGTTACCTCCTCCGGCATGCGGTCCAGGTCGGCGTACCGGCGAGGCTGGGACACCACGTCGAAGAACGCCGCATAACCTTTCTCGGCCATCTCTCTGTGCGCTCCCTCCTTCACTCCGTACCGTATAAGACCCTTCTCGCCCGGCTGCAACACCAGTACCCCCGGATGAATGTCCACCGCCTCGGACAAATCGCCCAAGCGCGATGCCGATGGATCCTCGACCACCACCTCGCGGCCATTCTCCGTCGCCTCCGTGTACCCGAAACGAGCCGACACCGATACCTCCAAAGGAACGAGCGACGGGTTCGACAGCTCGAACACCCCGTGAGGCTGCTCCTCGGTCAAAAACGCCATATCCGGGTAGATGCTCAGGTTCTGCTCTTCGGTCAGTCCGACGGGAAGCTCGCGCGACGTGCCGAAACGCACCCCGCCCGGACCTATCGTGATCACGCGCTGCGCAGGAACGACCGTCACCGACACCTCCACCGAATGCGTCTCCTCGCGTTCGCCCGAACGCAGAATGAGGTCGATACTTCCTGCGTACTGCCCCGACGGTGCGCCCGTAAGGTCCAGTTCGCCCCCGAAGCGAAGCAAGCGGCAGGCGTCCTCCGACAGCGTCGTCTCCGTATACAGACCCCCTATCGCCTGAGACGACAACTGCTCGCACGACTCCGCAAGGGACCAGGAAGGCGTAAGAACGATCAAGGAAGCCTCGATAGCATCCGCACGTTTGAGAACGACCGGAGAAACGAGCTCGATGGACAAGTCCATCTCCCCGTTCTCGTCGAACGCCTCGCTGCCGCCCGGCGAAAGCGTCATGCGGCCCGCATGGTACGGTCCCGACATGTAGGTCGATATGCCGTCGGTCGCCGGATCGAGCGCCACCTCGGCGTCTGCCGACTGCACCCCGAAACGCAAGGGCGAGGCGCTTGCCGTTACGCCAAGAGACGACGGATCGGAAGGCGCCCGTGTCGATGAAGAAGACGCCAGGGGAGGAGAATCAACAGGTGGCTCTTCCACGGGGGGAGAAACAGGTTCGGAAGGAGGCGCCACAGCACGGTTGAGCACCGTCACCGATACCTCGGCCGTAGCGTCTTCCGCATTCTGTGCACTGGCAGTAAGCAGGTATTCGTAGGTTGTTGTAACATCTATAGCATCCGGCACGTAAAATGCAGGCGCAGCTATGTCCGTTGCGCTGAGCAGGACCGTATCCTGCGTGTCGCCCCGCGCCGTCCAGGCGTACGCGTACTGCGGGTCGTCGCCCGGAGCCCCCGACGCCTCGCAATCGAACGCGATGTTTTCCGAGCCCTCGTATACCGAACCGGGATCCGCGCACACCACAGCGAGCGCCTCCTTGTTCAGCACCGTAACCGTTGCCTCGACCGAACCGCCTTCCGCATTCGCCGCGCTCACCGTAAGCCGGTACTCGTAGGTTGTCGTAGCATCGATCTCGTCAGGTACATAGAATGTGGGCGAGGCAATGTCCGTTGCGCTGAGCAGCGATGTGTCCTGCGTATCCCCCCGAGCGGTCCATGCGTAGGTGTAGGCGGAACCCGCAGGAGCGCCTGACGCCGAACAGTCGAACGCGACATCGTCTGATCCCTCGTATGCCGAACCGGGATCCGCGCACGCCACCGCAAGCGCAGGCTTGTTCAGGATCGTTATCGTTACTTCCGCCGAACCGGACTCCGCGTTCTCCGCAGAAACCGTAAGCAGGTATTCGTAGGTCGTTGTAACATCTATAGCATCCGGCACGTAAAATGCAGGCGCAGCTACGTCCGTTGCGCTCAGCAGGGCCGTATCCTGCGTATCCCCTTGAGCGGTCCATGCGTAGGTGTAGGCGGAACCCGCAGGAGCGCCTGACGCCGAACAGTCCAGGGCGAAGTCCGCCGATCCCTCGTAGACCGAACCCGGATCCGCACACGCCACCGCAAGCGCCCCCTTGTTCAGCACCGTCACCGCCACCCGTACCGAACCGTTTTCCGCATTCTCCGCGCTCGCCGTAAACAGGTACTCGTACGTCGTCGTAGCGACCACGTTGTCCGGCACGTAGAACGTTGGAGAAGCGATGTCCGCAGCACTCAGAAGCAACGTGTCCCGCGTGTCGCCCCGAGCCGTCCAGGCATAGTCGTATGTTGAACCCGAAGGAGCGCCCGACGACGAACAGTCGAACGCGATGTCGTCCGATCCTTCGTATACCGAACCGGGATCCGCGCACGCCACTGCAAGTGCGCTCTTGTTCAGCACCGTCACCGTTACCCTGGCCGAACCGTCTTCCGCATTCGCCGCGCTCGCCGTGAGCCGGTACTCGTACGTCGTCGTAGCGGCTACATCCTCCGGCACGTAGAACGTTGGAGAAGCAATGTCCGCAGCGCTGAGTAGCGACGTGTCCTGCGTGTCGCCCCGAGCCGTCCAGACGTAATCGTATGTTGAACCCGAAGGAGCGCCCGACGCCGAGCAATCGAACGTGATATCTTCCGATCCCTCGTACACCGAACCGGGATCCGCGCACGCCACCGCAAGCGCACCCTTGTTCAGCACCGTTACCGTTACCCTGGCCGAACCGTTTTCCGCATTCTCCGCGCTCGCCGTGAGCCGGTACTCGTAGGTCGCCGTCACAACCACATTGTCCGGCACGTAGAACGTCGGAGAAGCGATGTCCGCAGCGCTGAGTAGCGACGTATCCCGGGTGTCGCCGCGAGCCGTCCAGGCATAGTCGTATGTTGAACCCGAAGGAGCGCCCGACGCCGAGCAGTCGAACGTGATATCTTCCGATCCCTCGTACACCGAACCCGGATCCGCGCACGCCACCGCAAGCGCCCCCGTATTCAACACCGTCACCGTGACCGTCTCCGTGGCTAAGGTCGCATTCTCTGCGCTGACCGTCAACAGGTATTCGTAGATCGTCGTTGCGTTCACTTCCTCAGGCACATGGAACGTCGGAGAAGCGATGTCCGCAGCGCTCAGAAGCGACGTATCCTGCGTGTCGCCGCTGGCCGTCCAGGCGTATGCGTACTGCGGGTTGTCGCCCGGCGCCCCGGACGCCGAACAGTCGAATGCAATGTCTTCCGATCCCTCGTAGACCGAACCGGGATCCGCGCACGCCACCGCAAGCGCCCCCTTGTTCAGCACCGTCACCGTGACCGTCTCCGTGGCTAAGGTCGCATTCCCTGCACTGACCGTCAACAGGTATTCGTAGGTCGTGTTCGAATTCACGTTGTCGGGCACGTCGAACACGGGAGAGGCGACATTCGTAGCGCTCAATCGCGACGTGTCCGCCGGAGCGCTCGGCGACGACCAGGAGTAGGCGTATGCAACGCCCGGAGCGGCGCCCGACGCCGAACAGGCCAGCGTAATATTGTCCGAGCCTTCATACACCTGCGGAGATGTGTCCGTGCATGTGATTGAAAGCACCCGGTTCAGCACCGTCACCGTGACCGTCTCCGTGGCAGCGGTCGCGCCCGCTGCCGTCGCCGTCAACAGGTATTCGTAGGTCGTGTTCGAATCCACGTTGTCGGGCACGTCGAACGCGGGAGAGGCGACATTCGTAGCGCTCAATCGCGATGTGTCCGCCGGAGCGCCCGGCGACGACCAGGAGTAGGCGTATGCAACGCCCGGAGCGGCGCCCGACGCCGAACAGGCCAGCGTAATCTCGTCCGAGCCTTCGTACGCCTGCGGAGATGGGTCCGTGCATGTGATTGAAAGCACCCGGTTCAGCACCGTCACCGTCACCGTATCCGTGGCGTCATCCTGTCCATCGGCGCTGGCCGTCAGGGTGTAGGTATACATCGTGTTTTGCGATACGTCCTCGGGCACGTCGAATGTGGGCGAAAGAACGTCCGTTGCGCTCAAGAGCGACGTATCCGCCGGAGCGCCCGGCGACGACCAGGAGTAGTTTATGGAAGCGCCCGGAGCGCCGCCCGACGCCGAGCAGTCGAACGCAATGTCCGGAGCGCCCTCATGCACCTCGCCGGGATCCGTACAATTGACGGCAATATCGTCAGGTTTGCGCACTACGCGTATCGTTATAATCGTGCTGCTATACTTATCAGGATCGTCTCTATATGCCCCCCCAAACCATGAATATCCCCAGCCATATACCCGGTACCGCCATGTCTCTCCCGCGGCGTCCACCTCCTCAGGCACCTCGAACTTAACAGAATGCGCAGGGTGCGGGTCTTCCACCGGCCAATATACAACGAGTCTGGAGGGATGTAGGCCGCTAATGATTGTCTGCGAAAACCGGGTGTTATCACCTCTGATCTCCCAGCCTCCGGTCTCCGGGCAATCTTCGACAGACGGACAATGTACCCACCCCCACGTCCAGTCCCTATAGCTAGGCGAAGGATTTTCTATTGTGAGCCTGCAATTAATGCTCACATCCGGGTCACCCGCGTATACCTCCTCCGTATAATCACACAATATCTCCAATTTTGCGGCTGTTGAAACATCCGTGTCACGAACCGTAACCGTAACCTCGGCGTCGCCGTCCTCCGCGTTCTCCGCCGATGCCGTTACCGTGTACGTCCAGGTCGTATCCTTATCTACACTGTCCGGCACGTCGAATGTGGGCGTGCCGGTATCGCGACCCGTCAGGTGGGTAGTCGGTGACCAGGACCATGTATACGGATTTTCTCCCGGCGCACCCGACGCTTCACACTCAAACTCAATATTGGCTGCGTCCTCATCTACATCGTCAACATCCTCACACGTGACCGTTATATCCGGTTTCTCGAGGACCGTCACGGTGACGTCTTCGCTGGCCTGCTCGATGCCGCCGCTCGTCATGGTCACCGTGTATTCGTAGTTCTTGTTCGCCTCGTCCGGTTCGTTAATATCGGGCGGCACCAAAAACGTCGGCGTAAGTACGGTCGTTGCGCTCAAACGATTGGCTACGTCCGTACCCGTCCAGGAATAGGTAGCGCCATCCGGCGCCTCCGTTGCCGTACAGTCCAGCGCAAAGTCCTCCGTGGCTTCGTAGATATCGGCGGGTTCTTCGCATTCGATGGAAGGCGCATTGCCTTTCGACACAGGCGCCGAAGCCTGTTCAGCGCCTTCTGCGCCGGCGACCCTGACCGTTACTCTCCTTCTCGCCGTGCGGGGTACGCCCGAAGCCGATGTCGTCATACTCGCGATGTAGTGGTACTCCTTGCCTGCGCTGCCCACAGGGGCCGTAAACAAGGGAGACGACAACTCCGTCGCATCGAGAGGCGCCGTGCTCGTACCCCACAACCCTTCCCACTCCCACAAGACCGACGCTTCCTCCTCGTCGTAGTCCATGCGAAAAGACAGCGGATCCGCGCCCTCGCAGTCGAGCGTGACCGTCTCGCCCTCTTCCACCGCGACCTCCAGGGGACAGTAGACGACCGGACGACTGCTCGATACGTACACCTCCACCTCCTCATGCGACGACAGACCTGTCGCGCGGGAGGTCGCCGTCAAACGGTACCGGTAACGAAACGTCCGATCCCCCGAACGGAACGACTCCAGCGTCTCGTACGACGGCGTCTCAGGAGCAATCACTGACGGATGCGGACTGTCCTCGGGAATCAAACGAGGATTGTCCAGATACGCCCGCGTCGTGTTGCCTGTCGGCTCCCACGAATACTCCAGATATTGCTCTCCCGCGGCGTCCCACGCATGGCACTCGATGGC
>LXNI01002811.1_pt1 | contig 11273 bp, 9 predicted proteins | sample 809091 | NCBI WGS metagenome assembly LXNI01 (sample SAMN04870527, study PRJNA318959) | sponge metagenome | biome: 01000161; feature: marine sponge reef; material: water | host: Sarcotragus foetidus | place: Greece: Milos, Mediterranean Sea | collected 2013-05-29 | depth 5-7 m | reverse complement strand
TTCATCACCCGACAGTGCAAGCACTGTGCCCGCGGACATCGCGCATACAGGTACGAGGAAATGAACATCGTCGTAGTGATGCCGCAGTATCTGCACAATATTGCGAACTTCTTCAACAACCCCACCATTAGTATGCAAAATAACCAGAAGGGTTTCTCTCCTTTCTTGTAATCCCTCGACCGCCATACGCACCCGAATATCGAGACCTGCAATGATGTCGCCGTAAATTGTCAGAACATCTTTGTCGGAGCGTTCCTCTATATCACTCAATTTCGACTTAAGCCACTCCTGGGCTACATCTTGCAGTGACAAGTTCGGACGGATTGACTCTGCTTCCGATGACATATTTTATTTTCCTCATATTTTCAAATTAATCGATATTATAGACCGCCGAATCATCGTATGTATAACATCTCACACCATACTTTCAGTCGAACAAGTTGGCGTGTGTTCCAGTCCGAACCAGGATAAGAGCACCATGTCCCTGGTCCCAAATCAATAATCAGCTATGTCTGGCTTTGAGACTCTCCAGGTTGGCATATTCAGTGAGACTCTCTCCAGAGCGTGCTTGACGAAGCGCTTCGATGGTCTCGGTATTTGGAATCTTTACGGAGCTTGTAACCATTGTCATCTATGCCAAAAGAAAACCTGATACTTCCGGACTGCGAGCTTCTCTCGGCGTTAACGCGTGGGCCTGACTGTCACGCTGTATGAGCGATTCGCTGCACGACTTGTTCGGGCGCCGCAATATCTTCCAATACATCAGGATGCTTTTGCGCCACTTTAACCAGTGTTACGGCAGCACTGTCGGGTTGTTTACGCCCTTGCCCCCAATCCCTGATCGTAGCCACGGGAATACCTAACAACCTGGAAAAAGCCGGCTGGGTTTTCTTCAGTTGTTTGCGTACGGAAATGACCAGCAACTGTTCCGGCGTCCAAATTTTAGCCGACGCGCCTGCCTTGATAGCAAGCACGTCATCAAGCAGCGATTGTCCGACTTTACTCATTTTCCCGGTCATTGATTGCATTTCTGAACGCATTGTTCCATTGTACGGCTGTGCAGTATCATGTCAACCGCGTTCTGACCGTACTTTGACAGGATGACATTTTTAGGTTTCTTAAAGCACATAGTGAATGAGTACCATTTTTTGCGTTCAATTCACTAAATATTGAGAATATACCGTGAATAAGTCACAATAAGAATATGGCAAGCACACGGCTGATACGAAACCGCATCCGGGACCTGAAACTGGCGTATGATACCCAGCGTCAAGGCAAGGATGCGCTGTTGGCAATGATTGATGAAGTGGAAATAAGCGAGAGCGTATACAACTCGAACGCGATTGAGAATTCAACCCTTACGCTTGAAGAGACGGAACGGATCCTGCTGGAACAGACATTGTCACGAAATGTTTCCGTGCGGGAAGTGTTTGAGGCAAAAAATCTGGCCCGTGTGATCGAATATCAACGCGACAGAGTTCAACACCGCGAACTGGGAAAAGACCTGATATTACTCCTGCACCGGATGCTCATTGGCGGTATCAATGATGCCATCGCCGGACGCTTTCGCATGCAGGGAGAATACGTGCGTGTGGGGACGCATATTGCGCCGGCGCCCGAACAGGTGGAACGCATGATAGACGACATTCTTATCAGGCACTCAAGCGACCTTGACACCTACTTTCTCGACAAAATTGCCCGGTTTCACCTGGATTTTGAGACTATCCACCCCTTTTGCGATGGCAACGGCCGCATGGGGCGGGTTCTCATCAATTTTCAACTCCTTCAACTTGGCCTGCCGAGCCTGACTATCCGCAACTCGGAGAAAGAACGTTATTATCAGGCGCTGAGGGACTACGATAGCCGGCGAACGCCCCGAGCGATGGAAAATATTCTGGCCCTGGCGCTCGTGGAGTCACTGCATAAGAGGTTGGCCTACTTGCAGGGGGCGATGATTATCCGACTGTCGGATTATATCAGACAGCACAGCCTTTCAGCGCCTGCAGTGACCAATGCTGCCCGTCGCCAGACCATTCCTGCTTTTCGTGAAAAGGGGGTGTGGAAGATCGGGGCCGAGGGCAAACAAATTGAGCACAGCTCGATATGAATGAAGGAAGAAAGAATATACGATAGACCATGAAATACGCCTATCCCGTCATTCTCACCCAGACTCCTGAAGACGGCGGCTACGTTGTTACCTGCCGCGACTTGCCGGAAGTAATCACCCAGGGCGATACGGTTGCAGAGGCGCTTGCTGAGGTGGCCGATGCGCTGGACGAAGCCTTATGCGGCCGTATCAATCACGGCAGGAATATTCCCGGACCTTCGGCTAAACAGGCCGGAGAACGGTTGGTTTCGGTGCTGGTTAGTATGAGTTAGTCAATCCTGGTTCAGCACCCGGACAAAAGCGGCTTATCTATGTCTCTCCGTCACTTCTGAAAAACCAGATGAGAAACCGTCATGAGAAATCAAATCCAAGCACGATCTTCAAATATTCTTCTATTTCCGCCAGTTCCGACGCAGTCAATAGCGTCAGTACTTCCGGCGAAATCCGTTGGTTATCGATGCTCCTTACCTGATCCAGCATGATTTCGGAATCGGATCGCAGTTGATCCCTGGCACGTAGCCGGTATCGTAGCGGCGCTGCATTGTCGGTCAGCCTGCTGGTAAGCGGGATGACCGTTGTGCTTGGGTGGTTGGCGTCATTCAGGAAATCGCTCTGAATGACCAGGCACGGTCGTATCTTGCCGGGTTCCGTACCCTTGGCAGGGTTAAAGTTTGCAAGACGTATCTCGCCGCGTCTACAGGCCATCAGCATCGGCTGCGTCAAATTCGGCTGCGTACTGCCGTGCTTCCTCCCGGACTTTGAATGAGGCTTCCCGGACCTGGCGCGCCAAGGAGGCCCGCTTCAGGTGTTTTTTGTAATTCAACACAGCGGCGCGTATCACCCCGCTCTTGGTGGTATCCAGGTTTCTTGCCAGTCCCGTCAACAAGGCGTCGAACGTCTCATCGGCTTTCAGGGTGATAGTCTTCATTGCTGTAAATAGTAATACTGTTTTAAGTAATTACAAGGTTAACACTTCAAGGCCATATAGACAAAGATCAAAGCACGGTAGATGAATATAAGGTCTGTCGAAATAACGCTCACTATATTCAAACCCCCTCAGGCAACACAGTAAACCCTTCCCAATATGCCGCCTCGCGCAGTCCCTGGTCGAAGGAGACAAATTCGTGGCTGGTGGTTGCTCCCCGGCACCACTGTATGGCGGCGGCCAGTTGCAGGGCATCTGCTGTCGGCAAGGGGTGTAGCGCCAACAGCCGTTCAGCCCGGTAACGCAGTGCATCATGTGGTTGAACCTCTGCCCAGGCCTGTGCGAGCGTATGCAATACATGGCGCGCGGCGCGTTCGTCAGGGGTTGTCATATGTCCGGTTTTTGCCTGTCGCGTTAATGCGGAAATACATTCGATACGCGTGCCCCACCACACTATGATGCCATTGTCTGTAGTGAGCAGTTCCCGTACTGCTGTCGAGTTTGGCTCATGTACGCATAACGGTACGATGGCTGACGTGTCCCAGAATTTCACCGGCCTGCCTGCTGCTCCTGTACCACCGCGAGACGCACTCTTGCTTCCGGGTCCATGGGACGAGGCAGGTCCCAGAAGTTGTCCGGCAACGACGTCAGGGCGCGTTTCAGTTGGCCTCTTTTTTCTATCTCCAGGAGAAACTCCGGCGCCGACGCGTCACCATTAGCGGGTAAGACACGCGCTACCGGGCGGCCATATTCGGTAATCAGCAACTCTTCTCCGTCCTTGATCTGGCGTAAATAGGCGCTGATAAACGTTCTGAAATTGGAGATCGTTGTAGTCTGCATACTATGACTGAACGGACGGCAACATCTTGAAGAACCTCTTCCTCTGACAAATCCCGGACGGATTCGTTCAGAACTTTTTTAACTCAGCCCACCCATGCCCTGGCGTTGCGGAACATCTGCATCCAGGGGCTGTCGGGGCCGGGGTGGTGGTGGGGTACCCAGGACATCTGTTGGGTCAGGAAGACCCGTTCCGGGTGGGGCATGAGGATGGTGAAGCGGCCATCGGCGCTGGTAAACCCGGTCAGGCCGCCGGGGGAGCCGTTGGGGTTGTACGGGTAGGTTTCGGTCACCGCGCCGTGGTTATCGACGAAGCGCATGACGGCGCTGGTGATGGCAGGCGGGTCGGCGCGCTGCTCTCTGGCAACGGCAACCCGCCCTTCTCCGTGGGCTACTACAATGGGTAGTTTGTAGCCGGCCATGTCCCGGAAGAACAGGGACGGAGAGTCCAGGATTTCCACCATCACCACCCGGGCTTCGAACTGCTCGGAGCGATTGCGCGTGAACTGCGGCCAGGCGCCGGCGCCGGGGATCATGGCGCGCAGGTGGGACAGCATCTGGCAGCCGTTGCACACGCCCAGGCCGAAGCTGTCGGGGCGGTTAAAGAAGCGTTCAAACTCGTCCCTCAGGCGTTCGTTGTAGAGAATGGACTTGGCCCAGCCGCCGCCGGCGCCGAGCACGTCGCCATAGGAAAAACCGCCGCAGGCCACCAGGCCGGCCAGTTGCTCCAGTGACGCGCCGGCGCTGATGAGGTCGTTCATGTTGATGTCGATGCAGTCAAAGCCGGCGCGATCGAATGCCGCGGCCATCTCCACCTGGCCGTTGACGCCTTGTTCGCGCAGGATACCAAGTGGGGGTCTGGTGGTATTGATTGCTGTGGCCCGGATACCGGTGGCAGGCTCAGTCGTAGCGGAGGAGGACTGGTCACCTGGATGCCCGCGCACGCGGGAAAGGTTTGAGAAATGCTCCTGACGAAGAGTTGGCACAGCATCCCCGCGGTTGGGAGGCATGGGAGTGTTGTCAGCTACCGGATTCCGGGTCGAGCGCGGGATGACGATTGACAGTCCGGGGTCGTTGTCATCCTGCAACCCGGCAAACTCCTCGTGCGCGCAGTCCGGGTTATCGCGTAACCGCTGCATGTGGTAGCTGGTGAGCGACCAGAGCCGGTGCAGCTCACTCAGCCGGGCGGAATAGACTGGTTGGTCCCGGTACCTGATGTGCAACTCTTTTGTATCGTTCGGCCGGGCGATGACGAGCAAGCAGGTTGCGGGCAGGCCGGCGTGCAGCAGTGTCTCTCGCACCGTGTGCAGGTGTTCGGTGCGGACTTGCAGCGCGAGGCCGGGTTCCTCGTTGAACAGGAAGGCCGTCAGGTCGCGGTCCTCAACCTCAATGTCCAGGCCGCACCTGCCGGCCAACGCCATTTCGCACAAGGTGGTAAATACCCCGCCATCGGACCTGTCATGGCAGGCCAGGAGGTAACCGGTTTCGTTCAGCAACTGTACGCCGTTGAAGCAGGCCCGCAACAGGACCGGGTCGTCCAGGTCGGGCGTGGCCGCACAGGCCTGTTGTGTCACCTGCGCCAGCGCAGATCCGCCCAGACGGTTTTTCCCCTGGCTCAGGTCGATCAGCAACAGGCGAGAGGCTGTGCTTCCTTGCAACTGCGGCGTCAGGGTTTTACGCACGTCCGCCACCGGCGCATACGCGGTGACGTTCAACGACAGCGGCGCGCGCACCTGTTGCCGCGCGTTGTCCTGCGTCCAGGCTACGTTCATGGACATCGAGTCCTTGCCCACCGGGATTGGGATGCGCAACTGTTGCGCCAGCGTCGAGACTGCGGCTACGGTGGCATACAAGGCCGCTTGCTCGGCCGGGTCACCGGCCGCGGCCATCCAGTTGGCGGACAGGGCCAGGTCCTCCAGGCGCAGGATGCGGGCCGCGCAGAGATTGGTCAGGGCTTCCGCTATGGCCAGTCGCGCGGACGCCGGTGCATTGTGGACGGCTACGGACGGACGCTCGCCCAGCGCCATGGCTGCGCCGGTGCGGGCGCCGAAGCCGCTCGCGCTGACCGCACAGTCCGCCACCGGGGTTTGCCAGGGTCCCACCATCTGGTCGCGTGTCACCAGGCCGGAAACACTGCGATCGCCGATGGTGATCAGGAAACGTTTATCCGCCACCGCGGGCAGTTGCAACACCCGGGCTATGGCCTCGTCCAAAGCAATTGCGGGGACAGATTTTAAATCTGTCCCTGTTCGATCAGGGGCAATTGCAGGGACAGACCCCTGCTTGCCACGCGCCGGGGCAGGCTTCGTATCCGCCTGCACCTGGTTTTCACCCGCGTCGGCGTAAGCATCCACCTGGAAAGACAGTCCGGGTGTTTTTCCCAGCATCACGTCCAGCGGCACGTCTACGGGTCTGGTATCGTTATCCCGGTCGGTAACCAGCAGTTGCCCGCTGTCATTGGTCGTACCGATGACGGCACAGGGCGCCCGTTCCCGTGCGCACAGGGCGAGGAAGCGCGGCAGGTGCGCGGCATCCATGGCCAGCACGTAGCGTTCCTGTGCTTCATTGCACCACAGTTCCATGGGGGACAGGCCCTGGTCGGCGCTGGGCAGCGCGCGCAACTCAAATACCGCGCCGGTATGGCCCTGGTGCACCAGTTCCGGCAGGGCATTGGACAGGCCGCCGGCGCCCACGTCATGGATGGACAGGATCGGGTTGGCCTCACCCAACGCACAGCATTGGTCGATCACTTCCTGGCAGCGGCGCTGCATTTCCGCGTTATCGCGCTGCACCGAGGCAAAGTCCAGTTCCTGGCTGCTGGCGCCCGCGCTCATGGAGGACGCGGCGCCGCCACCCAGGCCGATGAGCATGGCCGGGCCGCCCAGCGCCACAATTCTGCAGCCAACCGGCAACTGTTGCTTATGGACGTGCGGCGGCCGGACGACGCCGTAGCCACCGGCCAGCATGATGGGTTTGTGGTAGCCGCGCACAAGTCCGGAGACGCTGTCAGCCTGCTCGAAAGTGCGGAAGTAACCGGCCAGGGCTGGGCGGCCAAACTCGTTGTTGTACGACGCCGCGCCGATGGGGGCTTCCAGCATGATATCCAGCGGCGCGGCGATATGATCCGGTTTTTGTGCGGGTTGTTCCCAGGGCTGTGGCAACCCGGGGATACGCAGGTTGGACACGGCAAACCCCGTGAGACCGGCCTGGGGTTTGGCGCCGCGCCCGGTGGCAGCCTCGTCGCGCAACTCGCCGCCGGAACCGGTGGCCGCGCCCGGAAACGGCGAGATGGCCGTGGGATGGTTATGGGTTTCCACCTTCATCAGGATATGCACGTCTTCCTGCACATGGCAGTACCTGCGTTCTGATGGCGTGGCAAAGAAACGGGTCGCGCGCGCGCCGCGCATCACGGCGGCATTGTCCGAGTAGGCCGACAGCACCCGGCCCGGGTTGCTCGCGTGGGTGTCCTTGATCAGTTCAAACAGGCTTTTCGGCATGGCCTTGCCGCCGATCGTCCAACGGGCGTTGAATACCTTGTGGCGGCAATGCTCCGAGTTGACCTGGGCGAAGGTCATCAGTTCCACGTCCGTAGGGTCCCGCTCCAGTTTGTTATATGAATCAAGCAGGTAATCAATTTCTTCCGCCGCCAGGGCCAGTCCCATGCGGCGATTGGCCTCCAGCAGGGCGGTTCTGCCATGCGCGCGCAGAGGGATGTGTTCCAGTTTTCCCGGTTCCCGCAGGGCAAACAGGACTGCGGCCTGATTGACGTCGTCGATGAGTGTCTGGGTCATGCGGTCGTGCAGGTACTGCTTGACCCCAGCCAGTTGTTCCGGCGCCGGTGTATGCCCGTGCGCATCCTGCAGGTACCAGCACACGCCGCGTTCAATGCGTGTTATTGACGTGAGGCCGCAATGGTGCAGGATATCGGTGGCCTTGCTCGACCAGGGTGAGATCATGCCGGGCCTGGGGATGGCGATGCAGGCCGGCGCGTCCGGTTCATCGGCCACTGCGGCGTGGCCGTAATCAAGCAGGTCGGACAGGCGTGTTTCCTCAGCCGCGCCCAGCGCTGCGTCAAGTTCCAGAAAATGCACAAACTGCGCCCTTACCCCGTTTATATCGGGCAGGATGCCGGATAACTCGGCGCGCTTTTTGTCGAGCCGGAACTGCGAAAAGGCCGCCGGGCCGGGAATGATGCGCATCACTGCCGCCGAGCCTGAGTCAGTCCTTGTCTCCTTTCCAGGCGGCAACGATCTGTGCGGTCTGCTGCGCCGCGTTGCCGGTATAGTCCGCAGGTTCCAGTTTCGACAGCGCCGCCTTGTCCTGTGCCGGGATATCCAGCGTGGCGATGAATTGCCTTAGCGAGGCCAGGGTAATCCGTTGCCCGCGGGTCAGTGTCTTGAGCTGTTCGTAGGAATCCTCGATGCCGCGCCGGCGCATCACGGTTTGCACGGCTTCCGCCAGCACTGCCGGGTTGTTGTTGAGATCGGTACGGAGTCGGTCCGTGTTCGCCTCCAGTTTGCCCAGACCTTTCAGGCAGGACTGGTAGGCGATTATGCCGTGGCCAACAGCCGTACCCATGTTACGGGTAACGGTGGAATCGGTGAGGTCGCGCTGCCAGCGGGACACGGGCAGCTTTTCCGCCAGGAAGCCGAGCAGGGCGTTGGCCAGGTCCAGGTTGCCCTCGGCGTTCTCGAAGTCGATGGGGTTCACCTTGTGCGGCATGGTGGATGAACCGACCTCGCCCGCGACCGGTTTCAGGTGGAAATAATCCAGGGCGATATAACCCCAGAGGTCGCGGCACAGGTCAAGCAGGATCGTATTGATACGGCTGAGTGACTGAAAATACTCGGCTTTATAGTCATGCGGCTCAATCTGGGCGGTGTGCGGGTTAGGCGTCAGTCCGAGTGACTCAACAAAGTTGCGGGAGATTTCCATCCAGTCTGTCTCGGGGCACGCGCTGAGGTGGGCATTGAAATTGCCTGTGGCGCCGTTCAGCTTGCCCAGTATCTCAACCTGTCCGAACTGCTCAAGCTGGCGGCCCAGCCGGTGTGCAAACAGGGCCAGTTCCTTCCCCAGGGTGGTGGGCGAGGCCGGTTGGCCGTGGGTGCGCGCCAGCATGGGCAGGTCGGCCCAGCGCGCGGCCAGCGTACAGAGCACGTCCAGGATTTCACCCAGCGCGGGACATATATGTTCCGCCCTGGCCGCGTGCAGCATCAGGCCCTGGCCAAGGTTGTTGATGTCCTCCGAGGTGCAGGCAAAATGAATGAACGGGGTGTATGCGCGTAACGCCTCGTCAGCGCTGATCTTTTCCCGGATGAAATATTCCACCGCCTTGACGTCGTGGTTGGTGGTTGCTTCGATCTGCTTGACCCTGCCGGCGTCAGCCTCCGAGAAATTCCGTATGATTGCATCGAGCGCCTGCCCGGCCTTTGGCGCCAGGCCCGGCAGTCCGGTAATGTCCGGGAACCTTGCTAACCATTGCAACCAGCGGATTTCGACTTCCACCCGCCGCCGTATCAGCCCGTATTCACTGAACACGGCGCGCAACTGCGCGGTTTTGGCGCCGTAACGGCCGTCCACCGGGGAGATTGCGCTGAGTTGGGTCAGTTTCATCACGGGCAGGGGTTGGGTTGCGCGCGGTGGATGTCTTCTATTTGTCTTGACACGTCCTTGTCCAGGTTGATATCGACACTGGCAATGTTCGCGGCAAGCTGCTCCATGGTGGTGGCGCCGATGATCGAACTGGTGAGGAACGGCCGCTGGTTGACGAAGGCCAGCGCCAGTTGCGCCGGGTCCATGCCGTGCTCCCTGGCAACGGTAATGTAGCGCCGGGTGCATTGTTGGGCGATGTCTGTGGTGTAGCGTTTGTATTTTGCCCCGAACAGGGTCAGGCGCGCGCCCGGCGGCTGCTTGCCGTCCAGGTATTTGCCCGACAATACGCCGAAGCCCAGCGGGGAGTAGGCCAGCAGACCCACCTGCTCCCGGTGGGCAAACTCGGCCAGCCCGATCTCGAAGGTGCGGTTGAGCAGGCTGTAGGGGTTCTGAATGGAAACGATCCGGGGCAGACCCGCTTCCCGGGCCAGGCGCAGGTACTCACTGACCCCCCAGGGTGTTTCGTTGGACACCCCGAGGTAACGGATTTTTCCGGCCTGCACCTGTTCGGCCAGGGCGCTCAGGGTTTCCGCTATCGGGGTGCCGTCCTTCTCCGGCGCGTGGTAATAGTCCTGCCGGCCGAAGTAGTTGGTATCCCGCTCCGGCCAGTGCACCTGGTACAGGTCGATATAGTCTGTCTGCAAGCGCTGCAGGCTGGCATCCACGGCCTGGCGCACGTTCTCCCGGTCCAGGCGGTTGCCGTCGCCGCGCAGGTAGTCAATGTAGGCAGCCGCCGGGCAAATCTTGGTGGCGATGATCAGCTTGTCCCGGTCCGGACGCGTTTGCAGCCAGTTGCCGATATGCTGTTCGGTACGGCCCTGGGTGCGGGCCTGCATCGGGCTGGGATAGAGCTCCGCGGTATCGATGAAGTTGACACCCTGATCCACGGCATAATCGAGTTGCTGACAGGCTTCCGCCAGCGTATTCTGCTCACCCCAGGTCATGCTGCCCAGGCAGATCACGCTGACGTCAATATCGGTGTGTCCCAGTTTGCGGTATTGCATGTGACGCAATGATATACTAGTTTTCGGTTTTGTTTTAGTCTTCAAAACCCAAAGCCCGAAGCCATGAATACCATCACCCTGCTCAAGCCCGACGATTTTCACCTGCACCTGCGCGACGGCGCACAGTTGGCTTGTGTGGTGGCTGACAGCGCCCGGCGCTTTGCCCGGGCCATTATCATGCCGAACCTGGCGCCGCCCGTGGTGAACGTGGCGCAGGCGCTGGACTACCGGCGCCGGATCCTGGCCTGCCTGCCGGATGACGCGCAGTTCGAACCGTTGATGACCCTGTACCTCACCGATGACACACCCAAACACGAGGTGGACCGGGTGGCGCAGACTGCCGAGGTACATGCGTTCAAGTATTATCCGGCGGGGGCGACCACCCATTCCGCCTCCGGGGTGACGGATATGCGCAAGGTAATGCCGATACTGGAGCAGATGGCGCGACGCGACGTGCCGTTGCTGGTGCACGGCGAGGTTACGGCTGCCGACGTGGACGTATTTGACCGGGAAAATGTATTTATCGAGCGGGTACTGGCCCCCCTGACCGAGGAGATCGACACGCTGCGCATCGTTTTTGAACATGCCACCACCGCGGAGGCAGTACAGTTTGTGAGCGGCGCGACAGCCCGGGTCGCAGCCACGATTACGCCCCACCATCTCATGCTGAACCGCAATGCCATGCTTTCGGGCGGCATCCACCCGCATCATTACTGCCTGCCGCTACTGAAAAGGGAACGGCACCGGC
>LXNI01002810.1_pt1 | contig 11273 bp, 8 predicted proteins | sample 809091 | NCBI WGS metagenome assembly LXNI01 (sample SAMN04870527, study PRJNA318959) | sponge metagenome | biome: 01000161; feature: marine sponge reef; material: water | host: Sarcotragus foetidus | place: Greece: Milos, Mediterranean Sea | collected 2013-05-29 | depth 5-7 m | reverse complement strand
CCGCCTGGGCAAAACGCCGCAACGATCACGGAACCCCCGCCCAATGGCGATTCACCACCGACGATGCGCGCATCAAATTGCACGGCCTATATCCAAAACTATCAGATGGATGAGCTACTAGCTACCCGTGACCATGAGAACGCTTGGTCAGCTCAAGCTTGCCGCCTAGCGGTAAGGACTTTCATATCTGGCAGACCATACCGGGCCGCGTGTTCCGGTCTTTTTCAGGCTGCAAAAGAACTCCCCTCCGCCATATAGGGTCCCGGAAACAAAGTCCTCATCATCATGCTTGAACTGATAGACCTGCGATCCTGACGACAGAGCGATAGCGCCTACACATTCAATGGCGCTGGGGAACTCACCCACATAGTGACTGGGGCTTGGCGAGTCGCCGCCGTCGCATACCGTGAGAACCAGTGTCAGGAAAACGACGCCCACAATCCCGCTTACCGTCCATTCGAGCTTGCCTCCCCACAACGACGGATCTTTCTCGATGTAAGGGTCTCGCATCGCAGCCCTCCCGTAGAGGCTCCCGTCCCGAGGGGCGGGAGCAGGACGACGCTCCAACTCTGATAGCGGATCTAACGGCTTCTCTCTCTTGCACCACCAGCAGCGACCGTCCTGACCGATCCATGAGCCGCACTTTCGGCAGTGGTTTGGATGTGACATAGCTGTTGCATTCAGCGGGAAACCCGAGTCGGGAATCCACATGAATTCTCGCGGGAAAGTATAGCGCACCGATCTTGGGATGTACTTTTGAAGCCAAGTTCCGCTGGTAGTAGAGAGGAATTGGTGTGCCGATGGCGGGACTCGAACCCGCACGGCCACCTTGGTTTTGCAGGGCTTATGGCCGGCTAATTCCGAGTCTGCTGTGTCTAAGAATCGGCCGAGCCCCAACCCCTCGCGCCACGCAAAACCACCCGAAATAGCTCCCGAGATACTCTACAGCGCCAACTCGCACTCATAAAAGAGAGCCCACAATCTTATGTGCAAGGGATGTGCAAGGGATTGATTCCATTAAGTATTCATGCTATAATCCCAGATCTTCAACGGATTGAAACGGAGCCTCGAAATGGATCTTCATTGCACTTCTTCCCCCGCCCCTGTTCGCGATGCCGAGTTTCCGGCTGCTGTGGCCCGCAAGCCGTCGTTTCCCCACCCGGATGCCGATGTGCGCATGGCCGAGCGGCAACGCGAAGAGGCCGCACTCGAAGCACTGGAAGCTGAGATCGCCCAATTGTGGGGACACATCAACGCCGCCACCGCGCATTTTCTGGCCCTGCTCGCGGAGTTCGACCGCAGGGAAGGCTGGGCCCAGCACGGCATAGCGAATTGCGCCCACTGGCTGAGCTGGCAATGCGGCATCGGCCCGGTGGCGGCGAGAGAAAAGGTGCGGGTAGCCCGGGCCTTGATGTCGTTGCCGAAGATCGCGGGCGCCTTCGGTGAAGGCCGACCGTCGTATTCGAAAGTGCGCGCGCTCACGCGGGTGGCCACGGAGGCGACGGAAGACACCTTGCTGAACATCGCCCTGAACGGCACGGCCGCGCATGTGGAGCGCACGGTGCGGGGGTTTCGGCGGGCCGTGCGCTATCTTGAGCGTGACGAGGCCGAAGCCATGCACGAACGGCGCTACCTGGAGTGCCGCCGGGAAAGCGACGGCAGCGTCAGGCTCGAGGCCCGCCTGACGCCCGAGGTGGGGGAGATGCTGCTCAAGGCGCTGGAAGCGGCCCATGCGCAGCTTGAGGAGCGCGCCGGAGACGCGGAAAGCGGCGGCGATGCGGAGAGCGGCGGTGTTTCCGCGGAAACATCCGAGGCACAGTCTGCGCGGCGACAACGGTGGGGCGAAGTTCCTGCAAATGTTTCCGCGGAAACACCCCGGCGTAGCGTGAGTCAGCGGCGGGCGGACGCCCTGGAGCACATTCTCCAACAGTTTCTTGCCGGGAAGTGTTCGGGATCGGCCAACGGCGCTCACGAGGTGGTGGTGCATATCGCCCACGACGCACTTTGCGACGTGCCCGAGAGCAGCGGCGCGGAATTCGACAGCGGCCATGTCGTGGCGGTGGAAACGGCGCGGCGGCTGGGCTGTGACGGGGCGTTGGTGGGCGTAGTGGAAGGCAAGAAAGGCGAGCCGCTGGCGGTGGGGCGCCGAACCCGGGCGGTGCCGCCTGCCATCAAGCGTGCATTGCGCGTTCGTGACGGCGGCTGCCGCTTCCCCGGCTGCGACCGTTCCCGCTATGTGCACGCCCATCACATCAAGCATTGGGCCGATGGGGGCGAGACCAGGCTCGATAACCTGGTCACCCTATGTACTCAGCATCATCGCCAAGTGCATGAAGGGGGTTATGGCGTTCGCATGAAAGACGGCGAGATCCAGTTCACGCGCCCGGACGGACGGGTGCTCCCGCCGACGGGCAGGACGGGCCTGGCGCACGGGCCCCGCAAGGAATGTTTCCGCGGAAACATCTGCGAAAAGCCCGGAAGCCCCTCCGCAAACTCCGGAAACAACTGCGCAGAGTCAGGAAGCACCTCCGCAACTGACGGCGCGGAGCGGCTGGCGGCGCTCAACACGGCCCGCGGACTGAACATCGACGCCAACACCGCGCGCTGCGGCTGGGGCGGCGAGCGCATGGATTACAACATCGCCATCGACGGGCTGTGCCTGCAGGCGGGGTATCCATGAACGGCTGCTTGGGCTGTGGTTGAAAGGAGTGTTTTTCGGTTGTCATCGACTTGAGCGGCCCGAGGCGTACTGTGCATTCGCGCCGTGATCTGGCTTGCCGGCACGGTCTTGCGGGTAGCTGCAGGGGGAACGTCGTGGACAATCGTTTCATAAATGATGCAACGATTTGTTGCAATATCTTCCATTACGAATAAAATCAACGTCTTAATCGTTTCATACAACATCCATATCATTTCATGCCAATTGATCGGGATATTCTGGCCTACGTGGCGGCCCATCCTGGCGTCGGGCGGGGCGCCATTAGAGCGCAGGTGGCGCCGAATGTCAGTTCCACCACCGTCTGGCGGGCACTCAAGCGCCTGGTTGACCGGGGCAGACTCGAGACGTCCGGTAACGCTCGCGCTACCGTTTACTTCCTGGCCGGAGCGGAGGCGGTTCGCGCTCACTTGCAAACGCCCTGGAACCGCCGACCGCCCGTCACATACAACTCCGAATTTCTGGATCGCTACGTGCCCAACAAGACTTTCTACCTCAGAGAAAACGAAAGGAGCCTGCTCCATGAAGCCGGGCAGATCCCTTTCCGGATGCCGGCAGAGACCTACGCTCGGCGTATCCTCGAGAAATTGTTGTTGGATATGTCGTGGGCTTCCTCGCGCCTGGAGGGAAACACCTACGATCTGCTCGATACCGAACAGCTCATCCGTTTCGGCAAGGAAGCGGAAGGCAAAGAGCGCCGGGAAGCAGTGATGATCCTGAATCATAAGGAGGCGATTCAGTACGTCGTGGATCATCTGGACATCGTTTCCTTATGCCGTGCGGACTTGTTCAATCTGCATGCACTTCTCGCCGACGGATTGCTGTTTGATCCCGCCATGGCCGGCAGTTTGCGGCGCATGTCCGCCGGCATATCGGATTCAAGCTATTCGCCTCCCGACGACCGGTTTGTCATTGGCGAGGAGTTCGATATCCTGATCCACAAGGCGGCAGCTATCGCCGACCCGTTTGAACAATCTTTCTTTCTACTCGTCCACATCCCATACCTGCAGGCTTTTGTGGACGTGAACAAGCGCACCTCGCGGGTGGCTTCCAACATTCCGCTACTGCAGGCGAATCTTGCGCCGATGTCATTTCTGACAATTGAACGCCGCGATTACATAGACGGCCTATTCGGGGTCTATGAATTGAACGACGTTTCCCTGCTCCGCGACGCGTACACCGATGCGTATCGCGCTTCCGCCAGAAACTACCACCTTGCGCAAGCGGATGCAGACCCGGCGAAGGCCGTTCTCGCCTACCGCAATTTCGTCCGCGAAGCGGTACGCCGCTGCGTTCTGGAATGGCGCACTTTCGTGCCGGCGGAAGTCACGGTGATGGCTGCCGAAGCGGAGATTCCGTCAGCGGACCGGGACAGCGTTGTCGAATACGTGGGCCGGGAGTTTGCCGGCCTGCACGAAGGCAACGCTATCCGCTACCGGCTGAGCCCGGCAGACCTCGCCAGCATCCCGAAAGTGGAATCCGGATAAGACAAGCCCGCTGCTCCTTCCCGGAGGCCACAGGGGGACGCTGCAGCGCCGAGGGCGTGGGATATGATGGCTGGCGTTCCCCGGGAGGAAAATGCATGGGCGGTCGCATAGGAAACATCGAGCTGGCGTCGGGCGTGCGCATAACGCACTTCTGGACCTACATGTACGCGTCCCTGATCTGCATCGGGATGATCTCGAACATGAATTTCTCCCAGCCCTATATCCTCATCGAGCACCTGGGGATCGCCAATCCGGGCGTAGCCGGCAGGATTACCGGCCAGCTCACCCTGATTACGGAAATCATGAGCCTGATGCTGATCTGGCCGTTCGGAATTCTGGCCGACCGCATCGGACGCCGCCCGGTCATCATGCTCGGCATCGGCATGATCGGACTCAGCTACGCCGTCTATCCCTGGGCCACGGATGTCCCCCAGCTCATGGCGATGCGGGTGATCTTCGGCATCGGCGTGGCCGCCGCCGCGGCCATGACGGCCACCATCCAGAACGACTATCCCGTCGAGTCCTCGCGCGGCCGCGTGATCGGGTTCAGTTCGGCCTTCAACGCGCTGGGCATCGTATTTGCCACCCGCCTGGTTTCGGCGCTCCCAAAATGGCTGCAGGACGCCGGCATGGAGCCGATAGCCGCGGGCCGTTACGCGTACGGTACGGCCGCGCTTGTGTGCTTTCTGTCGATATTCATATTCCGCTTTGGCCTGAAGGGGGGCGTACCCGAAGAGGTGCGGCAACGCCCCCGCTGGTGGGACCTGATCCGCTCCGGCGTCCAGCAGATGAGTAACCCCCGCATCGTGCTCGCCTACCTGTACGCGGTAACGGCGCGCGGAGCCCTGGTGGTGGCCGGCCTGTTCATGTCCCTGTGGGCCACCACGGCGGTGCGGGCCGCCGGGGGCGACGTCGCAGTGGCGCAATACCAGGTATGGCTGCCGTTCATGGTGGTCCAGGTGTTCGCCGTGGGCTGGTCGTTCGTGTTCGGCTGGATACTGGACCGCATCAGCCGGGTCGCGGGAGTGGTCCTGTCGATGGCGATGGCGATCGTCGCCTACGGATCGATGTACTTCGTGGAATCGCCCCTGGACTTGCGAATGCTGCCGCTGTTTGCGCTGGTGGGCGCGTCCATGGCCAGCGGCATGATGAGCAGCATGGCGCTGGTGGGCCAGGAAGCGCCGCCTGCCCAGCGCGGCGCGGTCATCGGCCTGATGAGCGTGTTCGGCTCGGTCGGCATCATCCTTGCCGCCACCTACGGCGGCGAACTGTTCAGCGCGGCAACGCCCTGGGCGCCGTTCCTGCTGATATCCGGATCGCAGGCCGTGCTGATCGTGGTGGCCATAGTCATCTGGGTGGTGGCGCCGGGCGACTGGAAGCCGGCGTCCGCCGCGGCTGCGCGCAGTTCCTGATCCACGGGCGGGTTGAGGAAGGTTTGGGTACGGCCGTCGGCCCAGCAGACGTCCACGCGATCCACGCTTTCGCGGCTTCCCAGGCCGAAGATGGGCGCGGGCTCGTCCACCGAGTTGTAGCCGGTGGACGAGAAGATCTCCCGCCACTGAACCAGGTCGCCCGCCGCCACGCGGACCCGCGCGTTGAGCCGCTGGCCTTCGAGGCGCACCTTGAGCCAGTGGTTGCCGTTGCCTTCGTTCAGCCACAGGAAATTGCGCTGAGGGTCCGATAGCATCTCGCCGCGGTTATAGAAGGTCCGGGCCGTGCCGACGATGTCGGTGAAGCCGTCCCCGTTGACGTCGCCGCTGGCCACGCCAGCTCCGATGCTGTGCCCCTCGGCGCCGGACCCCGCGGTCACGTCGGAGAAGGCGCCGTCGCCGTTGTTGCGCAGCAGCGCGTTGTTGGCGGCCCCGACGGCGATGTAGAACTGCACGAAGTACGGGAGGTCCTCGACGATATCGTTGATGAGCACGTTGGACGGCCCGCCGTTGCTCACATAAATGTCGAGCCAGCCGTCGTTGTCATAGTCGCCCATCGTGCAGCCCCTGGCGCCGCCCTCATCTCCCGCGCCCGAGGCCAGGGTGATGTCGGTGAAGCCGGCCTGGCCGGTTTCCGCATAGTCGTTGCGGATCAGGCGGTTGGCCTGGTCCGCGTTCGGCAGATAGGCGTCGATATCGCCATCGTTGTCCACGTCGCCCAGGCAGACGCCGTTGGCGTTGCCGGGATTCAGGAACGCCCAGCCGGCAGGCGGCTGCCTCGAGCGCGTGATGTCCGCAAACTTGCCGTTACCGTCGTTCAGATAGAGCGCGTTGGGGCCTCCTTCCTGGGGTGAGAGCAGGTCGAGGTCCCCGTCGAAATCGAAATCGAACCAGCCGGGCGACCCCTGGCTGTTGGCCTCCTTCATGTTGTCCAGCAGCAATACGCCGGCGGCTTCGGTCACGTCCTCGAACTCGCCGTCTCCGAGGTTGTGGAACAGCGCCTGGTCGACATCGTAGTCGGCCGACCGCCACAGCAGGTCCAGCAAACCGTCGCCGTCGTAGTCGCCGAAACCCACGCCTCCCGAGGTCGCGGTTATGCCCTCGTTGGACTCGTCCTCGTAAACCCCCTCGCGCACCAGCCAGGCGTCGCCGGTTACGTCTTCGAAGTCCGGCACTCCGGTTTCCGCCAGCCGGTTGCGATAAAGGGTGACGGGCGGATCGTAGCCGCCCCTGGCGCCGGACTGCATGTTTGCGACCACCAGGTCATCGTCGCCATCGAGATCGTAGTCACCAAAGCTGATCCCGCGTCCCAGCCCGCCTTCGTTGGCGGCGCCGCGCGCTTGCGCAACGTCGGTGAAATAGCCGCGGCCGTCGTTCTCCCACAAGCGATTGCGGAAGTCCAGCCCGTGCGTCCCGCTGTCGTTATTGGTGATGTAGAGGTCGGCGTCGCCGTCGGCGTCGTAGTCGTTGAAAGCCACGCCGGCTCCGTCCAGCCCGACGTCCGCTATCCCGCGCTCGGCGGCCTGCTCGCTGAATCGGATCGGAACGCTCTCCCCGGATGAATCCGTGCCGCCCTGGCAGGCGGCGAGCAATATCGCGACGCCGGCCGCAACGGCCGGGCCGCGCAAGAATGATTGGTTCACAAATGCACCTCCGCCCGGACGGCCCTACGCCCCCGGGACCTCAAACGGCAGCGTGCGCAAACGCTTGCCCAGCGCCGCGAAAATCGCGTTGCCCACGGCCGGTGCGGCCGGCGGCACGCCGACCTCGCCTATGCCCCCGATCGGGGCGCCGCTGTTGACGACATGCACCCGGATTTCGGGAGTGTCGTTCATGAGCAGCATCCTGTAGCTGTCGAAATTGCTTTCCCTGACGCCATTCTCGTCAAAGTGGATCCGGCCGAGCAGGGCCGCGGTCAATCCGTAGAGAATCCCCCCGCTGATCTGCGCTTCCAGCGTGGCGGGATCCACCGCCAGCCCGCAATCCACGGCGCAGTCTATGCGCTCTATGCGAAGCGCGCCGCGCACCACGGAGACCTGCGCGACCTGTGCCGCATAGGAGCCGAAACATGCCGAACAGGCAATGCCCAGGCCGCTGTTCGGACCGGGCGGGCGGCCCCAGCCGCCTTCCCCGGCTGCCCGGGCCAGCACGGCCGACATACGCGACTGCTCGGGCAGTAACGACAGCCGGAAGGCGTAGGGATCGCGACCGGCCGCATGGGCCAGTTCGTCGACAAAGGTCTCGACGAAAAAGCAGTTGAATGAATGGCCGACGGACCGCCAGAAGCCCAGGTTGACCGGCGACTCGGCCTCCCCATGGCTGACCTCGAGGTTCGGCACCCGGTAGGGCAGGTCCGCGACCCCCTGCAGGGCGGCGGTATCCACTTCCAATTCCATCCCCCGCATCTGCCTGAGCAGGGACGGAGAGGCGACCCGCTGCCGCCAGGCGGTCAATTCGCCTTCGTCGTCAAGCGCGCCGTGCATCAGGCTGATCGCCGCAGGGCGGAAATAGCCATGCCGCATATCGTCCTCGCGCGTCCACATGACCTTTACGGGCCGCCCGGCGTATTGGGAGGCAAGCACGGCTTCGGCAACGTAATCGTTCTCCAGGCGGCGTCCGAATCCTCCGCCCAGCGCGGGGGTGTAGATATGCACGTCTTCAATGGGCAGGCCGGTATACCTCGCAGCCACCTGCTGCGCCCGCGTCTGGGACTGGGTGGGCGCCCAGACCTCGCAGCGATTTACGCGCACATCCGCAGTGCAATTCATCGGTTCCATGGTGGCGTGATGCAGAAACGGAGCTTCGTACTGCGCCGTGACCCGGCGCGCCCCGGAACTCTGCAGGGCTTCCTGCACGTTGCCCTCGCTGCGCGCCAGGGGAGCCGGTTCATACAGGGCGTTGACCAGCCGGCGGCGAAAATCGGCCGCGGGATCGGTTGCGCCGGCTGCGGCGTCGCCGTCCGGCGCAACCCACTTCACGTCCAGCGCGGCCCGCGCCTTATACGCCCGCCAGAAGTCCTCCGCGAGCACCACCACTCCAGGTGGCCGGTGGACATCGCCCGGAATTTCGAACACATCCGCCACGCCGGGGAGGTTCAGGGCCGCCGCGGCATCGTAGACGGCGCGCCGCTCCACGGAACCGGGCCAGGGCGACCGGTCGATCAGCGCCGTCAACTGCCTGGGCAGGCGCACATCGCTGGCGTAGCGCTCGGCGCCCAGGGTCTTGGGGGGGACATCCGCCCGCGGGAAGGACCTGCCGACAAGACGAAAATCGGACAAATCCTTCAACGGAGGATTCTCCGGGGGGTCCAACTGCGCCGCGGCGGATATCAGCGCACCGTATTCCAGCCGGGCTCCGGTGGCGCGGTTGGTCACCACGCCATCACTGCAGACGCATTCGGAAGGACTGATGCCCCACTCCACCGCCGCCGCCAGCCGCAGCATCTCCCGGGCCGAGGCCGCCGCGGTGCGAAGAAGGTCGAACGAACCGCTTACGGCCTGACTTCCGCCGGTGCCCACGACTCGCGGCCAGCCGGCGGGATTGTCGGGCATGGCGGCAACGGAAACGCGGTCCCACGACACTTCCAGCTCTTCCGCGACGATGCGGGCAAGCGCCCAGGGGCTGCCCTGCCCCATGTCCGTGCGGTCGCAGACAAACGAAACCTCGCCTGAAGGAGCTATCGAAATCCAGGCGCTGGGGCGAAACTCGTCCGCGTCCTCCGATCTGGCGGCAGGCAGGCATATCGCCAGCGTCAACGAGCCGCCGGCCGCGACAAATGCCCGGCGGGTCAGTCTGATTTGAGGCGCGGACTTCACGCGGGCGCTTCGGTCCCGGCTGGATTTGGCGGAGAGGGTGGGATTCGAACCCACGAAGGGCTTCTAACCCTTACTCCCTTAGCAGGGGAGCGCTTTCGTCCGCTCAGCCACCTCTCCGCACGTGCGGCGCCTGCACTAGGACTCCTCTTCGTCGCCGCCGGCACTGCCCTGTTCTTCAGCGATGCGCTGGTAGACCTCTTCGCGATGCACCGTCACTTCGCGCGGCGCTTCAACTCCCAGCCGTACCTGGTTGCCCCGTATGTCCAGCACCGCAATGCGCACGTTATCGCCAACGATTACGGCCTCTCCGGACCGGCGGGTAAGAATCAGCATTCCCCAAGCCTCCTGGGCGAGCTCTTGCGCCGCGCGGCTATTGCCCACCCTCATTGTTGTGGGAAGAAATCATAACGCGGAATCGGCTATGACGCCACTTCAAGGGATTATGCTGAACTGCGTCTCTAGCTGCGCAGCGTGTACAGGCCGGGATCGGCCAGGATGGGTTGAAGCGCCGCGTGGATCCGGTCCGCCATGCGCTCCAGCCTGGCGGGAGTGTCCAGCAGGTCCTGACGCACCTCGAGAGCCGCGTACGGAAATCGGCGCTCCTCGGCGTGATGGTCGACGGTGAAGTCCTCGGGGTGTCGCCCGGAGTACGGGAGGTTATCGCCCACGAGCAGCGTCCCATCCTCGCGCAGGGCATCGAGCAGCGGGCGGGAGATCCGCCCGTCCAGGTCCCATAACACACCGCAACCCCATCGACGGTCCTCGCCGTCAAGGAAACGGGTGAAGCTGTGTATCGCAATCAGCACCGGCGCTTCCACGACTGCGCACAGGCGATCCAGTTCCGCGTCTATCGCGCCGTGGTAGGGGCGGTAAATGGCCTCCGCCCTGAGTTCCTTTGCCTCATCGCTCAATCCCCGGTTTCCGGGGACCTCAACGCCGTCGCTCATGTCGAGAAAGGCCGACATGTCCGTAAGCGCGCGGTTGCAGTCCACGACCAGGCGCGAGTAGTTGCATAGCAAAGCGGTAGCGTTCAGGCGTTCGCTCAAGGCCAGCGACAGGTCGCCCGCGCCGAGATCCTGGGCTATGTGGCTCCCGCGATGTTGCGGCGCGAGGCCGAGATGATTCAGGGCGCGCGGAAATTCTCGCCCGGCATGATCGCAAACCACCAGCTGAGGCGCGGTGGCGTCAGCCCTGTGCACTTCGTACGGGGCGGGCTCGGATGCGTCCAGCAGGTCGGAGGAGCGAGCGTTCAGTGCGCCGGATGAAATCTTCCTGTCCCCGCAAACAAATCCATCACCAAGTCAACTTCCCGATATGCAATATGGCGTCCCCAAGGGGATTCGAACCCCTGTTGCCGGCGTGAAAGGCCGGTGTCCTAACCACTAGACGATGGGGACTCAAGAATTCTGGTGGAGCCAGGCGGGATCGAACCGCCGACCTCTTGCATGCCATGCAAGCGCTCTCCCGGCTGAGCTATGGCCCCTGCACAAGGGGCGTAGTGTATCCGTAAGAACATGCTTGCGCCAGTTGTTGGTAGTTTTTCAGCATTATGTTTTCCAGTATTGACAACGTTGTCATTCACGAATAGAGTCAGGGAATCCAGTCCAGCTGAGGAGGGGACTCATGTCCGATCAACGTATCCGCGTCAGGCGGCTCTTCCGCCCGTCTGTTCTATTCTTTCCGCTCCTGTGTATGGGTGTCCCGGGGACTGCCCTGGCACAGCAGGAAGATGCCGGGCAGACGGCCACCAGCGGCGCAATCGTCATTGAGGAAATCGTGGTCACCGCCACCAAGCGCGTCACCAACCTCATGTCGACGCCCATCG
>LXNI01002809.1_pt1 | contig 11277 bp, 12 predicted proteins | sample 809091 | NCBI WGS metagenome assembly LXNI01 (sample SAMN04870527, study PRJNA318959) | sponge metagenome | biome: 01000161; feature: marine sponge reef; material: water | host: Sarcotragus foetidus | place: Greece: Milos, Mediterranean Sea | collected 2013-05-29 | depth 5-7 m | reverse complement strand
CCGGTCTCGGCGCTGCTGGTGGCGCGCCAGGTCCTGCTGCCGCTACTGCGCCACTGGTCCGGCGCGCCGCCACCTCCGGTCGCCACTGTGCGGGCTGTCCTGGGCAGTAACCTGGCCTCGGCCAGCGGCAGGGAAGATACGGTGCCGGTGCGCTTGCTTGAGCGCGACGGCCAGTTGCTGGCGGAGCCGGTCTTCGGCAAGTCGGGGCTGATTTTCACGCTCGTGGGCGCGGACGGTCTGCTGCAGGTCCCGCTGGACAGCGGCGGCCTGCGGGCGGGGACGATTGTGCAGGTGCAGGCGTTCTGAGTGCGGCGCTCAGGCGCAGTCGGCCTCGTTGCGGGCGTAAAGTGTCAGAACCAGATCGCCCCGTTTGACGGGTCGCTGGCAAAAGAACATCTCTCTGGCAAGTATTCGCCCGGGAATGTCATCAGCCTCTGTCGCAAGCCACCAGACGCGAGAATGAGATTGTGCTTTCTGGATCCAGTATTCAGGACTGGTGTCGCCAATGACAATTTGGCGTGGGAATTCCCAGACTTTCAAATAGTAATTCCCGTTTAGCTTGTCAAAGGGCAAGGCTTCCTCAGACAATATCAGAAAGTCGTCGGGCCGTGCGAAATTGATGAGTGCCTAGTCTGCCAAATGAATGACGGATTCTTCGTGATTGTCATATGGGCGATAGTAAGGTGTGCCCATTATGATTGCGACACCGCTGGCGACCATGCCTGCAAGAAGCCAGTCCGCAACGCGTCGTTGTCTTTTGCCAAGGTGACTTATGCCGGCCGAGATTAGCCAGACAACGGGAGGCCATGCAGCCAGCAGGTAGCGCATTCGATTCGAGATCAGGACCGGCACGAAATGATTGACGGCAAGCACCAGGCAAAGAAAAACCAGTGCCGTGACTCCCAGATACCAGGCCGCGCGCGGTCGCTCCCTGCTGCGCGAACGAGTCTTGTAAAGCGCCAGCATTGAAAGCGGCAAGAGAAGCAGCAGGCCGGGGTTGAATTGTCGCGGCAAGTGAAGGGCACCGTTGGTCAGCGCGTAGATCAGACGATTCAGGGTTTCCGCGACGTCCATGGCTATACCTCGCGCGGCATATCGACTGACATTGTTCTCCACGCCGATGTATAGAACCGTCAACTGGGGCAAGGCAGCGAGAAAGATCAGCAGCAAGGTCAGCGACGTCGCCCACCAGCGACGGTCCTTGCGCACAAACAGCAAATGGAACAGTCCCAGGGCCGGAAACATGAGGGCCGCAAAATAGTGACTGTAGAGCAGGCCAACCCCGCCAAACAGCAGACCTGCCTGGCTGGAACGACTGGCGGGCCGCCCGGCAAGAACTGTACGCCAGTAAGAGGACAACATCAGCGCCGAGAAAAACAGTACCGTAGTGAAGGCGCGCCCAATGTGAAAGTATTGAATGGCAAGGGACGAAGCCAGAAGCAACAGACTTGCGCCAAGACCCGTTTGAAACCCGAACATGTTGTTGCCTGCGCGCCAGACGATTGCCAGCGCCAGCAGACCGAAGAAAAACGACCAGGCGCGCATGGACACCGTGCTCCAGCCGGCCACTGCGCCCCAGCGGTTGATGAGTATTGTCCAGCCAAAGGCCTGATCACCAGAAATGTGCTGTTCTGACCTGATGGCCTGCATAACGGTTTTCGGACCCAGGCTTCGCGCGCCAACGTAAGTCAGGGTCCAGGTCTCATCATGGGTAAAGGACAGCGAGTTTATTCGCCGGCCGGCCAAAAGGACCGCCAGCAGAAGAACCGGGATCATCCACAGCCAGGTGTTTCTCTTCAGCATCAAATGCACGGCGTCTCCGGGCAACTCACTTGTTGGAAACCGGCAAAATTGGCACCTTCCCTTTCCTGGCTAAATTTGCCTGGTGTCCTGGATGCGTGGTCTTCACGTGCAATCCGCTTCATTTCTGGCAAACAGGGTCAATTTCAGTTCCTTGCGACGGACAGCGCGAGAACACAGGCGCATGTCCTGCGACAGACGCTGTTCGACAAGGCTGTCCACTTCGCCTGCAAGCAGCCAGACTCGTTCATGGCCAGCCGATTGCTGCAAGGCAACTTCGGGTTCAGACCCCCGGGAGAAGGTTTCTCGCGGTCGGTGCAGGTTTTCCTGGTAGAAAGCATTCAGGCCCATTTCTTCCATCAACAGCAGGTCGCCCGGGCGCGCCTGCTGCTGCAGGGCCTGGTCAGCCAGATGCATGAGCGTAAAGTCATAGGCGGCATATGAGAGATAGATGCCGGAGCGCAGAATGAGGGCGATGCCGCTGGCAACAAAGGCGACCAGCAACCATTCCGCCAGACGCCGGTGTCGATGCCACAGTTGCCATATGCCAAATCCGGCCAGCAGGGCAATCGGTGGCCACAGGACAAGGAAATAGCGAATCCGGTCGAGGTACCACAACACCCCAATCACTTCGTTGATGACAAGAATCAGAAAGATATGGAGCAAGACCACTATGCCAAGGAACCTGCCGACGTGATGCGCTCGGTGCGCCTGCCGCCACAGCAGCAGCAACAGGGCGACAAGCAACAAAACCAGCAGCATCGGGCCCGTACGCTGGGGCAGACTCACCAGGCTGTTGGTCAGCGCATAGAGGATGTGGATCACCATGGCCGCTGCCGTCAGCGGGGCAGTGTTCCTGGACATATAGGCGTCTGCTGCCCGGAACAGGACCGTCAACTCGGGAATCACAGTGACCGCCACCAGCGCGAGAAACAGGACGACCTGCCACCAGCGGCGGTCCTTGCGCAGGAAGAGCAGGTGAAAAAGCCCTGTCGCCAAAAGGAGCAGGGCGGCGAGGTAATGGGTGTAGAGCAAGCCCACGCCACCCACTACCAGCCCCACCAGATGTCGGCGGGCAGGGCGACCGGAGTCGATGGCCATGCGCCAGTAGCCCCACAGGGCCAAAATGGAAAACAGGGTTACCAGTGTGAAGGTTCGCCCCACGTGCATGTAACTGACAAACAGTGTCGAGGCGGTCATTAGCAGGGCGGCGATGGCGCCGGCTTCATGTGTGAAGAGGCTTCTTCCGACCCGATAGACCAGGGCCAGGCTCAACAGTCCGGCCAGCCAGGCGCATGCCCGCACGGCAATGGGGCTCCAGCCCACCAGGCGACCCCAGAGATTAATGATCATTACCCAGCCAAACGCCTGGTCCGTTGCTCTGCTGTTCTGGGCTTCCACGGCCCCGGCAAGCGTGCGTGGTCCAAAGTCTCTTGCGCCGGCGGCGATCATTTCGGAACTTTCGTCAGGGGAAAATGCCCAGGAGTTTAGTTGGCGGCCGGCCAGCAATGCGGCCAGCAGCAACACCGGAATGACGATCAGCCAGTGATGATCCTTGAAGATCGTTGACAAGGACATGTAATTCAGGGTGTTGTTTGACAAGTGGAACTATTGTGCTGGTGTCAAACGAAAATTGCCATATCGCTTTGGCGCTTAAGTCTTGCTCGTACCAGTCCTCAGGCTCAGTCGCAGTCAGTTTCGCTGCGGGCAAGATGTGTGAGTATCAACGCTTGCCGCTGCCGATAATCGATGCTGCGGCAGAGCGACATGCCGGCAGACAGCAGCGCCTGCTGCAGACGGGTCTGCAGGTCCCCACCCGGATTCGCGAACAGCAACCAGACGTTTTCGTGTTGTAGCGGGCCTTGCAGCATGGCGGCGAGACAGGCAGGGTCACAGGGTGCTTCCGTTTCCGGCTCCAGAATCAGGCGGCTGTCAGCGAGGGCGTGGGTGTAGACCCAGATCTGGCGCTGGTGCGTGGTGTCCGACTGGTCAACCACCAGGCGGTCACCGTCTTGCCATAGCGGCTCAAGGTCCCGCATGGCGAAATGCAGGGGCGCCGCGGCGTAGGGGTTGACGTAGCGAATGCGCAGACTGGAGCGGACATTGCCCACCAGGCCCGTGACGAGCAACAGGGCCAGCAACAGAAACTGGAGCGACGCCCACGGCGGTCGCGCCCGGACACTGCGCTGCAGGTACATACCGGTCAGCAACGCCAGCAAGGGCCACAACCCCAGGGCATAACGAATTCGTCCCGGCCACAAAACGCCGGCGATTTCGTTGGCTACCAGAATCAGCGCCAGCAACACAAGCGTCACAGTCACCAGCAGCCAACCGCCATCCGCTGGGCTCTGCAGGCGACGGCGACGACGCGTTTCAAACAACATCAGCACCAGGGCAAGACCAAAAAGGGCTCCGGCCACCTTGGGCAGCAAATGAATCAGGCCGTTGCTGTAGACCTCGACAATGCGGCTCAGGGCGACGTGAGGTGCCAGGGCCATGTCCGAACCCAGTGCGTCCCTGTTGTAGGCGATGCCAGACAGCAAAAAATTCAGCTGCGGCAGAAACGCCAGGCCGGCCAGCAGAAACAGGGCCAGGGTCAGCAACCAGCGGCGATCACGCCGGACCATCAGAAGGTGAAACAGCCCCAGCGACGGCACCAGCAACGCGCCAAAATATTGGGTGTAAAGGAGCCCCGCAGAGCCCGCAAGCAATAGCGTGGGACCGGCCCGGCCCACCTGCCCTTGCCGCAGCGCTGCGCGCCAGTAGCCATAGAGGGCCATGACGGAGAAAAGCACGACCAGGGTATAGGTGCGGGCAATGGCCATGTAGGTGACGAACAGAACGGAGGTCGTCAGCAGCGCCGTAGCGACCAGTCCTGCATCGGCGCCCAACATGGCCCGTCCAGAACGCCAGAGCAGGGCCAGCGCCAGCAACCCGGCAAACCATGACAGCGAGCGAAGGGCCACCTCGCTCCAGCCGGCAACGCGGCCCCAGGCCGCGACCAGCAGCGACCAGCCCATGGCCTGATCGGGAGATTTGTCGAGAATCGCCTCTTGTATCTCCGCCAGGTTGTAGGGACTGGGCGTGTATCCTCCGGTGCGCAGCAGGGTCGCCGCCTCATCGAGATCGAATCCGCGCGATCCCAGCAAACTGCCGGACAAGGCCGCGGCCAGCAGCAGCAGAGGCACAATCCAGGACCAATGAGCCCTGTCGGTCAACAGTTGCAATTTCAGGCGACTCTCCCCGAGTGAACTGCCTGGTGGAGTGTAGACTGCCGCCGCCCTTAAGGCTACACTGCGACTTATGCAGCGCCCGGACAGCGAGACTTCCATCTCTTTCACCAGCCGGCTCTGGCGTCTGGCAGGGTTGCTCTTTTCTCTGGTGCTGCTGGCCCTGCTGCTCAACGCGCTGGACCTGGACGCCTTGCGGCGGATGGCGGCGGGCGTCCCTGCCGCAACTCTGCTGCTGGCGCTGCTGGTTTACCTGTTGCTGAACTTTTTTCGCACCCTGCGCTTTCAGGTCCTGCTGGATGCCGGTGCGCCAGCGTTGACCGCCCTGTGGCCGGTCGTGCTGGTGCACAACCTGATGGTACGCCTGATGCCCTTCAAGACCGGCGAATTCGCCTGGCTGCTGTTGTTGCGCCGTCACTTCGACCAAAGTGTCGGCGCCGGCCTGGGCAGTTTGCTGGGCGCGCGCCTCTTTGAGTTGCTGATCGTGTTGCTGATCGGCGGCGCAGCCCTGGTGCAGGGCAGTGACCGTTTCGATGAAAACCGCGGCGCCCTGACTCTTGTGCTGGCAGGCGTCTTTCTGCTCTGCCTGGCCGGACTGGTCAGCGCCGGCTGGTGGCTGCGTCAACTGCGTCTGCGCCTGCCGCAGCGGGGCAATTTCAGCCGGCGCCTGGCCGCGTCCCTGCCCGCGCTGGAAGACAGTCTGGCGCGTTTGCGCCAGCCCCGCACCTTCCTGTTTACATTGCTGCTCTCCTGCCTGACCTGGGGCTCGAGCGTCTGTTTCAACCTGGTGTTGCTGGCCGCCCTTGGCATCCATGGCCTGCCCCTGTTGGTGGGTGTGATCAGCATCACCATGCTGGTGGAGGCGCTGCCGGTGGCCAGCATCAGCGGTCTGGGCGTGATCGAAGGCGGCTGGACCTTCGGCCTGGTCAGTCTTGCCGGCCTCGAACCCGGCGCGGCCGTGGCGACCGGCTTCTTTCTGCATGCCTGCCAGTTGCTGGCGGCGACGCTCTGCGGCCTGGTCGGCTGGTTGTGGCTGCGACGACTGCCACGCATGGAGCCGGCCCTGTGAGCAGTCCGTATCTGTCGATCGTCATCCCGCTTTTCAACGAGGCGGAGTCTGTTCCGAAGCTGCATGAGGAACTGTCGGCTGCGCTGGACGCGCTGGATGTCGAGAGCGAAGTCATCGTGGTCGACGACGGCAGCCGTGACAGCAGTTTCGCCGCCCTGCAGGCCGTCCATGAGCGTGACCCGCGCTGGACCGTCCTGCGTTTCCGTCGCAACCATGGCCAGACCACGGCGCTCAGCGCCGGCTTCGAAAGAGCGCGCGGCGAGGTCGTCATCACCCTGGATGCCGACCTGCAGAACGACCCGCAGGACATTCCGCGCCTGCTGACGACGCTGGACGAAGGCTTCGATATCGTCAGTGGCTGGCGCCGCGACCGCAAGGAACCCTTTCTGACGCGGCGTTTGCCTTCCATGCTGGCCAACAGTCTGATCTCGCGCGTGACCGGTGTGCATTTGCACGACTACGGCTGCACACTCAAGGCTTACCGCAGCGTCGTGGTCAAGAACATCCATCTCTACGGCGAACTGCACCGTTTCATCCCGGCGGTCGCCTCGCAAATCGGCGTACAGGTGACTGAAATCGCCGTCAACGACCGGCCGCGCCGCTTCGGCAGCAGCAAGTATGGCATCAGCCGCACCATCCGCGTGCTGCTGGACCTGATCACAGTGCGCTTCATCCTGGGCTACAGCACCCGGCCCCTGCAGGTCTTCGGCGGTCTCGGACTGTTGACCGGCGGCCTGGGGGTGTTGTTCGGGCTGATTCTGAGCATTGAGAAGCTGGCATTTGACGTTGACATTGGTAACCGGCCCCTGCTGATTCTGGCCGTGCTGCTGGTCATCGCCGGCGTGCAACTTGTCAGCATCGGGCTGGTGGCGGAGATCCTGGTGCGCAGCTGGCACGAAATGCGCGACCGGCCGGTCTACGTTATGCGGGACGTGCTTGAGCGTGAAGAAGAAGACGGGGAGACTTGACCATGAAGGCCACTGTCGGCCCGCAAGGGGCGGTGGAACTGCTGCAGGTGGAACACAACGCCATACGTGTACTGATTGACGAACTGAACGAAGAGGAAATGACTCGCCCGGACACCATCCGTTACGGCATGTATGCCGACCAGCGCCTCTCTTTCAAGGACCTGCTGGCGCATCTGATCTGTTACGAGGCGCTGGCGTTGGCGGCCATGGCAGCCTGGCAGCGCGGCGAACGCCACCAGGCCATCGACATCATGCGCAGCCCGGCGCGCAGCCACCAACTGCATTACGGCGGCATCGAGGAGCGCAGCGATCACAGTCTGGCGCAGGTGCTGGATGAATGGGAACGTTGCCACGCGGATCTTGAGGCCGCCATCGCCGCGCTGGATGAGGACGAGTGGCGTTGCCCGGCGCCCTGGCCCGAGCGCGAGCCGCTGGACCTGGGCGGCATGGTGGAGGAGATCATCGTCACGCCGCCGCGCCCCTTCTACCGTCATTTGCCGGTGCACATACCGGACAGCGCCGAATACATTCGCGCCCTGCGGTGAGCAGCGACATCTGCGATGCTGGCATCACCGACACTTGTCGGCAGTTGCTGGCGCGCATTCACAATCTTGCGGGATTGCAGGTCGAAAGCATTCGCGAGCTGCCGCTGCCGCACCAGGGCGCTTCCGGCGCCGAAGTGCGCCTGGTGCGGGTGCGCTGGCGTTGCGACACGGGCGCGCAGGGCGAGGAACGCCTGGCGATCAAGCAAGCCAGCCTGAAGGAGCGGCGCATCCTGCAGCTGCTGAACGAACAGGGCCAGGCCGTGCCGCCGGCGCTGTCGCCGCCATCCGCCGCTGACTCTGCCGATCGCGCGCCCCTGCTCATGCCTTTCGCGCGGAGCCGGCCCATGGACCGCGTATTGGGCGACCCCAACGCCCCCATGACGCAGCAGGTGGCGCAGGGACTGGCGCGTCTCCATGCGGCCAACCGGGAGCAATGTCCGGACTGGTTGCCGCGCGCCGCTGACGACACCATGACGCGACTCTACCTGCAGGCCACGCAGGACGAATGGGCGCGTTGCATGGACGATGCCCGCTTTCGCCGCAAGTATGGGCAGTACGAGCGGCCGCTGCGAGAGTCACTGGCGCGCTTGCAGGACTTTCTGGCGGCGCTGGACGAGGAAGGCAGCTGCTGTACCCTGCTCAACACGGATCTGCATCCGGACCACATCCGGCTCTACGGTGGACAGCCGGTCTTCATCGACTGGGAACAGGCCTGCTACGGCCCGCTCTACCTCGACCTGGTGAACTACTTCACGCTGGAGACGGCCATGCTCTACCGTGACGCCTTGGCCGGGGCCGGCTACCCGGTCCCGACGGCGGCCTTTATGCGGCGTTTTCGCAAGGCGGGGTTGTTTATGGGCCTGCGTTACCTGGAGGTCGGTCTGCTCAACTGGCAGGCCGGCGGCGAAGCATGGTTGCAGGGCCGCTGGTTCTTTCACTATTGCCTGAGCATGGCGCTGGGCGGCCGCTGAACGACTGGTTGAGGCCTCCGGACTTCTGCTGCTGTTGACATTTCCCTGCGATTCTGTGTAATAATATGTGAGAATCCGGAGGTGCATCGGCGCCTGACACAGCGCAGCAGTGCAAGGTGGACGGACGTGAACACTGAAGCCAACAACATGGAACGCGTAGCCCGACTTGAAGGCGCTTATGAACATCTCGCCACGAAAGCGGATATCCAGTCAACGAAAGTCTGGATAATTTTTGCGGCCATCATCCAGGCTGTGATAAGCGCCGGAATCGGCGCACTGGTCAGTATTGCCCTACGCAGTGCCTGATAGCGAAACTCTCAGACAAACCTGACGCCCGACAGAATCATGAGGCGCAGGCGGCCCAGGAATCAGGGCCTGGCAGCCCATCGCTACTTAAGCACCGGGCTGAGTCGCTCCAGCGCCCGCGCCATGGTTTCCGGCGCGACGGCGTGGCAGAGGCGCAGCCAGCCCTCCCCTTCCGGACCGAAGGCCACGCCCGGCGCCAGACCCGCGCGCGCCTCGTGAAGGATGTCGCTGGCCAGGGCGTAACTGTCGGCAACGCCCTCGCAGGCGAACCAGGCGTAGAAGGCCGCTTCGGCAGGCGGACAGTGCGCGCGCGGAAGTTGCGCGAAGGCGTCGCGCAGCAGGCGACGCGACTGGTCCCAGCGCGCCAGTGAAGCGCGCAGGTAAGGTTCGCCCTCCCTGATGGCGCAGACCCCCGCCAGCTGTGTGGCCGCCGGGGTGCAGGAGTTGGTGTATTCGGTCAGCATCTCGAAGCGGCCCAGCAGTCCGACGGGTATCGTCAACCAGCCGAGACGCCAGCCGGTCATGGCCTAGGTCTTGGAAAAGCTGTTGACGATTAGTACCGGGTCGTCGGGCCCGATCTTGTCGGCAAATGTCGGCGCGTGCGGGCGATCGTAGATGATGCGGTTGTAGACCTCGTCGGCGATGAGCCAGATGCCGCGCCGGCGGCAGAAGTCCAGGATTTCGCGCTGGCCGTCGTCGTCCAGCATCCAGCCGGTGGGGTTGGCCGGCGAATTGATCAGCATCGCCCGGGTATCGGGTCCGCAGGCATCGAAAAGACGCTGCAGGTCCAGTTGCCAGCGACCGTCGTGCAGTTCCAGGGGCACGCGCTCGACGCGGGCGCCGCGCAACTGCTGGATGGCGCTGAGGTTGGGCCAGTGGGGCGCGTGGGTAACCAGTACGTCACCCGGCGCGAGCAGCGCCTGGGAGGCGATGGTCAGGGCCAGCGTGCCGGAGCCGGTGACGACGATGCGCTCCACCCCGAAGGCCGTTCCGTACAGGTCGTTCATGTACGCCGCCAGCGCCTGGCGCAAGGGCAGGATGCCGGCGTTGGGGGTGTAAAAGGTCTCGCCGTGGTCGAGCGCCTGCTGGCAGGCGCGACGTACGACTTCCGGGGTAGGCAGGTCCGGTTCGCCATACCAAAGCTGGATCAGATCGTTGAACTTCGCTGACCCGCTGGCTTCGTTGGCCAGTTCGCGAATCAAACTGGGTTGCAGGGCCTGGACTTTCGCGCTGAGGGCAGGGCGCACCGGGCCTACCCTCGCCCCGTGAAAGGCATGCGGTTGGCCATCACGGTGATGAAGGGCACGTTGACGTCCAGCGGCAATTCCGCCATGTGGCACACGGCGTTGGCCACGTGATCGGCGTCCATGGTGGGCTCGACGCGCATCTCGCCGTCCGCCTGGATGACGCCCTGCGCCATGCGGCTGGTCATCTCGGTGGCGGCGTTGCCGATGTCAATCTGGCCGCAGACGATGTCCCACTCGCGGCCATCGAGGGAGGTGGAGCGCGTCAGGCCGCTGAGGGCGTGTTTGCTGGCCGTGTAGGGCGCGCTCATGGGGCGCGGCCGCTGGGCCGAGAGCGATCCGTTGTTGATGATGCGGCCGCCACGGGGCCGCTGCCGCTTCATCAGGCGGAAGGCGGCCTGGGTGCACAGAAAAACGCCGGTCACGTTGACGTCGAGCACACGGCGCCAGGCGTCCGCGTCGACTTCGTCCAGAGGCACGCCGAGGGCGCTGATGCCGGCGTTGTTGAAGAGCATATCGAGTCGGCCAAAGGTCTCTTCCACGCGGGCGAAGAGTGCGACCACCGACTCCTCGTCGCTGACGTCGCAGGCATGGACCAGCGCGCGGTCGGCTGCCACGCCGCCTTCTTCAAGGGTCTCGCGCAACATGTGCTCGCGACGGCCGGCGAGCGCGACCGACCAGCCCGCATTCCAGAGGGCGAAGGCCGTGCGCCGGCCGATGCCACTGCCCCCGCCGGTGATCAATGCGATTTTGCCACCTTCGCTCATGCGACGTCTCCTCCATTTGTATCCCTGGCAGCGCCCCAGGTCGCGCGCGCCAGGGCCTCGTAGTTGGCGCCGGGCGTGATCTGCCCCAGCACGCAGGGGTGACTGGCGCCGCTGAGCGCCGGCAGGCTGCCGGGCCGGTTGTGCCAGGTCTCGTGGGCCAGCAGGGCGAAGACCAGCGCTTCCTTGTGGTCGCTCGGGTAGCCGAGGTCCTCATGCGTGCGCAGTTGTGCCGGCGCCAGGGCCTCGCGCAGCATGCCGACGATGGCCGGGTTGTGGCGTCCGCCGCCGCCGAGAATGACCTCCTGCACCGGCTGCGGCGCATAGCGTTCGTAGGAGCGGGCGATGGACCGCGCCGTCATCGCCGTAAGCGAGGCGAG
>LXNI01002807.1_pt1 | contig 11282 bp, 5 predicted proteins | sample 809091 | NCBI WGS metagenome assembly LXNI01 (sample SAMN04870527, study PRJNA318959) | sponge metagenome | biome: 01000161; feature: marine sponge reef; material: water | host: Sarcotragus foetidus | place: Greece: Milos, Mediterranean Sea | collected 2013-05-29 | depth 5-7 m | reverse complement strand
TGCGGCGCCGGAGTCGTCCGCCATCGCCGCGAAGTAGTCCCGCCATCCCACCGGAACAGCGTCAGGGTCACGAAGGTACTCGCTGTAGAGCTGCTCGACGAACGCGAGGTTAATCTCCGATGGCCCCTTTGGGGAATCTGACATGTCTTGCGGCCCGTCCATGCCGCGGACGCCACGGTGAGGCTCTAACTGAGGATACCCCTTCGCCATGCCGTGCGCCAGAGAGGTCCCGGGCAGTGCATTCCGAGAATTTGCGGGAGAGGACTCGGCTGCCCGCGAGAGGGCGGCTGTTTGCGAGCAAGAGACGACCGGCTCGACTCGCTCGCTCCGGCTCCTCACTTCCGTTCAGTGGTTGATCAGTGGGCGATTCGGCGAGAGCGGATGACTTGCGGCTGCTGTGGTGTTCGCGGTCGTTTCGAAATCGCAGCGCAGCGTTTCAAACCAGGTACCGACTCTCGCGACGTGACCCGCGGAGCGCCGCGCTCAGACCGGATTGCAATGTGAGGGCTAGCGCTCGCTTGGGAGTGTGAGTTGGTCTAGTACAATGGCTATGTCATGAAAGCACTGCTCCAACTCGCGTGCGCCGTCGTACTGCTTGCCTCCCCAGCGTTCGCCGACAACCACGACTGGGTCGACCTCTGGGACGGTTCCAGCTTTGACGGCTGGAAGCTGAGTGCCGAGAACCCCGACTCGTTCAAGATCAAAGACGGGGCGATTGTCGCCCAAGGCCCTCGTGCCCACCTGTTCTATGCCGGCGAAGTGGGCGGCGGCAACTTCCGCAACTTCGAGCTCAAGGTCGACGTGCTCGCCAAGAACAACTCCAACGGCGGCATTTACTTCCACACCACCTATCAAGAGACGGGCTGGCCGGACAAGGGCTTCGAGGTCCAAGTGAACAACACGTTCAACAGGGATCCCCGCAAGACGGGCGGGTTGTATGGCGTTTCGGACAATCTCGTGCCGCCGGCGAAGGACGACGAGTGGTTCACCGAGCACATTGTCGTGCGCGGCAACAGCGTGAAGATCTACGTCAACGACGACTTGATCACGAACTGGGTCCAGCCTGAGGACTGGGATGGCCTGCGCCCGCTCTCGAATGGTCGCGGCCAGAACTTTCCCCTGCGCAAGCTGGACTCCGGCACGTTTGCCCTGCAGGGGCACGATCCGGGCAGCGTGGTCATGTACAAGAACATCCGCGTCAAGGTGCTCGACTAGTCGTACCTTGCGAGATCGGGAGGCGTCTCCCGCCGCAACATGGACTTCGCCCAAGAAGTCAAGGCAGCCGCCGACATCGTTAGTGTCGTAGGGGCGAATGTGCGCCTGAAGCGGCAGTCCGGGGACCGTTACGTCGGGCTGTGCCCGTTCCATAGCGAAAAGACGCCCTCGTTCTCGGTCCATGGACGACTTCAGATCTACAAGTGCTTCGGCTGCGGCAAGAGCGGCGATGTCTTCAACTTCTTGATGGAGTTGCAGGGGCTGAGCTTTTTCGAAGCTCTGAAGCTGCTAGCCGAGCAGCAAGGCAAGGAACTGCCGCGCAAGGGAGGTAGCCCCGCTGCCGACGCTGCGGCGCGCAAGCGGGAAGGCTTGCTGCATGTTCACGACCTCGCGCAGCGGTTTTTTGTCGAGCAACTGAAGTCCAATGTTGGCTCCAAGGCCATGCGCTACCTCAGGCAGCGCGGTCTTGGCTCCGAAGAGATCGGTGAATTCGGGCTGGGCTATGCCCCGGGTGGCGACGCTCTGATGAGCTATCTGAGGAGCAAGCGGCTCAAGCGGTCGGACGTGCTCGAGTCCGGGCTGGTGGGCCGGTCCGATCAGGACGATTCGGTCTACCCGCGCTTTCGGGATCGCCTCATGTTTCCGATCCACTCCGATGGCGGCAGCCTCATCGGCTACGGCGGCCGCAGCCGCCTGGCAGACCGGCAGCCCAAGTACCTGAATTCGCCGGAGACTCCGATTTACCACAAGAACGCGGTGCTGTACAACATCCACCGTGCGCGCACGGCCATGCGCCAGAGCAACCAAGTGGTCCTCGTCGAAGGTTACATGGACGTGATCGGGGTTTGGAGGGCCGGCATCGGCAATGCCGTTGCGGCCTGCGGAACTGCGCTCACATCCAAGCAGATCAGCCTGCTGCGCCGCCATTGCGACACTGTCGTGGTGAACTTCGACTCCGACTCGGCGGGCCAAACCGCGGCCGAGCGCTCCGTGGAAATGCTGTTGCGGGACGGCATGAACGTCCGGGTGCTGGAACTGCCTGGCGGGCTGGACCCCGACGAGTATTGCCGCGAGCACGGCGGTGAGAGCTACCGCCAGCAGCTAGACAACGCGCCGGCCTATTTCCACTGGCTGCTGGACCGCTCGCGTACGCTGTTCGATCTGTCGACCTCGGACGGCCGGACCAAGGCGTTCGAGCGGTTGCTGGGCTCGGTAGTGTTGCTGCCTGACGAAGTGCAGCAGGCCACGACGGTTACGGACTTGGCGCAGCACATCGGCCTGCCGCAGAGCTTGGCGCTGGCTAGGTTGCGCAGCGCTGCTAAGCCGTCCAAGCGGACCCACGAGTCGCCGGTCGCGCAGGCTGATGGGCTCTCGCCAAGCGAGCGGCTGCTGGTGGTGCTGCTCGTGAGCGACGAGAGCGCGCGCCAGCAATTCTTGGAGCCTGCCTGCGAGATCGCAGCGCGAGGGCTGCCGAGCAGCCCGATCTTGTCAGCGCTCAAAGCTGTCGCAAGTGCAGGCGGCCCGTTTCGCTACGAAGCCGTCGAGGGACGGCTGGACGGCGCCGATCGGGACCGGTTGGCGCGCTTGGTCTTCGAGCGGGACCGCCCAATGCCCGCGGTCGCCGATGGCGAAGACCTGCTGGCGGCCCTGAACCGGCAGGCGATGGAAGAGCAGTACCAGGACCTGCTGCGGCGCATCGGGCGCGCTGACAGCGCGGACGAACTGCCGGGACTGCTCGACCAAAAGCTCCAGTTGGAGCGAGATCTCGGCTTAGCCCGCTGAGGTGCGCGTGGCGGATGTCACCTCCGGCTCGTCGCGCTTGGTGACAGCGCCGAGCTTGCGCAGGATCCTTTGCTCGCGGTGGCAGAGTTCCGGCGACGGAGCGTGGCGCTGGGCGCTGCGAGTCATCTTCAAGGCTAGGCCGTAGTCCTTGAGTCGGTGCTCGTAGTGCTTGGCGAGTTCCACGAAGGCGGCAGCCCTGTGCATGGAGCTCACGGGCGCGAGATCGCGTAACAGCTGGACCTGCTCTTCGTGGCGGCCGGCCCGGCGCTCGATCTGGGCCGTTTCCCAGAGCGCCGCGAAAAGGTCTCTGCGAGGCAGTCCGGTTCGGATTGCCTTGCGGTACAGGCTGAGGGCTTGGGCTTCCTTGCCCAGCTTCTTCAACCAGCGCGCCAGGCCGCGGATATCTTGGCCGTGGTGCAAGCTGGCTCGGTCGGGTGCGGCCAGCATGGTCAGCAACACCGAGGTGAGGCAGGCTAGCGAGACGATATCGAGCACGTTGTGGTGGAACACGGCGCCGAGCTTGCTGCCGTCGCCGCTGCGCAGATAGTCGAAGTAGCGCTGTGGGATCAGTGCTCCGGGAATGTCGCCGTGCCGCTCAACTCCCAGCACGGCGGCTTCCAGATTCACCAAGCGGCAATTGCCCAGACGCTCCTTCCAAAGCCTACGGGCGGGGTGCAGCAGGTCCACGTGCTCCATCTTCTGGAATGGATTTCGCTGTCGCTTAAGGCGGTAGCGGGTTTCCAGCAAGGGTACGTCGAACGTCTTGCCATTGAAGGTGATTACCGTGTCGTGATCGGCTAGGGTCCGGGCTAGCGCATCGAGCATTGCGGGCTCTTCATCGAAATCGCGCATGAAGTACAACTGCACGCGGAAGCCGTCGTCCTCAATCATCCCGATGCCGACCAGAAACGCGCATGTGCCGGTGCCTCCTGCGAGACCGGTGGTTTCGGTGTCGAGGAAAACCCAGCGCTTGGCATCGGTGGATCGCATTGGCTCTGCTCCAATGGCCTGCACCGCGTCGCACGGCATGTTCTGCAGGCAGCTGATCTGCAGGTTGCCGTGAGGCTGCTGGTTCGGATAGAAGTGCTCTTGCAGCAGGAAACGGCCAAGCGCTGTGACTTGTTCCGCGCCTTCAATCCCTCGGTGGGATGCAGCGCTCGGCAGTCCTTGCCTCCCGCGCTTGGGTGCTCCCGGCGCAGATGCGCTGTTGGACGGGCGTAGATCTCCGCTCTGCATCCGTCTCCGCAGTGCGTCGATGTCGGCTTGGGTGATTCGCTCCATCTTCTATTACCTGGGCTGGCTTAGCTGGCGGGGTTGCTCTGCTTGGCGACCAGGCTGCTCGCCAACTGTAGGGCCACCTCTTTGGCTGTCATGCCCACTTCGCCCGGCGCCCCGACACAGCTCGGGCAGCCTGTCGCGCAGGGGCAGGATTCGAGCAGTTCGCGAGCCTTGGCGCTGATCGACTCGCGCAGCCGGAAGAGCGGCTCGCTCTGGCCGATCCCGCCGGGGAAGTTGTCGTAGAGATACACCTCGGGGTCCAGCAGCTGGTCCGGTCCGGATTGGGAGTTCAAGCTGGACACGCCGAGGTCGCGTGCGTCGCACATCAGGATGAGGGCGCCGACGGTCCGCACGACATTGCCGAGTCCGATCAGCCCGTCGCGCTTCTCGGTCGTCGAGTAGGGCAGGGAGGCTAAGAACTCCATAGGAAAGTGCAGCCAGAATGCGGTCGTGTGCATCTCCTGCTCGGGCATCGACAGCTTGCCATCGCCGACGTTCTCGTTGGTGTGGAAGCGGATCTTCTTGAAGCCGACCACCCGGCGCGTGATCCGCACTTCGCCGTGGCTGGCCACTGCCGGCCCCAAGCTCTCGTCGTCGAAGCCTTCGAGCGGCTCGACCTGCACATGTTCGATGGCGTCGGTGTAGTAGCCGCACTCGACCTGCTTGACGTAAGCCTTGCGCTCGTCGTACTCGAAGCGCTCGACATGGTACAGGCGGCCCTCGTGGATGTAGATGGCCTTTTCGTGGAGGCTGGTGAGCGCCGCCGGGAAGGAGACCTCCCCGATGACCTTGGAGTCGTCGCTGTCATCGACGACAACGAAGTTATCGCTGGTAATCTTGCGCAGGCTGATGGCGTCGGCGGGATAGGCTTCCGATGTCCAGTGCCAGGCGTCGCCGGCCCGGTGGAGCACGCCGGTCTCTTCTAGGAACCGGCACAACTCGGCCGTGTCATGCGGGCCAAACTTCTCGCCGTCTTGCACTGGCAGTTCGAAGGCAGCGCACTTGAGGTGGCTCACAAGGATCTCGAGATTGTCGGGGTTCACGTGGGCATGTTCGGGCGAGGCATCGAAGAAGTATTCAGGGTGTTCGACGACGTACTGGTCTAACGGGGCAGACGAGGCCACCAGCACCGCGACCGAGGCGTCGTTGCGCCGTCCCGCCCGCCCGGCCCGCTGCCAGGTGGAGGAGATCGAGCCCGGATAGCCCGCCAGCACGACCGCGTCCAAGGACCCGACATCAATGCCGAGTTCCAAGGCGTTTGTAGCGACGACGCCAAGGATTTGCCCGTTGCGCAATTCGCGCTCAATCTCCCGCCGCTCTCGGGGAAGGTACCCGCCGCGGTAGCCTCGGACTGGAGCGGGCGCACCGGGCTGTCGGCCGAGCGCCTCCTTGAGGTAGCGTGTTAGCACCTCGGTAGCGAGGCGGTTGTTGGCGAAGACTAGCGTCTGCCGGCCGCGCTCGAGGAAGATCTCCGCCATGCGGCGTGACTCGTTGATGTAGCTGCGGCGGATGCCGAGCTGGGCATTGACTACGGGCGGGTTGTAGAAGACGAAATGCTTCTCGCCGCTCGGTGCCCCGTTGTCATCGACCAGGTGGAAGTCTTCCTCGGTGAGATTCTCCGCCAGTTCCTTGGGATTGGCAATGGTGGCCGAGCAGCAGACGAACTGCGGCTTGGAGCCGTAGAATGCCGCAATGCGCTTGAGGCGGCGCAGCACGTTGGCAAGGTGGCTCCCGAACACTCCGCGATAAGCGTGCAGCTCGTCGATGACGATGTAGCGCAGGTGCTCGAAGAAGCGCGCCCAGCGCGTGTGATGGGGCAGCATCCCGGCGTGCAGCATGTCCGGGTTGCTGAGCACGACGTTGGCGCGCCTGCGGATCGCGCGCCGGGCGTCTGACGGCGTGTCGCCATCATAGGTGTATGCCCGGATGTCCGCGCCGAGAGCGTCGCCGAGCAGGTTGAATTCCTCTAACTGGTCCACGGCCAAGGCTTTGGTCGGGAACAGATACAGTGCGCAGGCCGCCGGGTCGGCGGCCAGGGCGTTCAACACCGGGAGGTTGTAGCACAACGTCTTGCCGCTCGCTGTTGGAGTGACCACGACCACGTTTTCCCCCGCCGAGACGTGCTCGAGGCTCTGCGCTTGGTGGACGTATAACTGCTCGATTCCCTTGCTGGCGAGTGCCGCTCGGATGCGCGGGTCCGTCGCAGAGGGAATCTGGGAGAAGCGCGCTTCCCGGGCGGGCTGCGTGCGGATGGCGGCAATCGGTGTGTTGGACCGTTGCTGGAGAGCTTCGAAGCGTGCCATCACTCCGGCCAGCGAGCTGTCGCGGGGAGACAAGGGGCTCGATTGCCGTCGAGCGACCGCTGTAGCTGTTTCTTCGGACTGACTTCCCGAGCTGGTAGATGGCGGCATATTGGCGGTCTCCTTGCGCCTAGATTCTACACTATCACCAAATTTGTTCTATGTCTATTCGTCTTTGTCCGATCTGGCCGCCACTGCAGTGAGGGGAGCAGCGGTCTTCTGGTGCCCCAAGATCGTGCCGGATTCCCAGTCAGCATTCAACCCGCTAGGTGCCGTCACGGGACGGGCTCCAGGACATGGACACGCCGACTCGAGGAGTCGGCGACCCAGACGTTCCCTTCGGGATCTAGCGCAATATTGGCGAACCGTCCCATGAACACCCCTCCCGCCGGTTCCCCGATTCCTGCGAACCGCGTTTCCCCTCCGCCCGCTATCGTAGTTCCCGATCCGTCGGAATCGAACATCAAGACTGACCCGCTAGAGAAGACAAAGACGTTGCCGGAGTCGTCTACGTCGAAACCGGTCACAAAACGCGGCACGTGCATTGGCGGCAGCGGCGTGATGAGAGGTTCGGACGACGCCGTGTCGATCTTGCCGACCCTGCCGTGGAAGCTAGAACGGTTTCCCCAGTCGAAGATGTACAGGATGTCATTGGTATCCACTGCCAGCTCAAGTGGGGACGTCAGCCTCGTCTGGGCCGCAGGGGCAGTACCGCCGGGCTCCCAATGATAGTCGGGTTGAGCGTCGCCAATGGAGACCACATAGCCGAATTCGGAGGAGCGGTCGCGAATGCCCGTGCCGACGAATGTCGTGATGACGCCGGATGTGTCGATTTTGCGCACGCGGTGGTTGTCATAGTCGGCAACGTAAACGTTGCCAACCGAATCAACCGCTGTCGATCGTGGGCTGGCGAGCTGAGCGGAGGTCGCTGCCCCACCGTCCCCCGAAAATCCACGCTCGCCCGTCCCCGCGATCGTTGTGATCGTGCCCTCAAGGTCGATTTTTCGCACTCGGTGGCCGAACCCCTCTGCCACGTAGAGGTTTCCAGCGGCATCCAACTCCAGCTCCGTCGAATTCTGTAACTCCGTTGCGATGGTTGCGATCGTGCCGTTGGAATCAATTCTGCGAACTTGACTCGAATCGAGCACGTACACGTTGCCCGCAGCATCGGCCGCAATGTCGTGTGGATAGCCGAATTGCGCCAAGGAGGCCGGGCCGCCATCGCCCTTGTCGAACGGCTCACCCGATCCGGCGAACGGCTCGATCGTACCCGACGGCGAAATCTTGCGCACGATGTCGTATCCGGAATCCGCTAGGAACAAGCTGCCGGAAGCGTCCATGGCAATGCCTCTCGGGAATTGAAGACGGGCTTCAGTCGCTGGACCGCCGTTCCCCGAAATGCCCGGTTCTCCCGGTCCCGCGATCGTTTCGATCATTCCCGACGAATCAACCTTGCGAACGCGGTGATTGCCAGAGTCAGAAATATACACGTTCCCCGCAAGGTCTACCAGCAGTCCGTCGGGGCCCCAAAGCTGGGCATCCACCGCCGGTCCGCCATCCCCCGAAAATCCGCGCTCTCCCGTCCCGGCGATCGTCGCGATCGTACCCGTGGGTCCAATCTTCCGCACGCGATGGTTGAGGCTATCAGCAACATAGACGTTGCCCGCCCAGTCCACCCCGACACCTTTGGGGTAGTAGAGCAAGGCCTCGGCTGCCGAGCCATCCCCTGCAAACCCGCCTCGTTGTCCTAGGCCACCAGCAAGGTTCGTGACATTTCCACGAAAGTCGATTCTCCGCACCAAGTGATTTCGGGGGTGCGATTCGGCTACCACAACGTTTCCGAACAAGTCCAGCGCCAGGTCCTGTGGGTTGAATAGCGGGCCGCTTGTGCGGAGGGTGGTAATTCTTCCCAAGACGTCGATCTTGCGCACGACGTCGTTTCCGTAATCGGCCACGAAGATCTCGCCGAGCCAATTGACTCCGATGCCCCTTGGAGAGTCAAACTCCGCCTGTGTGGCAGGTCCGCCGTCTCCTGCGTAGCCGCTCTCGCCGGTCCCTGCAATTGTTGTGATGATGCCCGATGTGTCGATCTTGCGCACGCGGTGATTCCCTGTATCCGAAACGTAGGCATTGCCAGCGGAATCAATGGCCACGGCGTCGGGATCGAAGAGTCTCGCCTCGGTTGCCGCAACTCCTTCAGCGACGTCAACTGTCCCCGCGACGGTTCGAATGGTGTACTTGGCCAGCCTCCACTGCGCTCCGGTCCATTCCAGCAGGTACTCCCGGCCATCCTCAACATGGCGGAAGCCGTTCTCCGCAACCTGATCGCCAATCCACCAGATGCCGTCTTCGCTGGTCATCATGGTGACGGTCTTCCCTTCTTGCAACTCGACCGTCTGTCGGTGCGGGACATACGTTGCAATGACGGCTCCACTCGTTGCTTGTCCGAATTCGTAACGATTCCCGTTTGCCGCCACGGCTTCCATGCCCCGCACAAGCGGCACCCTATCGAACCTCAGTGACCCGTCTCTCGCGGCCGTGAGCACAACAGAGTCCCCACTGGTACCCAGCGGCACTGCGAAACTCGATAGTTTGGCTGTCGGTCTGAGAACGCGAACTCGGTCCCCGAAGAATTCGCTGACGTATAGGTTGCTGTCGGAGTCCAAAGCAATATAGCCCGGCCTGTCGAGAGCGGCATCGATAGCCAGGCCCATGTTTCCAGTGGAGAGTTGCTCGCCCGTGCCGGCGATTGTCTTGATGATGCCCGCGGCGTTGATCTTGCGGAGCCAGCCAGACCAGTATTCGGACAGAAAGAGATTACCTGCGGGATCGAGCGCAATGCCTCCGGGAGTCTCCAGTTGTGCGTTGATCGCAGGAGCTCCGTCGCCTGAGCGCCCCCGGCCACCGGCACCGGCGATGGTGGTGATCACGCCAGCCGGCGAGATCCTTCGTATCCGGCCCTCGTTGATGTCAGACACATAGATGTTGCCCATTGCGTCCGTCTCTAGATCGCTGATGTAGTTGAATCGGGCGGTGGTGGCAGCGCCGCCATCGCCGGTACCACCCCTTACACCCGTTCCCGCGACGGTGGTGATCGTGCCCTCGAGGCTGACCTTGCGCACGCGACGGCCTCTCGACTCACCGATCAAGAGGTTGCCTGCTGCATCTAGAGCCACTGCCACCGGCCAGTTGAGCTGTGCCTCAACTGCGGGGCCGCCATCCCCTTCGGAGCCTGCCACGCCGCTGCCAGCCACAGTGCTGATCCTCCCCGTGACGTCGACCTTGCGCACTCGATTCCCAGCAGCCTCAGCAATATAGAGATTGCCGCTGGCATCCAAAGCGACACCGGTCGGACCGAGAAGTTGCGCTTCTAGCGCCGGCCCGCCATCCCCCGCGGAGCCTTGCTCGCCGGTACCCGCGATCGTGGTGATCATTCCGGCTTGATCGATCCGGCGCACCCTACCGTTGTTTACGTCAACCACATAGACGTTGCCTGCTGCGTCTACGGCGATTCCTCCTGGATTGTGGAAGCGCGCCTGAGTTGCGGGGCCCCCATCGCCATGGAATCCTTGCTCGCCGGTACCTGCGAAGGCGTCGATGACGTAGGCCGTTTCCGTAATCGCCCCGGGGGGAAGCACGAGATTTCCGTTTGCGTCGAGCGGTAGCGTTATGGCCTCTTGCGCTACTGCTGAAGTCCCGAGGAGCAAGGCTAGGCAAGCCATCAGCCCAAGCTGAAATACAGCTCGAACGTGTGGCGAGTAGCATCGGATCGAGTAACGGCGGCTAGAGCAAATGCCGACCTCCATCAAATCCATACACTTAGGCCCATGGATGGTTTGACCGAGCAACTTGCCGGGAAAGTGATGGATGGGCCCAGCGCCTAGGTCCAAATGCATCCTGGTCATGTCAAGTACCTCCACACTCCGGAGCCTTAGACTGCACGACTAGGCGAATGGGTTCCCTGGTCCGAACGGAGTTCCGGATCCATTATGCCGAATCGATCGGACCCCTCAGCGAAGCTTCCGCCGGGTTCGCGCATGGCGATTCCGGTTGTTCGAGAGGCGTGTCCACACGCTCCCCAACCTGATCGGTTCATTGGGGCCATCGATCCGGCAGAACGGTGAGAGGGCGCCGCTGGGTCGTTCGGCAGGCGACACGCGGCCTGTGCGACCATTTCTTACGGCAAGTGTGTGACACCTACCGCATCTAACCAATGAGACTCTTTGCAATGAACAACAGCGCTGAAACCGACAACTCAGCAATCAGCAGCCTCCGTTGGATGCTGGTCATTCTACTGCTGGGGAGCTTCGCAATTTCCGCGTGGGCGGAATCCGCATTCAAGATTACGTTCTCCGCGGAGCGACGCTCCCATGGCAGGGTCTGGAACGGCGGGGTGGAGGATGCCGAGCGGCTGCGCAGCATGCTCGGCTGGCATCTTCACGACGACGACCGTCTGCGCCCCCCCAACCGCTGGGACATTGTGACCCAGTCTGTGGGCGGCGACGTGGCCGCCCCGGGCGTGATTCTCTCGCTTAACGGACCGGACAGCGTGCCGTTCCGCTTCTTCACACGCCTAGGCGACACGACATTCGTGCCGTCCGACCTGCCCTATGGGGCACCGTACTTCCCGCAGAGCGGGGGCGGCGACATCGTCGTCGAACGGGTGCCGGACCCACTGGTGGTCTCGTCCAGTGAGTCGGAAGACGA
>LXNI01002805.1_pt1 | contig 11283 bp, 11 predicted proteins | sample 809091 | NCBI WGS metagenome assembly LXNI01 (sample SAMN04870527, study PRJNA318959) | sponge metagenome | biome: 01000161; feature: marine sponge reef; material: water | host: Sarcotragus foetidus | place: Greece: Milos, Mediterranean Sea | collected 2013-05-29 | depth 5-7 m | reverse complement strand
CCTTAACGGGGCGTGCGTTACAAGAGGACTGCCGCGCGCAAGGCCTTGTTTTGACGGGACTTATCGCCACTTTAACCGGCAGTGCGTTACAAGAGGACATAGCGCGCAGCCGGCGTCGTTATCAACAATTGGCCCTGGACATCTTTCAGGGAGAACCCCCCCATGGTGCACAAACGCCTGCTGCGACCCGAGCGCCTGCGCGCCGTGCCGAGCCAGTTCAGCTGGGTGGATCATCGGCTGGTGAGGGAGCGCCACCTTGAGCGCTGCCCGAGCGAGGCGCTGGCGCTGTACCTGTTCCTGGTCACGGTGGCCGACGCGAAGGGCCTGAGCTATTACGGGGACGCCTCGGTGAGGGCCCGCCTGGGCTGGGGCGAGGGGCGGCTCGGCCCGGCGCGCCGGGCGCTGATGGAGGCGGATCTCATCGCCTACGAAGCCCCGCTGTACCAGGTGTTGTCGCTGGATCCGGCACCGTCGGCGAGCGAACCGATCGGCCAGGACCGCGGACCGCGCCGTCTCGCCGACGTGCTGCGCGATGCCAGGACACGCTCGTGATGGACTACGAGACCTACCGCCGCATCCATCACCTTCACGGCTCCGAGGGACTGCGCGTGGCGCAGATCGCCCAGCGCATCGGGGCGGACGCGCGCACCGTGCGCTTCTGGCTCCAGGAGCCGGTGTTCCGCCCGCGCAAGCGCACGCCGCGGCCCAGCAAGCTGGATCCGTACAAGCCCGCCATCCGCCGGTGGCTGGAGCAATACCCGTACAGCGCCCAGCAGGTCTTCCAGCGGCTGCGCGACGACGGCTACGAGGGCGGTGTGGGCATCGTGCGCCAGTACGTGCGGCGGGTGCGCCCGAGCAAGGCCCCGGCGTTCCTCACGCTTCACTTCGAACCCGGCGAGTGCGCGCAGGTGGACTGGGGCCAATACGGCTCGGTCCCCGTCGGCAACACCCGGCGGCGGTTGAGCTTCTTCGTCATGGTGCTGTGCTACAGCCGCATGATGTACGTGGAGTTCACCGTCTCGCAGACCATGGAGCACTTCCTGGGCTGTCACGTGAACGCCTTCGAGGCGCTGGGCGCGGCGGTGCCGCAGCGCATCATGGTGGACAACCTCAAATCCGCCGTGCTGCAGCGCCTCAGCGGGCTGGCGCCGGTGTTCAACCCCCGTTACGTGGACTTCGCCCACCACTACGGCTTCGAGATCGCCGCCTGCAACGTCGGCGCCGGACACGAGAAGGGCCGCGTGGAATCGGCCGTCGGGTACGTGAAGAAGAACCTCCTGGCGGGGCTTGAGATCACCGACTTCAGCCAGCTCAACCCCATCGCCCGGCAATGGCTGGATGAGATCGCCAACGTGCGCGTGCACGGGGAGACGCGCCGCCGGCCCGTGGAGATGTTCGAGGAGGAACGTCCGCGCCTGCAACCGCTGCCCGAAACGGTTCACGACATCGGCACCGTGCACGGCGTGCGCGCCTGCAACCGCTTCCGCGTCACCTTCGAAACCAACCGCTACTCGGTACCGGCCGAATACGCCTCCCGGCATCTCACCCTGAAGGCGCATCCCGAGCATGTGTGCATCTACCGCGAAGAACGCCTCGTCGCGCGGCATCCGCGCAGTTACGATCGGCACCGCGACTTCGAGAACCCGGACCACCCCAAGGCCCTGCTCGCACAGCGGCGCAGCGCCTGGCAACAGCGCGGTCTGCAGCGCTTCCTGGCGCTGGCGCCGTGTGCCGAGCAGTACTACGCCGAACTGCGCCAGCGCCGGCTCAACCCCACCCACCACATCCGCAAGATCCTCGCCCTGAGCGAGATCCACGGCGGGGAGGCCACCGCCCGGGCGCTCGCCGACGCGTTGCAGCTCGGCGCTCTCGGCAGCGAGTACATCGCCAATCTGCTGGAAAGCCGCGCCCGGCGCCTGGACGAACCCGGCCCGCTGCACCTGACCCGCGCCGGCGACGCGCTGGAGCTTGAACTGCCCGACCCCGATCTGTCCGACTACGACCGCCACCTCGATGAGGAGACCGACACATGAAAGGACCCCCCAAAGTCGACCTCGACGCCTTCCACAACGACCTGAACACGCTGCGCCTGCCGTTCATCCGCGAACACCACGACGACTTCATCAAGCGCGCCGCCAAACAGCAGTGGGATCACCAGGCGCTGCTCGCTCGGCTGATCGAAGGCGAGGCGGCGCAACGCCGCGAGCGCTCCATCGCCCGGCGCATCCGCCTGGCCCGCTTCCCGGTGAAGAAAACCCTCGACGCCTTCGACTGGACCTGGCCCAAAAAGATCAACCGCGAACAGGTCATGCACCTGTTCCGGTTGAACTTCGTGGAGCAGGCCAGCAACGTCGTGCTCATCGGCGGCGTCGGCCTGGGCAAAACGCATCTGGCCATCGCGCTGGGACTGCGCGCCTGCGAGGCGCACTACCCGGTGCTGTTCGCCAGCGCCATCGACGCGGTCAACACGCTCGCCGCCGCCCAGGCCACAGGCCCGCTCAAGCCGGCGCTGAATCGGTTCCTCAAACCCCGACTGCTCATCCTCGACGAACTGGGCTACCTGCCCATCGACAAGACCGGCGCGGACCTGCTGTTCCAGATCCTCAGCCAGCGCTACGAACACGGCTCAACCGTCATCACCACCAACCGCGTGTACCGCAAATGGCCGGAGATCTTCAACAACGACGCCACCCTCACCTCCGCCGTGCTCGACCGCCTGCTGCACCACGCCGAAACCGTCGTCATCGAGGGCAAGAGCTACCGCATGAGAGACGCCAAGACCGACTCGTGATCGCTGCCGCCAAATCGACCCTGCAAAAACCTGCAACTTCAAAATGCTGGTTTTAGTACATCTTCACAGTGTTGCTAGCAGGAATGCCTGATCGCGCGCAGGGCAGCCGAGAAAGCAACTTACAGCTCCCGGCGCACAGCCGGTCTTTGTGTGAGATGCGGAATCGTTACGTTTCAAGGCGAGGCGCTGTGCGGGCCGTGCGCGGTCGTAGACGCCCGGCGCCAGCCCGGCCGGAACGCCGCCGCGCGCCGTCGGTACGACGAGAGAAAGGCCCTCCAGATCTGCACACACTGCGGCAAGGCCCCCAGCTTCGGGGCGTCGCGCTGCCAGCCCTGTGCTTCCAAGGCGTACGCGCGTTCCGGGCATGTCCGGGGGCTGCCCGTGTACGGGGCCGAGTTCACCGTCGTGCATGTCGCCACGCGGGACGAGCTCGGTGTGTTCGAGCACTGGGAGGACGTGGTGCTGTGCCTGTCCTTTGCGCGACTGTCGTTCGACGAGGTGGACATCCTCACCGAGCACGCCCCGATGCGGCCGGTACTGACGGGGTTTTCCTGATTCTGCCGCGGTCCCCGGCGACCCGGACGGGGCGAGCGGTTTCGGGGCCGAGCGCCTCGGGGCGGAAAGAGAGTGTCCGTCCCCGGGGAAATGTCAACCCTGCCGAGGAACATCACATGTACCACCCTGCCCGTACCGGCGCCGACCCCGTGCCGCTGGACTTCAACGCCCCCGTGCGCACCGAATCGGTCGCCGACGCCCTGGTTTCCGAACCTGCCCCGTCCGGGAAAACTCGCGCCCCGGCACCCGAATCGCTGCTCGTACAGATCGGTCTCTCGGGTCACCTGGCCCGGGCCGTTGTCGCGGAGCGCTCCGGCCCGGGCGGCTGGGAGTGAAGGAGGCTTGAAGGGAGGTGAACCGGGTCCGGATCGAGAGAGAAGGTTCCGGTTCGTTCAACCATTGTCATAAACCGAAACGTAAGGAGATCAAACATGTTTGGTTTGAACCGCGCAGAAGTGATCGGGCGCCTGGGCGCCGACGTCACAATCAACCACCTCGTCAGCGGCGGCCGTGTGGCGAACCCTCCTATCAATGATACGACCAGATACGCCCTGATACGAAATAAGACAATATTTCAATGGGTTAAAAGAATACTCCCTACACATCCGCCGTCACCGGGTGACAGAAATACGCCCCAGTTTGTATTACGGGGTTGACTTCCGGGTTGATCTTCCGAAACTTTTCGGTACCATGGGCTCATGACAACCGCCAAACGCGTCGCGAAGGTCAAGCTCACGCTCACGAAGCGCACCGTGGAATCCCTGGAACCCGCGGAGAAGCCGTGGATCGCCTGGGACGACCGGCTCACCGGCTTCGGCTGCCGCGTGCAGCCCTCCGGCACCAAGTCCTTCCTGGTCAACTACCGCGCCGGGGAAGGCGGGCGCAAGGCGCCCAACCGGCGCGTGGTCGTCGGGCGCTTTGGGCGGGTCACTCCGGATCAGGCGCGCCGGCGCGCGCAGGAACTGCTCGGACGCGCCGCCGGGGGCCGCGACCCGGCGGGTGAGCGGGCGATGGCCCGCGCCATGCCGACGCTGGGCGAGGTCTGCGACGAGTACATCGAGTCCGGGCGCGGGCGCGCGGAAGTGACCCAGAGGTCCTACCGGCGCTACGCGACGCTGTATCTGGGCGACTGGCGCGCCCGGCCGATCGACGCCATCACCCACCGCGACATCGAGAACCGTTTCCGCCGCATCACCGAACGCCACGGCTGGGCGCCGGCCAACCAGGCGATTTCGTTCCTGCGCTCGGTGTACCGAAGAGCCTGCGTGGATCACGAGGCGCTGCGCAATCCGGTGGAGCTGTGGCTGGCCGGGGGCGGTCGTTATCATCCGCTGAGGAGGCGGCGGATATCGTCGCCGGTGGACGTGCTGGCGAAATGGCGCAAGGGCATCGACGCGGCGGTGCGCAACCCCGTGCACCGGGACCTGATTCACTTCGGACTGTACACGGGCATGCGCCGGGGAGAAATCATTTCCCTTCGCTGGGAGCGGGTGGATCTTCAGGCGGGGCTGTTCCGGGTCGAGGAGACCAAGACCGGGGTGCCCCTTGAACTGCCGATCTCTCGCCAGCTCGAAGAGATTCTCCTTCGGCGCCGCGCCCACAGCGAAGCGATGCCGAAGGATCTGCGAGAGTGGGTGTTCCCGTCGCCGACGAGCCGTTCGGGGCACGTCGAGGAGCTTCACGCGCACTACGCGCGCATCGGCAAGGCGGGCGGGGAGAAGTTCTGGTTCCACGGGTTGAGAAACGCCTTCATCACGGTGGCCGAGCGGGAACTCATGCTGCCGATCTCGCTGGTCAAGCGGCTGGTCAACCACGCCCGCCCGTCCGACGTGACCGAGGGCTACGCGGCGGACTGGACGGTCGAGCAGCTTCGGGAGCCTGCGCAACGCATCGCTGACCGGATCGATGAACTGAAGAAGCGCTGAGTTCCACACTTCGTCGTAACCTGGAGTCCGTCAAGCCATGGTGACGCCGGTCGGGGTGTCCGCTCCGCAGGCCTGTGCAGATGGACCGGGCAGGAGGGTGGAGTGTCTGGCGCCGACAGTCCGAAAGCGCCGTCTTTATCATTGGCGTCTATTTCGAAATCCTTCCCCGAAACGCCTGCGAGGCCGCCAGCCATGCGCGCCGGCTGAAAGATCCTGACATCACCCCCCATCGGGGCCACCAAATCACGCTTGCTAAATCCTACAACCCTGGAACGGCGAATTGGGTTCCATTTCGCTCGAGTGTCGGCGCCTGCTCGCCGAACGCCGTCGATGTCATTACCGCGGCGGTGCACGCGAAGGAATATCCGGTTAATGGCCTGAATCTACAGCGAAACGGGCCAACCGTGCTCCGGGTTTGCGCAAAATCGACGCGGATCGGCGGACCCGACCGATTCGAGCGGATTTTTTCTCGCGTCTCCTGACGTGTCCGGTCGTATCCGGGCGTATCAATGTCGGAAACCGTAGGTCGGTGAGACCCGTTTCTTGTTGCCCCGCCGCGGTATTGTGCCTATGTTCGGGGCCGTGAATGGACTGGACACCTTGCATGCGCGCGCACCGCAAGACAGGTTGCTGGCGTCGTTCGACGCCGGGTTCCGGCGTTCGCTGCGCGATTTTCTCGAGCGTGATGTTTTCGAGCGCGAGGGCATGGATCCCTCCCGGCTCGGGCGAATCGTCGTGGGCGACCCGGGGTTCGTCCGCCGGTGCCTTGTGGACGGCTCCGACATGCAACTGGACACCGCTGACGGGGTGCGCGTCCTGATCGGCGAAGCGCCGTTGCGGCCGCAATTCTGCCGGGAACCGGAGCGGTTCATGGCACTGACTGGAACGAAGCCCTGGGCGATGGGGTGGTGCTCGGTGCGCAATGCCTCGTTCGTGCAGCGGCTGCAACGCGGTTCCTCTCCGAATCCGAGCACCGTGGACCGGGTTCGCGGCTGGATGCATGCGCAACTGCGCGGCGGACAGCGCCGGACAGTTTTTGCCGCTGCGACAGCGCCGTCCGATTGCCCGGCGTTAGCCGATTGGCTGGCGCCAGCCGTGAAGCGCTGCGTGCAACCGCATTAGGGATTGGCAGGGAGAATGAGATTGATGAACGGGCAAGCGACGCTGCTGACTACGGAGCAGGCCGCGAAGCGGTTCGGGCTGAGCGCTCGGACGCTGGAGCGATTCCGGGCCTCGGGCGAGGGGCCTGAATTCGTGAAGATGGGCCACGCGGTCCGGTACACAGTGGCGAAGCTGAACGAGTGGCTTGAGGCACGCAGTCGCAGGTCCACCTCCGACGATGGGAGCCGGCAACGCTGCATGCGCATCGATTGTCCGCGTTGATCCGGGCGCTGCGGCTAATGGCGATCGGCGTCCTCGCGATGTCGGCGCTGGCCTGCGCCGTGGGGCTGGTGCGGGACACGACGGGACATGACTGGTACGCGACCGGCAAGCTCACGCTCACGGAACTGCTGATCTGGATCGGTCGAGACGCCGGTGCGCAGGTCGAGTACCGAACGTCCGGCGGGGAGGTGCTGATGCTGACGCGCAGGCAATTGTGGTCCAGTGGGGATGCGCTGGTTGCGCGCTGGAATCTGCGGTACACGGCGAGGCAATCCGCCGAACTGGGCGCCTGGTGCGGTGTCGGCGTCGCCCTGCTGCGCCTTGTGCCGATGCGCCGTCGGCGGGACGAACGCCGGACCGTGTGCCCGGTGTGCGAGTCGGCGAAAGTGCAGCGGGCCGGAGCGCGGAATCAGCAGGCATTGCCGGAGAAGACACCGGAATCAAGTCCGGCCCCGGCGGGGTCGGAGTCAGGGCAGCCGGTGGCTGCCGCGCCCGCTCGGGAATCGGCGGACCCGCCGGTGGGTTCCCGACGCCGGCAGGGCAGAAATCAGGCACCGGTCGGAAAGCGTCGTGCGGACACGGATTCCGGGAGGAAGGGCGAGACAAAAAAGGCTGCGCACCGCCGCCGCCGGAAACGCGACTACGGGCACTGGATCTGATGGTTGCCTCGATCGGCGCGGTGGCGAGCCCTTCGCAGGGCGCACATTACTATGAGCGCGACGGTTACTACGCCAAGGATTCCCCCGAGCACCGGCAGGCCAGCGCGTGGAGGGGCCGGGGCGCGGCCGAGTTGGGCCTGGAAGGCCCGGTCGATCCGGACACCTTCGGCCAGGTGCTGGCGGGCGAAGTGCCGGACGGGTCCGGGAAACGCCTCGGTCGCCGTGTCGGCGGCGGTAACATTCACCACCGCCCCGGGCGCGACCTGACGTTCTCTGCCCCCAAGTCGGTGTCGCTTGCCGCGCTGGTCGGTGGCGACGACCGCATCGTCAAGGCCCACGACCGCGCGGTGGGCCGGTCGCTTGCGTGGTTCGAAAAAAACGCCGCCGAGACCCGAGTGCACGATGCCGCGAATGGAACCATGGTCCGCACGCGCGGCCAGCGCGCCGTGATCGCCACCTTCAGGCACGAGACGTCCAGGAACCTGGACCCGGCGCTGCACACCCATTCGGTGATCGCCAACATGCTCCAGGGTCCGGACGGGAAGTGGAGGACGATGGCCAACGAGCGGCTGTACGCCTCCAAGATGCTGCTCGGAGCCATGTACCGCAGCGAACTGGCGGCGGAACTGAAAGACCTCGGCTACGGGATCGAACGGACCCACGCCGACGGGCGGTTCGAGATCGAGGGCGTTTCAAGGGAAACCATCGAGGCGTTCTCCACGCGGCGCGCGGAGATCGAGGCGGCGATGGACGAAAGGGGCCTGGGCACGACGGGGGAGAACCCGCACCTGGCCCGCCGCGCGGCACTGATGACCCGCGCCCACAAGCGAGATGTCGACCGCGACGCGCTCCGGGAATCCTGGGTTCAGCGGGCGGCAGAAATCGGTTTCGACGCGAAGGAGGTGGTGACCTCGGCCGTGGAACGCACACCCGGCAGCCGGGAACGGCAACGCGATGGCGTTGGGAATGTCGACATCAACGGCGCGCCTGCCGAGCCGGTGCATCAGATGGAATTGTTCGAATCGCCCGCGCCAGCGGCCGCGCGCAAGGCGGTGGACTGGGCGGTGGCGCACCTGTCGGAGCGGGACGCGGTGTTCGGGAACACCGATCTGCTCGCCGCGGCGCTGGCGTTCGATCCCGGCGCGGCCGCCATCGGGGCCGTGGAACGGGCGGTGGCCGGGCTCAAACGGGACGGCCGCCTGCACGAGGCGAAGGCGCTCGGCTCAGGCTTGCTCACCACGGACAGGGCGGTGGCCGACGAACGCGAGACCGTCTCTCTGATGCGCACCGGACAACGCCGGGGCAAGGCGCCGATGCGGGGCTGGGTGGTCGACCGGTATCTCAGAAAGGGACCGCTCACGGACGGACAGAGACAGGCTGTGAAGCTGATCCTTTCGGAGAAGGATCGCACGGTCGGTGTGCAGGGTCTGGCCGGGACAGGCAAGACCACGATGCTGAACCGCGCCCGCACGCTGGCGGAGAAAAAGCGCTGGCGGATGGTGGGGCTGGCCCCGTCGGCGTCGGCCGCCCGGACGCTGGCGGCCGAATCGGGCATCGAGAGCGAAACGCTTCAGCGGTTCCTGGCCCGCAACACGGGCGTCGCCGCAGGCCGTCTCACGAAAAAGGGACGAAAGTCCCTGCGCGCGCAGTACCAGAAAACCGCGCTGGTGGTCGACGAGGGCTCGCTCGCCTCCACCGTTCAGGCGCGGAATCTGCTGCGGATCGCGCGCGAGCTGCGCATCCCCAAGGTGGTTCTGGTAGGGGATTCCAAACAGCTCGACGCGGTCGATGCCGGCAAACCCTTCGCGCAGCTTCAGGCGGCAGGCATGAAGACCGCGCTGATGGACCGGATCATGCGCCAGAAAAACCCGGAACTGAAGGAAGCCGTCGAGGCGAGCATTGAGGGACAAATCGGAAAAGCGTTCGAAAAACTCGGGTCCAACGTGGCCGAGGTCAACCCGGACAACATCGCCGGCGCGGTGGCTGCACGCTGGCTGAAGCTGTCGCCGGAAGAACGCGAACGCACCGGCGTCATGACCCCCAGCCATCGGCTGCGCCGGGCAGTCAACGATCACATTCGGGAGCGGTTGACCCGGGAGGGCCGCATCACAGGCCCCGCCCTTCAAACGCAGCGGTTGGTCTCCAGGGGCTACACCCGCGCGGAGAAGGCCCTGGCCTCCAACTACGAGGCGGGCGACGTGGTGGCATTTCATCGTCCGTACAAGCGACTGGGTGTGGAGAAGGGAGACGAACGGCACGTCGAGCGCGTCGATCGAAAGAACCGGACCGTGCATCTGGAAGGCCTCGACGGCTCGACCGTGGCCTGGAAGCCGTCGGAAATCGGCGGTCGCCACGGCGGGACCGAAGTCTACCGGTGCGAAAGCACCGAGCTTCGGGCCGGGGACCGCATCCGCTGGACCCGCAACGACAAGGCGCTTGGCGTGGTGAACAGCGGCATGGCCGAAGTGCTGGGCGTTCGCAACGGGCGGGTGACGTTCCGTCTCGAGGAGGGCGGGACGCTCACGCTCACCCCGGGCGATCCGCAGCTGCGCCATCTCGATCGGGCGTGGTGCTCGACCGTGCACGCGTTCCAGGGCAGGACGGTGGACAACGTGATCGCGGCGATGGAGGCGAATCACCCGAAGCTGACCACGCAAAAAGCGCTTTATGTTGAAATCTCCCGCGCCCGCTACCGGGCGGAACTGGTCACCGACGATGCGGGCGCACTGAAGGCACAACTCGAAGCGGTGACCGGGGAGCGCATCTCGGCGCTTGAAGGCATCGGTGAAGCTGTCAAACCCGAGCGGGAGAAGGACGAAAAGGTGCTACCCGAGGTGGAACCGCCGGGCTGGGAGGCACCCGTGCCTCCGTTGCCGGAACCGGAGATGGAGCCGGTTCCGATCCGGGAGAAGGCGCCGGCGACCGAGCCGCCCACGGCGGAGAAGTCGCTGGAGTGGGAAATGGAACTCTGAGGGTGGCCTTTACGCACCGGACTGCATACATTCCCGCGCGCGACGAGTGGGCAACCCGGCATGAACCGCGCCCGGAGGCCGTTGATCTTGCTCTGCGCGGCTCACCGGCAGGAACGCGAGTTGAGGAATCAGCGGCGTGGACGGGGCTCTGTGGTCTGGCCGAGCAACACGCACAGAACCACGGCGCCGATGCCGAAGATCGCACCGCGGTACCGCACCCGGTTGGCGGTCACATGGACGAGGCTGTGCGCGAGGCGTGTCGCAACATACGCCCACGCGAGCCAGACGGTCAGGTCGGTGGCGCCGTCGGTGAGGTAAAGGACTGTACAGCAGAAGTAGACTGCGCACACTTGCTTCGAGCCTTCTCCAACCGTGCGCCTTGGGTCGGGTGATAGGGAACGGCGACAGCGCCCCTCTGCCGGATCGCCGACCGCCACCTCGCTCACGGCCGAACTCGCCCTCTCCGCGACGTGAAGCCGGGCGGAGAAGCAAAGAGCGTTCCGCTTGACGTAATGCGGATGCTTTCGCTGGTGTGAAGCCGATGCGGTTGCTCCGGGAACGAAAAGCGTTGTGATTGTCGGCTTCTCGGACAAGAAGACCTGGCGCGGATATTTCACCAACCTGCGGTGGCGCCGGTTTATCCCGGTCGTTGCCCTTGGTTGGGCGATTGTGGGTAAGACGTTTCGGAAGCGGATTGAAGTGAACGTCAGCGCTCTGCGTAGCCGCCGTGTCGTGGTTGCTGCCGGGGAGCCTCGGCAAAAGCGCTCGGCCACTCGGGCTTGCGTGGCTCGAGGCGACGTTCGGGGAGGCAGTGGGCGAGCAGTTCCATGCATGACGCCGCGGCAGTGACTCGAACCCTTCAATGTCAGGCAACGGGTGTAGAGTCGAGGACTGGCGCGCCAGTGGTAGGGTCCGGTGGCATCTCCGTTGCTTTCGCGCCGGGCCTCAGTCCGGCTCCCATGACCGCGTTTCCAGTCCCCGCTCATCAAACCGGACGT
>LXNI01002804.1_pt1 | contig 11284 bp, 9 predicted proteins | sample 809091 | NCBI WGS metagenome assembly LXNI01 (sample SAMN04870527, study PRJNA318959) | sponge metagenome | biome: 01000161; feature: marine sponge reef; material: water | host: Sarcotragus foetidus | place: Greece: Milos, Mediterranean Sea | collected 2013-05-29 | depth 5-7 m | reverse complement strand
ATCTTTACCACCGAGTACACCGAGGAAAAAGAGTACACAGAGTTAATTCAGATGATGTGCCGCTTTTTCGGTACGCCAGGCCTCGCGCCGATTGTGGATGGGCAGTTTGTCGCCGCGCAGGCCGCAGTGCTCGGCGACTTGGTAGCGGGCGAAGAAGGCGTCCAGCTGGGCGCGCAGTGAGTCGGCGATATGGCGGCGGTCGTCATCGTCGATCAGATTGACCGTCTCGCGCGGGTCGGCGATCAGATCATGCAGCAAGTCGCCCTGGTCGGCGCGGCAGACGAGTTTGTAGCGCTCGTCGCGGATGGCGCGGGTTGTACCGTATTCGCCGATGTAGACGTTCCGCCAGTCGCCGCCGGGCTCGCCCAGCAAGATCGCCTTGGCGCTGCGGCCGGGCAGACCTGCCCTATCAGTAGGCTCGGCGCCGGCGATGTCGAGCAGGGTCGCATGCAGATCGCAGTGGCTGACGAACTCCGCCCGTCGCGTCCCGCCGGCAATGACACCCGGCCAGTTCGCAATCAGCGGCACGCGAATCGACTCCTCGAGCATATTTAGCGGTTCGCTGCCATTGCCCTTGCCCCAGAGTCCGTGATGCCCCAGGTTCAAGCCGTGATCGGAAGTGTAGACTATCAGCGTGTCGTCCCGTTCACCCTGCGTGTCCAGCTCATCCAGCATCCGCCCTACCCCGGCGTCGATCATCGTCACCGAGGCGTAGTACTGCGCCCGGGCTTCGCGCGGATCGTCCGGCGCGATTGGATGCCTGCCGGCGGCGCCAAAGGGATATGCAATGTCGTCGGGGATGTCGCGGAAGGTCGCGCGGCGGTATTGCGAGACCAGCCGCTCCGGGCGGTTGAGCCAGGGATTGTGCGTGGCCGCGTAGCCGACGAAGAGAAAGAAGGGCTTGCCCCGGTCGCGCGAGCGCAGAAAGTCGACGGCGGCATCGCTGATGATCTGCGTGTCCGTTCCGCGCCGCTCGACGACCGCGCCTTGATCACTGTATTTGTTGATTGGACTGTCGTACTTGGGCGTCTTGCGCCAGGCGCTGTACCAGAAGTCGAAGCCGGGCTTGGGGATTTCGCCGCTGCCGCAATGCCACTTGCCTGTGAGCGCGGTCGTATAGCCGGCCGCATTCAGGCGCTGTGCCAGCGTGGGCGCATCCGCCAGCCAGTCAGTGGCTTGCACGTCGGCGTCGTCCTCGGCCAGGTGGTCGTGGACGCCATGCTGTGAGGGGTAGAGGCCGGTCCAGAAGGACGCGCGCGCCGGCGAACAGACCGGGCAGGGTGTGAAGGCGTTCTGCATCAAGACGCCAGTCTGGGCCAGATGCGTCAAGTTTGGCGCGTGTATCTCGCTGTTGCCATAAGACGGCAGCGCCCACTGCGCGTGGTCATCGCTGAAGAAGACGATGATGTTCGGCATTCTGGACATGAGGGCGCTAGGGCTGCCCGGCCAGCTCAATGGCGCGGAAGGGGTCGTTGCGGGCGACGAAGTCATCCAACGCCGCCGGTCCCTGGGCGAAGAAAGGCTCGGCGGTGTCGCGGCGGCTGTAGGGCTGAATAGGTACGCCGCGCAGCGACAACAGATACTTGCCGGAGGCCGGGAAGCCGCTGATGATGATGAGGTCGTTGAAAGCCATCAGCTTGTCATGGGCGCGCTGCCGCAGCTGGGCCGGCAGCCTTAGATCGCAAACTTGCTCGCTGAGCTCAGGCGCGACGATGGGCAGCCAACCGCAGAAGCCGGCGCCGCCCGCCTCCATCGATGGCGGCAGCACGGCCAAATTGGCTTGGTAGAGCTTCAGGTTCGTGCCGGCGGCCGCTCTGACCTTGGCGCTGAAGGGCGCAATCTGGCGGCAAGTGTCTTTCATAAAGTAGAAGCGGTTGCTGGCGGCAACTTGCGCCACTTCTTCCGGGCTGAGCAGACGATGCTCCGGCTCGGGGATTTCGTAGAGGCCCAAGCGCACGTCAGGCGCAACCAAGCCCGCCAACTCCAGCAGTTGCGCGGCCAGCCCGTCGGCCGATGGCAGCAGAGAAAGCGCCACCACGGCAACATCCGTGCCCAGGTCGTGGATGCGCTGCAGGCTGTCGGCTTGCTCGGCGAGCGTCGCGCCGTAGTTGCCGACCGCCGCCGCCGCCAGGCCGCCGCGGGGATGCCGGGCGACGCATTCTGCCACGCGGAAGCGCTCGTCGTGATCAAGCAGCAGCATCTCGCTGGCCTGCCCCAGGGCCAGCACGCCGGGCAATTTCAAGTCGCGGTAGAAATCCAGCAGCGCGCCGATGGCGGCCAGGTCAAGCGCGTTATCGCCGTCGAAGGCCGTCAGCAGGATGGGCCAGGCGCCATCGCGAATCGCCAGTTGAGTCATGCTCTCTCTCCCGCCGGACCAGCCAATCCGACCCTTCTGAAATCGTTTTCCGCGTGAAAGTATAACCACTGCTGCGAAATTGTCAAAAACTGGCTCATTCGAGTAGTATATTGAACGGCAATTTGACAAAGTCAAACACATGCGCTAGCTTTATGGAAATCGTTTTCCGAAGCTCTTAATCGGGCAGTGCCTTGATGCAAAAAGTCACCATCCATGATGTGGCTCAATATGCCGGGGTTTCGGTGGGCTCAGTCTCGCGCGCGCTGAACAATTACCCGCATGTATCCGAAGAACTCAAAAATCGGGTCTTGGCCGCCGCGACAGAACTCGGCTATGAGCCCGCATTCCTGGCGCATAGCTTGCGCCGCGGCGAGACCAACTCAATCGGTTTTTTAGTCGGGACAATTGCCAACCCGATCATAGCCACCATTTTTGAAGCCGCTGCCGAGGCATTAGCCGACAGCGGTTATGCCATCACGCTGGTGTCGTCCCGCAACAAAGCCGACTTGGACATCGCCTACTTGCGCCTGCTGGCCAGCCGCCAGGTCAGTGGTTTGATTGTGTCGTCCGCGGCGGAATCGCAAGATCGCTCCAGCGCCCTCATCAATAATTTAGGCATTCCAACGGTAATGCTGGACCGCTCCATACCCTTTGGCGAGCAGATTTACGCCGTGCAATCCAATCATTTTAGCGGCGTAAAAGATGCCGTTCACCACTTGGTCACTCAAGGGCATCGCCATATTGCCTTCATCGGCGGGCCCGAAAACTTTTACCCGACACAACAGCGTTTCCTCGGCTATAGAAAAGCCCTGGATGAAGCTGGCATACCCCTCAGACGAGAACTCATCCGTTTTACCTCATTTACTGAAACAGACGCCCTGGCCGAGGCTCTCGTCCTGTTGCGGCATAAACCGCTGCCGACTGCTTTAATCGTCGCCGGCAATATCATTCTGATTGGCGCGCTCATGGCGCTGCAAGATCGCCATCTAATCGTTGGGCGCGATATGGCTTTGGTCGCCTGCGATGATATGCCGCTCACACAACTTTATCGCCCGCCAATCACCACCATCAGCCGCGACTTGAACCTGCTGGGCAAAACAGCCGCGCGCCTGCTTTTGCGGGGCATTCAGGACAAAAAAGGCAACACGGAACACATTATCAAACTGCCTACCAAGCTCGTCATTCGCAAATCTACCGGTTATATTCATCGTACGGAAGCGGAGTAGCAGCCAACGTTATTAGGATAGGCGGCCGCCGCTGGAGACAAGGAGACCTTATCGCGAGCAATTGAGTGACAGAGTTGGCTGCAATGGGGGACGCGGCTTCTGCCGGTTCGCCAATGAGCGAAGCAAACCCAATCAATATAGGAGGAAACAATGTCCAAGAAGTTACTTACCCTTTTCATCGTCGCCTTGGTCTTGCTGCTGAGCGCGACCGGGGCAATGGCGCAGGATCAGGAGCTGAGGATCGCCACCGGTTCGTCCGGCGTGGCCAATTTCAGCTTCCAGATTCTGTCCGCCGGCGGCGATCAGCAGAACTGGATCACCTTCCAGTCCGTACCGCCGCTCTACTTTGATGTCGACTTCAACTTGCAGACCGGTTACTTCAACGACTGGAGCTCCAACGAGGACGGCACCGTCTGGACCTTCTCGGTCGATCCCGAAGCTCGTTGGTCCGATGGCACGTCCATCACCGCGCAGCAAGTCATTGATTCCTGGCAAGTGCAAGCGGCGCCGCTCAACAGCGTTGGTCGCATCCGCACTTACCTGGGCAACGTAGCCGGTTTCGCCGATGCGCGCGAGATGGCCGCCGATGACGCCATGACTGTTGACGTCAGTGGTCTCTCGGCCATGGACGACTCGACCGTTCAGGTTGAATTGGTCCTGCCCGATCCCGTCTTCTTCTGGCGCATCGCCACGGCGCATATGGCAATCGCCCGCGCCGAGGACGTGCTGGAGCATGGCTTCAACGAATTCTGGAAGCCGGAGAACAATCCCATCGTCAATGGTCCTTTCATCCTGACCAGCTTTGATGCCGACCTGCAGACGGCCGAGTTGACACCCAATCCGGAATGGTGGAAAGACGGGCCAATCCTCGAGAAGGTCAGCTTCCAATTCGTCACCGATCAAACGACCGTCGGCGCTATGGCGCTGAATGATCAGATCGACGCCAGCCTGGCTGCGGCGCCGTCTGTGCTGCGCGCGCAGATGCCGGACTACTTCCGTCAATTCGACGCCATCGGCTTCAACACCTTCTGGATGCAGCCAACGCGCGAGCCGACCAACGATCCCCTGGTGCGTGAAGCGCTGATCAAGTCGGTAGACTGGAACGCGGTATTCCAGGCCGCCTTCCCCGTCGAAGGCAGCGGTGTGATGACGACGCAGACCCTGGACGATATCGTCACCTGCCAGAACCCGGACGCCAGCGGCTATCCCTATGATGTCGAAGCTGCGCAGGCCGCTTTGGCCGCCTCCAGCTACGGCAGCGCCGAAATGCTGCCCAAGCTGCGCGTCACCCCGCGCGGCAGCAACGAGTTTAACAACCGCGCGCTGACCGCCGTCATCGAATTCTGGCGCCAGAACCTGGGCATCGAGAATGTTGAGTTCCAGCAGGATCCCAACAGCTTCGGCGATGACTACGACAAGATCAACCTGAGCCGCGACGATGTTGTCATTCGCTTCCCCGATGCCGCCACCTACATGTGGGCGGCCGGCCATTCTTCCGGTCCCGTTGCCAGCAGCTCCATGCTGGGCGGCTACTACAACGAGGCCCTGGAAGCGGCAGTCGACGAAGCGCTGACCCTGGGGCCGGATGATCCGCGGCGCTGTGAGTTGGCGCTCGAGGCGCAGGCGCAGTACGAAGGCGACTATGTCATCATGCACTTCGGCAAGCCGCTGCGCACCGCCAACGCTCGCGAGCACGTCAAGGAATACTACAGTGGTCCGGACGTCAGCGTGATCGAGCCCTGGAAGATCTACATCGAACGGATGTAGAGGTAAATCCCCATCCGCTCGCAATGTTGTAGGGGCGACTGACGGTCAGTGTCTACGCGACCCTGTGAGTCGCCCACTCTGAGTTCTGTTAGCTTGTTCGGGCGATCCACAGGATCGCCCCTACAGGCATACGCGACAGTAGGGTCGCGCTAATACCGAGACTGCTATGGCATCGTTCTTATTCATACGCCTTTTGCGCTGGTCGGTGGGGCTGCTGCTGATTCTCTTCGTCACCTACGGCATGATGTATTATGGCGCCGGCGACCCCATCCGCATGATGTTCATTCAGGGCGAGGACTTCGACAGCGAAGACGAAGTCGTCATGATGGCGCTGCGCAAAAAATATGGCCTGGATGACCCCTTCCTGGTGCAATTTGGCAATTATCTCAATAATCTCTTGCATGGCGATTGGGGGCGCTCAATACGCCTGCAAGTCGACCGACCGGTGCTGGAGATCGTGCAATTCCGCTTGCCGATATCCATGCAGCTGGGCTTCGCCGCCACAGTAATCGGCGCGGCGAGCGGCATCGCGCTGGGCATCATCGCCGCGTTGTACCACAACCGCTGGCTGGACCGGCTGATAGTCAGCGGCGTTTTGTTCATCAATGGCATTCCCACCTTTGTCATCCTGCCGATGCTGCTGCTATTGCTGGTCTTGCAGCTCAAAATCATTGATGTGCCCTATGGCTGGAACGGTTTGTTTCATATTGACGCCGCCTTGCCCGTCGCGGTCATATCGATTGGCATCCTGCCCATCGTCGTGCGCCAGACCCGCTCGGCTATGCTGGAAGTTAGAAGCCAGCTCTATGTGCGCACCGCCCGCGCCAAAGGCATGACCGAATCGCGGATTATCCTGCGGCACATGCTGCGCCCGGTGCTGACGCCGGTGGTCACCACTCTCGGTCTCATCATGATCGGTCTGATCAATGGCTCGCTCTTTGTGGAATACATCTTAAGCATCCCGGGTTTTGGCTTGCTGACGATTGAAGGCATCAAAAAAGTGGATTACCCGATTATCATGTCGGTGGCGGTGGTGGGCACCTTGATCATCTTCATCAGCAATTTCCTGGTGGATATCATCTATCCCATTCTTGACCCGCGCGTGAGGGCGCAATGAGCGCGGGGACGGCAGCGCCAAGACGTTCGCGCGTCATCGACGACAAGAGCCTGTCGCTGGAGCACCATCGCAGCTTGTGGCAGGACGCTGCCCGCCGCTTCCGCAAGAACTGGCTGGCGGTGGGCGGGTCATTCGTGGTCGCCGCCTTCCTCTTCCTGGCGCTGGTGGGCCCCCATATCGCGCCCTACGACTTCCTGGAACAGAATATCGTCAAGGCATTTCAAGGTCCCAGCGCGGAGCATTTCCTGGGCACTGATGATCTGGGGCGGGATGTCTTCAGCCGTATGCTGCATGGGGCGCGCACCGCGGCGCTGGTGGCTTTTTTGTCCACCACCATCAGCTTGATCATCGGCATCCTGGTCGGCGCCTGGTCGGGCATTCACGGCGGACGCACCGATGAAGCGCTAATGTGGATCAGCGATTTGATCCAGGCTATGCCGGGCTTGCTGCTGGTCATCCTCATCAACACCACCCTGCGCCGGCCCATCATCAACTGGTTCGACACGCTGTATGAGCACACCAGAAATCCCTTCTATTTGAACACCTTGTGGCTGGATTACGTGCTGGTCTTCAGCGCGCTGGCGCTGATCGCCTGGCCCGGCCTGGCGCGGCTGGTGCGTGGGCAGGTCCTGAGCATCAATGAAGAAGATTACGTGCTGGCGGCGCGGGCTCTCGGCGCGTCGCAATGGCATATCATGCTGCGTCACGTTATCCCCAACGCGCTGGGACCCCTGGTAGTCGCCGTAACCGCCAGCATGGGCGGCGCGGTAACCTTGGAAGCCGGCTTGAGCTTTCTCGGCATTGGCGTGCAGCCGCCCAACGCCAGTTGGGGCTCGATACTGGAAGAGGGGCGGCGCTATTGGCAGATCTTCCCGCACTTGATTCTCATCCCGGCCGTGACGATAGGCGTCATTCAAGTCGCCTTTGTCTTCCTGGGCGATGGCTTGAACGACGCGCTCGACCCGCGCCGCAGCAGTTGAAGGCGCCGATGAAGATCAGGGACGTCGAACTGCTGCAATACCGCTGGGAGCGGGCCAGGCCCATCCGCAACGGCATGCACACCTACAGTCATAGCGGCCTCAGCCTGGTTCGGATTGAGACCGATGACGGGCATTGCGGCCTTGGCTGGGCGGGTATGCCGCAGACGCCCGGCATGGCGAAAGTCGCGCAGGGGCTGCTGGAGCATTTCAAGCCCATTCTGATCGGCGAAGACCCCTTCAATTACCGCCGCATCTGGCATTCGCTCTGGGTACCTAAGCTGGTGGGCCGGCGCGGACTGGCGACGCGCTTCATCAGCGGCATCGATATCGCGCTCTGGGATCTGATGGGAAAAGCGACCGGCAAATCCGCGCATAAGCTGCTGGGCGGTTTCCGCGATCGCGTGCCCGCCTATATCGCCGGCGGCTATTACGAAGCGGGCAAAGGGCTGGCGGGATTGGCGGCTGAGATGGAAGCCAACCTCGAGCTGGGCGCCAAAGCCGTCAAGATGAAGATCGGCGGCGCGCCGATTAAGGAGGATGTGGAGCGCGTGCGAGTGGCGCGGGAGACGATCGGCGCGGATGTCAAGTTGATGGTCGACGCCAATTGCGCTTACAGCCTGCGCGAAGCCATTCAGATCGCCGGGCGGATGGAGCCCTACGATGTCTTCTGGTTTGAGGAGCCGCTGGCGCCCGACGATTATCGCGGGCACGGCATCCTGGCGCGCTCTACCTCCATCCCCATCGCCACCGGCGAGAATGAATATACGCGCTACGGCTTTCGCGATCTCATCGCCCATGACGCCGCGGCCATTTACAACGCCGATGCGCAGGTCCTGGGCGGCATCACCGAGTTCATGAATGTCGCCGCGCTGGCGGCTGCGCACGAGCTGCACATCGCACCGCACGGCGATCAAGAGGTGCATCTTCATCTGGTGGGCGCCATCAGCAACGGGCTGATTGTCGAGTTCTACCGCGAGACGGTCGACGCCAATCGCGGGCGGATATTCGAAGAGAAGATGACTTTGGATGAGGACGGCTGCCTGACCGTGCCTGACCTGCCGGGTTTGGGCGTCACGCCGAATTATGACTTTCTGAAGAAATACAGGATTCAGTAATCACGAAGCAAAAGGAGAGTAATGAGCATGTTCTATAAACCATGGACGGGTGTTTTGCCAGCGACGCTCTGCCCCTTCAATGATGATGACAGCATCGACGAAATCGGCTTGCGCGAATACGTGCAATACCTGGCCGCGGTCGATGGCATTACCGGCCTGGTCTGCAATGGGCATACCGGCGAGGTCATGTCGCTGCGCAATCATGAGCGGGCGCGCGTCACCGAGATCATCGCAGACGAGGTGGGCCACAAGGTCAAGGTGGTCTCGGGCGTTTGCGCCGAGGGCAGCGATGAGGCTATCGCGCAGGCCCTGGCCGCCAAGGCGGTCGGCGCTGACGGCATCTTGCTCATGCCGCCGCACCACTGGCTGCGCTTCGGACGGACCAGCGAGACCGCCGTCGGCTTCTTCCAGGATGTGGCCGAGGGCGCCGATATCGACATCATCGTGCATCAGTACCCGGCCTGGACCAAAGCCGGTTACAGCCTGGCCGAGATGCTGGAGATGGTCAAGATCGACCGCGTCGTCAGCATCAAGATGGGCACGCGCGAGATGTCCCGCTGGGCCTACGATTACCGCAATCTCAAAGCGGCGGCGCCCGATGTCAGCATCATCAGCTGCCTGGACGAGTACCTGCTGGTGACCCTGCTGGATGGCGCGGATGGCGCTCTGGTGGGTTTCGCCGGTTTTGTGCCCGAGCTGATCACGGCGCTGGTGCGGGCGGCGCTGAGCGGCGACCTGGCGGAAGCCAATCGCATCCAGAGCCAGGTGCGGCCGCTGTCGCAGATCGTCTACCGCTTCGGCGAGCCGTCGAGCGACGCTCACCAGCGTATGAAATGCGCCATGACCCTGCTGGGCAAATTCCCCTCCATGCACATGCGCCGGCCGATTCGCCCGCTGCCGCCGGAAGAGGTGGAGCGCATCGCCGGGGAGTTGACGGCCGCGGGCTTCCCTGTCTTGGAACGGGCGCTGACTTAGATGGCGCCTGGCAGGGTATTCCCTTCCGAGTCGCGCAGTTTCACCGACGCGGCCACCGGCGCGCGCATCCGGCAGGTGACCGATCAGGCGTCGATTCATCACCAGCCCTTTTTCTTCGTGCCGGCTTACGATGACGCCATGGCGCGGCTGATCTTCGTCTCTCATCGCAGCGGACGCCCCGAGATCTACGCCGAGACTCGGGAAAGCGGCCAGCTCGTCCAGCTGACCGAGCGCGAGGGCTTGGCCGAGTACTCAATCTACCCCTCGCATGACGGGCGCTACGTCTATTACACCGCCGGCGCGGGCGGCTTCCGCGTCGATACCGAGACGCAGCGCGAAGAGCAACTGGTGGATTTCAGCCAGCAAGGCGACATCCGGCTGCGCGAGCGCGGCATGGTGGCCGATGCCATGGGCACGACCGCGCTGAGCTTCGACGACCGCTATTGGGCGCTGCGCTTCAGCATCGGCGATCAAGCGCACTTGGCCGTCATCGACACCGGCAGCGGCGACTGCGACCTAATCTTGCAGCGCGACACCATCGCGCATCTGATGTTCTGCCCCGATGACAACAACCTGCTCTATTACGCCGGTCCGCTGAAAGACCGAGTCTGGGTGATCAATCGCGATGGCAGCGGCAACAGGCGGCTGTATCAGCGGGCGGGCGGCGAATGGATCACGCATGAGGTCTGGCTGCCCGGCCGGCGCGAGCTGGCTTTCGTCGATTGGCCCAAGGGCATCCGCGCCGTCCATGTCGATAGCGGCGCAGAACGGCGCGTTACGTCGTTCAACGCCTGGCACGCCATCTGCAATCAAGCGGGCACGCTGATGGTGGCGGATACAAATTTCCCCGATATCGGCGTGCAGCTCTTTGATCCGCGGGATGGAATCGGCGAGCCGGTGACGCTCTGCTGCCCGGGCGCCAGCAACCAGGGCGCGCATTGGGGCGGGCACTTCCCCTACGAAGACGGGCCCATCAAAGTCAATGCGCCGCAGCATACGCATCCGCACCCCTCGTTTTCGCCCGACAGCCGCCGCGTCGTCTTCACCAGCGACCGCACAGGCATGGCGCAAGTTTACGAAGCAGAAATACCGGAAGAACTCCTGGAAAGGCTGCAAAATGGCATTAGCTGACCCCCTGCGCGTGGCGCTCATCGGCACGGGCAACCGCTCCAAAACGACTTATCGACCTTTATTCGACTTTCTGAAACCCTGGGTGGAGATCGTGGCCGTCTGCGACCCGGTACGCGAATCGGCCGACGAATTCGCCGAGTCGATCGGCGTGCCCGCTTTCTATGATCTGAAGGCGCTTATCGCGGCGCGGCCGATGGAAGCTGCTTTCGTCGTCAGCCCGATTCCCTCGCATCATTCCATCTGCTGCACGCTGCTGGCGCATGACATCCACGTCAATGTGGAGACCAGCATGTGCACGCTGCTGCTGCAAGCGCGGGAGATGGTGGGGGCGGCGCGCGACAGTAAAGCGATTCTGCGCATCGCCGAGAATTTCTTCCGCTTCCCCTTCGACCGCATGATGAAGTTGATCGCGGCTGACGGCTTTATCGGCCCGGTCAAGCGGCTGACCTGCTGGCACGATCATACCGGTTACCACAATAATTCGCGCTGGATCCATTTCTTCGGCGCGCACCCGACCGCCGTGCAAGCCATTGCGCATATCATGCCCACTGCGGGGCATTATCAGCTGGCGCACCGCTATCACGAGTCCGAGAAATACCGCGCGCATTTCTTCTGGT
>LXNI01002803.1_pt1 | contig 11286 bp, 6 predicted proteins | sample 809091 | NCBI WGS metagenome assembly LXNI01 (sample SAMN04870527, study PRJNA318959) | sponge metagenome | biome: 01000161; feature: marine sponge reef; material: water | host: Sarcotragus foetidus | place: Greece: Milos, Mediterranean Sea | collected 2013-05-29 | depth 5-7 m | reverse complement strand
TGGCAAGCCTCCTCTCCCCGCTCACCCGCTTGTCGTCATCACCGGGTCGGTCAATTCGTCCGAATTGACCTTATTTGACCCGGTGATCCACGCCTCGCGGCACGGTACACGTGGATGGCCGGGCCGCGGTTTGTCCTCCGGCCGGCGAAGCCGGTCCGGTGGGCCCGGCCATGACGCAATCATTTTATGCTCATCGCCGCAACACCCCTATGGCGGCTCAATTAAGTCCGGACCCTAGCGTCTTTCGGTGCCGCGAAAAACCACATTTTGCCGGCGATTTACGCCGTCGCGCCGCCGCTAGCCCGCATTTTTCACCAGGGTCATGGTCTGCGCGGCGCTGTCTGGTCGGCGGAGCAGGAGAGGCGCGCCGCGCGATGCGGTGACATCGGGCAAGCGCCTCGACGCACGCTGTCGACCAGACAGCGCCACCCTTCGGGTCGCGCCCCTGGTGAAAAATGCGGGCTAAACGGAATGCGTGACGATTTCGACTCAATATCGTAATATCTGCGCGCTTATGGCCACCCGGCGCGGCACCCGATCGACCTTGCCGCACGTTCCGCCAGTTCCCGCGCCTGATAGCGAGCCGACCGGAAACGGTCACGCCCGGCGGGGAGCGTTAGCCCAAATGGCTAGTGCTGGCTTGAACGACGCCCCACACCGCCAACGAGTTGGTGGGGACGCCGATTTTCGGCGACCGGCGACGCCAAAAGCAGGTTGGCAAATAACTGCCACTATTGTTATCAACACGGTCCCTAGACCGGAAATGACTGGATTTCGGGCAAAAAGAGGTGCGAATTTTGAGGCGGTTCGGGCTACCAGAGAGGCAGGGACTTTACGATCCGGCGAATGAACACGATGCGTGCGGTATCGGTTTCGTGGCCGATATCAAGAATCGCAAGAGCCACGATATCGTCTCGTGGGGCTTGGATATCCTCGAAAACCTGAGCCATCGCGGCGCGGCCGGCGCGGACCCGCTGGTGGGCGACGGCGCCGGCATCCTGATTCAACTTCCGCACCGGTTCCTGGCGGCCGAATGCGCCGAACTCGGCATCACCCTGCCGGCCGAAGGCGACTACGGGGTCGGCATGCTCTACCTGCCGCAGGACGAAAAGGCCAGGGTGGCCTGCGAGGCGGCCATTGCGAAGGTTGTCGAGGACGAGGGCCAGTCGGTTCTCGGCTGGCGCGATCTACCGACCGACAATAGCTGGTTGAGCGAAAGCGTCCGCGAGATCGAGCCGTTTATCCGCCAGGTATTCATCACCCGCGGCGGCAACTGCGCCGACACGGATGCCTTCGAACGCAAGTTGTTCGTGATCCGCAAGCAGTGTCACATGGTCATTCGAAATCAACGGCTGGCCGGCGACGAGTTTTTCTACGTCCCGACCATGTCGGCGCGGACCATCTGCTTCAAGGGCATGATGCTGGCCGGGCGGATCAAGAACTATTTCACCGATTTGAGCGACGAGCGCCTGGAATCGGCGCTCGCGCTGGTCCACCAGCGTTTTTCGACCAACACCTTCCCGTCCTGGGAACTCGCTCACCCGTTCCGCTATCTCTGTCATAACGGCGAGATCAATACGCTCCGCGGCAACATTAACTGGATGGCCGCCCGGCGGCACAATATGTCGTCCGATGTCCTGGGTGACGATCTCGACAAATTGTGGCCGTTGATCGGCGATGGCGCATCCGATTCCGCGACCTTCGACAATGCTCTCGAGCTCCTCGTGGCCGGCGGTTACAGCCTGGCCCACGCCATGATGCTGATGATCCCGGAAGCCTGGGCCGACAATCCGCTAATGGATGAAGAACGCCGCGCCTTCTACGAGTACCACGCCGCGCTGATGGAGCCCTGGGACGGGCCCGCGGCGGTCGCCTTCACGGACGGCAAGCAGATCGGTGCGACACTGGACAGAAATGGCCTTCGGCCGGCCCGCTACGTGGTCACCGAGGACGACATCGTCGTCATGGCCTCCGAAGTCGGCGTTTTGCCCATCCCGGAGGAAAAGATCGTCAAAAAATGGCGGCTCCAGCCGGGCAAGATGTTCCTTATCGACCTGGAAGAAGGCCGGATCATCGATGACGCGGAGTTGAAGGCCGATCTCGCCAAGGCGCAGCCCTACCAGACATGGCTGAACCAGACGCAGATCGTGCTTGAAGATCTGCCTTCCGACGTAGCGGCGATGGCGCCCGATCAGCGGACCCTCCTGGACCGTCAGCAGGCCTTCGGCTACACCCAGGAAGACATCAAGTTCTTCCTCGCCCCCATGTCCATCAGCGGCCAGGACCCCGTGGGCTCCATGGGCCGGGACATTCCCCATGCGGTGCTCTCCGACCGCCCGAAGATGCTCTACGACTACTTCAAGCAGAGCTTCGCCCAGGTGACCAACCCGCCGATCGACCCGATCCGCGAGGAATTGGTGATGTCGCTGGTTTCGCTTATCGGGCCCCGGCCCAACTTGCTGGACCTGGATACCGGCGGGAAGCACATGCGCCTCGAGGTGCGTCAGCCGATCCTGACGAACGTCGATCTGGAAAAAATCCGCCATATCGAAAGCCAGAGCGAATCCCCTTTCCGCTCGATTACCCTCGATATGTGTTTCCCGGCGTCGGAAGGCATCGACGGGATGGCCAAGGCCATCGACGCGCTCTGCAAACGCGCCGCCGAGATGGTGCTCGAGGGGCACAATATACTTATTCTTTCCGACCGCTCGGTCGATGCCGGGAACGTCGCCATTCCGGCGCTGCTCGCCACCGGCGCGGTGCACCATCACCTGATCCGCGAAGGGCTGCGGACCGAATCGGGCCTGGTGATCGAAACCGGCGAGGCCCGCCAGGTTCACGATTTCTGCCTGCTCGCGGGATACGGCGCCGAAGCGGTCAATCCCTACCTGGCCTTCGATACCATCACCGATGCAAAGGACGATCTGCCGGACGATCTGGGCATCGCCGAGGCGCATACGCGCTACATCAAGGCGGTCGACAAGGGCATGCTGAAGGTGATGTCGAAAATGGGCATCTCCACTTACCAGTCCTACTGCGGGGCCCAGATTTTCGACGCGGTCGGCTTGGCCAGCGAGTTCGTCGACAAATATTTCGCCGGCACGGCAACCGCGATCGAGGGTGTCGGACTTGAGCAGATCGCCGAAGAGACGCTTCGGCGTCACAAGCTCGCCTATGGCGATGCGCCGATCTATCGAGATTCGTTGGATGTCGGCGGCGAGTTCGCCTACCGCATCCGGGGCGAAGACCATATGTGGTCGCCGGAAACCATCTCGCTTCTTCAGCACTCGGCGCGGGCGAACGCCCGGGACACGTATGACGAATATGCCCGGGTGATGAACGACCAGAGCCGCAAGCTCAAGAATTTGCGCGGGCTGATGGAGTTCAAGTTCGACGACAGCCGGGCTGTTCCCCTGGAAGAGGTCGAGCCGGCTTCGGAAATCGTCAAACGCTTCGTCACCGGCGCCATGTCGTTCGGCTCGATCTCTTTCGAAGCGCACACGAACCTCGCCATCGCCATGAATCGTATCGGCGGCAAATCCAACACGGGTGAAGGCGGTGAACAGCCGGAGCGCTTCGTCCAGCTGGCCAACGGCGATTCCATGCGCTCGGCGATCAAGCAGGTGGCCTCGGGCCGGTTCGGCGTCACCACCGAGTATCTGCGGAATTCGGACGAAATTCAGATCAAGATGGCGCAAGGCGCCAAGCCCGGCGAGGGCGGCCAGCTCCCTGGGCACAAGGTCGACGAAATCATCGCCCAGGTACGGCACTCCACCCCCGGTGTCGGTCTGATATCACCGCCGCCGCACCACGATATCTATTCCATCGAAGACCTGGCACAGCTCATCCATGATCTGAAAAACGTCAACCCGTCGGCGCGGATCAGCGTCAAATTGGTCTCCATCGTCGGCGTCGGCACCATTGCCGCCGGCGTCTCGAAGGCCCATGCGGATCACGTTCTGATTTCCGGCTCCGACGGCGGCACCGGCGCCAGCCCGATGACTTCAATTCTCCATGCCGGCGCACCGTGGGAGATCGGCCTTGCCGAGACCCACCAGACGCTGGTGCTGAATAAGCTCCGCGGCCGAATTTGCGTCCAGGTGGACGGCGGCATGCGGACCGGACGCGACGTGGCCATCGGGGCGCTGCTCGGCGCCGACGAATACGGCATCGCGACCGCGGCTTTGGTGGCGTCCGGCTGCATCATGATGCGCAAGTGCCATCTCAACACCTGCCCGGTCGGCATCGCGACGCAGGACCCCATACTGCGAAAACGGTTCAAGGGCCAACCGGAGCACGTGGTCAACTATCTGTTCCTGGTCGCCGAGGAACTTCGCGGGATCATGGCCAAGCTCGGCCTCCGGACGATCAACGAAATGATCGGCCGGGTGGACCTGCTGGACAGCCGGGAGGCCGTCGATCACTGGAAGGCCCAGGGCATCGATCTGAGCCGGCTGCTCTACAAGCCGGAAATGGGTCCCGACGTCGCGGTCTACAATTGTGAAGACCAGGATCACGGGCTCGACAAGGCCCTCGACAACGAACTCATCGCCCAGGCACGTCCGGCTCTCGATGAACGGCAGCCGGTCAAGATCGAGACCGATGTCCGGAACATCAACCGGACCGTCGGGGCCATGCTGTCGGGCCAGGTCGCCGAGCGCTACGGCCATGAAGGTCTCCCGGAAGATACGATTTTCATCAAGGGTAAGGGCTCGGCCGGACAGAGCTTCGGCGCGTTCCTCTCAAAGGGCGTGACCTTTGAGCTCGAGGGCGACGCCAACGACTATACGGGTAAAGGGCTTTCCGGCGGGCGGCTGATCATCTATCCGCCGAAGGAATCGCGCATCGTCGCGGAAGAAAACATGATCATCGGCAATGTGGCGCTTTACGGCGCCATTGCCGGCGAATGCTTCTTCCGGGGCGTTGCCGGCGAGCGCTTCTGCGTTCGAAATTCCGGCGCGACCGCGGTTGTCGAAGGGGTTGGCGACCATGGATGTGAATACATGACCGGTGGCGTGGTCGTGGTCATCGGCCAGACGGGCCGAAACTTTGCGGCCGGGATGAGCGGCGGCATCGCCTACGTGCTGGACGAGGCCGGCGACTTCGAACGCCGCTGCAATCTCGCCATGGTCGACCTGGAGCCGATCTCGGACGAAGACCGGATGCACGAAGATGTCGGCCACCAGCGAGGGGATCTCGAGGCCCACGGACTGGTCGACATCATGCACGACATGACCGGCTACGACGCGTTGAGGCTCCACAAGCTGATCGAGCAGCATATGCACCTGACCGACAGCAACCGGGCCCGCGAAATACTCGAGAATTGGGACACCTGCCTGCCGAAGTTCGTAAAAGTCATGCCGGTGGACTACCGCCGGGCGTTGCAGGAAATGCAGGATCGGGCCCGCGACGGCGATCGAGCCAATGTGGGCATGGCGGTCGGAGACTAGTCATGGGAAAAGTCACCGGCTTCATGGATTACGCGCCCCGCGAACGCTCCTACGAGAAGGTCGAGGATCGTGTCGAGCACTACAGGGAATTCCTGATCCCGCTTCCCGACGCCGAATTGTCGCGGCAAGGCGCCCGATGCATGGATTGCGGCATCCCTTACTGTCACCAGGGATGCCCGGTCAACAACATCATTCCGGACTGGAACGATCTGGTCTATCGGCGGGAGTGGAAACGGGCGAGCGACGTCCTCCACTCGACGAACAACTTCCCCGAATTCACCGGCCGCATCTGTCCGGCGCCCTGCGAAGCCGCCTGTACCCTGAACATCATCGACGAGCCGGTGACCATTAAGACCATCGAGTGCGCAATCGTCGATCGCGCCTGGTCCGAAGGGTGGATCGAGCCGCACCTTCCCTCCCATAAGACCGGCAAGACGGTTGCGGTCATCGGATCGGGCCCCGCGGGCATGGCCTGTGCCCAGCAGCTGGCCCGGGCCGGCCACGACGTGACGCTGTTCGAGAAGAACCGGACTCTCGGCGGTTTGCTGCGTTACGGTATCCCGGACTTCAAAATGGAGAAACATCTGATCGACCGCCGGGCCGGCCAGATGGCGGCCGAAGGCGTCACATTCAAGACCGGGGTCCATGTCGGCGTCGACACACCCATCAAGGAGATTTTCGATCGGTTTGACGCGGTCGCCTTGGCAGGGGGCGCCGAACAACCCCGTGACCTGCCGGTCCCGGGACGCGAACTTGACGGCATCCACTTCGCCATGGATTTCCTGACCCAACAGAACCGCCGGGTCGCCGAAGAGCCGTTCAGCACCAACAAGGAAATCTGGGCAACCGACAGGCACGTCGTGGTCATCGGCGGCGGTGATACCGGCTCGGACTGCGTCGGCACATCGTTCCGCCACAAGGCTGCCGGTGTCACCCAGATTGAAATCATGCCAAAACCGCCGGAGCGGGAAAACAAGGAACTGACCTGGCCCAATTGGCCGATGAAACTCCGCACCTCGACCTCGCACGAGGAAGGAGCCAGCCGCGGCTGGGCCTTGACCACCAAATCGTTCACGGGAGAGGACGGTAAGGTGACCGGCCTCGAAACCGTCCGGGTCGACTGGCAGCCGGATGACGATGGCCGGTTGCGGATGTCAGAGGTTTCCGGCTCGGAGGAGATCATCAAGGCGGACCTCGTGTTGTTGGCCATGGGCTTCGTCCACCCCGTCCACGAGGGAATGATCGAAGACCTGAAAGTCGATCTCGACGGCCACGGCAATGTCTCCGCCGACACCGAGAACTATCACACCTCCATCGAAGGCGTGTTTGCCGCCGGTGATATGCGGCGCGGCCAATCCCTGGTCGTGTGGGCAATCCGCGAAGGCCGGCAATGCGCCCGCGCGATTGACGAATATCTGATGGGCCACTCCGAACTTCCCCGTTAAGCGCCGGCTATCCCAGAGCGGTTTCCCGGAAAATTTCCCCGTCGGCCGGATCAAGATCGATAGGCCCTTCGTCGATGGCATCGGCGACGGCGGCGGTTCGGAAGCGGTCGCCAAGGCCGTCATTGCCCTGGGCCTCGGTCTCGAAGCGACCGCAGAAGGGGTCGAGAGCCGGCAGCAGGTCGATTATCTCCGGCGCTATGACCGCGACGGGATACAGGGCTACTTTTTCAGCAAGCTATTGGAGGCGGCCGCGTTCGAGGGCCTGGCGCGAGGTGGATTGAAGAACTAAGTTTCCAGACCGCGGCGGGAAGCAGCGAAAAGTAATCACAAAGAATTCATGGGAATGTTTTAGTAGAGCCGTTTTGGGATCATCCCAAGCGAAGGTAAATCCGAACCAATATTCTCCCCGCAGACTTACCGGCGATCTGCCACAGTTTCGACACATTTCGTCATCCGGCTCTGCCCCTTGAGAATACTCAAACTTTCATCAAATCCGGTTCGAATACTGTGCCTAGAGTTGGAAGTTTTGCACACCGGATAAATTGCTGAAATATCAGTGGAGTTTGCGCGGCGCGGAAGGGCGGGCTTTTGGTCCGTGTAAATTTAATATTAATTTCAATAACTTATGGCGTTCTCCTCAAGAGGGCGGTCAGGTTTCAGATTTTACCGCCTGATCGGACCGCCGGCCCGCGCTCAATTATCGACAGGGTTATCCACAGCGCCGGAGACCGGTGCGCCGGCCCATTGCAACAGCACCAAAATTGTCCACTAAGTGACGGATATTCATCAACTTTTTGTCCGCCTTGACGGGCCGCGGCCGATTTGATGCAATCCGCCGCCCCAAGCCCGAGACATTACGGCGGTCGCAAATGAACAGTTCCGGCACAACCATCCAGATACGAGCCGACGACGGGGGCACTTTCGCGGCCTACCTGGCCCCGCCGCCCGCGGCGCCCGGCCCGGCCCTGGTATTGGTTCAAGAGATTTTCGGAATTACCGACTGGATCAGGGAGACCGCGGACATGTTCGCCGCCGAAGGCTATGTGGTCGCGGCGCCCGATATGTTCTGGCGGCTGGAACCTAACTTCGTTGCCGATCACGACGCGCCCGAGCAGCGCCGACAGGGCCTCGCCTACCGGGGTGAGATCGATCACGGCAAAGGCGTTTCGGATATCGACGCGTTGCTCCGTCATCTATGCGGGTTGCCGGCCTGCAACGGCAGGAAGGCGGTTTTCGGCTTCTGCCTCGGCGGCACGTTCGCCTATCTCTCCTCGACCCGGCTGGAGATCGATAAGGCGGTTTCGTATTACGGTACCCAGATTCACGAGTTTCTCGATGAGGGCAAGAACATCGGCTGCCCCTTGATGATGCACATGGGCGAACACGATGACGCGTTTCCGGTCGAGGACCGGAACCGGATTCATGCCGCCCTCATCGGCATCCCGCATGTCAGCATCTACATGTACGATGCCGGACACGCTTTCTGTAATACCCATCGGCCCTCTCACTACGTTGCCGAAGAAGCCCGGAAGGCCCACGAACGAACACTTACGTTCTTCGGCTCGTTGAAGTAGTCACCACGCTGAGCGAGGAAATTTCATGCCTGGATCCCCCTCCGGCCCGCTATCGGGATTGCGCGTCTTCGATTTGACGCGGGTTCTTGCCGGCCCCACCTGTACGCAAATTCTGGGCGACCTCGGCGCCGACATCATCAAGATCGAGCGCCCGGGCACCGGGGACGATACCCGGAAGTGGGGGCCGCCGTTCATCCGGGACGGCGACGGCAACGAGACGAGGGAAGCGGCCTATTTCCAGGCCGCCAACCGCAACAAGCGGTCCGTCACCCTGGATCTGACCACCGGCGCCGGCCAGGAAATCGCCCGCTCGCTGATCGCCAAATCGGATGTGCTGGTGGAGAACTTCAAGAAGGGTGCGCTGGACAAATACGGACTTGGGTACCGCCAACTCAAGGATGACTTCCCGGGCCTCGTCTACTGCTCGGTTACCGGCTTTGGTCATACCGGGCCGGATGCCGACAAGCCCGGCTACGACTTCCTTGTCCAGGGACGGGGCGGTCTGATGAGCATCACCGGCCCCGCCGGGGGAGAACCGCTCAGGGTCGGTGTCCCGATCTCCGACGTGATGACCGGCATGTGGTCGGCGGTCTCGGTCTGCGCGGCGCTCCGCCACCGCGAGGTCACCGGCGAAGGCCAGCATATCGATGTCAGCCTGCTGGATGCGACCGTCGCAACCTTGACAAATCAGGGCCTCAACTATCTGGCCAGCCGCGAAGTGCCCGACAGGATCGGCAACTCACACCCCAATATCGTGCCCTATCAGGTCTTCGAGACCGCCGACGGCAATATCGTCGTCGCCGTCGGAAACGACCAGCAGTGGCTACGCTTCTGCGAGTTTGCCGGAATTACGGACCTCGCGACGGACGAACGATATGCCACGAACGAAGTACGGGTCCGCAATCGGGAGGAATTGGTGCCGAAGCTCGCCGACGCATTCAAGGCGCAAACCTCGGCCTACTGGCTGGAGGGCCTCGATTCCATCAACATCAGCTGCGGCCCGATCAACCGCCTGGACGAGGTTTTCGAGGATCCGCAGGTTCAGGCCCGCGGCATGGAAATCGAAATGCCCCACCCCGGCACCGGGTCGGCGCCTGTCCACTTGATCGGCAGTCCGATCAATATGTCGGAAAGTCCGGTTGATTACCGACATGCACCGCCACTGTTGGGACAGCACACGGACGAAATCCTCGAACAACTGCTGGATATGGACGAGGCCGAGCGGGCCCGCCTCCGCGACGAGGCCGTAATCTAGGGTCCGGACTCAATTGAGCCGCCATATGAGTATTGCGGCGATGAGCCATAAATTGGAATTTGCCGTCTACCCGGAAGCGGAGCGCCCCTATTTGGACAGCCTTGAGAAATTAGGGCGGATCAGTCGGCCCGGCGCGAGGGAGAACGCGGCACAACCATCCGCCGGAGCGTCGAGCCCCGGTCGATCAGGTGATGCTTGAACGCCGCGCCGGCATGGACGGCGACCAGCGCGACGAGCCCGTAGGCCATGTAGAAGTGGACCTCGATGGCGAGGTCGCGGGTACCTTCCGATACCTCGAACAAGGCCGGCACCTCGAACAGTCCGAAGACGTCGATGCCGGCACCCTCGGAGGTGGAAATCAGGTAGCCGGTGACGGGCAGCAGGACGATCAGGGCGTTGAGAGCCCAATGCATGGCGACGGCCCCGGCGCGCTCGTAAACCTTTACCTCCGGCCCGAAGCCGGGGTTCCGGTCGGCGAGCCTCCAGCCGAACTTGGCCGCGGCCAGGACCAGCACCAGAACTCCGAACGCCTTGTGGAGAGCGAGCGACCGGTTGTACCAGGTATCGTAGTAGGTGAGCCCCACCATCCAGGCGCCGAGCGCGACCAGCCCGAGCATGGCGAGCGCGAGCGTCCAATGAAAAAATACGGAGACGAGTCCGTAATGGTCGGCGCCGTTCCTCCACATGGCAGAGTTCCGGCCACCGCTATTGGCGGACCCCTTCGAGGGACAGGAAGAAGTCCATCGACTCGGAGGCAGGCCCGAGATTTCGGCCGGCGTTGAAATCCCTCCGGTTTATCGTCACCGTGCCTTCGAAGCCGGCCCGGTAGCCGCCCCAGCGATCGTCCCCTTCGCCCACCTTCTTCACGGCGATCGCGATGGGTTTGGTAACGCCCATCAGCGTCAGGTTCCCCTTCATCGTGCCGCCCCCGGCGTCGCCCTCGTAGCCGGTGCTGACGAAGCTGGCCCTGGGGAACTTCTTCACGTCCAGGAAACCGGACGAACGCAGATGCTTGTCGCGCTCGGCATGGCCGGTGTCGATGCTGGCGGTTTCGATCTCGACCGAGACCTTCTGCCCGCCCGGCTCCGCCGCCGGGTCGTAGGTAAAGCTGCCGGAGATCCTGTCGAAGACGCCGACCATCCAGGAATAGCCGAGATGGGAAATCTTGAACTGGACGACGCTGTGCGCCGGATCGATCCGGTACTCGGCGGCCCCGGCGCCGGCGACCGGAAATACGATCGCAGCCGCGCCCAAGGCGGCGATGAGAGAGATGGTCTTTTTCATTTTGGTCGTGCCCTTAACGTATTACCCGGTTCAATTTTGCGAACCATTATCAACGACTATCAGACTAAAAACGAAGATGCAAATCATATGGTTATCATTACTGGATTGGGAATTGTTGACGTGTCCAACGCCGCGCCGCGATGACGAGGGGCGGTTCACCCTCACCCCGACCCTTGTGTCTTGCGGAATGAGGTAAAGTCGGGAACCGGCGGAGCGGTTTGCGCCGCGTCCGCCGGCGCGGAGGTGAGGCCGTCCGACCCTTGGCCGTGTGTGCCACA
>LXNI01002802.1_pt1 | contig 11288 bp, 15 predicted proteins | sample 809091 | NCBI WGS metagenome assembly LXNI01 (sample SAMN04870527, study PRJNA318959) | sponge metagenome | biome: 01000161; feature: marine sponge reef; material: water | host: Sarcotragus foetidus | place: Greece: Milos, Mediterranean Sea | collected 2013-05-29 | depth 5-7 m | reverse complement strand
TTATGCCGCTTGCCGGATGATACGGTGGAGTCGGTTGCGGGCCGTATTCCATGCAAGACCGGATTGGGTAGAATATAGGCCTTGGTCTTGATCGCGAGCGCATTTACACCGTCTGCGCAACGGCACGCCAGGCTTTTTTTTTGATACCCGATGCCCTGCATTCACCACCCATTGTCCGACCTTGGATAATACGGCCGGGGATAACAGATGGACATTATCGATTACCTGCTGGCGTCGGTATTCCGGCGCAAACGATCCGTGTCCGAGAAATGCCTGGATGGTCTTGTGTTGGTTGACCAGTTCATGCAGACGATCGAAGTCGCAACCGAGTCCCTGTTTCAGTACACCCATCACCAGTATCCCCCACAGCGTCATACCCGGGCGTCCCACTGCCAGGTTTACGTCGGGGAGTGCCTCCTTTTCAAGCAGATCAAACAATTCGGCACGGGTTTTTTCGTTGGTGTACAGGTACTGAAGCCCCGACAGCAGAGCAGGAATATCGTCACGGGACTTGGGATCGATTCGGATGTCTTCGATCGACAGACTGCCGATCTCGGCCTGGAAATGAAAGATATTTCGCATCGGAACAGGAAATTGAGAAGCGAAGATTCGATAAAAAACCTATATTCGCCCAATGATATCAAAATCACATCAATTTTGGGGGATTCTTCGCGACAAGAGCTTCCCAATACCCTTTTTAAATCAATTGGGTATGTTTTTTGGGGCACCAATTGAAACCATTTTCAGCCGTCCAGCCAGACCCCGCTTCCCTCCAATTTGCGGCAGGTTGTGTTGTTCAGTGACTCCAAAGGCGATACATGTTGTTTGAACCCGATACACTCGGACCAACAGGGGATCCACCCCTGTCGTCCTTTGGGTGGCATGGTCGTTCGCCATGAGTTTTTGCGACAGACCAAGCCAGGTTGTAGGCGACCGGCCTGATGCTTGCCGCCAGTCAACAGGGACAATGATCGCCCATCAAATCCAGTTTCGGTATCAGCCCTTTCGGATCATCAAGGGCAGGGATTGATGGGATCGGGGTCGACAGCTGTGGGCATGTTGACCTATTCTCAGCTCAGCGGTTCATTCTCGGACTTGAATGAACCCTGTTAGAAACAATCAACAAGGCGAGGCATTGGCTGTGACGATGAACCATATTGAACTGGATGGGGAAAGTCTTACGACTAGTCGCTTGATCTGTCTGGCGAAGACGAATATGCGGATCGTGATCAGTGACAGGAGTTGGCAGGTGGTGGCAAAAGCGAGACAGGTAGTGGAGCAGGTGCTTGACAGGGGGGATGCCGTCTATGGATTGACGACCGGTTTGGGTGCCAGGGTGGGTGAACGGCTTACAAAAAAGGAACTGACTGATTTTTCCTACCAAATATTGCGCGGTCGGGCTCATGCGATCGGGCCGCCCTTATCCAAAGCACATGTGCGGACTGCTCTGGTTTTGAGACTCAACAGTTTGCTGACAGGGATGGCGGGGGCTTCCCCGTCACTGGTTCAGCATCTTATGGATTGTCTCAATTTCGATGCGATTCCCGTGGTCGGTGAAATCGGTTCCATTGGCGTCAGTGATCTTTGTCTCGGGGCGACCATGGGGATGGCACTTATTGGGGAAGGAGACATGATGGATGGTCAAGGCAAGATCAGGCCATCCGGTGACGTCATGGCATCCGTCGGACTGCAACCGGCGGAATTGGGACCGAAGGACGGATTGGTCTTGGCCAATCATTGTAGTTTTTCGGTTGCAAGGGGAGTCATTGCATTGCACAGCGCAACGGTCTGTTTGGAGTTGCTGCAAAAGGCAGCGGCCATGACGATGGAGGCGTTCAGAGCCAATTTGTCTCCCTTGGACAGTATCCTCAGGCAAAGGAACCCACAACCGGGTCATCGGCGGGCCGCAGAGCAGTTAAGTGCCCTGTTGCACGGGAGCGTCCTCAACAATCCGAAGCAAGCAAGAAACCTTCAGGATCCGCTATCCGTGCGAAATGTTGTCCAAGTGCACGGTGCCGCTTTTGCCGCGGTCCAATATGCCGGCGAGATGATTGAGCCGGAACTGAATGCCTCAAGTGACAATCCCACAGTGGACTTGACGCAACGGAAAATCATATCCTGCGGCGCCTACTATACACCCCAGATCACCTTGGCGGTCGAGACCGTCTCCAGATCGATTTTGCAATCCACGATGGTTCAGATTGCACGAATGTCCAAACTGCTCTCGACACGGTTTTCCGATCTACCGTTGTTTCTGGTCAAGTCGACATCGATTTCCAACGGATTTGCTCCGTGCATGAAGATAGCGGAGTCGGTGGTTGCAGAAATTGCCCAACGTGCGATGCCGGTTGCTCCGTGGCCCAGTGTGAATGCCGATGGTACGGAAGATGTGATGTCGAACACCATGATGGCAGCACGGACACTGGAAGAAATTTCCGGTCTTCTCATCCGGTTGATTGCACTGGAAATGATGATGGCAAGCCAGGCACTGGAATGCAGGGGTCTGGGTGATCACATGGCATCCGGGGTGGCTGAACAGTATGACATGGTCCGTCGTATTGTCCCGCCGTTACAGGAAGATCGTCCCATGAGCAGAGATATTGAAGCACTTGCCGGCCACCTCCAAAGCACGATGGGGTTTTCGAGATGATGTGTGGACGATCCCAAGGCAACGCCCCGTCGGCACTGATGGCAGGAGGTCGGCACTGATGGCAGGAGCGGCATCTGCCGGTATCTGAAGAAACAGCATCCGGCCGGAATCCGGTATGCCTTCGGGTTCCAGTTCCCCCGATCCGTTGTCAGCCCAGATTCAGGCCGAAAATTGGTGTCAATGAAGCAAATCACGCACCGATATGGCGATGATCAGGGTTCCTGTGGGGATGGGTCGCCATGACGCATGGTTTCGGTTTCGGTCATCGAAACTGGGAAACCCCGCAATGCAAGGCCTCTGTCGGGTCATGGGAAAACGTCTCCAGATGCGCTATAGTCGGTTCAATCAGACGCAGGCAGTGCGGTTGATGAGGCTGGCTATCCGGCCAGTTTTTGTCGGTTATGGCAGTCGTAAAATGGCCGTCAATTGACCGGAAGTCATCCTGCGAAAAATACGTAGGGTGCCAAACATTGATGACTAAATCAGGGTAAGCGATTGAATCAGTTTTTAGTGCATTTTTTTCCTCTTTTCACTATCTTCTTGTTCGGTACGGCCGCGGTGTATTTTTTCCGCCACGTCAACTCGATCCGAAAAGTGGAAAAATATATGGAATCCAATCGTCCCATCGAATGGGAGGAGTTGGGTAAACCCAGTGTCTTTTCAGGCAAGTATTCAGAGAAGAATATCAAGCTGAAGCAGTATATTGACGCTGAAAATGAGAAAGAGGAACGTGATGTTCAAATGGAAATACTGTGGAACAAATCGAAACGGATCAAGCGGACATTAATCCAGGTCACCTGGGCTGCTTTCGGAACCTATATTTTCACCATTTTTGCCGTTCACTTCTTGTTGGCAAAAATCCAGGAGGCTTGAATGGCCCGATCATCGGGGCCTGCTGATCCGGATGGGTCGATCCGTTTGCCCGGTGCAAGATGACATCGGGGCGCAGACGTGACCGGGATGCGCCGAGCTGACCGTCTGGTGATTGGGTGTCACCGTTACCCCAGCCCCTGTGACTCCTTTTCCCCGGAGCGCCTCATTGCAACTTGACATCGATAAAATCGCCAGGGCACGTGAAACACTGGTGCACAGGCCCGGACCGATGCGCTTTCTCTTTGAGCGTGTTCGCGAAGAGATAGCGCAGCGTTTGAAAGAATCCGATCAATCCTATCCTTCGGGACTGGTGGTTGATTTTCGCAATGGATATTGGGAACTCGGCTGTCTGGAATCGATGACATCCATCTCGCTGTTGGAAAGCGCGGAGGATGGATTTTGTCGTCTCTCGCAGATCAGCAAGTCCAGCGTACACTGTCTGATTATCAATCTTCAACTCAGTTGGTTCGACGTGGAGTCAGTGCTGTCCCAGTGCAGCCGGATTCTGTGTCCGGATGGTGTGCTGTTCTTTTCAGCGTTTGGTCCCGATACGCTGGGAGAGGTCGCGGCGGCCTGGTATCAGGTCGACTCGTTTCCTCATGTTCATTCTTTTACGGACATGCATCTGATTGGCGACATGCTGGTGAGGGCCGGATTTGTGCAACCCTTGCTGGACACGGATTGGTTGACAGTTGAATATCCGGATGTGGATTTGTTGTTGGATGATCTCAAAAAAGAAGGGTTTGTCAATATCCAGTCTGAACGACGAAAATCCCTGACAGGAAAAAATCGGTTGGCTGCCTTCAAGGAGGCGTTATGGCAGCAATATTCCCGGGAAAACAAGTTACTGATTACTTTCGAGTTGATTTTCGGGTTTGCAAGAATGCCCGGAGAACGTCGTGCCGTAAGAATTACCCCACCGGTATGGAATGGCTGACAGGCACAATCCCGTGATGCAGACCGCAAGCAGTTATTGTCGCAGGCTGGGCACCTGCAGGGGGATTCCGGTGTTCATGATCGCCTGGTAGACTTCGAGCGCGATGTATTCGGCACTTTGTAGTTCAAACGGAACTGCCCCCATCTGCGTCATACAGGCCGCATAACGTCGATGGATTGTCCCCCAGGGTTGTCCCGACAGCGCCCATTTCGTGCGATAAACCGGGAATCCGACCGTCTGACCTAATGCCGCTCCCAGTACTTCTCCGCGCAAACGGTTGCCGGCATTGTCAACATGGCAACTGGCACAGGAAAATCCCAGCTGTCCCTGTTTTGCCCAATAGAGCTGTTTTCCCTTTTCATAAGCCGCCCGGATACGCTCTGCCCGAAAATCGACTGCAACCGGTTCATTATTGGACCGGGAGCGGAAGGCGGCCACCAGTCGAGCCATTTTTGCGCCGACCGGACTCAATGGTGATCGATCATTTGAAACCAGACAATTGTTGATTTCGGACACAATGGTCTGGATAGTCACCCCATCAAAATAAGGATATTGATGCCCGCCTGGTTTGCCAGAGAAACAATCATCCAACGAGTGCCCGTTGGGGAAAGGGGTACGCCATTCAAGTCGCCCTCTTTGCAGGTCGGGTTCATAGGGTGGAAAGACCATCAAGAGTTCCCAATTCTTTCTTCTTTTGGCATATTGGGGCAGCGCATTCACTCCGTGTCGGTACGCCTGCAAGTCAAGCCCCGTAAATCGATGCCTGAAAAATGTTTGAAAGGCCTCGATATCCTGTTCAATCTTCTCTTGTGTGGGAGTGGCCAATGCGGGGGCGGGACCACTGGTCAGGGTCGCTCCCAAAAGGCTCAAAGCCAGCATGATTGTTGTTCGTCGTGGAATCAAGCCGATCGATCGGCTGATTGCTTTGGAGACCAGGGCGGACTTGTTGGGCATGTGACGGGGCTTTTCAGAGATGGCCGATGAACTGTTTGTGTCATTCAGTCGATGATTGATTATAATCGTGATCAACGATGGGAACGTCCTGATGAACCGCTACACGGCTGGTTGGACATCTGTGATATCGAGTTTATCGTATCGAACATAAGGAACATCACAAGTGAAGGAAAATCCGGTTTCGGGGGAGTGAGTGTTGTCCAGTGCCTCTGGATTGAATCTAGTCGGTACCTGGACGCAGTCCAGGTAAAGTCGAATGAACAATGTCATTGACACTGAATAACCGAGCCGGGCTGATTATACAGCGTATTGCGCTTTGTGCGGGAATGCTTGTCTCCCTGTTTGCTACGCCGGTGACCGGAACGGTTTTGGAAGCATCGTCCCGCTGTCCCGAAAGCATGCAAAAATTCATCGAGTATCGATTGTTTTTCGGACGGAACAGCGGGGATGCGGAAGTCGTCACCGATGAAGCATGGAGCCAGTTTCTTGCGCAAGAAATTACTTCGCGATTTCCCGATGGACTTACTGTGGTGGACGCCCATGGACAGTGGCGTGATCCTTCCGGAGCCATCGTCCGGGAACGGACCAAGATGCTCGTTATCCTTGCTGAGCCGAATACGGAAAGTCTGAAATTGACTGAAGAGGTTGCCGAACATTTCAAGCGCACCTTCAACCAGGATTCCGTTCTTCGCGTCAGCCAGGTGGTCTGTGCTGCCTTTTAATTGCGCCAGGCCGGCAAATGGGCATTCATGGACAGGAGGTCTGGCTCTTTGAGTCCTCCTGGCCGTGTGTTTTGTCCGGCAAGGTGGTTGTTGAGGTGTACCCGATGGCAGCGGGTCGGCAGTGGTGCAATTGCGCTGTGAAGACCGCGCCTGCCCAATCGGGTCGGTCACAATGCACGTCAGCCGGCTCCGTCCGACTGCGTGCCTGATGGATGCACGATCGCATGGGCCGTGCCACGGTTGAAGTGGCTGTCTTCCCACTGGACCTGGACCACGTCCCCGTCCCCTGCCTGAGACACATGAATGCCTACCAGGGGATTGGGTGTGCCGTTCTTTCCTATCAATACCTCCGCAACAAGGCGGTCATTGAGCCTGAATTCGATGCTTTTGATATAATGATTGGTGGTCCCAATCCCGGATTTCATCGGGTGTTCGACCCGGCATATCACCTCGAATCCATCGTCGCGCCGGATCAGTTTGAGATGGGTGTCGTAGCGCATTATCCCCCATACCCACCGACCGTCGTTCTGACGAACCGGGAGGCCTTGAAAACCTGGTTTTCCCTGTAGGTATAACAGGTCACCACTGAACTCTTTTCCAATTTCAGCGTACCGCGCACATGAGCTCCTGCACCTGGATGAAGACAGTAAACCAGCGTCAATGGCGGCGTATTGCGGTCGACGAACAAGGCGATTTTTTCGGCCCCAGGCGCAACAATCCGAAATGGAACGAACCCGGCATGTTCCGCCTCAATGGGCAGGGTGATGTCAATACTGGCATCTTCAGCGGCCTCGCCATCGCCGAACAGTGCCAGTAATGCGTCACGGTCACGTTGGGCCTGAAAAGCCGCAAGCGGGTACGGGTATCGTGCGATCGTTTCGGAAGCAGACCCGGATTTCAGACTGGGTAACAGCAGCAGCGAGCACAGCGTCAATCCGTCTTTAAAGAGTTTTCTTCTAACGATATTCATGCCTTATACCGTCAGCAGAAAATCCACGATGGCGTCAATTTCCGATTCGGTCAGTATCTGGTGTTTGCCGAACGGCGGCATGATCGAGGCAGGATCGAAAATGCGCTGATTCCAAATATGTTTTCGAAGTTCCACCCTGTCCGGGAAACGCTTTTTCATCTGACTCAGGGGGCTGGCGATATTGCCTGCAACAGAGAGTGTCCGGGGCCATGGCCGGACTTCGATGGCATGACAGGCAAGACAGTTACCCCTGTTTCGGTCAATCGTCAAGCACCAGCCCCGGAGGTATGGCCGGTTGTCTGTCCCACTGGAGGCGCGGCATTGGCTCTCATCCGGCCAGAAATCGGGGATGTCCCGGGCGTGTACCGAGGCACAAACCGGGAACAGGAGAATGAAAACCAGGGGCAACAGGCGTTGCATGACGACCGGCTGCGAGATAAGGGAAACAGGGCGATATCGGCCAGGTATCCGGCGGCTCCATGATCGCGACGGTTTCATGAGTTGCGTTCGCGGCGCAGTTTGAGTGCTTCTAGTTGCGCAATCCGTGCTTTGACACTTTGCGAAAAGTAACCCTCGGCCGGATTTTCCCGCAATGCATGCTTGAGGGATTCGATCGCTTCACCATAGGCTCCGATGGCGGCATGATATTCGGCATCTGCTTGATGCGCCTCGGCGAGGCGGTTCATCCGGACATTGGCTTTCGACAGTAATGAATACAATCGGTAGCGTTCCGGATGACGGCGAATCTGATAGCGAACCAGTTTCTTCGCAGCCTGAGGGCGATCGTCTGCTAACAGCGCCTCGGCCAGATAATGGGAGACGAACTCCCATTCCGGCTTGATTTCTGCGAGGGCCTGCAAACGGGTGACCGCTTTCCCGGGTTGTTCGCCAATCAGTTCAAGTTGCGCCTGAAGTATCTGAAAATAGGCGTTGTGAGGATTTTTTTCGATCAGTCCGGCCACTTCGTCCTGAGCCTCGCCGTATCTTCTTTCGTTTTTCAGTGCGACGGCGAGTCCATAGCTTGCCGCCGTTTTTTGGGCGCCTTCCGATTGCTGTTTTGCTCTTTGGAAATGTTCGATCACATCGGGTTGCTGTGGGATATACAGCGCCCTGATCCTTGCCTGAGACAGATAAAAATCCAGACTGCTCTGGTGTTCCACGACCGGCAATTCACTGACTCGGGATTCCGATTCTGCGATCCGGTTGTAAGTGAGTGGATGGGTTCTCAGGAATTCGGGAATATCATCATTCCCGATACGGGTGAATCGTTCCAGTTTTTCGAAAAACCGCACCATCGCCCGAGGGTCGAAACCGGATTTTTCGACCAGTTTGATGCCAATCGCATCCGCCTCCCGTTCGAAATCCCGCGTATATCGCAGTTGATTGGAAACCAGCGCGGCATTGGTTGCGGTGAGGCCAGCCAATCCCGCCTGCCCACCCAGCAGGATCGAGCCCAGAACGGCCGCTGCAGCGGGCAATGCGTTGCTTTGGCTCTGTGCAATTAACCGAGGCATGTGGCGTTGGGTAAGATGGGCTATTTCGTGCCCGATGACCGACGCCAGTTCACTTTCCGTTTCCATGAGGAGCAATAATCCGGCATTGAAAGTGATGTATCCTCCGGGAACAGCAAAGGCATTCAATTCACTTGAAGCCAGCAGGTTCAAGGTCAGCCCTGTTCCTCTTAAGTCAGCGGCCTCGCCGATTCGGTTGCCCAGGGATTGAAGGTAGTGCTGCAGTTCGAGGTCATCGACATACCATCGACTTTTCAACAGGCGACGCAAAAAAGCAAGGCCAATCTCCTTTTCCTGGGCCGCTGTCAGGTAGCGGGACGAACTATCGCCGAGTTCCGGTAATTCGCTGTTTTGGCCCTGTGCGACAGAAAGCCAGGTCCCATTGCATACCAGTGCCAGTATCAGGAGGCAACGGATATATCGCTGCGACACACAATACAGCAATGGAATCTGCCTGAGATACGATTTTGGTGGCTTCGGCTTCAATGTCAATTCCCGTGTTGGTTCACACAACCGGGGCTGGATGTGACCCATGTTGTGGCAACCCTTTTCCCACGGTCAGTAAACAGTAATAAGAGGTAAAGTATACCACTCTTCGGACAGGTCGCTGCCCCTCATGCAGGTCAGGGAGGCCGGCTTGTCCGCCAGGTAATTCCATCTGACAGGCGGGTCATTTTTCACGATTTTCGTGTGAACTTGCAAAAAGCAAAGGCTATTGATCAAGGGTCGGCAATTTGATGCTGCATGTCGGCCGACCGCCAGTGCCGTGTACCCGGGGTTGGCCAGAGGGGACGGTGTACAAAGACCGAGGCGGACGGCAATCAGGCCGTAATGGGGTATCTGATGGACGATGCCCCGGTATCGGTATAACGGGATATTTGTACATTTGGCGTGATCAGGACGGATGGTGTAAATTCCGATCTGGTGAATTGATGGTGACAGATATTGATGACTTTCAGCCGAACCCTGATTTCAGTGGAAGATTTGCATAACCGACTGACAAGGCACCCTGCATTGGCGGAGATCATCGTATTTGATTGCCGCTTTTCGCTTGGCGATGCGCAACAGGGGCGAAGAAAATACGACGATGGGCATCTTCCACAGGCGATCTATGTGCATCTGGATGATGAGCTTGCCGGGAAGATCACGGACCAGACAGGCCGTCATCCGCTGCCCGATGCGAATTCGTTTTCAGACAAACTGCAACGATGGGGTGTCGATCAGGCCCATCAGGTCGTAGTTTACGACGATGCCGGGGGTGCGATCGCCGCACGAATGTGGTGGATGCTAAGATGGATGGGGCATCAGAATGTGGCGCTGCTGGACGGCGGTTATCCGGCATGGGTTGATGCCGGATTGCCGGTTTCCACGAAAGTGCCTGAGATATCAGTGCGCCCAACCGACACCCAATACGGGGCAAGACATTCAATGCAGGTGGAGATCGGGCAACTCATTGCGCAACTGGAGGCGGGCACCATTCGATTAGTCGATGCAAGAAATGCAGTGCGTTATGCCGGCAAAGACGAACCGATCGATCCGGTTGCAGGACATGTCCCGGGCGCAGAAAATCTTCCGTTTGAAGGTAACCTGGATGCTGACGGATTTTTTCTCACTCCCGACCGGCTTCGGCATCGATTCGGTTCGATTTTTGAACCCCGGGCACCTGGGAAAAAAGAGATCGTGCACATGTGTGGCTCCGGTGTGACGGCCTGTCATAATATCCTGGCCATGGAAATAGCGGGTATTTTCAATACAAGGCTGTATGTGGGTTCATGGAGTGAATGGATTCGTGACCCGGACAGGCCGGTGGTTTCGAGCGAGGATCAATCTGGAGTGATATAGAGAGGTTCAATGAGGCACCTATTAGGGGCGGACATGCGTAGTGCCAAACTGGAGTAAAATTGTGACTTCTGTAGCAGTAAACGACTGGTTGATCAAAGGCGAGAGCACGATCCCTCATGCCACAATTCATCAAAGCCCGTATACAACACTACAACTTCACAATCCGCATCATCGTATTGCCATCTGCCCACGCACCGTGAGTCGATACTTCTGGTTTCTTGCCGTCGGTGACCCAGGCATGGTCATTTCAATCAGCCCCGCCGAGAGTCCTGGACGTATGTAGTGGTTGCGGAAAGAGGGGCGGTGAGACAAACCAAGCGCCGCCATCAGTTCAATTGTGCTCCTTGCACCATTCTGCAACTCGGCGAGTAGTCGTGCTACTTGGTCGGTTACCTGATCGTTTTCTTGATCGGTTAGACGGTTCTCCTGGATGGCTTGAAGTATGGCTTCCAACATGAAGATGATAAACGGGGTGCTTTCCCCTTGGGTGGAGCTATCCTGAAGGGCGTTATAGTATTCGTGCTGGCGTGCATAAATCAGGCTTTCCACCGGGACATCGGCAAAAAGGGGTTTCCAGTGCGTTAATATCAAAGTCTGCCAGAGTCTTCCCAGACGACCATTGCCGTCCTCGAAAGGATGGATGAACTCGAACTCATAATGGAAGACCGAACTGACGATCAACGGATGCTCGCCTGTATTGCCTAGCCCTACCGAGTCATGATAACTATGCATGACAACATGGATAGGTGTTCAGCACGACGGCTCATGACAGCCCTCTTTGAGGCCCTGTTGATAGCCCTCCCGGTAGCCGTCTTCGCGTCCATACTGG
>LXNI01002801.1_pt1 | contig 11295 bp, 9 predicted proteins | sample 809091 | NCBI WGS metagenome assembly LXNI01 (sample SAMN04870527, study PRJNA318959) | sponge metagenome | biome: 01000161; feature: marine sponge reef; material: water | host: Sarcotragus foetidus | place: Greece: Milos, Mediterranean Sea | collected 2013-05-29 | depth 5-7 m | reverse complement strand
ACCGAAGACTTTGATGTCGCCGAGAATTCGGTCAAAGTAACGGTCAAGAACGTCAACGACGGGAGCGCCCAGACAATTGAAGCCGAGAAGGTGCTGGTGGCGATCGGAATCTCTCCCAATACCGAAGACGTCGGTCTCGACGCCGCCGGCGTAGCCCTCGATCAAAACGGCTTCATCGAGATCGATGAGTACATGGGCACCAGCCGCGATAACATCTACGCCATCGGCGACTGCACCGGCAAAATGCCGCTGGCGCACGTGGCCAGCGCACAGGCGATCGTCGCCGCCGAGCGCATCGCCGGCCAGGCGTCGATGCCAATTCCTGCCGAACGTTACATATTCATGCCCCGCTGCACCTTCTGCGTACCCCAGGTCGCCAGTATGGGCATGACCGAAGCCGAAGCGCAGAAGGCAGGCTACCCGGTCAACGTCGGCAAATTCCCCTTCATGCCCAACGGCGCCGCCCAGGCGCAGGGCGTGCGCAGCGGTTTTGTCAAGATCGTCGCCGATCAGAGATACGGCGAGATCCTCGGTGCCCACATCGTTGGCCCGAATGCAACCGAACTGCTGCCGGAGCTGTCCCTGGCACAGATGATGGAACTTACGCCCGCCGAGATCGCCCACAACGTGCACGCCCATCCGACCCTGGCCGAAGTGGTGATGGAAGCGGCCCACGGCGTAGAAGGCTCGGCAATTCATATGTAGTGGTCTTGGAATCAGCGCAAGGAACGCTACAGGACACAGGGCATGGCCATGAATCGACGACGCGTCGCGTTGGGGGCGCTCTGCCGCGAGCACAGCGTCGCTATCCTCTATAGTTTCGGCAGCCGCGCCAAGGAGTTGCTGGCATGGCTGAACGATCCGGAGGCTATCCTAGCCCCCGGCCCCTCTGATGTGGATCTGGGCATCAAGCCGCTACCGGCTACCGAATTCAACTGGAAGACAGAGGTCGCGTTGGAGCAGGCACTACAGGATCTATTGGGTGTGGAGCGCATCGATCTAGTCAATCTGGACAACGTCAACCCCTTTCTGGCGGCCGAAGTCGTCCATGGCGAACGGCTATATGCCAAGAGCGAATACGCGGCCGATAACTTCGACCTCTACATCCTTCGGCAAGAGGGCGATCTCGCGTTCTTGGAGGACGAGAGAGCGCGCCTGCTCCTTGGCATACCCAAATGACCCCGACCTATCTCTCCCGACGTGTCATTGTTGAACGCCTGTCCCTGCTGGATGGGATGTTCAGCCAGATCCAGCGGTTACCCCTGCACGATGAGGAAAGCTTCTTTGCCGACAGCCGCAACGTCCACACAGCCGAGTCTTGTCTGCGCCGCGCACTGGAAGCGCTATTTGATGTCGGACGTCATATTCTTTCCAAGGCATATGGCATTCCTGCAGCCACCTACAGAGATGTTGCTATACTACTGGCGGAGCGAGAAGTTCTCGACGAAGGCGAAGAAAAAATTCTTGTACAAATGGCAGGCTACCGAAACCGGTTGATCCACTTCTACCACGAGGTCAGCCCAGCAGAGCTCTATCGAGTATGCGTCGAGGATTTGGGAGACTTGGCGTCCATCCGCTCGGCCTTTCAACGCTGGATCCGAGCCAACCCACACAAGATCGATCATCCCCTGACAGACGCAAATGGACAAGACTGAACACCCCGCCGTCCTACTCGACATAACCGTCCGTTTTGCCGAAACCGATCAGATGGGCGTCGTCCACCACAGTGAATATGTCATCTGGTTCGAGGCCGGGCGCGTCGCTCTGATGGCGGCCGCGGGGATGCCCTACACCGAGATTGCCGGCGCCGGCTACAACTTCGCCGTTACCGACCTGCAGTGCCGCTATCGCAGCGCCATTCGCTTTGGCGATGCAGTGCAGGTGATCACGCGGTTGGGGTCGTTGCGCAGCCGTCAGATCGAATTCGTATATGAGATCCGCAACGGGGAGTCGGGGGCCATCTACGCCGATGGCCGCACGCGCCACATCTGCGTCGACAACGATGGTCGCATGACGCGCGTGCCGGACTGGATTGCGCAACGATTGGCGGGAAAAGAGACTGGCGAAGCGTAGGCAAGAGCCGCTTGAAACTGCTGCAATAGTGCGGTCCGAACCAGCTAAAGTCTTGTCAACGGGCTGGCAGTTAACGACTCTACCCCTGCGCCACCTCTGCAGAGGCCGCTTCCACATCTGTCTCCAGAGGGGGCAGCTCCTCCAGGCTGGTCAGCCCGAAATGCTGCATGAACTGGTCGGTCACCGCGTAGCGGATTGGGCGGCCGGGCGCTTCCAGGCGGTCAAACTCCTCCACTAGCCCTTGCTGCAGCAGCTTCCGCAGCACGCCCGAACAGTCTACACCTCGCACCGCTTCCACTTGCGCCCTTGTCACCGGATGGAGATAGGCAATGATTGCCAATGTCTCAAGAGCCGGCGCGCTGAACTGCACCTTCAAATCCAGATTGAGGAACTCCTCCACCATCTGGGATGCCGCCGGGTTGGTGACAAGCAGGACACGACCGTCGCGACGCTGCAGGCGCAGCCCGCGATTCTCCTCCTCATACTCCTGCTGCAAGGCGGCCAGCGCCTTGGTCACCTCTACTTCAGGGCAGCCCGATGCCTGGGCAAGCTGCGCTGGCGTAACCGGGTCACCCGCCACGAACAGCAGGCTCTCCAGAATGGCGCTCAACTTCACGCTTCCCACTCATCCTCAAAAGGTAGATGGCGCATGCGCACATCCAACTTGCCAAGCCGCAGCCCCATGTCCTCTTCGACGATGTCCCGTGTCGACTCTACCACCTCGTCCGTCTTCATCGGCACATCGATATTAGGCGCGGTCTCGACCTCTAACTGGATGTCAACTGCATTGCCACGCGATTTCACGTCCGGAAACACCGTAATTACATCGGCAAGCTGATCCAGGTGCCATGTCAGACGGCGTGCGATGCTTTCAGTGTCCAACTCCACCGAACTGCCCTTCACCGTTTTCATGCGCACACCCCGCGGCCGGTGGGGCCATAGCTCCAACCACAGCAGGCTGCCGAAAATGAGCACCACAACAATGCCCACCGCCACCTGGCCGATCAGAAAATTCATGCTGTTCGCCTGCTGTTGCACGCGCAGAAAGTCCTGGGTCAGCGACAGGATGCCCAGGAGGGCGTTCATGGTATTATCTGGAAAGATCGTCGTATAGCCTATTCCAGCCAGCAGAAGCAGCCAGAGCACAACGACGACAATACGATTGAATGCGTTTATCACTTCTGGTTCCGGACCTGAATGGCATCCTCTGGCTTCCAGCTTTCCGCTCTCCCACAAACAAAGAACGGGCTCCTGAAAACCTTCTGTTGATTCCCTGCGTTGCAAGGTTTTTCCGTGCTTCGATTATACATCAGAGCGTATAGGGCCGCGAAGCAAAGGTATTAGCGTTTCCTTGTGCTCGCGCAACGGGCCGTCCACAATGCCAGCAGCAACCAGAGCAGGCTGCCTGCCAGGCTGAGGCGCAGACCGGTCTGCCAAGACTGCGGCCCGTACCAAAACACGACCTCGCTTTCGCCGGCCGGCACCGGCACGCCGCGAAACAATACATTGGTCGCCACTATCTCCACCGGCTCCCCGTTGACCGCGGCCTGCCAACCCGGATAGTAGGCATCCTTTAACATCAAGAAACTCGGCAGTTCGGAGCGAGCGCGGATGACGACCCGCTCGGGCGTGTATGAGACGATCGACGCCTCCCGGTCGCCTGCAGGCGTGCCGGCCTGGTCTGCAAGCCCCCAGCCAGCAATGGTTTCCATACCGGCCTCGACGACCGCCGAAGCTTGCGAATTCCCTTGCGCACTAATGGCGTGCAGCAATGCTACCGCCTCGTCCATCGATGACGCCGGCTCCACTGCCTCTACCAACTGGGCCCGTCCACTGCCTCCGAGCCGCTCGTAAATTTTAACGTCTCCGCTGTGTACGCGCTGAAACCGGCCGCGGTCACTGGGTAGCAGCGGCACAAACGTCTTCGTGCGTTCGTCGATCAGCGTCACCGCCTGTACCGCCAGCCCGGCGGAGGCTGACTCCACTGCCAGTGAAATCTCCAGCGCATCCAGGCGGACGGCTTCCGCTAAAGCAAAGACGGCCAGATACTCCTCCTGTCCGCCTTCTCCATCATGGAAGGCCACAGGGGCATCAGTGCCAATGGCTGCCAGCGACGCGCTGCTGGCCACTCTGAATGCGCCTGCTTGGCTGCCCGTCAGCAAACGGCCTACCGTGCGCCGCTCGCCATTGATCAGTGCGATTACATCGGCCAATGGCAGGTCAGGGGTTCCCGCGTAGCCAGCGTCCGAAGTCACGAAACCGACCACAGCCACTGCGGTGGCCTCGAAACTGTAGGGCGCGTCAACTGTCAACCGCGGCCCGCCGCCAATCCCAACTCCATCCGTGCCATCAGCCGGGCTATTCAAGCCATTTGCAACCAAAGATGCGCCAATCTGGCGGTCGAAGTAAATGTCGTCGAACCACACATCCCGGACTTTGTCGGTGATCACAAAGCGGACGTCCATCATGTCGAGGATCTGGGCCGGGGGAACTGTATGTAACTGCTCGCGTACACGGCCGTCCGGCACCAGCTCCGCCGGCGGAATCAGCAGAGATAGGAAGGCGTTGTAGCGTTGCAGAGGAAGCACGCCGCCGTCGAATCCGTCTACCGTCGGGATGCGCCAAAGCAGGGAGAGGTTCGGCGCCAGGATCTCCTGCGATTTGAGCGCAATGATGAACTCGGTGAAAGCAGCCTCGCTGAGCTGTGGGCGCGCCCCGCCGCGCAGGATGCGCCGCCAGTCCGGCATGTCCCCCGGGTCGAAGGTAATCTCGCTAATGCTCAGCAGCCGGCCCGCGGCAGACGGGTGGAGTGCTCGCCGCGGCTCCGTCAGCAGATGCGCAGATGCACTCCTGACGTCGTAGACCGCCTGCGGCGCGGTCGGCTGTGTATGCGGCAGCGCACGCGCGGCCGCCAGCAGATCGAGCGCCAGCAGTGCAAGAAGCACGACGCCGGCAGCGCGCATCAACAGGCGCCTGACAGGTTTTTCACTACTGATCGCCGTCAACCTGCCCCTAACCCACTCCGCCCCGCCTCCTGCCAGCACAGCCATACCTAACGTGTAGAGCATCATCCAGCGAGCCGGTGTGCGAAACAGATCGAAGCCGGGGATCAGATGATAGAAGAGAAACGAAAATGGGTTCCAACGTCCTAGAGCCAGAAATAAACCCAGACCTGCGAAGAAAAGGCCGCACAGAGTGGCAGGAGGCCAGTGAGCAATGTTCCATGGCCGGTTGCCCACCGCTGCCCACTGGCTGCTGACCACTGCTATCAGAGCTAGCAGCAGCCCTAGTACGCCAATATGAGCGACAAATTCGGTATAGCCGAGCGTGGCAAAGACAACGCTCAGATCGCGCAGCCCGTAAGAGGGCAACAGCGTCCAGTGAAGCAGCAGCGGCCTGAGGCTGAAGCTGGTCACATCCACGTAGCTGAGGCCCCCGCCGCGCAACCCCAGTTGGCTGAGCTCCAGCGTGGGCAACAGTTGGGCGGCAGCCAGCAGAACACCCAGCAAAACGCCCAGCACATAAATGAAGAATGAGCCGGCGAGGAGGCGAAAACCGTACGAATAGGCCCGTAGGCTCGTCGCCAGCAACCATGCGCCCACACCAAAGAGATTGATATAGGTCGTCTGTGTGTGACCGGCCAGCAGCGTCAGCGCCGCGAATAAGGAGAACGGCAAGACCAGAGCCGCGTACTTCCAAGCGTGCGACGCGTCGAGCGAGGAGCGAGAAGCCTCACCCCGTTCCTCGCTACTTTCTGCTTCTTCCTCACATGACCACCGCCCTTCCAACGCCCATAGCAGCCAGGGCAACCAGGCCGCACCATTCATCTGATTGATATGCCCCAGCAATCCACCGAAAAAACCGCTCCCCGCCAAGACCAGTCCGGTACTGACCGCGGCCAGCCACCCTACTCCCCAGCGCCGCATCAGCGCGTAACCGCCCAGCGCCAAAATCCAGGCATGGATGGACCCGCTCCAATAGATCTGCCGCGTCACAGGCAGCCAGCTCAGCGGCCAGTGCAACGGATACAACGACGCGGCTTGCGGATTGGCAAGAAAAGGCGCGCCCATAAAAATGTAGGGGTTCCAGAGGGGAATGTCTCCAGCCCGCAGGGAAGCGGCTGCAAAGTCGCGGTAGGGATAGAAGTAGTGGAGGATGTCGCCGCTGGCCAGTACTCGATCCGTAAACAGAAGGCGGTAGAAGAGCAACAGGACGAAAATGGCCAGGACTGTCGCGGCCGACAGCAGCGGTATGAAGCGGCGCATCGGAAAGCAGCGGCTAATGCTTAGTAACACCGCACTCGAGTAGCCACCGCAGTTCAGTCGCTGAAGCGATACTTGAGGAGCGTCGCAATTGCCGTGAATCCGTCCCGCCAGGTGAGTTTCTTGCCTTCATGAAATTGGCGCCCGTTATAGCTGATGGGCGTCTCGAAGATGGAGTATCTGCGCTTGAGGATTTTGGCCGTCAGTTCGGCTTCAATTTCGAATCTCTGGCTGTGGAGGGTCATCCCTTCGATTACATCCCGCCGAAAACACTTATAGCAGGTCTCCATATCGGTCAATACCGTACCGTAGAGCAGATTGGTAAACCAGGTTACGCCCTTATTGCCGATAGTATGCGTGAGGCTCATCGCCGCGCGCGGCCCACCGAGAAAGCGGCTTCCATAAACGACATCGGTGCGCCCCTCCAGTATGGGGACGAGAAGCCTGCTATAGTCTCCGGGATTGTATTCCAGGTCGGCGTCCTGCACAACGAAGATCGCGCCGGTCGCCGCTTCAAAGCCCGTGCGTAGGGCCGCGCCCTTCCCGCCATTGCGTTCATGATAAATGATACGCAAATCTTCCGACTCCTCCGCCTGCAACCGGGCCAAAATCTCCCGCGTGCCGTCGGTGGAGCCGTCATCTACAATAATGATTTCCTTTTCCAGCTGGACGGGGCTCCCGATCAAATCCGTGACGCCATCGGAGTTAACTGTAAGGTCTACCGCGCGCACGCGGCGAATGATCTCCTCCAGCGTGCCAATTTCGTTGTAGACCGGCATGATGATCGAGAGTCGCGCTTCAGGCGGCCCGTCATTTGAAGATTTCATAGTACGGCACTGGCTCGTGACCGGTAGACCAGAAAGCAATTTCGGCAGAAATGTCTGGCTATTCGCCGGCCTGATGGGCCAGTATGATTGCTTCTGCCACAGCCTTCATTGGCTTGCGGTTGTTCATACTCATCTTCTGAATGCGCCGGAAGGCCTCGGCTTCGTTCATGTTCTGCATTTGCACCAAAATGCCTTTGGCGCGCTCCACCGCTTTGCGAGTTTCCAGCGTCTCCTCAAGGTCGTCGATCTCCTTTTCCAGAGCTCGAAACTCGGTGAAGCGCGCCAGGGCCACCTCAATCGCGGGGGTCAGATCGCTTTCGCGAAACGGTTTGACCAAATAACTCGCTACGCCGGCCTCCTGTGCGCGCTGCACCAATTCCTGCTGGCTGTACGCGCTTAACAGCAACACCGGGGCCAGGCGCTCCTGTGTCAGGATGCGGGCAGCCTCAATGCCATCCATGTCGGGCATCTTGATGTCCATGATCACGATGTCTGGACGAAGTTCCCAGGTGAGGTTGATTGCGCTTTGGCCGTCGCCCGCTTCACCCATCACCAGGTAGCCCAGGTTCGTGAGCATCTCCCGCAAGTCCATGCGAATGAGGGATTCATCATCGGCAATTATTATGCGCGTTCGCTCCACAGTCTGACCCTTTCTACTCTAGATTAACCCTTTCCCCTGTCGCAAAAATGCCCTGGATCCAGCGTCGAAGCCAGAAATGAAGCGAGTGCCCGGTGGTTCGTTGTCAGCAATGGGGTTTCTGACTGCCGTTAGCCTCTCACCTACCACTCCTGTTACCCTGCGACAGTTTCAACGTTGATCGAACGTTTGGGAAAAGTAATTATGGCGCGAGTGCCGCCGTGAGCGCCTTCGGCAGCGCCATTATCGGTGCCTGCCACCCGCTCAAACTGCAGTTCGCCCTTCAGATCATCTGTCACGAGCGTATGCACGATCTGCAGTCCGAGGCTGTGGCTTTGGTCCGGGTCAAAGTCGGAGGGTAGCCCCAACCCGTTGTCCAACAGGGTGATGCGCACTTCATCCCCCATGTCTTCCAGCACGATCCGAATTTCTCCATTATGTCGGTCACGCAGTCCATGTTCCATTGCGTTCATCAATAGCTCGTTGACAACGAGCGCGGAGGCTGTTGCCTGGCTGGCAGGCAGCCGGATGTTGGGCCCTTCCATTGCGATCTTTATCTGCTGCCCAGGATTTACCGAAACCTGTTGGGCCTGTCCCAGGATGCGCTGACATATGTCGCGGATGTTGATCGGCCGGTGTTCATCCTGACTCAAATATTCGTGAATCACCGACATGCTCAGAATGCGGTTGACAGCGTCGGTCAATTGCCTCTTAGTTTCCCCGCTCTCGCTCCGCCGGCCCTGTATGCGCAAAATTGCCGCAATGGTCTGCAAATTGTTCTTGACCCGGTGATGCACCTCCTGGATCATCGCCGACTTGACGTTAAGTTCGCGCTCGCGCTGCACCGTTTCCGTTGCATTGTGCACAATCACCAATACCCCATTCACCTGGGGCTCCTCCTCCGTCGGCATCGGTTTCGACCAAGGCAGTTGGCGGCCTATGCGCCGCCGCATCAGATAGAAGCTGCCCCGTGGCGCGCGCAGGGGAATCGCCGTGCGTACCCAGACGCGACCGTCTTCGTGCTCATAGCGCGACTGCACGCAACAGTTCGCCTGCATCGCCTGACTAACCACTTCGTCGTCCTGATCCTCCAGATCGGTGATTGGCCTTCCCCGCATGTCCGCCACGAGACCAATTGAGCGAAACAAATTCATGGCAATGCCGCTCATATAGCTGATGCAAAACTGTCCATCCACCAGGTAAATACCGTCAAGACTGCCAAATCCCTCCGAAATCTCAGCCGTTTCGATTTCACCCTGCACTGCCATTCTTTGCAGCCAGCGCACGGCTTGGCGAAATGGCCGATCCCTGCGCCGAAGCCGCTCGTACTCGATCATATTCGTCTCGATTAGCAGGGCCGCAATCGCCTGATTGATCGCGTTGTGGACGGTGTATACCTGCTGGATTACCGGAGCGCCGCTGCTGGTCCGTTCGGGCGGAATTCTCTGCTCTGCCATTCTGTTTCTGCGGTCTTCCATCAGGGCGCGATGAACCGTTGGCTGGGCAATCAGCGTGTAAGTGCGTCCGGTCATGTCGTCTCGGTAAATCGATGATAGCGAATGGGGGGCTGCGTGCCGGGCGACCAGGATTTGACCCACCGAAGCGCGCTGTATCGCAGGTGACTCGATAACCTCAATCGGCGAGGTAGGGCTCTCCAACGGATCCATCAGACAGCAGAGCATCACATCGGACCGACTAACATCGGCCGTGACGGCCAGTCCTGCTTCAATCCGATAAAGTAGCGCAATATCGCGCTCGGTCAATGAGGAACAATTGTTGACCCGGCTATCCATATCTGTCTGTGGGCATCATTGCGCCCTTCAAATCGGCGTCTTTGCCGCTCCCCCTCTTTGGGAATCGCTGCGAGAAAAAAAACGCCGTCGTAGAAAGACTCCGTTCCCGACGGCTCGCTACACAGCGTACGTTAATCGGCAGGGCAGTCACACCACCGGTGTCTTAGCAGTTTTGTGACGGCTCGACCAATCTGGATTCTGGTCGGGGAGAGAGGATTTGAACCTCCGACCTCTTCGTCCCGAACGAAGCGCGCTACCGAGCTGCGCTACTCCCCGAAATTGTACAAAAGTATAACGCATATTGAAAAGAATGCCCAAATCCAATTATCGATAGTTGTAAATGGGCAAGACCTACCGGCATATGCGTATGCAAGACGCATAGGATCCGTCGGCACAAATATGCTCATCAAGCCACCAGATGAAGCCCAGTTCCCACTGGCCCCTTAGCGCAACCAAGCTAGTCTGGTCAGCTTCGCCATCCACAATATGTTTGACGGCACACATCATCAGGTCAGGCTGAGTCTTTCCACGACTATCTCGGATAGCTTCCTTCTGGAGCCCTCAATGACGGCAGCAAGCCTGCACTCGGCATCCTTGGCAAAAGCCGGGCGCAGTTCCACCCCCTATCGGCGTGACCAAGTTGTACGCCGAGCGTTTGCAGTGCTACTTCGCGCACTTCCTTTCTGAATAACTCGATAGACAAGCTGGCGACCTTGGCAGTCGCAACGCTTCTGCTTGATACGCCCCCGCGGCGCTAAGCATCGGCCGGCAGTTGCAGTTCGGCCAGCAACGCCTCGGCCTCCCGGCGCTTGTCCGCGTTCTCGTTGCGGGCAATGATACGCTGGAGCGTAGAGATTGCGCGCGTATCCCCTTCTTTTGCCATCTCTATCGCCATCTCGTCGCGCTTGTCGTGGTAGCTGTTATCGTATTCGCTTACCTCGAGGTCCCATTTGCGCCAGTAGTATTTCAGGTCCAGGTCTGGCCAATCCTCGTATACCTCGTCCCACGTGCTGGGTTGGCTGTGCGGTTGCAAGCTGCCGGGCGCAATCGGTTCGCTCGCCTTCTGGTAGCGGGCATCCATCGACATCCGTAGCCGGTCCGAGCTGTTGGGCATCCCCTTGTGGACAGTCAAGCTATGAAAAATGAGCACGTCCCCCATTTGGAACGGGCTGTAGGCCCAAGTGCCGTCGAGCGGGTCGATCACCTCCAGCCCCCCTGCCCCCATCGCTGGTTGGAAGTCGTAGACACCGCGCTGATGCGACCCGGCCGCTATCTGCAGCCCACCCAATTCGGCGGGCAGATCTCCCAACGGGACCCACGCCGTATACGTATCCGCAGTACCCTGAATCGGGATAAAGTCCTGGTGTGGCGGCGTAGTAAAGGCTTCACGCTGGGGGAAGATCGTGCGCCCAATAATGCGGGGATGGGGCAGTACCGCCTCGCCCAACATGCGTTCAAACAGGCCGATCAAGTTTGGGTGATGCTGGATGGCGTGGAACTCGGGCAGCTTGTACATGGCGTGATACTTCCGCATGTATTCCGGCTCCGGTTCGACGCAAAAACCGTTCAGATCGGCCATTGCGTCTGCAAGTGACGTGTCAGGCTGGACCCAACCGGCCGCACGTGCAATCTCCAGGATTTGCATGCGCAGGTCATCGACAACCGCGCCAGGGAGCAGCCCGCGTATGAACAGATAGCCGTCC
>LXNI01002800.1_pt1 | contig 11297 bp, 8 predicted proteins | sample 809091 | NCBI WGS metagenome assembly LXNI01 (sample SAMN04870527, study PRJNA318959) | sponge metagenome | biome: 01000161; feature: marine sponge reef; material: water | host: Sarcotragus foetidus | place: Greece: Milos, Mediterranean Sea | collected 2013-05-29 | depth 5-7 m | reverse complement strand
GTCACCGAGACAAGCCTCCCGGGGAACTTTTTGCAAGTTCTTCGGGGGGCAACCCGCTCCGAACATCATTTATTCCGAGCGATTCCCCCCCAAATCCCCTCAGAAAAACTGCGCGCGCTCAGGTGGCTGCACACTCGTCATCGAAACATCAGCCGTGCGCGGCGCCCAGTCCGGACTGCTTACCGCGCCAACGGTTGGAACATCCTACCTTGGCCTAACGCCTGGGCAAATTCAACGCGTCAAACCTCACGACCGTGCACCGCCCCTCAGTCAGAATCACCGGCCTGCAGATCAGCCTGCATCTCCTCGGCCTCGGCGACCAGCGCCTCCAGTCTCTCTTCATCGCCGGCCTCGAGCATGTCGTCGTTCAGTTTGCTCATCAATACATAGGTCGCGCGGAACGTTGTCTCGACAATCGGGGCCAGCCTGGTCATCGAAACCCCGTCCCGCTCCTCGATAGCGGCCAGCGTGGCATGGCGCACGAACTCCGATGGCGTCAGCCCGCGGTCCCCCGCATACGCCTCGATCCGCTGCCATTCGGGTTCCAGAAACCGAATCGAATGCGGCTGACGAATCGCCGCCTTGCCCGCGGCCATAGCGGGTTTTGAACGCAACCAATCCATATCGTGCCTCCTCTACTGTGCCTGTCTACAGCTCCATGTCGAATTCCATATCCTTCCCTCGAACCGGCGGCTCGGGCTCCGGGGTTTTCTCGTGCACGGGACTCGATGCCGTCCCGGGCGGGGTTTCGGACAACTCCACCGCCGCTTCGTGTTGCGGCTCGAGTGTCCCTGACGGCACTTTTTCTTTTTGCTCCACCTCAAGGCGTGCGGCCTCGCCGATGCCTTCAAGTGCGGAGATGCGCTCGCCGGTGACCGCCTCAAGCTGTTCCCTCAGCGCCGCCGCGTCGTCGGTGACCAGTTCCGCCCGGTACCGGGCGCGGGAGATTTCAACGTAGAACGACTTCTGCGTCGTCAGGTTCGGGTGTTTTGCCTCCATCGCCGCGATCACGTTGTCCACGGTGCGGCCCTGGAACGCGTGCACGGTGGAGGCCCAGGCACGATCCAGATGCCGAAGCTGCGGGTCGTTACCCTCCAATACCAGTTTTCGTCCGTCCTCAAGACGGAACGTGACTTGCTCCTTTCTCACGCCGATCACTTCCGCCAACCCGCTGTTCACGAGCCCATGGCCCGGATCGTTCCTCGTCCAGCGGATCCGATCGCCGGCACGTAGCTCGAACGCTTCAGGGCGATAGACTTCCGTTCCGCCACGGCGGCCGCCCACCTGGGACGGTTTCCAATGAATGTCATGTCCGTCCGGACCTTCCAGGTGGACGATCCGCCGGCGGTGATCGATGCCCGCCACGCGCCGTTCCTCGCCTTTTTCGATCCCAAGCCGCTTGTAGGGGCGGTGAAACGCCACGACGTCACCGGCCGAGTAGTTCGCCGCCAGCGCCTTCTCCGCGTTCGTGTAGCCCCTGGACACGAGTTGCTCGGACTGCAACGCGGGTCCGCGGATGCCCCCCTCCCGGACAAGCCGTTCCCGGACGTGACCGTTGATCTGCCTGCGCAGATCGTGGGTGGGTGCCATCACCCCGGTGCGCTCGCGTACCTCGGGGGAAAGTTTCAGCCAGCGCGCCGCTACCGCACCGGCGACGTTGTCTGGATTGACCTCCGCGACATGGGAGCCCAGCCTGTCGAACGCCTTCTTGATCTCGCCCGAAAGGGTCGCTTCCACCGCGGCTTTCAGATCCGGATCCTTCTGCCGCATGATCTCATCCATGGTCGCGGTCTTAAGGCCTGCGGCCTGCAATTGTTCGAAGGGCTTGCCGGCATCGACGGCATCCAGTTGCTTTGAATCGCCCACCAGCACCACCTTCGGGATGCGCACCACGCTGGCGATCCTCAGCAGGTCCCGGGCCTGCACGGTGGAGGCGAGCGAGCCCTCGTCCACCACCAGCACCGTTTTCCTGAACGCCGCGCGCATTGTTTTCTCTCCCCGTTTCGTGAGACGGCCTTCGGCGACGCCTGCGTTTCGGGCCAGGAACCGCTGCAGGGTCTCGCTCTGCATCCCGGATTCCGCAGCAAGCGTCTGCACGGCGGAAGCCGAGGGCGCCAGCCCCATCATTCGCCAGCCCTTCTTCTCCGCAAGCACCCGGGTGCGTTTGAGCATCGTCGTCTTGCCCGTGCCTGCGTAACCCTGCACACCGACGACCCGGTCCTTGTCCGACAGGACCAGTTTCACCGCCGCCTTCTGCCCCGCGGTCAGCGGCCCCTTTCTGAGGTGCCGGTCCACCACCCAGCCCCGCATCGGACACTTGCCCCGGTTCTCACCCTGGCGCATCAGGGCGATCGTTTCCCGTTCTTCGGCCACCGTCCTGTCCGTGGCCAGCCCGTCCCCGCCCTCAAGCCCCGGCGCCTCGTGCAACCGGCCCGCCCGCTTCAGAACGTTGACTTCCCGCTCGACCGCTTCGATCGATACCGCACCCGGGCTGTACGCCATGGCCGCGGCGAGCAGGTCCGTTTCCCTGAACACCGCATCGCGCTCCGACAGGTGCGACAACGCCCACTCCAGCGCTACGTGCGGCAAATGGGCTGCGCCCTGCAAATGAGCTGCGCCCCGCAAGGGGGCTGCGCCCGTCAGACCAACTGTGCCCGGCGCATTTGCTGCCTCCGGAACCGCATCGAACAAGTCGGGCTGGTAGCCCTCGATGGACATTTCGTCCCGGCCGTGTGCCGGCCCCGCCTTGCCGTTCATGCCCACGGCACCACGGCTTTGTGCTCTCGCTTCGGCCACGAGCGCAGGGGTGTCGAAACCCAGTGCCTCAGCCTGCTTCTGCCACGTTGCGCGGAGCGCCCCCTTGTCGACGTCCCGCTTGTGCGCGCGTGTCATCAGCGCCGCACGCCCTGCCAGGTGCGGGTTCTCCGCCGTCTCGCCCAGGCCCCGCTCCCGCATCGCCTTCTCGATCTCCGCGCGCCTGGTGGAGAAGGCTTCGACAACCTCCCGCGACACCCCCGAGATCTCGAACCGCCCGTCCGCGTGGGTTTTCTCGATCCCGTAACCGAGTTCTTTCAACTCCCCGGCCAGTTCGCTGCGGTACAGCGCCCCCAGCAGCATCTTGGAGCGGTACAACCGCTCGTTGGCCATGGTTCGCCATTTCCCGTCTTGTCCCTGCAGCATGTTCGCGATCACAGAATGGGTATGCAGCAGCGGATCGAGATTCCTGGACGTGTCATGCCTGAAAGTGGCAACGACGGTTTTCTGGTTACGTGCCCGGATCATCCGTCCGGTGGCCGGATCCCTCATTCGGGTTTCCGCAGCCTTCTTCTCGAACCAATTCAGGCTTTTCCTGACCGCCCGGTCGTGCGCTTTCACGATTCGCTCGTCACCGCCGACGAGCGCGGCGAGCGAAACGGACTTGGGCGCGGAGAAGGTGAGATCGCGGCCGGGACGGTGCTGGAATGCGCCGTCCTTGCCGTTGCGCCCGAGTCTTTTTCCCGACCCGTCCGGCACGGTGCCTTCCAATACCTGCCTGAACGCGTCCGGATCGACCGGGCCCTGGAGCCCAAGCGCTTCGGCGCCCTTTCCTCGCCAGGCGCTGGCTTCCCGATGCGCCGGATCGTCCTTCGCGTAGTACCCGTCGCGTTCGTAGTAGTGCGCGCCCTGGGAGGGGCTGGCCACAGCGCCGATGGAGGCGACCATCAGAACCAGAGTTTGCCCTTGCCCGGCTTCGGGCGTGGGCGCTTGCGCTGTTCACGCCCGCGCGGGGCTGCGGGCTTCTTTTTGCTGCGGACCGGCGGTTTGTTCGGTGGATCCTCGTGCCTGTCCGACTCGGGTTTTTCGTGCCTGCTTTCCGGTGCCGGCAACGCCTTGGGTGTCTCTGGCGACACGGCTTTACCGACCGGCTTGTCCTGTGTGCCCAGCAACACGGTGCGCGCTTCGGGCGGGCCATAGACCTTCGCCGGTTCTTCGGCCCCCTCCGGGGGAACCACGACCACCCCCACCGGAGCCACCCCTTTGAGCATCAGAAGGCCCTTGACGGAGCACACCCCGTTCCATGTCTCTGTCGGCGGACCTCGTCCTCGCGTGGGCCGAATCTCTTCCCGGTGCACGCCAACCGAGCGACGGTGCGTCCAAAGGATCTCCAGGACCGCCGCCAGCAACGCCCCGGCGGCGATGCCGAGGACCGCGTGCCGCAGGGCCGTGGCAACGATCCGCGAGCGGGCCCAAAGCGCCTCGCCCTTGAACGTCATGTTGTAGCGCGTGAGCGTCTCGGTCTCGCCTTCCCTCGAACGGTATTGAATCGGCGCGTCGCGGTCGAACCCCGATGCGATGACGGTCTGGGCCGCCGTGACTTTCCCGGCGGCGTACCAGTCGTGCCCCGTGGTGTCCCTCACCAGCGCCAGGCCCGGCAACACCACCGCCATCAGCAATGCGCCCACGCCCGAGGAGAACACCACCTGAAACCAGAACCGGGGATCGAACACGGCGCCGGACCGGCGCGGGCTCACACGGCGCGTCGGTGCGCCCCGCGGCGGCGGCGCCCCGCGACCCAGGCATCCAGGTCGTCGATCGCGTACCGCACCGAGCCCCCCAAACGCATGAACCTCGGTCCGCCGCCCCTCACGCGGTACGTCGCCAGCGTGCCCGGCTTGTACCCCAGCCGGGCCGCGGCCGCGGGGGTGTCCACAACACCGCCCATGAGCTTGAGTCCATCTCGGCCCGGTGCCGGCGCCGCGGCCGCATCCGAACCGGACCCTCTATCGGACTCGCCGACAGAAAAGGGCCGCCGTGCAGTCATTGCCGACAGCAACACCGGCATCGGCGGTGCGAGCTGCTTGATCCGCCGCCATTCCGCCGCACTGGCGTGGGCCATCATCCACTCGCGCACCTTGTGCACCGTGCGCAGCGTCGGGGACGTGCCCCCGAAAAACTGGGTCACGAACGACGGATTGTTCATGACGCCTGCGCCCAGCACGGAGCGCTTGATGCGTGTCACCGAGAGAAACGCCTTCACCTCCCCGCGAAAGGCCGGGTCCAGCGCCGTATCGCCCATGAATACCAGTACCGGGTCCAGGGTCGAGATGCGGAGGCTGCGCCCGCGCCTGAGCGAGGAGACGAGTCCCGGGTCCCCGAGCGCGTCGTCGCCGAACGCCCGCCCGCTCAGGCGCCAGTGTTCGCAATAGGCCTCGACCGCCCGAAGAAAACGGGTGTCCAGAGTCTCATCCATTTCCGTCTCCACCATGTTCATGCGCATCAGAATACCCCAACGCAAGCGGCCCGCAACCGCTTTCGATAGGGGATTGCCTGCAAATCAATTTATGGGGTACTGAGTGGTAGGTACGGCGGTACTACGCCCTACAAATAGTCGCTCCCGCACTCCGAAACCCAGGCCGATGCGCGCCGCAAACCCGCACCTAGCCGCCCGGAGACGGAGGCGGCGAGGCTCGGGGCGAGGCGCGGTTCGTCCGAGAAATCCGGACCGCGCGGCCCTGTTCCACTCCACTCGCCGCAACCGGGGAGGCCCCGCCCATGAACGCGAACACAATCCAACTGCTCAGTCCTGCGGACGTCAGCCCTGCGGGCGGCAATCCTGCGGATGGCAAGTCAGACGACGGTACTGCCGAGCGCAGCTCTGCCGAAAGGGTCGTTCTGTCCGGGCTCGCCGTGGCGCTGTTGGCGACACCGGTCCTTCCGATCCTCGGCACGAACTGGCAAGTGGTGCAACTCCTTTGGATCTTCGCCGCGGTTTGGGTGATCGTCGTGAGCTTCGTTGACGCTCTCCGGCAAGGCATCCGTCACGGCGATTGGTCGGCGTTCGTATGCGGCGAGATTCCGAGTAACGACGATGATCTAGACTACACGACCAAAACGGGTCTCTATGCTCATTTGAGAATCCGGGCCCGTCACGAGGCACTCATGCGCGAAGGCGACCGGGGCCTGCGGGATCGCAATACCTTCAACCCCCAGTAACCCGCCGCGCCGACTGCGTCCCGGACCCAACGCCCCGAAGCGGACAATCAAAACGCGACAAGTGTCGATCCAATTGATAGTTCCATCCGAATCGAAACCGCTCGCCACTGTCGGCGAATGGGAACAACACAGCCCTCAGCTGTCCGACATGTCCCCGTTTTGGCGCATCCGCGGTTGCAGACGGCACGTTGGTCGTGGATCCAAGTGAAAGGATCCAGTTCATATAGCGTACCCTGCCCGACAGACCGGGGGGCCGAATAAGGGTTGTCGGGCCGCTCAGTCCTTGGCGTATCCCTGGCCGTAGGTAGGCGCATCGCCGGCCAGGTACGCAAGTTCCTCTGCCGTGGAATTCCGGCCCAACGCCACGTTGCGGTGCGGGAAGCGGCCAAAGCGGGCCACAATGTCCCGGTGTTCTCGGGCGTACAGGGCCGAGCCTGCGGAAATATTCTCGAATGTGGATTTGCACTCGGCGTCGTACCGCTCCGCGATGCGAACGGAGCGCTCCTGGATGACGAGATCCTCGGCGTGCTGCAGGGGAAGATAAAAGAACCCTCGCGGTATCGGATCGACTTTGAGGTCCATACCGCGGTCGATGGCATCGACCGCCAGACGAAGCGCGCGAGCGTCCCCCGCAAATGCGCCGGCGCGGCCTCGGTAAGTATTACGGGTGAACTGATCCAGAACGACGATCAGCGCCAGACGGGACAGGGCCCGACTCTCCCAGCTTCGGTACGCTCCGGCGATGGCGGCGTCAACCAGGGCCCCGAAGCGATCCCTGATTAACGTGTCGGCGGCAGGATCGAACCCGTACCAGAGCTTCTGGCGACCGGCGATGCGATCAGGGTGCATGGCCAGTTCACCGAACCAGAATTCGATGACTTGCCGATGGTCTGTCGATGGATGATCTATTTCAAAAACGCTGCTGGTGTACGAGAAAGGGAACCAGCCCCCAGCACGGCGGATGCGGGCACAGGCCGAGCGGCAAGGCGAGGATATCTACCCGAATGGGCCGAGTGAAACCCGCCCCGGCCGCCTCAAGGCCGCCGGCGCGCGCGGCCATGGGGCACAAACCAGCTATTCAATGTCGAGTGACGCTAACAACCGGCTAAAAGTCGTAACGTATACTGACGCCGTACACTTGCGGATCGCCAATGAATGCATTGAATGTCTGAGTTGATCCCGGACCGCTGCCGCTACCCTGGAGCGGCGCGTCAAATACCGTTATGGCGTAGTCCTGGTCAAAAACGTTCTGGGCCCACAAATCCACCGTCCACGGGTTCATGCCACCGGCGGACCTGAAGATCAGCCGCGCGTTGGCAACCGTGTAGGCTTCCTGCAGTTTCTCGATATCCAGGTCGGCGCCCGTGTTGTGTTCTCCCGTGTATCTTGCATCGAAATGGAAAACACCGGAGAGCGGGCCCAGCGGAAAGCTCATCGTAATGCCACCAACGCCGGTCCACTTGGGTGCGTGTGTCAACTGCTGGTCGGCACGGTATCCATGTTCCGGACCGCTGCCGAAGCGCACGTCCGCGTATGTGACTCCGCCGAAGAGTTCGATGGCGTTGTTGACCACGCCGCGCGCCTCAATCTCCACGCCCTGCGAAGTCACCTCGGGGATATTGAGCGCTTCAAACGCGAACCCGGTAAACGCGGTGAGTTGGTAATCCTGGAACTCCTCGCGAAACAGGCTGACATCCAGCAGGGCGCGCCATTCATCCAGGCTGAATTTGCCGCCCAACTCGACCGAATCGACGGTTTCCGGGCGAAATATCCACTGGTCCACGCTGGGCGGCACAGGTACGCCCGTGGCCAGTCGAGACAGTATCGGACTCGACAGTCCGCTGCGGTCCATATTGAATCCGCCGGCCTTGTATCCATGGGCGAACCCTCCGTAGAGCAGGTGGTCGCCGATCGTCCGATGTAACCGAATGGTGCCGGTCACCTCGTTTTCATCCAATGTTCCGTCAAACTGCCCGTCCCTGGTCGGATCGACAAAGGGATTGCAACCCAAGGCAGCCAGGGCAGCGATGCCCTCGGCAAACTGCGGACTTGTAAGCAACGCTTGCCCACCGGTAGCCACCTGCGAAAGACCCGGAAGAAGTTGCGTCCTGGCGTCCGCAATGCCTTGGCTCAGCTGCGCTGTGTTCTGACCGAGAACCGCCCCAACCTGAGGCGGCAGTGCGGGAGCGGCCTGCTGCAACGTGCTGACGAACGTGTCCATCTCTCCAAGGTATTGCTGAAGGCTTTGTGCGTATGCGCCCACCCCGGCAAAATAGCCTGCAGTGGATTCGAGAAAGCCACCCAAGCGCCGGCTTATGGGCAGGCAGACTTGATCGCTGGACACCAAGTTGGAAGTCAATGATTTGTCTTCCACGGTGTAGCGAAGTCCGACGGTCAGTTCGAAGTCGTTTTGCAGTTCCAGTTCGTTGTGCGTAAACAGCGCCCAGGACTGGGATTCCTGCTCGTACGAATCCCGTATTCCGCCTTGGAACCGGGCGCCGGCCAGTCGCTCGTATCCGCCCACCTGGGGGGAAAGCCACGGATGAAAAGGAAACCCTGGATAGTCCGGCAGCGCGGCGCTCAATTCCGGTACAGGCGGCACTAACTGCTTATACGGTTCCGGTACGTACGCATCCAGCAGGCCCACAAGTTGCTCACGACCTTGCGCGACTCCCAATGCGCCGGCCTGAAGCAACGGCGTACCGGCCGCGATCAGATCGAATCCGCCGCCGATGGCGGCCGCGGCCTGTGCCGCTATGCCGTTGGCAAACGGACTGTAGCCCGCCCCGAAATCCAACGCGTCCTGATAGGGCAGAGTCTCGTCGGCGAAATACGCCCCCACCAGCCAGTCCAACGGACCCGACTGGCCATTGAGACGGAGCTCCTGGGAAACGGTTTCAAATCCCAGTTTGAATTCGCCGTGGGGCCGCTCGCCTATGTCTATCGCGGAGAAATCAATGTCCATCTCGCGAAGCGTTTCCCAATCGCGAACCGCGGTCACGCTCACCAGCCGGGCCAGCGGCAAGTCCGCGTCAATTTCCAGCGACAAGCCTCCTTCCGAGATGGCCTGATAGTAACCGGAACTTTCGGTTACCGTAGCCCCGCGGGCGTAGGGGTCGAAGGCGATTCCCACCGTATTGGGATTTCCAGTCGTAAGCTGCGCAATCTGATTCACGGCTGGCGCGGTCGGCCCGGGAATCAAGCCCACGGCGGCGCAGCAATTCTCGTCACGGTCACTGTAGTCGCCGATGATACGTAATCGGACCGTATCGGAGGGCTCGAAGACCAATTGGCCGCGAATGAATGTCCGGTTGCGGTCATTGAAATTTCGGTCGTAGTTGAGGTCTTCCAGAAAACCGTCGCGCTGGAAGAACACCGCGTCCAGCCTGGCCGAGGCATCCTGCCCGATGCCGCCGCTGACACCGGCCTCAACCCGGTTGGTGCCGTAGGAGCCGATGCTGATGTCGGCGTAGCCCGATCCATCGGGATCGGGCATTGCGGTAATAATGCTCACGACGCCGGCCGAGCTGTTGCGGCCGAACAGCGTGCCCTGCGGTCCGCGCAGAACCTCGATGCGTTCGATTGCGCCCAGCTCGGTGAAGCCCACCGTGGCTCGGTTGCGGTAAACGCCGTCCACGTACATCCCCACCGAAGACTCCAGCCCCGGGTTGTCGCTATTGGTGCCCACGCCTCGAATGCGTGCCGTGACGCCGACGGATTCCGCCTGTCCGGAGGCGACGTGGAAGCTCGGCGCGATACGCATCAGTTCCATGATGTCGGTCACGCGGCTGAGTTCGATCCGCCGGGCGTCATAGGCTGAAACCGCTAACGGCACGTCGGTGACCGACTCCTCGCGCCGGGTTGCGGTGACGATGATCTGCTCGATGATCGGTTCATCGGCGGGCGGGGGTGCGGATTCCTGTGCGGTCGCCGCGACAGCCACAAAACTGGAAATCAAGACTAGTGTACGCATGACAGATCTATACCTCCCTAGCAGGCATGTCGCTTACAGGCAAATGTATTCGAGGCAGCTTGACGGCGCTCCAAAGGGTGTTGTGGTTTTTCTCTTGGGTATACGCACATCCCCTGCCAATCGAATCAGTGGAACGTGTCGGCAGCATATCACAGGGAACATGACTGCTGAGCCCATGGGCGATTTGAAAAACTTTGCGGCCCCATAAGTATTGATGTGCAAATTGCGTCGGCCCCGGCAACGCCAACAGCGCACAAGATCACAAAGAAAAATTGGACGGAATCACCAATACAAACAGGATGTACGGGCATCGGCAGCCTGGAACGGCAATCAAGAAACAATCGGCTGGAAAACCGGCCGGGCATTAAGTGGCCGTCAGTGCCCGGTGCTTTGCGGAGCCGGCCCATTGCCGGAGCGCCGTTCATGTGCGTTCCGCCGTACGGGCGCCCGACCCGCCAACGTCGGACTGCCGGAGCAATTCGCTCCACGTAGGTCCTTCCAGAGCCGTCACAAGGATTGAGCACGACAATAGGGTTCAGACAGATTTCCAGTCCTTGCAGAAATCACATCGGCTTGCCTGAGGCGCATTGCAGTCGCAGAGCACGGACGGGATGCCAGAATCCGCGCCCCCGAGTCTCGGGGGCGGCCAAACATTGATAGATACAACAGGGTTTCAATCCGCGCCCCGGCAATCGGGACGACCATCGTCGGGACGCATTTTGCATTTGCTGCGCGTGGGATTCAATTCCTGTTTGTCTTGCTTCAATTTCCGCGGCTCGTGCAGGTGTGACGCCTTGGTCGATCGAGCTGCAGATGAATCAAGAAACTGCCGGGCCGGTGGAGAATCGCGCAAACGGAGGCTCGAGACACCGCGGCACATCAGCTGACTTCAATTTCATTCAACCGCAAGTCACAAGCTTCGAGAGCGGTCGGATCCCTGGGCGGACCGGCAGGTCATGCGCTTCGTGATCGCACGCGTGTTTGTTATTCAATGGAATCAGATTCGGTCAATGATCTCGATGCCGTTCGGCAATCGGGCCGTGTCGAGGTTAACCCGGTAATCGCCGTAGGCGCGAGCGGGCGGCAAGTCCCTGGCGTGTCGGCCGTCAAGGCCGATGTCCTCGCCGTCGAAGCGGCGCAACACCGAAACCCGCTGGAACAACCGATGCGCGGCGGCATTGCCGAGCGCGCTGTGGTGCCTGAAAATGATCAGGCGACGCGCAATCATTTCGTAAGCGCTACGCCGACCCCACCTTTCTATCGGTGAGCCAATGAGTTGGGATTACTCCTATATATATAAGGAGTGATGTCCGATGCGGAACGATGATCTGGATGCCAGGGGCGAGGCCCG
>LXNI01002799.1_pt1 | contig 11301 bp, 8 predicted proteins | sample 809091 | NCBI WGS metagenome assembly LXNI01 (sample SAMN04870527, study PRJNA318959) | sponge metagenome | biome: 01000161; feature: marine sponge reef; material: water | host: Sarcotragus foetidus | place: Greece: Milos, Mediterranean Sea | collected 2013-05-29 | depth 5-7 m | reverse complement strand
CCGTCCACGTGGGGCTTGCGGCTCTTCAGCAGGCCGAGCGAGTCGCGCACCTTGGAGTTGATCCCATCGGCGGCGATGACGAGGTCCGCCGGCCACTCGCGCCCGCCTTCGGTGATGAGCACACCTTCGGGCTTCGCCCCCGTTGCGGTCGAGTCGGTAACGATCTCGACGCCCGCCCGCTCGGCCGCGCCCAGGATCGCGGCGAGCAGCTGCTGGCGCGTGATGCAGAACATGCGCGAGCGGTCGGCGCTGGTAATGGGCGCGAAGGGCACCTCGTCGATGAAGCGGCCCTTGGCGTCCCGGCTGATGTAGGTGGGCGCCTCGGTGCAGCCGTCCAGCGCGTCGTCCGCGGCGCCGATGGCCTTGAGCACGCGCACGCCGTTGTCCCAGATCCAGATGCCGGCCCCGAAGGCGCGAATCTCATCCGTGCGCTCGTGCACCCGCGCCGTCCAGCCGGCCTGGGCGAGCGCCGTCCCCATGGTGAGCCCGGTAAACCCGCCCCCTGCAATTTCCACGTGCCGTGTCATGGTCGTCTCATTCGCTTGTGTTGTCGTCCCGCCGCCGCCCCTGCCGGATCACACCCTGACGCAGTCCAGCAGATGCCGGGTGTAGGGATGACGGGGCGTGTCGAAAAGGCGCTCGGTCTCGTTGATCTCGACGATCCGTCCCGCCTGCATCACCGCCACGGTGTCGCAGTAGTGCGCGGCAATGCCCAGGTCGCCGGTGATGATGAGCCGCGCCGTGCCGGCATCCTCGGCGAGCGTGCGGGTGAGGTCGAGCACCTGGCGCTGGATCGTCACGTCGAGCCCGGCCGTCGGCTCGTCGGCGATCAGCAGCTTGGGCCGGTACATCAGCGCCATGGCGAGGCAGACGCGCTGCGCCATGCCGCCGCTCAGCTCGTGGGGGAAGGCGCTCAGCCGCTGCGCCGGGTCGACGATGCCGACCATCTCCAGCAGCTGGACCGAGCGGACCTCGGCCTCCTTCGTGCCGATCTTCTCGTGCGCCTGCAGCGCGCTCCGCAGCATGTCGCCGACGCTGGTGAGCGGGTTGAGCTGCGACTTCGCGTTGGGCAGGATCGCTGCGATCTGCGTCGTACGCATGGACCGCATCGAGCCCTTGCTCATGGTCAGCAGGTCGTGGTCGAGGTAGCGCACGGAGCCGGACGTGACGGCAAGCTCCGGCGGCAGCAGCTGCAGCAGCGCCTTCACCAGCACCGATTTGCCCGAGCCCGATTCGCCCACGATCCCCATGCTGTGGCCGGCCTCGAGCGCGAGGTGGATCTCGCTCAGCAGCGGCTGACGCGAGTCGGCGGCGGCCACGCCGAGGTGCTCGACCGCGAGCACCGGCTCGCTCATGCGCTCGAGCGCGACGGTCGGCGCTTCCGGCACCTCGGGCACGTCGGCGCCGGTCTCCAGCGCGTGCTCGCGGCGGCGGTCGGTCTCCCGCCGCACGGCGCGCGGCTCCATCACCTGCGTCATGATCTCGCCGAAGACGCCGAAGGAGAAGACGATGAGGCCGAGCGCGATGCCGGGGAAGAACGCGGCCCACCACTGGCCGATCTCCAGGTACTTCGCGCCGGACGCGATCATGGCGCCGAGCTCCGGCGTCGGCGGCTTGACGCCCGCGCCGACGAAGCTCAAGCCCGCCGTGAGCAGGATGGCGAAGCCCACGGTGACCGAGACCTGCACGATCACCGTCGGCAGCGCGTTGGGCAACACGTGGCGGAAGCCGATGCGCACCTCGCGGTTGCCCACCGCCCGGGCGGCCTCGGCGAAGGGTCGCTGCACCAGCGAGAGCACGTCCGAGCGCACGATGCGCACGAAGACCGGCGTGTTCACGAAGGCGATGGCGATGATGATGTTCGTGACGCTGCCGCCGAAGACCGCCACCAGCACCATCGCGAAGACGAACACGGGGAAGGACTGGATCACCTCCAGCAGGCGCATGAAGGTCTCGGCGAAGGCGGTCGACCCCGCGCCGCCCCGGCTCTCGTAGAGCGCCACGATGACGCCCAAGGGCGTGCCGATGCAGACCGAGAGCGCGGTGGCGACGACGCCGATCACCACGTCGGTACGCGGCGCCGCGAGCACGCGGGAGAAGATGTCGATCCCGTTCTCGTCGGTCCCGAAGGGATACGTGCCGCTCGGCGGCAGCAGGCGGGTGGTGGGCTCGGCGACCTCGGTGGGGAAGGGCGCGATGTAGGGCCCGAAGATGGTGAGGAAGATCCAGCCGAAGAACATCACAAGCACGCCGAGCTGCCACTTGGGCAGGGTGCGCAGCGTGCGCTTGATGCGGAGCCAGACCATCCCGCGCCGCCCCTAGGACTGTGTTCCGCCGATCTTGATGCGAGGGTCCATCGCGAAGTGGATCAGGTCCACGGCGAGATAGACCAGCATCGTGAAGATCGCGGCGAAGCAGACGAAGCCCTGGATGGGCGCGTAGTCGGCGGTGACGATGCCGTTGATCGCGTACTGGCCGAGGCCGACGTAGTTGAACACCCGCTCGACCAGCACGGCGCCGCCCAGCAGGAACATCACCACGACGCCGGTAATCACCAGCGTCGGCCCCGCGGCGACCCGGGCGGCGCGCGTGAGAACGATCGTCGGCGCAAGCCCCACGGCCTCCGCATAGGTCGTGTAGTCCGCCTTGAGCGCGCCTTCCATCTGGCTGCGCAGCATCTTGAAGATCGGCGCGCCGTAGACGAAGGACAGCGTGAAGACCGGCATGATCAGGTGCATGAAGCCCGACCAGAAGATCTCCATGTCGCCCGCGATCAACGAGTCGATCAGGATCGAGCCGGTCACGAAGGGCGGCTCGAAGTCGAGGATGCCGAGCCGGCCCTCCGGCCCGGGCAGGATCTCCGCCGGCATCAGCCCCGCGGCGCCGGCAAAGAGGAAGAAGATCAGCACCAGGCCCAACAGGAAGTCCGGCAGCGCGCCGGCCAGCATGCCGTAGCCGAAGGTGATGTTCTGGAACGTGCGGACGATCCAGTTCCGCGTGCGGCTCGCGGTGATGATCGCGAGCGGAACCAGCACCAGGAAGACGACGAGCAGCGAGAGGAAGATCAGCTCCAGCGTCACCGGGATGCGGTTCACCAGGTCGTCGATCACCTCGGTGTTGTTGACCCAGGATTCGCCGAGGTCGCCCTGAAAGGCGTTCTCCAGCCAGATCACGTACTGCTCGGGGATCGGCCGGTCGAGATACATCTTCGCGCGCAGCGCCTCGACCGAGGATTCGGGCGCGAGCGGGCCGAGCGAGAGGCGCGCAGGGTCGCCCGGCAGCAGGCGAACCAGCACGAAGGTGATGAACGAGATCAGAAAGACCTGGGGAACCAGGAAGAGGAATCGGCGCCCTATATAGAGTGCGAGGCGCATGGCCGGGCCCGGCTAGCCCGCGGTGCCGCGCCGGGCGGGCGCGCACGCCGCGGCCGCAGCCGGATACGAATGCCGGGGCGGCGGGGGGAACCCACCGCCCCAGCCGGGCGTCGCCATCGACGCTCGTCCCGAGGGACGCTCTACGCTCTCGCCCCTAGTCGGCGATGCTCATTTCCGCCGCGTGGTAGTACTGCGTCGTGTACCAGCGGAAGTTGCTGACCTTGCGCGAGAGCCCGACGGCGAAATAGTGCTCGCCGATCCAGCCCAGCGGCGCCAGGTCGTGGATATGCTCCTGGATCCCGGCGTGCGCCGCGATGCGCGCCTCGGCTTCGACCACGCCTTCGCCGTCCTTCAGCACCTGGTCGACCTTCGGGTCGGTGAAGTTGTGGTAGTTGACGAGCGCGTTGGTGGGCCACACCAGCTTCAGCGCATAGTTGATGTCCGGCTGAATCGGCATGTCCGTCCAGAGCGCGAGCGAGCCCTGCTTGCCCATCACGTTGTCGGAGTTGGCGGCGGTCGGCAGCTTCCGCAGCGAGAGGTTGATGCCGGCCTTCCTGAAGTCGCTCTGCAGCAGCACGCCGATGGATTCCATCGCCGAGACCGCCGCGTCGAACGAAAGCTCGGCGTCGAAGCCGTCCGGATAGCCGGCCTCGGCCAGCAGCGCCTTCGCCTTCTCCGGGTTGAAGTCGTACTTGAGGTGCGCCTCGTAGCCCGGATACGTGCTGGGCATCACGCCTTGCCACTTGTTCATCATGCCGTGATAGATGTCGCGGACGATCGCCTCCTGGTTGATCAGGTGATTCATCGCCTGGCGCACCTTCACGTTGTCGTAGGGCGGCAGCGTGTTGTTGATCATCATCCACATGGACTGGTTGCCGCGCACGGCGACGCCCCGGGCCTCGGGATCGCCCTCAAGCGACACGATCTCGTCAGGCGAGAGCCCCTCGGCCATGTGCACCTTGCCCTGCTTGAGCAGCGCCACGCGGTTGGCCGATTCCGGCACCACGAGGTAGATGATGCGCTTGATCTCCGGCGCGCCGCGCCAGTAGTCCTCGTTGGCCTCCATGACGACCCGCTTACCAGGAGACCACTCGGTCACCCGATAACCGCCGAAGCCGCCGCCGTTGGTCGCCACCCACTTGTCGCCCCAGGGGTCCTCCTCCGTGGCGTGGCTCATGATCTCGGTCGAGTCGAGCCAGGCGTTGTAGAGGTTGGTCAGCCCCTTGCACGCGAGCGGCATGGGCGAAGACGAAGTTACCTCGACGGTGTAGTCGTCGATCTTGGCGTAGCCGCCGCTCTCCGGCGGGTTGATCGTCTGCCCCGGCATGTTGAGCAGGAATTCGACGAAATTGTTGATGAAGGCGGTAGCCTTGCCGCGTTCTATGCGCCAGAGCACATCGTCGGCGGTGAACTCGTTGCCCCAGGGCGAGATCACGCCCTTGCGCAGGTGATAGACGGCGCGCTTGCCGTCGGCATCCATCTCGCACTTCTCGATGATGCCGGGCACCAAGGTGGTCTGAGCTTGATAGTCCGGATACATGAACCCTGGGATGGTGGAGGGATCCCAGGCGTCGCCGGTGGAGAACGGGAAGTCGATCCACTTCCAGTTCATCCCGTCTTCCATGACCTGTGCGCTCATGCTCCAGGTCGTGGGGCTCACGTGCTTGTCGAGGTCGATGCCCTGCGGCAGGGCGCCGATGGCGATCACCATCGTGTCCTGATTGGCGGCTGCCGGCTTCTGCGGTGCCGCTGCCACCAGCGCGACGAGCGCTGCTGTGGCCGCGACCGCGAGGCCGCGTCTCGTGATGTTGCCCAAGCTCATGTCGTCTCTCCTCAGTCTCCCATTGCGCCGCAGGACCGACGCGCGCGAACGCGCACGTCGCCGCGCGCGGATATTAGAAGAAAATTTGAACAAGCGCTCGTTCAAATTTCAGCGAGTCCCGTCTGTGCTCTCGAAGGTCAGAGCGGCGACCCAGAGCTGGTTCGGGCCATCGACCTCGCAGTCTTTGGAGCGATTCGGAAAGGCAGGGTCGTCGTGATCGCCGTCCGGGGCCGACGCGGTGAGGGCAAGTCTGCCCAAAACTCACCGGACCCTGCATGTGGTAGCGGGGGAGGGACTTGAACCCCCGACCCATGGATTATGATTCCACTGCTCTACCGACTGAGCTACCCCGCCCCAGGATCAGGAAGCCGCTATACGCGGCGCCCTCGCCGCGTGTCAAGCGCGCCGCCGGAACGGCCGCGCGCTCCTCAGCGGAACGGCGGTGAATAGAGGATGCCGCCGTCGCGATAGAGGGCGCTGCGGCCGCGCGGCAGGCCGAGGGGGCTGCCGGCGCCGAGATGCCTGTCGAAGATCTCGGCGTAGTTGCCCTCCGCCGCGATGGCGCGGACCGCCCACCGGGGATCGAGGCCCAGCATCTCGGCGAGCGAGCCTTCGGTCCCGAGCATCCGGTTGACCTCGGGATGATCGGTCCCCTTCGCCATCTCGGCCACGTTCGCCTGGGTCACGCCGAGCTCCTCGGCCGAGATGAGCGCGTTCAGCACCCAGCGCGCGATATCGGCCCACTGGTCGTCGCCGTGCCGCACCAGCGGCCCCAGCGGCTCCTTGGAGATGATCTCGGGGTAGATCACGTGCGCGCCCGGGTCGTCGAAGGTCGACTTCGTCGCCGCCAGGCCCGAGACATCGGTGGTGTAGACGTCGCAGCGCTCCGCCTCGTAGGCCGCGCGCGCCTCGGCATTGGTCTCGATCGGCACCGGCTCGTAGCTGATGCCGTTGACGCGGAAGAAGTCCGCGAGGTTGAGCTCGGTGGTGGTGCCGGTCTGGATGCAGATCGAGGCGCCGTGAAGCTCGGTGGCGCGTTCCACGCCGAGGTCGCGGTGGCCGAGGAAGCCCTGGCCGTCGTAGTAGTTGATGCCGACGAAGGTGAAGCCGAGGTCGACATCGCGCGAGAAGGTCCACGTGGTGTTGCGCGCAAGCACGTCCACCTCGCCCGACGCCAGCGCCGGAAACCGGGTCTTGCCTGTGAGCGTGACGAAGGAGACCTTCTCGGCATCGCCCAGGACGGCGGCAGCCAGCGCCCGGCAATAGGCGGCCTCGAAGCCGGACCAGCGGCCCGTGTCGTCGGTATGGGAAAAGCCGGGCAGGCCCGGATTGATGCCGCATCGGAGCCGGCCGTCGGCCCGCACGTCGTCGAGCGTGGCCGCCTGGGCCGGAGGCCCCGCCGCAATCGTCAGCGCGCCGGCCATCGCGAGGGTGATGGCGATTTTCGTGAGGCTCATTTGTCTCCTCTGAGATCCCGTGGATCGGGTCGCGGCCTCTATCCTATAGACCTGACTCACTCACATAACCAATGAGTAATGGTTCTGGATATCTGCATATTTTGCTTATGGCGAACAGATGTATGCCGTTTCGTCCTGATCGCCCGAGGAAGCGGCCTTGCGCGCGTCCGGGCGGCCAGAGACAATCGCTGCGCCCGGCGCGGGGCCCTGCGCCATGCGCGCCCACACGGCGATGGGACCGTCCCATGAGCGATCAATCCGACCTGTCGAAGCCGCTGAAGACCTGGAGCCACCTCGCCGGCAAGCGGCGCAGGCCGAGCGAATACGAGATCGTCTCGACCAACCTCTTGTGGAGCACCGACGACGAGATGCCCTGGGCGCTCTCGCCCGACATCGACATGAACAAGTGGTATCTCCGATACCGCAACAACTCGCCGCTCAAGCACGAGGACTGGGACGCCTTTCGCGATCCCGACGAGGTGGTCTACCGCTCCTACAACGTGATGCAGGATGGGCACGAGACCTACGTGGACGGCCTGCTCCGCGATCACGCGAGGAACGCCCACGACGCGGGCCTCGGCGCCGACTGGGTGGCGGCGCTGGCGCGGCTCTACACGCCCACGCGCTATCCGCTCCACTGCATGCAGATGGGCTCGGCCTACCTGGTGCAGATCGTGCCGGCGAGCACCATCGAGAACTGCGCGATGTTCCAGGCGGGCGACCAGCTGCGCTGGGTCTCGCGCGTCGCCTACCGCACGAAGGAGCTGGCCAACGCTCACGCCGACGCGGGCTTCGTCACGGGCGAGCGCAAGGCGTGGGAGGAGGACGCCTGCTGGCAGGGTTTTCGCGCGCTGCTGGAGCAGGTCCTCGTGGCGTACGACTGGGCCGAGCATTTCGTCGCCCTCAACGTCGTCGCCAAGCCCGCGTTCGACGAGGCGTGCATCCGCCAGCTCGGCGGCGCGGCGCGAGGCGAAGGCGACACGCTGCTCGCGCAGATGCTGGATGCCCAGTGGGACGACAGCGAGCGCGCCCGCCGCTGGACCGCAGCGCTCGTCGACTTCGCGCGCGCGACGGAGGGCAACGCGGCCGTGATGGCGGACTGGGTCGCCAAGTGGGCGCCGCTCGGCGATGCCGCCATCGATGCTTACTGCGCGGCGCTGCCGGCGGGCGCGGGCGCGGCCGGGGAGGCGAAGGGCGCGGCGCGCGACTTCCGCGCCTCGATCGGCTTCGCGGCCTGAGGCGCGCCAGGCCCGCACAGCACTCTCGGAGGAGCAAGATGCGCAAGGTGATGATCGGCGGCACCGGGATGACCCGGTTCGGCAAGTTCCTGGACACGAACCTGCGCGCGCTGGCCGCCGAGGCGGCGACGGCGGCGCTGGCCGATGCGGACACGGAAGCCGACGAGGTCGGCATGGTCTTCTTCGGCAACGCGGCGGGCGGGCTGCTCGGCGCGCAGGAGTGTGTGCGCGGCCAGGTCGCGCTGCGCCACGCGGGGCTGCTCGGCAAGCCCATCGTCAACGTCGAGAACGCCTGCGCCTCGTCGTCCACCGCGTTTCATCTGGCGGTGCTCGCGGTGGGCTCCGGCCAGTGCGACGTGGCGCTCGCGGTGGGCGCGGAGAAGATGAGCAACGAGGACAGGAGCGTGCCGCTCAAGGCGCTGGAAGCGGCGGCGGACCGCGACGAGTTCGAGGCGCTGAAGAAGCGGATCGCGCCGGGCGGCGCCGGCACGGGCTCGGTCTTCATGGACCTCTACTCGAGCCTCGCGCGGGAGTACGCGGAGCGCACCGGCACGACCCCTGCCGATTACGCCCGCGTCTCGGTCAAGCAGCGGCGCGCCGGGGCGCTCAACGAGAAGGCGCAGTTCCAGGAGGAGGTCACCCTCGACGATGTGCTGGAGAGCCGCATGATCGCGGAGCCGCTCACGCTCATGATGTGCTCGCCCATCGGCGACGGCGCGGCAGCCCTCGTGCTGATGAGCGAGGACTGCGCCCGGCGCAAGTCGGCCCATCCGGTGAGCGTGCTGGCGAGCGAGCTGCGCTCCGGCCAGGGCGACGACCCGGAGGCGCCGCCGGTGGCTCAGGTTGCGGCGAAGGCGGCCTACGAGGCGGCGGGGCTCGGGCCCGAGGACATCAGCGTCGCCGAGATCCACGACGCCGCCGCGCCGGCGGAGTTCATGCTCTCGGAGCAACTGGGTTTCTGCCGTCCCGGCGATGCCGTCGGGCTGCTCAGGGACGGCGTGACCGCGCTCGACGGGCGCATGCCGATCAACCCGAGCGGCGGGCTCATCAGCAAGGGCCACCCCGTCGGCGCAACCGGCGCGGCGCAGCTCGTGGAGTTGGCGGACCAGATGCGCGGCCGCTCGGGCTCGCGCCAGCGCGACGGCGCGCGCGTCGGCCTCGCCGAGAACGCGGGCGGCTGGATCGGCGCGGATGCTGCCGCCGCCTGCGTGACCATCCTGAGCTCGGCCCAGCACTGACGTACGGGCCGCGCCGAGACCCGCGCGGCAACGCATGCAATCCAGGGAGAAGGGCATGAGCGAGAGCGCCGTGCTGGTCGAAACCGCGGGCAACGCAGGGGTCATCACCATCAACCGGCCGGAGCGGCTGAACGCGCTCGACCTGCCGACCTGCCAGGCCCTCGACGACGCCGTGAGCCAGGTGGAGGCGGACGCGGCGGTGCGGGTGGTCGTCATCACCGGCGCGGGCCGCGCGTTCGTCGCCGGCGGCGACATCGCCGACCTCGACTCGCGCCAGGGCCTCGCCCACTACGAGGAGTTCGCGGAGCAGATCCACGGCCTGTTCCGCCGCATCGAGATCCTCGACAAGCCCACCATCGCCGCCGTCAACGGCTTCGCCCTCGGCGGCGGTGCGGAGCTGATGCTGTCCACCGACATCCGGCTGCTGTCGGCGAAGGCGAAGATCGGCGTGCCCGAGATCAATCTCGGGCTCTTCCCCGGCGCGGGCGGCACGCAGCGCCTGATCCGCCAGATCCCCCTCTGCCGGGCCAAGGAGCTGATGTTCACCGGCGCGCCCATCGGGGCGGAGGAAGCGGTGGCGCTCGGCCTCGCCAACCGGGTCGTAGAGCCCGAGGCCCTGATGGACGAGACGCTGGCGCTCGCCGAGACCATCGCGAGCAAGTCGCCTCTCGCGCTCCGCTACCTCAAGCGCACCATCGACGCCGGCGCCGACATGCCGCTGCCGGCGGCGCTCGCCCACGAGCAGGCGATGATCTCGCTGGTGCTCGACAGCGAGGACGCGCACGAGGGCTGCCGCGCGTTCCTGGAGAAGCGCGAGGCCCGGTTCAAGGGCGTCTGAGCCATGCAGGTGCAGCTCACCGAAGAGCAGACCCTGATGTTGGAGACCGCGCGGCGCATCGGCGCGGACTACGGCCTCGACTACTGGCGCGACCTCGACGAGCGCGGCGCCTACCCGAGCGAGATGTGGCAGGCGATCTGCGACGCGGGCTTCGGCGGCATCGCGTTGCCCGAGGAACACGGCGGCGCCGGGCTCGGGATGCTGGACCAGGCGCTGGTGATCGAGGCGCTCTGCGAATCGGGCGCAGGCGCGACGCTCGCCCAGATCTTCATGGTGAACCCCATCTTCGGCGGCGTCGCCATCGCGCGCTACGGCACGCACGCCATGCGCCGCGACCTGCTGCCGCCGCTCATCGCGGGCGACATCGCGAGCTGCATGGCGCTCACCGAGCCGGACGCGGGCACGAACTCCCTGGAACTTCGCACCTTCGCCGAGGCTCACGGCAACGGCTGGCGCCTCAACGGGCGGAAGATCTGGATTTCGGCGGTGCCGACTGCCGACAAGATGCTGGTGGTCGCGCGCACCAGGAAGGTGGAGGAGTCCGAGCGGCGCACCGACGGCATCTCGCTCTTCCTCATCGATGTCGAGCGCGAGGGGCTGACGCACTCCACCATCGAGAAGGCGGGCACCCACTGCGTGCCGGCGAGCAACATCTACTTCGAGGACACGCCGGTGGCCGGCGACGAGCTGGTCGGCACGCTGCACGGCGGCTGGAAGGAGCTGCTGGACGTGCTCAATACCGAGCGCATCGTCACCACCGCCGGCCTCGTCGGCACGGTGCGGCTCGCGCTGGGCCTCGCGGTCGACTACGCCAACGAGCGCCGCGTCTTCGGCGAGCGCCCGATCTCGTCATACCAGGGGCTGCAGTTTCCGTTGGCGCAGGCGAAGGCGGAGATCGAGTGCGCGGCGGTGATGAACCACAAGGCTGCCGCCCTGCACGATGCAGGCCAGCCCTACGGCGCGGAGGCCAACATGGCCAAGCTCATCGCCGCCCAGGCGGCGGCGGAGGGGCTGGAGCGCGCGATGCAGACCATGGGCGGCATGGGCTACGCCAGGGAGATGCACCTGGAGCGGCTCTGGCGGGACGCGCGGCTCTTCCGCTTCGCGCCCATCTCGGAGGAGATGATTCTCAACTACATCGCCGTCCACGACCTCGGCATGGCGCGGGGGTATTGAGCACGCCGCCTGTCCGCGACAGAGAGCTTGAGACGGCAGACCCCGATCGGCGAGCAGAAAAGGGTGAGTGCCCGGCTGGGCCATTGCTTACAATGAGTTAGTGCCTCTAACCCGCCCCTTGGGGCGTCACCAGCCGGGTGAAGAACATGGTCCAGCCT
>LXNI01002798.1_pt1 | contig 11306 bp, 7 predicted proteins | sample 809091 | NCBI WGS metagenome assembly LXNI01 (sample SAMN04870527, study PRJNA318959) | sponge metagenome | biome: 01000161; feature: marine sponge reef; material: water | host: Sarcotragus foetidus | place: Greece: Milos, Mediterranean Sea | collected 2013-05-29 | depth 5-7 m | reverse complement strand
CATCAACCATGGGACGCGCATAGAGTCCTTGATCGCCACGGGCGGCGTCTCCCGGGGCATGAACCAATACGCCGAGGACCGGTGGGGGCCCGATCACCCGAACGCGAACCGCGAGTACGTCAACTCCGATCGGACGAACGTCCTATTGCAACTGGAAGATGGCCGCGCGGCATTGAATTTCCACGACGTCCAAAGCTGGCATCCCCGTGACGACGGACACAAGTATCAGGGAACCAAAGGCATGGTCCGCTGGCCGTTCCCCGGCGAAGGTTCGATCTGGGTGCAGGAGCGGCATTGGGACGGCAAGGCGGTAGACGCCCGTAGGTGGCATTCGCTGAACCCGTTCCTCGACGAGTTTGACCACCCGATTTGGAAGATGTACAGCGAGCGAGCGCTACAGTTCGGACATAGTGGCGCGGATTGGATGGAATTGCGCGGATGGACCGAGAGCTTGCGGCATGGGACGCCGCCGCCGGTTTCGATCATTGACGCGGTGACGTGGAGCGCGATCGGACCCCTGAGCGAGGAGTCGATCACCGGCAAGTCCAAGTCGGTGGACATACCGGATTTTTCCAAGGGCAAGTGGAAGACGAATCCCAAGTTCGAGTTGCGGTGGCAATGGGGATAGCAAGCGAGCCTGCCGGATCGACAGCATTCGGCCCGCCTGACCTCTCGCAGACCCTTGTGGCGGTAGTTCAGCCCGAGCGATCGAAACTCGGCACGGCAAGTTGTTCGCCGTTCTTCAGCGACGACTGGTGCGCGACGATCCCCGGCACTGTCATCGCCAGAGATTCGTATACGTCGATCACCGGCTCCCGGTCGTCGATGAGAGCGTTGACGAATTCCGCCGCAAGGAACGGGTGGCTGCCGTCGTGGCCGCTGCCGTGCCGCATAGCAGGCGGCAGCATCTCGCTTTTCCAGTAATCTGGAATCTCGAGTATCTCGGTGTCCTCGCGCCGGTCGAGGACCGTCGAACGCGGCACCCAGGCATCGTCGTGAAGTCCTCTCACCGACATGAGCAGGGACCCTTTCTCGCCGAACCAGCGGGCCCGTTCTCCGTGGCCGCCCACGAACCAGAAGACGTTGCAGCGAGACATATTGCCGCGGTTGGTCTGCATCAGCGCCGACTGGCTCCAAAACGGATTGTCGTACGTATTGTCCTCAAGCCACTCATGCTTGCCTCCCCAGCCCAGGCACGAAACGCGGTCGATTCGTTCTCGTGTCACGCCGACCAAGAAACCCAAGCAGTGGGTGGGGTAGTGCATGGGCGGCAGGCCCCAGCGCCAGGAGCGTGACCCATCGGGCTCGTAGTGGCGAGAGGTCTTGTTGGTGAGCAGCGCATCAAGGTCACCGCGGTCGTGGTAGTACTCGAGTTCCGAATAGAAAATCTCCCCGAAACCGCCCTCGCCATGCAGGTTGCGTGCGTAGATGGCGGGCTGTCTGTAGTAGCTGGTTTCAGCCATCATGTACCGCAACCCGGTCCGCTCCTTCAGATCCCGGAGCCCGTCAGCCTCCTCGAGCGTCATCACCGCAGGCACGGCAGAGATGACGTGGAGCCCGCGCTCCATGCACATCGAGACGTGGCGGAAATGGTCTGGCGCTCCGCTGAAGACTGCCACAGCGTCGAGGGCTTCGGGGCGCTGGAGCATCTCTTCCAGAGAGTTGTATACGGTGTCACACCGATAGGTCGTCTGAAGCTTGTCGCGCCGGTCGGCCCTCAAGTCGGTGACGGCTGCGACCGTGCAGTTTGGATGCTCGTGCCAGGAGAAGGATGTGCCAAAGCCCCCTCCGACCACTCCGATACGAATCTGGCGAGACGGCTCGGTTTGCGCGGCCAGTCCAGCCGGCAAGCTCGCTGCGGCAGCGAGCGCAGCACCGTCAAGCAGGCGATGGCCCAAGAACTCCCGCCTTGATTCCATGGTCGAACCTCCGATCATCGGGCTGCCGAACAGGCTAGCCCCGGCTCTAGAATAGCCGGGGCTAGCCTACCGACGAGTTGCGTATCGTTGAGCAGACTCGCCGCGGCCAAGATCGGGCTTCGGGGCAAGAGGCTCAGCTCCACTGCTCCGCCGTTCTGGACTGCGGATCGAAGCACCCCTGCGACAGTCCTCGTTTCAGGCCGCTCCGCCGTCAAGCCAGCCAATTGAGAAGCGCGCCAAGTGGATGGCTTCGTATGGACCCTCTGTGCCTGCTTCGTAGAGCAATCCCACTGAACCATCGGGCAGCCGGGCCAAGCTCGAATACGCTGCGGGACCTTCATGGATCAACCGCCCTGTGGGCCAAGTGCGGCCATCGTCCAGACTCGAACGCACGGTCATGCGAATCCGCTGGCCGCGTTCCCGCGAAACTGCGGGAGCGGGATTCGAAAACAGGAGTCGGCCCGGGCCACCCTCGCCGGGCCAGGAATACCGAATCAGGCTGGCCTGGACTTGGGGATCACCGAGATGCGCATCCGGCCGCGGGGGAGTCCAAGTCTCGCCACCGTCAGAACTGAACGCAAGCGCCCGGTAGCCCGTGCGCTCGTCGTTCGTGAAAGACTGGTTTCGGCTGTTCATCATCAACCGCCCGTCAGACAGCTCCACGACCTGGCTCTCGTTACAGGCCGGAGCAATGACGGAACTCATCCTCCAATTCTCGCCGCCGTCATCGGAAAGGATGGCGTGCGCGGCGTATCCGTCCTTCTCCGAGGTGTGATTCGCCGGTACAACGATCCTTCCCGCGTGCTCGCCGGTCCGGATCTGGATGGCTACACCCGGGCCGGTGGCATACCACCACCAGTCGGGCCGCTTCGCCTGGCCCGTGATTTCGCGTGCCGGCGACCAACTCCCGCCCTCGTCATCGGAGTATGCCAAGAACACTCGGCGCGTACCTGTGCCGGTCCCGCGGTGCAGTTCACGCCCGTGGTCTTCTCCGGCGTTCCAGGTCATGGGCAGCAGGATCCGGCCGGTTCGACTGTCTACGACCGGGCAGGGATTCCCGCATGTGTTGGATCCGTCACTCCAGACGACTTGGAGGTCAGACCAAGTCGTGCCGGAGTCGGTCGAGCGCTTCAAGACAAGATCGATAGCGCCGCTGTCACCCCGGCCGACACGACGGCCCTCGGCGAACGCCAACAGCGCTCCGTTACCGGTCGGCAGGAGCGCGGGAATACGGAACGTGTGGTATCCGTCCTCGCCCGCTGAGAACACTGGACGTTGGTCTATGCGCCGATCCTGGGCAGCAGCCAGGCCCGTCAGCAAGCCCATGGAAAATGTACGACGACTCAGACCCATATCCGGTCGACATGCTACCAATTCTCAGCCCTGCCGCACCGTCACGGCGCCCCCGGTCAGATGCCCCACTGGCTGCTACAGGTCATGCGATCCCGAGCGGTACCGCATCCACACTCCGACGCAGCTGTCCAGCGTGCGTGACCAATCGTCGCGAGGCTGTCTCGGCCGCTCCGCCCCGTAAGCCTGAATCGACGGCAGGCGATCCCGCGTTCGACAAGCCTTGCGCTCATCGCAAAGGGGCTCGGAAAGAGCGTGCATTCGAGGCAACCCCTACACCCAGTTCGGCATTCGTGCCGATCAAGGGCGCGCAGGAATCCCCTCTCCGCTCATCTCGACGGAGGGCAGAAGCGCAAACGGGAAAGCGTCTACCCCTGGGAGGATCGTGCCCCTATGCCAAGAGTTTCTCCACGACATGCCCGCTGACGTCGGTCAACCGGAAGTCGCGTCCCATGTGCCGATAGGTGAGTTGCTCGTGATCAAACCCCAGCAGATGCAGGACCGTCGCCTGAAGGTCATGGACGTGCACGGGATCCTCGACAACGTTGAGGCATAGGTCATCGGTCTTGCCAACAACTTGGCCGCCCCTCAGGCCGCCACCGGCCATCCACATGCTGTAGGCGTTCGGGTGGTGATCGCGACCGGCGCTATCAGCATCGTCAGGCCGACGAAGCTCCACCATGGGAGTCCTGCCAAACTCCCCGCCCCAGATCACAAGCGTCTCGTCCAGAAGTCCGCACTGCTTGAGGTCTTGGATAAGGTAGGCGTTCGACTGATCGACCTTCTGGCATCGCTTCGGTAAGTTCTGGTTCAACCCGCTGTGGTCATCCCAACTTGCATCCATCATCAGGACGAAACGGACTCCCCGTTCGACCATCCGCCGGGCCAGCAAGCAGTTGGTCGCGTACTGCTTCTGGCCTTCGTCGTCGCTGTTGACGCCGTAACCTTCGAGAACGTGACCAGGCTCGTCGGAGAAGTCCAGCAGTTCCGGAGCTGACATCTGCATGCGGTACGCAAGTTCGTAAGACGAAATGCGCGAGGCGATCTCCAGATCGCCGGTCGCCTCGAAGCGCATTTCATTCAGCCTGCGAACGGAGCTCAGCGTCTCCTCCTGAAGCGCGTCGCTGACGCCATCCGGATTCGATAGGTACAGGATTGGCTCTCCGCTGTTCCGAAACACGGTGCCCTGATAGTGGGACGGCAGGAAACCGCTCGAAAAATTGCTCGAGCCGCCGCTGGTGCCGCGCCCGGAAGTCAGCACAACAAATCCCGGCAGGTCTTGCGATTCGCTGCCGAGCCCGTAGACCGACCAAGCGCCCATCGTCGGCCTGCCGAACTGCGTATGGCCGGTGAAGAGCAGCAATTGCCCCGGATGATGATTGAATGCGTCCGTGTGCACCGAACGCACAAGGCTGATGTCGTCCGCGACAGTCCCGAGCTTCGGCATCAACTCGGACAGTTCCATGCCGCTCTGGCCGTGCCGGTGGAAGGCGAACTTGCTCGCCATGACCTTCGCAGAGGGCTTGATGAAGGCAAGCTTCAGGTCCTTGGTCATGGACTCCGGCAACGCCTGGCCATGATGCTTCTCGAGCGCGGGTTTCGGATCGAAGAGTTCGTACTGGCTCGGCCCTCCCTCCATGAACATGAAGATGACGTGCTTCGCCTTGGCCTCGAAGTGCGGCTGCTTGGGGGACAGTGGGTTGACATCGGGCAAGTTGGCCGCCGTGAGGCCGTCGCTCGCAAGCAGGTCGCCGAGTGCCGCCATGCCGATCCCCGAAGCGACGTTCTTGAGGAAGTCCCGCCGTAGCTGGATCGCACGGAATTGCTGCAGAGTCATTGCATTACTCCCGCGTGATGAATTCGTCCGTGTTCATCAGGATCCGCCCTATGCCGACCCACGCTGCGACCTCGGTGGTCTCGTGACCACGCAGATCGATCCGCGCCAGTCTCTTCGCTTCGTCCGGTGCTTGCGCCAGAATCCGCTCCTGGCGGTGGAAGGACTCGGCGAGTTGTGCAGACTCGCCACCGCGGGGCGTCCGGCCCAACGTCATCCGGAACATCCGGTCCAGACGTCCGCTCCAGTCGGGCGGGGACTCGGTCAGCACCCGGATCGCCAGCGCGCGCGCCGACTCGACGAACACCTCGTCGTTCAAGAGGTTTAGGGCCTGCAAGGGCGTGTTCGAGCGCCGTCGCCTGCTTGCCGTGCGATTCGAGTCCGGAGCATCGAAGTTCATCAACTGGGGATACGGCGCGGTTCTCTGGAAGAACGTGTACAAGCCCCGCCTGTAGCGGTCCGGTCCTTCGCTGTCCGCCCAGCGGTCAGTGTCCCAGCCGTAGGTCAGGTCCACAACGCCTGCGGGCTGCGGCGGATAAACACTGGGGCCGCCGATCTTTGGGTACAGTAGCCCGCTGACTCGCAAGGCTGAATCCCGCAGGATCTCGGCGGGCAGCCGGATCCGGTTTTGGCGGGCCAGCCAAGCATTGTCCGGGTCCCTTTCCGCGATTTCCGGGCGGGCGTGCGAAGACTGCCGATAGGTGGCGGACATGACGATCGACTTGTGCATCCGCTTCATGCTCCAAGCGTTCGACCGGAACTCCGAGGCCAGCCAGTCGAGCAGTGCCAGGTGCGAGGGCGTCTCGCCCTGGAGCCCGAAGTCCTCGGATGTCGGAACCAGACCGCGCCCGAAGAATTCCTGCCACATCCGGTTGACGGCGACGCGCGCCGTGAGCGGGTTGTCCTGCGACAGGATCCATTCAGCAAGGTCGAGACGGGTCGCCGGTCCAACCGCAGCAGAACCGGGCAGGAAGGACGGAGGCCGCGACACAACCTCAACACCCTTGCGATCCCACTGCCCTCGAACTCGCAGGAAGGTCGTGCCGGGCCTCTCCCGCTCGCGGATGATGCGGGCCTCGCTCGGTTGAGGATAGGCGGACTTGAGCTCCTTGAGTTTCGTCCGCAGTTGCTTGAACCCCAGTTCCTCGATGCGCTCCTTGGAAACAACCGTGTTGTACCAGTCGATGAAGTAGTCGGTCAGCACTTCGCGTTCCCGGAAGGTCCGCTCCGCTGGCTCTTTGCTCAGAACCTCCCAGCCGTTGTCAGTCATCTGGAACAGGACGTCATAGCAAACGTCCCAGTCCGTGCGTTCGCCCGGGTTCGCTCCGGCGATCTTCATCTGGCGTTCCCACTCGGGCTGCAATTCCGGAACATGATGCTCTTCGAGCAGTTCCTGGCGCTTCCGGAGGTACTCGGCTTGCTTGCTCAGGTACGGCCCCATCTCGCCCGGCAGTGGTGCGTCTATGTGCGCATCCTCAACGTTGTCGAAGTACGCATAGAACGAATAAAAGTCCTCCTGCGTGATCGGGTCGTACTTGTGGTCATGGCACTGCGCGCACTCCACGGTCAGCCCTAGCCAAGTCGTTGCCACCGTGTTGACCCGGTCCAGCGTTTCCTCGAACCGGGACTGGTCGTGGATCGTGCCGCCCTCGCGGTTTCGCAAGGTGTTGCGGTGGAAGCCAGTCGCTGCGAGCTGGTCAGGCGTCGAGTTCTCCAGCAGGTCGGCGGCAAGCTGGAGCTTGGTGAACTCATCGAACGGCATGTCCCGGTTCAAGGCTTCAATGACCCATTCACGCCAGCGCCATGCATATGGCCGGGCGAGATCCTTCTCGTATCCGTCAGAATCGGCGTAGCGAGCGAGGTCGAGCCAGTGGCGAGCCCACTTCTCGCCGTAGTGCTTCGAATCCAATAGCGTGTCGACCAAACGCTCGTACGCCCCCGGGCTGGAATCGTCGAGAAACGCTTCGGCCTGCTCCCATGTTGGCGGCAAGCCGATCAGGTCCAGGCTCAGGCGGCGCAGGATGGTCAGCTTGCCCGTCGCAGGCGAGGGATCGATGTTTTCCGATTCGAGCTTCGCGAGCACGAACCGGTCAATCGGGTTGCGCACCCACTCGTCACCGCGCACCTGCGGAGGCTCTGGACGGCTGATCGGCTGGAAGCTCCAATGCTCATTCGCCGATGTGCTTGAGACAGGGGTATCGTCGGAGTCCTCGGGCCAAGATGCGCCTTGGTCGATCCAGGCACGTAGGATCCCCACCTCCCCGCGAGTGAGGCGAGGATCTACGGGAGGCATCCGGAAGCCTTCCTTCGGACTGGCGGTCCGAAGTACCAGAGCGCTGCTGGCGCTGTCGTGCGGCAGTATGGCCGACCCGCTGTGCCCTCCTTTGAGCGCCGCATCGCGCCGATCAAGGCGAAGCCCGTTCATCTGAACGGACGGACCGTGACACGCGTAGCAACGGGTATGCAGGATCGGCTGGACATCGGCGGCGAAGTCGACCAGCCGGTTCACTGCGGGCGGCATCTCCACAGCGGCAGCCACGGCCGCGGGCACGGAACCGGCTCCTGTCGCAAACACAGCCAGAAAGGCCGCAATCGGGAATGACGAGTGCATTTCGGTGCGTTACGCCACCGCCTCCATTCTAGGCCGAGATCCAAGTGCGAGATCCAACCCCGATGTAGTCCGATCAGACTGCCCGCGGAAATCGGTGGCATTTCCGCTACGTTCACTTAGTATCTTGTGCAAGCTCGGACCAAGGCACCGCATGCGTGTTGCACTCTTGGCGGTCCTCTGCGCCGTAATATCCCAGATGGCACGCGAGCCAAGCACGGGCTGAGCAAGCATCTCCCCTATGAAGAAGAGGCTTTCGTTCGAATTGCGAGCGGAAGACCTCGCTAGCGGGTACGGGAGAACAAATCGGGGAGGATAATTGGTGCCATGCCGATCGGTCGCCGCACTTTCTTCGGATCTGTGTCAGCTCTTGCGGCTTCCCAGGCCGCGCCCTCAGCTGCGCCTGAGCTCGCAACCGAACTGCTGGAGGCCATCGACGAGATCCCGCTGGTCAACACCCACGAGCACATCATCCCCGAGCAGGAACGGACGTCCTCTCGGATCGACTTCTTCACTCTAGCCGGGCACTACGCCATCAGTGACGTGATATCTGCTGGCCTCTCGGGGGACGATCTCTCAGTCGTGAGGGACCCCGCCGCCCCGGTAGAGCAGCGCTGGCGGGCGTTCGAACCGTTCTGGAAGTCGGCTCGCATGACCGGCTACGGCCAGGCGCTGCGCATCGCCATCCAAGACATCTACGGAGTCGATCAGATCTCGGGCGCTACCCTGCCCGAAATCAATCGCAGGATCGAGGCCGCGAATCAACCGGGCCTGTACGAGGAGATCCTCATCCGGCGCTCGAACATCGCCTACTCGGTGCTGGACGATTACTGGAATGCAGCGCCGGTCAGGCCCGACCCGAGATTCTTCGTGTGCGCCCGGAAGTTCGACCGATTCGTCGCTCCGCAGTCCGTCTCCGACATCCGGAACCTAGAAGAACTGACCGACGTTTCCATAACGGGCCTCGCCGGGCTCAAGCGGGCGATGGAAAGCAGCTTCCAGCAGAGCCTCGACATCGGAATGGTCACGGTCAAGTCGACACTGGCGTACAACCGCGAAATCCACTACGCAGAGGTTGCGGAGCGCGACGCGGAATCCAGCCTGCAGTCGCTTCTGGGGTCGAACCGCACTCCGCCCGCAGCCTTCCGGTCTCGTGTGCAGCGACCGTTCCGTCCGCTCGAAGATCACATGTTTCACCATCTGATCGGCTTGGCAGCGGCGCATGGCGTGCCAGTCCAGGTCCATACCGGCCTGCATGCGGGGAACGGCAACTTCATCGAGAACTCCAAGCCGACCCACCTGACAAACCTCTCCTTCTTGTTCCCGCAAGTGCAGTTCGACCTTTTCCACATGAGCTATCCCTACCAAGGAGAGGCGGCAGCGATCGCGAAGGTCTTCCCCAACGTATATATCGACCTTTGCTGGGCTCACATCATCTCGCCCAGTGCCTCTAGGCGCGCTCTTCACGAAATGCTGGAGACTGTTCCTTCCAACAAGATCTTCGGCTATGGCGGAGACTACCGGTACCCCGAACTCAGCTACGCGCACGCAAAGATCGCGCGGCGCAACATCGCACAAGTCCTGGCGGAGAAGGTCAGCGAGGGCTCTTGCTCGGAGGAGGAGGCGCTGGAACTCGGTCGCAAGCTCCTGCATGACAATGCTGATGCACTGTTCGGAGATCAACCACCTCCGCAAACAGCTCTCCGGTATCCGCCTCCAAGGCTCGGATAGCCGAGCGAAGTTCCCTTTGCCTGCGAATCGGCTGCGGCCCGTAGACGTAGCGTTGGCACGCGCGCGAAGTCGAGCTCGGCGTGCTCCCATCCCCGGTTCGCGTGTGCGAACCCGCGAAATCGACGCGATCATGGGCGTTGCAACGGGCACGCAATCCCTCCCCCTCCAAATCAGCCCACCTGGACATTCGCGGTAGAATTCAGGCACAACGGAGGAGGATTCCCGCAATGACCAGACTGCTTGCGGCCGTGCTCTTGGTCGCGTCGGTGACCATCAGCGCAGCGGCCGAAAAGAAGATCGTCTACCCCACGGAATTCCGGGAGGGCATGCCTTTCAGCCCTGGAGTGCTGGTCGGCGACACGCTGTACTGCGCAGGCCAGACTGGCTCGGACCTCAAGACGGGGGTATACCCGGAGGACTTCGAGCAGGAGGTCCACCAGACTTTCAAACGCATCGGGATAATTCTCAAGGCGGCCGGATACGATTACTCCGACGCGGTGGACGTCAAAGTCTACTTGACGGACATCTCCACGTTCCAGAAGATGAACTCTGTCTACACGCAGTACTTCAAGAAGGAACGGCCTGCCAGGACGACCGTGGCAGTTGCAAGCCTCGTGGGCAAGGCACGCATAGAGATCACCGTAACCGCCCGAAAGTAGGAGCACCTCCGACGTGGACACGCCGCTAGGCCGCCGCCGGTTCCTCCGGGAAGGCAGCATCGCTGCCGCCGCTCTGGCCGGTTTGCACAGCGTTCGTCTCCCAGGAGCCGCCCAGCAGCGGATTTCCCGTTACGAGTTGATCCGGACCCGCGTTCCCATGGACGAGCGCGTACGGGAGGCGTGGCAGAGGAGCTTTTTCCGGCAGGGCCGCTTCCAGACGCACTACGAGCCCGTGATCGTCAAGCTGTTCACGGACGACGGCTTGGTAGGGATCGGCGACGCGGATATGGTGGCTGGATCAGCCCGCGAGATCCTCGAATCGTTGGTCGGTTCGTCTCCGTGGGAGCACATGCTGGACGACCGTCTGGGAGGAATCCTGGTCGCAATCTACGACCTGATCGGCAAGGCAACCGGCCTGCCAGTGTCGAAGCTCTTCGCGGCGCGGACCAAGACCCGTATCCAGCAGACCTGGTGGAGCCAGTGCTTCCCTCCGGAGTTGATGGCTTCGGAGGCGAAGCGGGGGGCGGACCTCGGCTACCGGGTTCATAAGGTCAAGGCCCGGCCGTGGGAGGACCCGATAGCGCAGGCAGAGGCGATTTGCGATGTGATCCCAAGGGACATGCGGGTCTGGGTGGATGCGAATGCCTGGTGGGGCTCGGTCGGGCGCACGCTGCACTTTTGTGAACGGCTCTCCAAGTTCCATCAGTACTTCGCGATCGAGTCTCCGTTCGCCCGCGAGCGGATCGATGACTACCGTCTGCTGAAAGGCAAGACCGCGCTCCAAGTGACCGAGCACATCCCGGCCGACCCGATGCCGTTCGTCCGGGAAGGCTTGGTCGACGCCTTCGTCGTCGGCAAGCCAATGGGCCGAACGCTGGTCCAGAGAGCCCTGATGGCAGAGGAAACTCGCATTCCGCTGTGGGTCGAACACAGCATCTCGAGTGGCATCAATCAGGTCTTCCAGGCACATCAGGCGGCGGCGTTCCCAGGGATCGAATACGCCATCAGCGTGACGCACGTCTTGGAGGACGACTTGATGCTCGAGCCGTTCGAGATGAAGGAAGGCTTCTACAAAGTGCCCCGCAATCCGGGTCTCGGAGTGTCGCTCGACATGGACGCAATCGAGAAATACCGGGTCGGCTGAGACCCGGGTCCAACAGGACCGCACCGTACTCCGACGAACCGGCTACGTGCCATGGCGGAGC
>LXNI01002797.1_pt1 | contig 11306 bp, 8 predicted proteins | sample 809091 | NCBI WGS metagenome assembly LXNI01 (sample SAMN04870527, study PRJNA318959) | sponge metagenome | biome: 01000161; feature: marine sponge reef; material: water | host: Sarcotragus foetidus | place: Greece: Milos, Mediterranean Sea | collected 2013-05-29 | depth 5-7 m | reverse complement strand
CGCAAGTCGGGCACGCCCCAAGCCGTGCGCGGGGCAGACCAGTCCTCTCTCTCGCCAGCGGCGTCTGCCGCTGCCAAAGGCACAGCTGCGAAGGCTGCGGTCAACGCCAGCCCCAAAAACCGATGTGTCATGGCGAACCTCCTAGGTCATTCGGATTCCTTCTTGCGTAGGTGCCCGTACATCATCTCCTCGACAAACTCCACGCACTTGAACTCGAGCAGTTGCATGTGCTCGTCCATGCGCCGGTAGAGTGGGAGCTTGATCTTCCACGGCCGGGTGAAGACGTTCTCGTCCTCGATCGTGGCCTCGTACAGGAGGTGGTTCGGGCCGGTGGGCGTGTACCGCTCCACTACCTTCAGCGATTCGGAATGGAAATTCCCCGCGCTGTCGAACCACGTGTCTGCGACATGGTTGGTGACATCCACCACCAGAGTCTGGCCTTCCCAGCGCCCCCGGGAGTGTCCCATCCACGCATCGCCGGGATGCTCGAAGTCCGGCCGGTTCATGTAGATCACGCGAGACGCGCTCGCGAACTCGTACGCGATCAAGATGTGGTCCGGCGTTTGGACGATCTGAAACGGGAAGGGCATGTAGGTGGCGCGCGGTACGCCCGGCATGTAGCACTTGACGACCGGGTCCAGCTTGAGCCAGTTCGCCTTGTTCTGCAGGCGCTGCTCTAGCGCCCAAGGCTGGTACGGGATCTCGCCCCCCTCGACGACTCCCAAGCCGCCCGGAATAGCCCCGAGCGCCCCCATGTTGACCACCGGTCCTGCTTCGGCCGAATGGCCCTCGATATTCCAGTTGGCTGCGCCGAAGGCTTGCCAGATGCCATTCAGGTTGGGGTTGCCATCGGGCGTTAGTGGTGCCTGATAGTCCTGCGCCAGGCCGGCGACTGGCGCGAGCGTCAAGCATACGGCGACAATCGCCCCAATCGTCAGGGCGATGGCGGATACCGGTCGGGCGGGGATTCGAATCACGTGCGACACCTTGAAGAGTCTACTACCGAACAGGACCGGAGTGAAACCCGGCCGTGTCAAGATTCCGCCAGTCCGGTGTCGAATGCAGGTTCTGGCCGCAATCAGACGATTGTCTTCCGCCGTTGAGGGGCCAACATGGCTGCGCTATACTCTCTGCCCGATAGCCGGGAACGCCGGGCGGGAGTCGATCCATGGAGCGATCGTTGAGCCACGACGCATTCAAGGCCAGCTTTGTGTGTCTGGTGGTGGCCTTGACGGGTCACGTTATCTTGGCCTCGGCGCAGAGCCCGGCGACGCAAGCGGACGCTGCCCGCGTTGACGACGAGCGAATCGACAGGATCGCTGACCAGGACCTTGGGCAGTGGCTGACATACGGACGCGGGTACAGTCAGCACCGCTTCTCCCCGCTCAAGCAGATCAACCGCGCCACCGTTCGCCAGCTCGGCTTGAACTGGACGCGCAAGATCGAGGTCCGCCATCGCTTGCAGTCGTCCCCGATCGTAGTCGACGGCGTTCTCTATTTCACCGACAGCTGGAGCGTCGTCTCAGCGGTGGACGCCGATACAGGTGAGACGATCTGGAGCTTTGATCCGAAGACCCGTCGCACGTACGCTCGCTGGTCTTGCTGTGGCGGGCCAATCAATCGAGGCGTCGCCGTCTACCGCGGCCGCGTCTACACAGCTACGTTTGATGCCCGCTTGGTGGCGATTGACGCCGAGACCGGGGAAAAGGTGTGGGATGTTGACACGGCCGACTATCCTTCGCGGGTCCCTTACACCATTTCCGGTGCTCCGCTCGCCGCCGCCGGCAAGGTCTTCATCGGCAATAGCGGCTCCGAGTGGGATCACCGCGGCTATGTCACTGCTTACAACGCCGAGACTGGCGAGAAAGAGTGGCGCTTCTTCACGGTGCCGGGCGATCCGTCCGAACCGTTCGAGCATCCCGAGTTGGAGATGGCTGCCGAGACTTGGAACGGCGAATGGTGGAAGCTCGGAGGCGGCGGCACGGTCTGGAACAGCATGACCTACGACGCCGACCTGCACAGCGTTTACATCGGCGTTGGCAACGGCACGCCATGGTCGCGCAGGATCCGCTCGCCGGGCGGCGGCGACAACCTCTTCCTGTCCTCGATCGTGGCTCTGGACCCCGACACGGGCCGGATGAAGTGGTACTACCAGACCACCCCCGGCGACAACTGGGATTACACCGCTACCCAGGACATCGTCTTGGCTGAGATGGAGGTCGATGGAAAGGACCGCAAGGTGGTCATGCAGGCTCCCAAGAACGGCTTCTTCTACGTGTTGGACCGCAGCGATGGCGAACTGCTCAGGGCGCATCCATATGGCGCCATGACATGGGCCACCCACGTCGACATGACGACCGGGAGGCCGGTGGAGAATCCGGATGTCGTGTGGGAGGAGAAGCCGCAATGGATCCTGCCGGGAAACACCGGCGCACACAACTGGGAGCCGATGTCCTTTGACGCCGCCAAAGGCTTGATGTACATCCCGACGCACGACACGCCGTTCTTCTTTGCACTGCCGAAGGATTACAAGGAGACAGGCGTGTACAGCCCGCGCGAGCGGACCATGAACCTAGGCGTTGCGATGGGCAGCTACCGCACGGAGCTCATCGAGCAAGCTGGCGAACGGCCTGAGGCAAAGGGGTTCCTAAAGGCCTTCAACCCGCTGACGGGGGAGACGGTCTGGAAGGTGCAGAACGAGAGTGCGCGGATCGGAGGCGTGCTGGCGACCGCGGGCGGGCTGGTCTTTCAAGGTGACGGAAGCGGGACGCTATCGGCCTACAACAGCGACACTGGCGAACGGCTCTGGGAATTCGATGCTTATGGTTCGATCATCGCGCCGCCCGTCTCCTACCAAGTTGGGAATACCCAATACGTCGCAGTGGTGGTCGGGGCCAGCTTTGCTTATTTCGACTTCGGCAAGCTGCTCGTATTCTCGCTCGGCGCGGACCGAGACCTGACGGAACCCCCATTGCGGGACAGGTCGATTCCAGAGCAGCCGCCCATGACCGCGTCGACAGAGGAGCTGGCCCAAGGCGAGAAGCTCTACCACCAGTTCTGCGCCTCGTGCCACGGCTATGGTGCGCGCGGCTACCGCAACGCCGACCTGCGCCTGATGAGCCCTGCCATCCACGATGCTTTCCAGAAGGTCGTGCGCGAAGGCTTGCTGCTGGACTTGGGCATGGACAGCTTTGGCAACGATCTCAACGAGACGGAGACAGAACTGATCCGCCAGTACATCATTTCGCGGGCCAATATCGACCGGGAGGCGTCTGGCCAATAGCGCAATGCGCCACCATGTCGGCCAGGCGGGTTGCATATACTCTAGAAGGTCCGCCCTGGACGCGAGGAGGAAGGATCGATGATTCGCAACACTGCTGCCGCGCTGTTTCTGACAGCACTGCTGGCGTTCGTTCCGTGTGTGTACGCGCACCACGCGTTCTCGGCCGAATTCGACGCGAACGCGCCGATTAAGGTGATCGGCAAGGTGGTCAAGGTCGAATGGATCAATCCCCACGCATGGGTGCACGTAATGATGGAGCGCGAAGATGGCGAGACGCTGACGTGGGAACTGGAGGCGGGCACGCCCAACACGCTCCTGCGGCGCGGGCTCACCAAGACGCTGTTGTTGCCGGGCACCGCCGTGACCGTGCGCGGCTACCAGAGCAAAGACAGGCTGTGTAACCCCAGCTGCAAGGGCAGCGGCCGCGACATCACGTTTCCGGACGGCCGCAAGCTCTTCATGGGCTCGTCCGGAACCGGCGCCCCTCGTGATGGCGCCGATCCCACCGAGCCGAAACAACCTTGACTACTTGCCGTCCTCCGGAACGGCCGTATCTGCGCTCTCCAAGGTCTCTTGGGCGGCCTTAACGGCCTTCGCCCCGCCGTACCATGAGGCCAGCCAGTCGTCGCTGCTCTGGCCCTCCTTCTCCCGCACGCGGGCACCGGAGAGCATTAGGGTCATGGCGCGGTTCCCTTCGTGGCAAGCGTACTCCAGCAACGGATCGGACGTATTCTTCATCTCCACGGCCACCGACCAAGGCCTTTCGAACGATTCGGGGTCGTCGATGGTGTATTCGTAGAGCAGCGTTTCTTCGGACGTCCGAGTAAAGCGTTCGGTGAGTACCATGTTCGGGCCTGAGCCGCGGAAATTGGTGTGCTCGGTGAAGTTCTTGGTTGTCACGACCAGCGTCTTGCCTTCCCAGCGGCCGCGCGAGTCGCCCTTCCAGAAGCGCATGTTCTCCGGCGCGTGATCCCGGCCGTCGAGCGGGATGATGCGGTGGTCGTTGATCATCTCGTTGAGGATGGCCACGTATGTCGGGGTTTGGAAGATCTCCGCGAAATTGTTGTAGGCGCCCGGATTCATGGGCGGGCCGGAGTTGAAGCCGACGATGCAGCGCTCCAGTGGGTTGCGGTCTTCGGGGCCGGACGGGACGCCGCCCCAGCGGGCATAGCGCTGGGCCGAGCGACGCTTGGCAAGATCGGTCAGAGGGGGTATGCGTCCGTCCGGCGGGTCCACGACTAAGGAAGTCCTCATCGTGCCGGTCATCTTCTCTCCGCGGTCGAGCCAAAAGGCGTTGTAGCCGACATCCACATCGCCCTGTCCTTGGACCGGGTCGCGGTTGCGCCGAGCGGCGCTGGCTTGCAGCGCGCGCTGCTCCCAAGCCTCGGCTTCCTCCGGGGTCAGGAACTCCTTGTCAGCCAGTTCCTTTGGGCGCTCGAACGGGGTGATGGAGCGGAAGTCCCATGTCCCTTGCAGGTCCGGTGCGCCCCAACTGGTTATCGGTGGGTCGGCTGCCACGGCTGTCGCGGGCAGCGCCGCCAACAGCAGTGCGATAGTTGGCGCGGCACCGCCGCGCAACATCCCGCCATAGGAATGGAAAATGGAATCGCTGGGATGGGCCATGGCTCGTCTCCTCGTCTACTGTTCGGGTTCGGCCTCAGTTGGCTCGGCTTGCCGTCGCAGGTGTCCGTAGGTCGCGCCCTCGGCGAACGGCACGCACTTGAACTCGAGAATCTTCGCATTGGGTTCAAGGCGCCGGTAGAGCGGCATGCTGATCTTCCACGGACGGGTGAACACCTTGGGATCCTCGATGGTGGCCTCGTAGCGGAGCGTGTTCGGACCGGTCGGCGTGTAGCGCTCCTCCACCCGGAGCTCCTCGCTGTGGAAATTCCCCGAGCTGTCGAACCAGGTGTCGGGCACCTGCGCCGTCACGTCAACCACCAGCGTTTCGCCTTCCCAGCGGCCCAACGAATAGCCCATCCACGACGGGGCCAGCGCTTCGCTGCCGGGCCGATCCAGCCGCACGACCCGGCTGTTGCTCCCGAACTCGTAGGCGAACAGGATCTTGGTCGGCGTCTGGACGATCTGGAACGGGAGCGGCATGTAGGTGGCGCGCGGGATGCCGGGCATGAAGCACTTCACCGCTGGGTCGAGCTTCAACCAGTTCTTCAGATTCTCGGCTCGCTGCTCGGCAGCCCAAGGTTGATAAGGGATGGTGCCGCCTTCGACAACACTCAATCCAGCCGGAATCGCGCCGAGCGCACCGAGCGCCTCGACCGGCCCATGGCGCGCCGCGTGGTTCTCCAAGTCCCAGTGCGCCGAGCCCATCGCCTGCCAGATGCCATTGAGGTCCGGGTTGCCGTCGGGCGTGCGCGAAGCGGCGTATTGGGCGGACGCCGGCGATCCCGGCGCACCCATTAGCAGCGCGATGGCTGCCAACAGGGCTGGAGGCGAGATATTGCGCAACATTGTCCAATTCCGGGCGGCGAGACCCGCGTACAGGCGGGCGCAAGCTCGCCCAGCTACGGTCTCAATCCAACCAGAGTATACACGCTGAGGTTTGCCATCGTCGTATATCAATACGTAAGGGCGACGGGCTTGGCCGCGACTTGGTTGGTGGCGCGATCCCTCGCGCCGAGCAAGGCGGTCTTGCCCAGAGCGCCGCGTCCAGAATTCAGCTAGAGGCCTACGACCCAATCGATAGCAGATGTCCAGGCGGATTTGACTCAGCTTTCTTCGTGAAGCGGAAGCACCAGTTGGGCGTCTGCTGGCGGAGGCGGTAGAGCACCGACAGGGATGACCTCAAGGGCCAGCGCATCAGCGAGCCTTGCAATGTCTCCGGCGCCGGAACAGATTGTAGTTTGCCCGTAAACCCGAGCTATTGCGATGATCTGCCTATCGAACTTGAGGTTGGCGCGGGTCGCGGTAATGCCAGCTCGCAGGTCGCCGCTTCCCAGCGCTTCGCGTGTCATGGAAGCACCACGAGAAGGGGACAGTAGTTCAGTTCATGGACATCCTGTTGAAGCAGATTCAATAGGCGCTAAGGGTTAAGGCGGGTCAGCCAACTCCAGCGTGCCCCGATTGAAACAATTGAGCCTGAGCTCGTCTCGCCCGTCGATGTGCGGGACGCGAAATCTTTGCGGATGGGGGGATCAGGTGAATTGGCCCGAGTCGCCCGACTAGCTGACGCCGAGATCGGTCCAACCACCGCCCTGCCCCACTCGCTGGTTCCGATTGAATTCGCCGACCGTTGTTGCGCGGATGATTCCGATGGCAGCTCGCGATACCGCGTGTCAGAGCCGACATTACGTTGACGGGCTAGAAACTAGTGGTAACTCGATTTCTAGCCCATGTTAGAATCTAGCTGTCACGTTCATATTAAATATGAAGTGTCGCACTATGGACGAAAAAACTCGACTTGAGGGCGAACTATTCCACCTTGCCCGAGTCGCGCTGATGGGCAAGAGACAGAATATCGCAGTCCTCGTACGCAAGTATGCTCGCAGCTACAGGTCAACTGCCCCTCACTTGGCCGAGCAGCTTACTGCGCTCCTGCGGAATACCCCAACGAAGGGCAATCCAATGCGTCGTATTGAGCCGGCGAGCCTGCCGGTCGATGGAGACTCCCGGATTCCCCTGGTCCGGTTACTCGAGACTCCCGTCTTGGAGACCGAGCCTAGCTACGGTGCCCATACGTGGACGGCCCTACAGCAAGTCGTCCGGGAACGCAATGAAGCCGAGCGACTGGCGCAGGCCGGCGTGGATCCAACTCGATCTGTGCTCTTTACCGGACCTCCAGGCGTTGGCAAGACCCTTGCCGCCAAGTGGATTGCCCGAGAGTTAGGCAGGACTTTGGCAATTCTGGACCTTTCGGCTGTGATGAGTTCATTCCTCGGGCGAACCGGAAGCAATCTGCGGGCAGTCCTGGACTTCGCACGAGACCATGAGTGCATTCTGCTCTTGGACGAACTCGACGCCGTGGCCAAGCGACGTGACGACACCGGCGAGATCGGAGAGCTCAAACGACTAGTCACGGTGCTCCTCCAAGAAATTGACCAGTGGCCCCCCTCCGGACTCCTCCTCGCAGCCACGAACCACGCCAACCTACTCGATCCGGCGATCTGGCGGCGGTTTGAGATCGTCGTCGAGTTTCCTCTTCCAGAACAAGACAGGCTCGACACCCTCCTTCGGGATCAACTTGATCTTGGAGAGGGCTCACCTTGGCCAACCGTTCTCAGCCGAACGATGGTCGGATCCTCCCATAGCGATGCTGTCCAAGTTGCGAGCCGAGCACGGCGTATGGCCGCTCTTGATGGTGCCCCAATCGAAGAAGTCTTGGAGAGAACACTTGGTGACATAGTGAAGTCGCTTTCTCGGGGGCAGCGGAAGCAGTTAGCCGTTTCCCTAGTCGAGGAGGGCCTCGTCTCACAGCGGCAGGCGTCCGCTTACACAGGAGTTAGTCGAGACACCATCCGCAAGCGAGTGCTCAGGCCTAAGGGGAGTAGCCTCAATGCCAAGTGAACGCAATTACCTTCTCGGATACGGTGAACGCTTAACCGAGCCTGTCGAGATCATAGGCGGCGGGACAAAGAAAGAGTCACCGTACAGCTTCGAAGAAGCGCGGTCAAGGATTGTGCCAATGCTGGAGACCACAGCCGCAGCGCTCGATGTGATTCCGGAAAAGGCTTGTCCACGTGGTGAGGCGGTCGTATCCCTCGTGCTCCACCCGGAATACCTCGCCAAGAGCAACTTTCCCGGAGGTCTCTTGCGTACTGCCGAACTCCGCACCGTCGGCAGCCGTGCGCGCAAGGTCCGGCCTGAAAAGCGGAGCCGTGGTCGAGAGCCCCAAGTGGAGGTGACTACAGAACTCTTTGTTGCAGCCAACCGCTCATCATTCCAGCGACTCGCCGGCCGAGTGCCGCACTGGACCCCGGAGTCTCCTGGATCTAAACAACTTCCCGCGATCGAGCGAGTCTCACTATCCTCGCCCGAAGAGCGCATCCGCCCGTTGGTGCGTGGAGAAGGAGCCGTACCCATCGAAGTAGTACTCCACGCGAGTGAGAATCAAAGTGACCGTTTTATCTTGGCAGCCTTTCAGGAATTCGTTGAGGAGCTAGGTCTGAAGCCGGATCTCGATCGCATCTTCTTTGCTGGGAAGCTCTGTTTTCTACGCATGCGAGCGACTGCGACCCAAGCGAGAGAAGTTGCCCGATTCTCCTTTCTGCGTGTCTTGCGTGATATGCCGAAACTGCGTGCGATCACCACTGTATTGCGCAGCTTGCCCAATGTCACGCGGGAAATAGAGCTACCCCACCAAGATGTGCTCGACCCAAACTCAGACAACCGGACATCGTCAATTTTAGAATGTTACATTTTTCGGGGTTTGGGTTCCCGTTCTTGTTTCCCGGCCGCTCGTACGAGCGCAGCGTCTCGTGGCTGACCGCGAGCTCTGCGGCCGCAGCCCGTGGGCGGTCTAGGCCATGCGGCGCAGGCGGGTGAGTCTGTCGTCGGCGGAATCGCCGTCGACGACATCAAGGAAGCGCATGTAGGCAGTCCAGCCGTTGGCTTCGAGCATGCTCCAGACACGGCCGCTGGGGCTGACTTGCGGGGGCTGGAAGGGGAGGACCGCGGGATCGCTCAAGGCAGCGGGTGTCGCGGAGTGGACAGTAATGTAACAAGGGAAAATTGACAGCCCTAGGGGATGTCAAGCCCACAGGGAACCCTGAAACGGCGTTTAACACCAAATGCAATAACGAGTTAGCCTAATCTCACGGTCGCTCGGCTTGCTCTACGATGTCCGGTTGTCTGAAACTTGCGCATTGCGCTCCTTGACGGCGGACTTCCCGAGAATAGCCCGCTAGCCCCGTGGGTGAATGCCGTTGAGCCACCGAACATTGGTGCCTCCGATCCAGACTGCCTTCGGCACGGAGAGACGGTAACTTCTGCCACGCTGTTCGGATCCATTGCCGGAAGACGGGCCGAAAAGGCGCTCTGCCGTATCGATCACCACCGCGTGCTGGACGAGCACTCTCAGGCCGATCCGTTCGAACTCTACGAAGTCTTGGAGCGCGTGAAGTCGATCCTAGACCAAGGAAACTACGAGTTCTTCAACCTCAGTCTAGGGCCAACGCTTGCGGTGGACGACGATGATGTCCACGCTTGGACTGCCGTACCGGACGAGCACCTGTCTGACGGGCGCAGCCTCGCTACGATTGCGGCTGGCAACACCGGTATGCAGCCGGATGACCCCGTGCTCCAGCCATGGCGTATCCAAGTACCGTCCGACTGCGTGAACGGCCTGACTGTTGGTGCAAGCGACCGCCTGTCCACAGACTGGCAGCGGGCATCTTACAGCTCGAAGGGCCCGGGGCGTTCTCCGGGGATCGTGAAGCCGGATGTCTTGGCTTTCGGCGGCAGCGACCACGAGCCATTCTGGGTTGTGGACCCCACCGATCCGGGCCAGAGAATCTCAGTTGCCGGCACCAGCTTCGCGGCACCGGCGGCGATGCGTGTTGGCCTCGCGATCAGAGCCCACCTCGGCACCGTGCTCAGTCCGCTCGCAATCAAGGCGCTCCTAATTCACAGCACCGAAAGCAGCGCTCACCCACGGGACGAGGTGGGCTGGGGGCGGCTACCGACCAAGCTCGATGACTTCCTCGTATGTCCGGATGGTAGCTTTCGCGTTGTCTACCAAGATGAGATCACCCCGGCACACTACCGACGAGTTCACGTGCCCCTGCCGAGTCAGGGGTTGACGGGAAAGGTCCACATGACTGCGACATTCTGCTTTGCCACGGCCACAGATCCCGAGCACCCTGGCAACTATACAAGGAGTGGCCTGTCGGTAGTGTTCCGACCAAGCAAGTCGAGATTCAAGAACGGGGGTGACGTCCATGCGAGGACGGCATCGTTCTTCCGGCCTGCCACGCTCTACCGGACCGAGCAGCAACTGCGGCGGGACGCCCACAAGTGGGAAACCTGCCTTCACGCGCAGGTGACCAAGCTCGCTAGTAGCTTGGACGGTCCGGTATTCGACATCCACCACAACGCACGATCAGGCGGGCGGCAGGATCTCAACGCCGAGCGAATCCGCTACGCCTTGATTCTCACTGTGAGGGTGCCGAAAGTGAGGGACATCTACGATCGAGTCGTCCGGACATTTCGGGCTCAGCTCCAGCCGCTTAGACCAATCATCAGGGTGCCAGTTCGGTCCGCTGCGGGATGATCGAACGAACTCTGCGGAAGATGCCGATGTCAAGATTACTGTTGGAGACGCTTGGGCGGGCTATGTGATTGATAGCTGCCACCATCGCCAGGGGTGAGGTGGTAGAAGCTTGCTTGCCAGCACATTCAGTCGGAATCCGCATACCTCAAATGCATGGACCTCGCTTGGTCAGAACTACGCGGGACGGGCTGTCCTGAAGGTGGCACCAATCGGACTACCAAGAGCCCCTGTCGGACCTCCATCAGGCACCGCATGCTCTGCCCAAGGATCAGACGCCAGCACATCGGGTTGGCACACGAACCTCGCCTCGTATCCGCAGTCCGAGCGCTTTGACCACCTCACCGACTCGTGCCAGAGTTGCAGACTGATAGTCGCTCGCTTCGCACCGCTGGACTTGTTGCGGACCGAATGGCGAACGCGCCAGAAGTGAGGCTCGGTCAAGGCTTGCTGGCGGGACATCTCCGGCGCCCGGACCCGGCTGGTGACCGTCGGATCGGGCTCTCCGGCATGCGAGTTGGGGGAGCATCTCGCCAATACGGCCGCCCAAGCCCGGCGGGCCTCTTCTCGAGAGCCGCAATCAGATGATCAATGCGGGCCTTTGCATCGGTGATGGGCTCACCCGTGTTCGGGTCAGACTCGGTTGCGGACCCAGGTTCGAGAAGACACAGCAGCACCGAAGCGTCGACAACGGGCATTATTGGGTCTTCTCGGGGTGCCGCAATCTCTCTAGTTCAGCCATCGGGTCGTCAATATTCTTCCAGCCGCTTCCTTCAGTGCCGCGTAAGCGACCCACGATTT
>LXNI01002796.1_pt1 | contig 11318 bp, 7 predicted proteins | sample 809091 | NCBI WGS metagenome assembly LXNI01 (sample SAMN04870527, study PRJNA318959) | sponge metagenome | biome: 01000161; feature: marine sponge reef; material: water | host: Sarcotragus foetidus | place: Greece: Milos, Mediterranean Sea | collected 2013-05-29 | depth 5-7 m | reverse complement strand
GTCGCCAGCGCGGCCAGGTAGATGTACGCCTTCGAGAAGTGATGCCACTCGCGATCCGTGCCCCGCCAGCCCAGCGAGATGATCTGGTAGAACTTCCTGCGGATGCCCCGTGCGTGGTCGCGCGCCGCGGCCAGATCGGGGATCGTCCCCAGGTAGAAGAAGACGGCGGACACGGTGAAGTAGGTCGTGATCGCGAAGACGTCCCACACCAGCGGCGACCGGAAATTCGGCCACAGGAAGCGCGAGTTCGGATACGGGACCAGCCAGTAGGCGTGCCACACCCGGCCCACATGGATGAGCGGGAAGAGCCCCGCCGTCATGACCGCGAAGACCGTCATCGCCTCCGAGGCGCGGTAGATGGCCTGCCGCCACGGTGCGCGGAAGAGGAAGAGGATCGCGGAAATCAGCGTGCCCGAGTGCGCGATGCCCACCCAGAACACGAAGGTGGTGATGTAGACCCCCCACCCCACCGGCGCGTTCAGCCCCGAAACGCCGATCCCCTTGTAGATCTGGTAGAACCACGAGGTGAGGAAGACGCCCACCCCCGCGACCGCGATCGAAAAGAGCGCCCACCAGCCCTTGCCGGGCCTGCCCAGAACCTTGAGGACGGCCTTGTTGACGTCCTCGTACTTCCTCACGTCCGGGTTGGGGAGCGCGCCCCGTTTGGTCAGGTCGGCGGTCGCCATCGCCTAGTGCCCGCCCTCGTCCACGTCGTGGTGCGTGACCTTCTTGAGGTAGTGGACCGCGGGCTGCGTGTTGATGAAGGCGTCCAGCACCCGGTACGTCCGTTCGTCGTGTGCCAGCTCCGCCACGCGCGAATCGTGGTCCTTGATGTTCCCGAAGGTGATGACCTCGGCGGGGCACACGGTCTGGCAGGCGGGCCGGACCTCGCCGTCGTGGACTTCGCGTCCCTCGAGCGCCGCCCGGTTCCCGGCCTCGCGAATCCGCTGCACGCAGAAGCTGCACTTCTCCATGACGCCGTTGTCGCGCACGGTCACGTCGGGGTTGAACTGCCAGTTCATCGGCTCGGGGATGTTCTCCGAGGTGTACCGGTACCAGTTGAAGACGCGGACCTTGTACGGGCAGTTGTTGGCGCAGTAGCGCGTTCCCACACAGCGGTTGTAGGCCTGCGCGTTCAGCCCGTCGGGGGTATGGTACGCCGCGAAGACGGGGCAGACCGGCTCGCACGGCGCGTTGTTGCAGTGCTGGCAGAGCATCGGCAGGAAGCGGATGTCCAGCGTACCGGAGTGCGACGCGTCCACCTTCTCGTAGTAGCGCTCCAGGCGCAGCCAGTGCATCTCGCGACCGTTGAGGGTCTGATTCTCGCCCACCCACGGGATGTTGTTCTCGGCCTGGCAGGCGGTGACGCACGCGCCGCAGCCATTGCACTTGTCCAGGTCGATCGCCATCGCCCAGCGCGGATGGTCCTCGCCGTACTCCCCGAAGTCCGAACCCGGCAGCGGGTAGTCCTCGGCCCGGCCCTCGGTCTCGACCATCTGGAAACCGCCGGCCTCGTTCAGTTCCCGGACCTGGCCGCCGTGTGCGTCGGGTGATTCCGCCACCGCCGCGTGGCCGAGCGCGGAGAGCGCCACCGCCGGCGTCACGTTCCGGTCGTCCTGGTCGCTCGATCCCTCGGTCGAGGCGAGCCGGCGCCAGGCGCCCGTCGCGTCGATGGTGGCGTGCGTTGAGACCAGCGCCAGGGTGCCCGAGGTGCCGTCGACCGCCACCGGTAGCAGCTCCATCGGGTTCACGCCGTTGCCGTTGGCGAACCGTCCGTAGTCGGTGTGGCCGCCGCCCATGGCGATGGCCAGCGCGTCCTCGCGTATTCCGGGGTATGCCCAGACGCGAAGCTCCACCGTGCCCTGCTCCGTGGCCACGTTAACCATGTGTCCCGTCCGGAGACCCAACCGCTCGGCTGTGGCCGGATTCATCTCCACCCACGATTGCCACATCACCTTCGAAACCGGGTCGGGCAGTTCCTGAAGCCAGGGCCGGTTCGAGTGGGTGCCGTCGCCGAAACGGGGGGAGGGGTGGACAAGCAGCGTGAAGTCGCCTTCGCCGCGCAGGGTGGGGGGGTTGAAGTCCACGGCTGTTGTGGGGGCCAGCAGGGCGGTGACCTGCGGCAGCTCGACCGAATACGAGGACGAGCCGTTGCGCAGCAGCTCGCGCCAGAGCGTGTCCGGGTCGCCGGTGATTCCGATATCGGCGCCGAACTCCGTCAGCCACGCGGCGTTGGCGGTGCGGAGGTATTCGTGGAAGGTGGCCGCACCGAAGCCTTCGTGGCCCAGCGTCCGGCCCGTGGCGAGGAGCACGTCGCTCATGGGGCGGGAGTCGTACATCGGGAGGGGCCGCGTGACCGGCTGCCGGACCGCGTACGCGCCGGGCGTGGCGTCGTTGTCGCCCCAGGACTCCAGGGGGTGGGCGTCGGGCAGCACCAGGTCGGCCATCGCCGAGGTTTCGTCCAGGGCAGTTGCGAAGGCCACCTTGAAGGGGACCGCCCTGAAGGCTTCGCCGAAGCCGGACCCGGTCGGAAGTGAATACGCGGGATTCGTGCCAGAGACGACCGCCACGCCATAGGTGCCCGAGTTCATGGCCGTGATCGCGTTTGCCATCGCCCCGTACGAGGAAGCCTCCGTCTCGGGAACCGCGTCGATGTGCAGCGTCTGTCCCAGGCTCTCCGCTGCCACGTTCAGAATCAGAACGGCCAGGTTGGCCGCGGTGGCGCCGCCGTGGTGTCCCGCAAAACCGGGCCCGAGCGCCAGCGCCGAGCCCTCCGCGAATCGATCGGCCAGTCCCCCCAGCGCCTCGGCCTCGATTCCGGCCTCCTGCGCGGCGTCCTCGAGGGTGTACCGGGAAACCATGTCGGAGTACGGGCCGGCGTCGCCGCCGCGCCGTACCAGCTCTCCCGCGAGCGCCAGGGCGATGTGCGCCTCGGAGCCGGCCCGCGCGGGGATCCACTCGTCGGCGTTCTGCCCCGTCAGCGACAGGCGCGGCCCGACGAAGACGAACGTGCCCTTTTCGCCGTGGTCCACCGCGTGCATCTCGGCGAAGTCGGCCGCGAAGCGCACCGGCGAACCCCACGTTTCGAGGAAGTCGGCACCGAACGAGACCAGGAAGTCGGCCGCGGCGATGTCGTAGCGGGGCAGGGTGGCCACCCCGAAGGCGATCTCGGTGGCCCTGCGCAGCGCCGGATCGTCCAGCGGATCATGGATGACGCGGTCCCCCCCCACCGCCTCCACGAAGCCGTTCAGCAGCGTCGCCTCGGTGGTGCCCTTGCGCCCGGTCAGGAAGAGTGAACGCCCCCCTGCCCCCAACCTCTCCGCCAGCATGGCCAGCGCCTCGTCCCAGGTGATGGCCTCGAAGCCGTCGGCGCCCGCGCGCAGCGGGGTGGCCACGCGGTCGGGATTGTAGAGTCCCTGCAACGCCGACACGCCTCGCGAACACACACCGCCCCGCGACACGGGGTGATCCGGGTTGCCCTCGATCATGACCGCTCGGCCCTCGCGTGTCCGCACCCGGATCCCGCAGCCGGCCGTGCACTCGCCGCAGGTCGACGCGTACCAGGTCGCCACGCCCGGGGTGATTTCCTCCGGCGGCACCACATAGGGGATCAGCCGCTCCACCTTGTCGGTCGAGCACCCGGCCACCGTGGCGCCCGCGCCGCCCACACCGACCACCTTGAGGAAGTCGCGCCGTTTGAGACCGTCGCTCATGCGCGCTCCTCCACGGGGTTCACGACCCCGGCCACGGTTCGCGGGCTCCACCCGCACGGCGTCAGTAGTGACATACCGTGCAGTCGCGGGAGGCCCCGCGCTCGATGTGACAGGAGACGCACCAGCCCATTCTCAGGTCCCCCGCCTCGGGAGCCATCTCTTCGAGCACCCCCATCTCCTGCACCTCGCCGTGGCAGGTCTGGCAGGTCACGCCAGCCGCGATGTGGCGCATGTGGGGGAACTTGACGTGATCGCGCACCTTGTAGATCCGCTTCCACGGAATCGGCGTCCCCGACTCGTAGTACTCGCGCACCTTGGCAATCTCCGCCTGCGCCTGATCGGTCCGCCCTCCGACGATCCCTTCCTGGTGGCATCCCATGCACGTCGCCATCGGGGGAATCCCCGCGTCCACCGACCGTTCCGCCGAGAAGTGGCAGTACTGGCAGGGAATCGTGAACTGGCCGGCGTGCGTGTCGTGCGGAAACTGAATGGGCTGGAATTGCGCCTCCGCGTCGACCGCCTCGGGGGGTGTATCCCCTTCGGGGGCCTGCCGAAAGCCGATGAGGACGACGGCAAGGAGGACCGTGAGAGCTCCCACCAGGGTCGCCAGCCACAACCTTTTCATTCGAGCGGTAGGCAATCGCGGACCCGGACAGCGGGTCGAGTTGAGGGTTGATGGGAGTGGAGGAGATGCGTGGCAAAGCCGAACGAAGGTAGGAATGGGTTCCGGCGATGTCAACGAGAAGGGCGGCGCCCGACAGGGTGCGCGGATTCAGGGACGCCTTCGACGCGCGAAGCGCCCGACGGACGCCCGGCGCATCGGTGGAGCCGCCACCGGCGCTGCGTCGCGGGATGCGGCGGCGCCCCGGCTTCGCTACACTACTGCTCATGGTGCCAATGTCCACTCCCCCGGGCGGTTCCGCGCCGCCGGAAGACGAACGCACCGATGCGTCCCTGCACATTCACCTCAGCACGTTCACGCACGAGGGCAGGTTCTGGGATGCCCATCTCGAATTCGTCGAGGATCCGCGCGATCCCGACTCGTGCCGGGCGCGGGTCCGATTCGTGCCGACCGACCGGGCCGACCACGAGGAACCCGCGCGCACGGCTGTGATCTTCATCGAGCCCACCCGGCAGGATGCGCTACGCGCGGCCAAGGCGCTGAACCGCTACAATCTCGTGGCCATGCTGCGGTCGGTAACCTGAAGCTGGCCGCGCCAGCCCTTTCGCCCCGTTCCGTTGCAGTGACCCGCGCCGAGCCATGACCGCCACCACCCGACCCCTCCGCTCCCTCCTCCTTCAGGTTCGCGACCCCGACGATCCCATGAGCGGCCACGAGGTCGCCTCCTTCGAGCGCGCCTTTTCTCCCCGCGCCGTCCGCATCGAGATCTTCGACCTTCTCGACAGGCTGCTCACGCACGAGGACCTTGAAGGCGTGGACCTGGTCCTCATGGGGGGCAGCGGCGCCTACTCGGCCGCCACCGGAGGGGCCTGGCTTCCGATGGCCCTCGATTCGCTGCGCAACGTGTACGCGTCCGGCGTCCCCGCCTTCGCGTCGTGTTGGGGGTTTCAGGCGATGGCCGCGGCGATGGGCGGCGAGGTCGTGAACGATCGGAGCCGGGCCGAGATCGGAACGCACCCGCTCGAACTCACGGCCGCCGGACGCGACGACCCGGTCTTCGGCCACCTGGGCGCAGCCTTCAAGGCGCAGATGGGCCACGAAGATCTCGTGAAGACACTGCCGCCGCGCGCCACTCTGCTCGCGTCGTCGTCCAGGGTGGCCAACCAGGCCTACCGCTTCGAGGACGCGCCCGTGTACTGCACGCAGTTTCATCCCGAGCTGGACGTGTCGGGTATCCTCATGCGCCTGTCGGCCTATCCCCGGTACCTGACCGAAGTGTCCGGCGAGACCTACGAGGAGATCGTGGCCAAGCTCGAGGAGACCCCCGAGACGACCCGTCTGCTCACAAGGTTCGTGGAGGTGTTCGTGGGGGATTGACCGGCTGAACCGCCAGGCCAGGCGGTCCCCTACGCCTGCCTGACCCAGCGCACCAGCTCTCTCAGCGTCGGCCGCTTCCCCTGCATCAGGATCCCTACGCGGTAGATCCGCCCAGCCACCCACGCCGTCGCCCCCACCGCGATCACCATGAAGAACAGCGACAGCCCGACCATCCACCATTCGACCGACCCGGCGACGGCCCGAGGGAACATCATGATCGGGGAGAAGAAGGGGAAGAGGGCGGCCCAGTCCATCCAGGCGAAGGGACTCCCTTCAAGCGAGAACATCTGCAGCATGAAGGGGATGATGATGAGCATCATGACCGGGAAATTCGCCTGTTGCGCTTCCTCCTCCGTGTTGCACATCGCACCTACCGCGGCGAAAAGCGACGAGTAGAGGAAAAACCCCAGGATGAAGTAGACGAGGAGGAGGACCAGCGCCCCCACCCCTGGAAGGAACTCGACGATCTGGCTCAGGTCCGCCTCGGGAAGGTTGGCCGCCAGCATGGGAACGCCAATAAGACCGATCAGCGCCGCGCACGCCGCCCAGATCCCGAGCTGGGTCATGCCCATCGAGCCAACGCCGAGGATCTTGCCCAGCATGAGGCGTCCGGGCGTCAGCGCCGAGATGACCACCTCGACCACCCGGTTGCGCTTCTCGTCCAGGACGGAACGCAGGACGAACTGCCCGTACAGCAACATCGACAGGTACAGGATGAAGGCGCCGGCCACTCCCGTGGCGATCCCGGATACCTCCTGCACTTCGGACACCTCCTCGCCGAGACGCTCGAAGCTCAGGTGGCTGCCACCCAGCAGCTCGCGCACCCCTTCCGTGTTTTCGGTAAGGGACAGACGCAACTCCAGCACAGTCTCCACGACGATGCTCTCCATCAGCGCGCCGCGAATCCGGCCCGGAGAGTCCTTGCTCCGGTACGTGAACGCCCCCTCCTGCAGGGTCAGCTCGTCGAGAACGATGTATGCTTCGATCTCGTCTTCGAGAACGCGCCGGTCCAGTTCTTCCAGCCCGATCCCCGAGTCCACGATCTCGACGTCGTATCCGGCCGCTTCCATACGGCGGCCGACCTCTTCCCCGACCTCCCCCGTGAAGTCGGCGAGCACCAACTGCCGCTGCGATTGCTCCGCCCGCACGGCCATGAAGGCGCTCAGGCCCATCATGCCGAGCATGAGCACGGGTATCGCGATAGTGGAAATGACGAATCCCTTGGTCTTCACGCGCTCGACGTATTCGCGCCTCAGCACGGCCCATACCTGCTTCCATGCCGTATTCATCGCGCACCTCCCGCGGCCTTCAGGGCCGGTTCGGGGGCCGGGTCGCCCGCGTGCCTGACGAAGATTTCGCGTAGCGTCGGCTCCAGGAGCTCGAAGCGCCGGAGGCTAACTCCTTCCGCCACGGCGGCCGCGAGGATGCGGTCGCTGTCGACGCGCGGGTTCAGGGTGAGGTGGTGCGCGTAGCCCACCCTCTCGATTTCCGTGACGCCCAGCCGGGTGAGCCAGCGGTCGTCGCCCTCGAATTCGACCGCGACCACGTTGGAGCGTTCACGGCGCTTGATCGCCTTCAGGTTCCCGTCGAGGACCTTGCGGGACTTCGAGATCAGGCAGACCCGCTCGCAGAGCCGTTCCGCCTGCTCCATGAGGTGGGTGGAGAAGAGGATGGTGGCGCCCTGTTCCCGCTGTTCCAGGACGATCGACTCGAGTACCTCCTGGTTGATCGGGTCCAGCCCGCTGAACGGTTCGTCGAGGATGAGCAGATCGGGCTTGTGGAGCACGGTGCCGATGAACTGCACCTTCTGCTGCATGCCCTTCGAGAGCGTCTGGACCTTCTTGGCCGCCCACTCCCCCAGATCGAGCCGCTCCAGCCATTCCATCGCCCGCTTGCGCACAATCTTCCGGTCCATCCCCCTGATCTCGCCCAGGAAGACGAGCTGCTCCAGCACCTTCATCTTCTCGTAGACGCCTCGTTCCTCGGGCAGGTACCCCACCCGGCTGCGACGAGCGAAGTCGGGGAAGCCGCCGAAGAGCTCGACGGTGCCCCGGTCGGGGACCAGGATGGCCATCATCATGCGGATGGACGTGGTCTTCCCCGAGCCGTTCGGCCCGAGCAGCCCGAGGATGGCCCCGCGGGGTATCTCGAGGTCGAAGTCGGAGACCGCCGTGTGGGAGCCGAAGCTCTTCGTCACACCGGCGAGGCGTACCGCTGCTTCCGTCATGGATTGTTCCTGTGGTCGATGTGGGTCTTCGGCGGAGCGGGATTCTCGAAGCGAATGCCGCCGCTCGCCACCGGCAAATGTACGCTATGCGGCGGTCACATGTTCACCCACTGGATGCGGATCGCCACCGGTGCCTGTCCGTCGGCGCGGCCCCCGGGATGCCGCTCCATGCGATCAAATCAAGGCCTGATGACAGGAACGAGTCCCTCGGCGGCGCCCCATCCGGCGTCCCTGAGGGAACTGCGTGGAACCTTGAGGGGGTGCTTTGCCTATATTGCAGCTTACGAATCGTGACGGGCCCAATCGGACGATGCCGAAGGGGTCGGAAAGGGATCCGTGGACGCAGATGGACCGCGTCGCGGGTCACCTCAGGAGGGGCCCAAGCACAGAGGAGTCGAAGTGGCAATCTACCGAACGCTCTTCTACGGTGATGTGACAGTTGGAACCGGCGGACGAATGACGATTCCGCTCTCTATGCGGGAAAGTTGCGGGATCCGTGCCGGCGACACTATGACAGTACGGGTGGAAGAGAATCCTGACGGGATACGTCAGTTGGTCATGTGGCGGGCCAAGGCCGAACCGAACGACTGAGCTGACACTAAGCCCGTTCGGGTGAGCGAAGTTCGCTCCAGCGAACGAGTTCCCCGAGCGGGCGGCTTCCGTCGTGGAGCCATTCGGGTTGCGGGAAAGGGACTTCACCCAGCGGGACGATGCGGGTGGCGCCGAGTGCGGCCAGTCCCTCGGCAAAGCTCTCGATGCCGGTTCGATCAGCCGCCAGCCCCACCGTCTGAAGGACCGGGGACAGGGGAGCGAGGATCTCGAGGCAGCCTTCCGGGTCGGAAACCGGTACGACCCAGGCCGTGCGTCCGCCCGCAGGCTCGAACTGTTCGGGAGGAGCGAGGACCACGGTCCAGTCGGTTTCGTCGGGGGACCAGATCTCGAAATCTCCGGATGCGGCTCCGCGCATGGCAAGGCGGCCCCTGAGTTGGTGTAGCGAGGACATTTCGCCGGGTGTGAGGGATCCGGCGGGAAGGGTCGCGGCGGTTCGTGTGAGGTGCTCGGCCAGGCGGCCGCACCAGCGATGCGCCGCGGCGCGGTCCCCCAGCAGCAGGATGAGGTGGGTGCTGACGCAACCCTTCTGGTCGAAGAGGGAGACGGCTCTTGCGGCTTCGGCGGCCGCGCCGGGGTCCGCGCGCGGATCCACGATGGCGACTCCGAGGCGGTGGGGGTGCTCGATGAGCCGCGTTGAGGCGGGGGCGCGTGCGCGGATGGACTCGATGGTGTCGTTGCCGCCGTAGATGACGACCTGGTCGGCCCGGGTGAGGAGTTCCCGCTCCCAGGCTTGCCATGTGGGTGCGCCACCGGGCCAGTAGTGGACGGCGACGGCGGCCGCGAGACGGGGGTCCGCGCGGTGAAGCTCCCGTGCAAAGCGCGTGGTGAGGGCCGCGTCGCCGGCGCCGGGCTTGACGAGCACGGGTGATCGGACAAGCAGCGCCCGGATCATGGAGGTGACGGTGACGCCGGGCACGGAACCCGCGCCGAAATGGAGGGTGATTCCCGGCGCGGTCGCGCGCACGAGGCGATCGGTTTCGGCGACGAACCCGTCGAGGACGCGCGGGTCGGGGAATTCGGCCCGGACAAGGCGGTCGAGGGCGCTGGTGTTCCATGATGCGGCCATTTCGGCCATGGTTTCCCGGGTCATGGCGCGGGAGAGGCCGCTGTTGGCGGCGACTTCGGCGATGGCGTCGTCGTCGAGGGTGTGGGGGAAGTGTTCGCCGGCGGAGCCCAGGAGGGTGATCATCTCGTCGGTGCTCATGGCGGCCAGTGTGGCTCGCGCGTTGCGCAGCGAGGATGTCAGGTGTTGCGCTAAATCGTGGTCGGACTCTGGGTAACGCACTCCGAGAGCACCCGCATCGATGTGCTCGAATGCGGTCGGTGCGGGTATCTCCGGTGGGAAGTGCCAGGCGTCGATTCGGAACAGGCGCGGCGCGGTCATCGGGGTCGGCCGGAGGATTGGGGCGGGATCATCGGGCAGGTCCGATTGCTCGCAGGAAAGACTCCGCCGCGAGCGAGCAGCCTCGTGGGGTGGTGCCTTTGGCCCGCCCCAGCACACGCACTCCGCCGTCTCGGGTGGTGTGGCCGAAGTCTTCGGTGAGGATGTGGCAGACGGAACCCGCGTTGGCCAGGTCGAAGTGGGCGAGGAGGCCGGGTTCGCCGGGGGGGAGGGGGGCGAGGGTGGCGGGGTCGAGGGCGCGTGTGCGCACCCAGGGCGGGAAGCGATGGACGCGGGAGGGGAGGGGCGGGGCGGTGCCCGCGACGCCGTCGTATGCCTGTGACAGGAGTTCGGTCATGCCGTATTCGTTGACGATGCAGGACCGGGGGATGTTCAGGGCGTGTTCGGCGCGGCCGTAGAGCGTGGCGCGGTCCACTTCGGCCGCGCGGCCCTTGAAGCCTCCGGTTTCCATCATGCGGGTGCCCGCGGGCAGTTGGAGGCGCTCGTCACCCAGCGCGTCGAGGAGGTGGACGAGTGCGAAGGCGGTGGTCAGGACGAGGACGGGGTCGTCGGCGGCGGCGGCGTTTCGCACGGCCTCGATGTCCACACCGTCATCGGGGTGGAAGGCCCAGACCGGGCCCGTCACCTCGGGTTCGGCGGCCATGAAGCCCGCCATGGTGGAGAGGGAGGAATCGGGGACCGTGCGGGGGCTGGGGATGAGGGACAGGAGCCGCAGGCGGGTGGCTCCGTGGATGAGGTGGCGGCGGTAGTTGGCGCGTGCGGCCGCACGGTACAGGGCGAGGCTGAGTACGTGATGTTCCCCGCGCGCGCCATCTCCACCCGTCGTCCCGCTGGTGCGGAAGACCACCTCGGGCGTACCGGATACGATCGGGATGTCCCTGAAGGCGGTCGCGGGGACGGGGGGGATGTCACGCCAGTCGGCGGGCGGGTCCCCGCGCGAGGCGTCCCAGAAGCGGCGCAGAATGGGGTTGGCCACGCGTTGGGCGGCGTGGATGCGCATGGCGAGGGTGTCGAAAGCGGAGTCGTCGGCCAGGGCCGCTGCTGCGCGGCCCGCCATGGACTCGCAGAGTGCGGCGTGGTCGGCCACGGGAGCCGAGAACCCGAGAGTACCAGGTTGAAGTACGGCGCGGGCTTTTCTGACAACGGCGTCGTCGCGTCGTTCGACCGCGTCGTCGGGTACGGTGGAACTGGCGGGATCAGCGCTTTCGCCGGGCACATCGCCGCCCCATTCCCGGAACGTCTCGGCCAGTTCCTCCAGAATCGTCGGCATGACAGGAATCCCCTCGCTCGCCTGGCCCAAAGCGTCGCGAGACGGCGGGCGCGCACCCGCGATTCGCGACACCATTTCGCCGTTCACGCCACCCT
>LXNI01002795.1_pt1 | contig 11318 bp, 13 predicted proteins | sample 809091 | NCBI WGS metagenome assembly LXNI01 (sample SAMN04870527, study PRJNA318959) | sponge metagenome | biome: 01000161; feature: marine sponge reef; material: water | host: Sarcotragus foetidus | place: Greece: Milos, Mediterranean Sea | collected 2013-05-29 | depth 5-7 m | reverse complement strand
GACCATGCGGATAAGGAGGGTATCGAGGCCACCGCTAATCTCGCTGTTGGCAGCGCCATCTTCCAACTCGCGCTCGAAGAGAGCGCGCAGTCGGGAAAGCTCGGAGTCGGTAGACGGCGGAGAGGGTTCCGCAGCCAACCCTACGGGCTCCGCCGAACCGCGCAGATGCCGAGGGCGTTGGGACCGAGGTAGGCGCCGACCGTAGGGCCCGTCTGGATCATCTCGATGCGGGTGTGGGGAAGGTGCGGGGTTACGTGTTCGACCAACTCGCGGGCGCTGGCGTCGTTGTCCGAGTAGATAACGAACAGCCTCTCGAGGGTGCGGTCCTCAAGGGTGACCTCCTCGAGTCGCTTCACCGCCTTGGAGCGAGTGCGGACCCGGTCGAAGGGGGCGACTTCGCCACCGTCGATCTGAATAAGCGGCTTGATGCGGAGGGCGGTCCCCAGGAAGGCGCCGGCGCGACCGATACGTCCGCCCTTCTGCAGGTATTCCAGGGTGTCGAGGGTCACGACAACGCGGTTGCGGGCCATCAGGCTGCGGGCGGCAGCGGTGACCTCCTCGAGCGGAGCGCCCTCGCGGGCACGCTCCGCGGCGGCCTCGACAACGGCGCGGAGGCCGACACCCGCGGTGTAGGAATCGAGCAGCTCGATGCGGGTCTCCAGCTCGTTCGTCTCACTGGCGATGGAGGCGGAGTTGAGCGTGCCGGACAGCTTCGAGGAGACGTGGATCGAGGCGATGTCCTGGCCTTCGGCGGCAACCTCCCGGTAGACGGTGGCGAAAGCCTCGACGCTGGGCTGGCTCGTCTTGGGGAACTCGCGGGCGGTGGTCAGACGCTCGTAGAACTCGCTGGGGGTGATGTCGACGCGGTCGCGGTAGACATCATCGCCAAACGCGACAAGGGCGGGGACGACCTTGACGCCGAGCCCCTCGGCCTCGTCGGGGCTGATGTCGCTGGTGGAATCGGTGACGACTTGAACAGGCATATGGATCAGCCCCCTGTACAGTCAAAGTATACGGCTGGCGCCGCCGAGCGCATAGAATCTCGACATGCGCACGGTCCGGCTCGCGCCTTCGATCCTGACGGCGGACTTCGCACGGCTCGCGGAGGAGGTGCAGGCGGCGGAGGGGGGAGGCGCCGACCTGCTCCACCTGGACGTGATGGACGGGCGTTTCGTGCCCAACATCACCTTCGGCCACGCGGTGGTCGAGGCGCTGCGCAGTGTTACCTCGCTGCCGTTCGACATCCACCTGATGGTGTCGGAGCCGGAGCGCCAGGTGGGGTTCTACACCGAGGCGGCGGACACGGTGAACGTGCATGTCGAGGCAACGGACCACATTAACCGCACACTCGACCTGATCCGGAAGGGCGGGGCGAAGGCGGGGGTCTGCCTGAACCCGGGAACACCGCTGGCGGCGATCGAGGAGTCGCTGCCAGAAGTCGACCAGGTGATGGTGATGACGATCAATCCGGGCTGGGGCGGCCAGACGCTGATGCCCGCGCAGTTGGAGAAGGTGGCCCGGCTACGGACGCTCCTGGACGAGGGCGGTCACGGCGCACGGATAGAGATCGACGGGGGCGTGAAAGTCGAGAACGCGGCGACGTGCGCCGCGGCCGGGGCGGACGTGCTCGTGTGCGGGAGCAGCGTCTACAACGACCGGGCGAGCGTGGCGGAGAATCTGGCGTCGCTGCGAGCGGCGCTGGCGGCGGGGAGCTAGGCGCTCTTGGAGAGCGTACGGAGGCAGCGGGTGCAGATGTTCAGACGCTTCCAGGCGCCATCGATGAAGACCCGCTGCTTGTTCACGTTGGGCCGAAGCGTGCGGGGCTTGGAGGGCGCCTTGCGCTCCCAGCGGCCACCGTGGCGGTGGCGGATGTGGCGACCGAAGGTGGTCGTCTTTCCGCAAACGTCGCAGGCGCCGCTGGCCATGGGGCTCACTCCATCGAAAGGCTGGAAGCCGATGCTAGCACCGGTTTCGGCTAGCAGCCATCCGGGAGCGGGGAGGGGGCTGGCATGAGCGGCGAGACGCTGAGCGGGGCGGAGCTGCGAGCCGCGATCACGTCGGCGGCGGACTACCTGACGCAGTCGGCGAAGGCGGTCGACGCCATCAACGTCTACCCCGTCCCCGACGGCGACACCGGCTCGAACATGGCGGCGACGCTGCGCGAGGCCTGTGACCACATGCTCGTGCTGGAGGAGCCGCTGGCGGCGGGCCAGGTGCTGTCGACATTCGCGCGGGGGGCGCTGTACGGGGGCCGGGGAAACTCGGGCGTGATCCTGTCGCAATCGCTGCTGGGGCTGGCGAAGGGCGTAGGGGAGGTGGAAGAGCTCGGGGGGAACGCGCTCGCGGAGGGGCTGCGGGCGGCGGCCGTGGCGGCCTACACGGCCGTCTCGGAGCCCGTGGAGGGCACGATGCTGACGGTGCTGCGGGTGGCGGCGGACGGGGCGGAGGAACGGTCGGGGGAGGGCGTGCTGGCGGTGCTGGAGGGGGCGCTGGCGGCGGCGGAGCGGGCCGAGGCGGAAACGATCGACCAGCTGCCAGCGCTGCGCGAGGCGGGCGTGACCGACGCCGGGGGCGAGGGCATCTGCGTGGTGCTTCGGGGGCTGGTGGCGGCGCTGCGGGGCGAGCTCCCGCCGCCCGTGACGATTCCGGACAAGCCGCTGGCGATGCTGCCGGGGCACATCGACGACGGGTTCGGGTACTGCACGGAGTTCGTGCTGGTCGGCGGGGAGCGGGAGGTGGACGTGGAAGGGCTGCGGAAACACACGGGAGGAGAGGGGTACGGCTCGGTCGTGATCGTGGGGGACGAGCAGGCCCTGCGCGTCCACGTCCACACGAACGAGCCGGAGCGCCTGCTGGAGGAGGCGGGGACGTTCGGGGAGCTGACGCGGCCAAAGTTCGAGGATATGACCGCGCAGCACGTGCGCTTCCGGGAGGAGGGGAGCGGAGCGGGGCTCAAGGTGGGGCTGCTCGCGCTGAGCAGCAGCGCGGGGTTCGACGAGGTGTTTACGAGCCTGGGGGCGACCGTCCACCGGCTGGAGGCGATCGTGAAGCCGGCGGCGGGCGACATCGCGCAGGCAGCGGACGCCCTCGGGCCGGCGGACGTGATCGTGCTGCCCAACCACAAGAACGCGATTCCAGCGGCGGAGCAGGCGGTCGAGTTGGCGCGCTGCACCCTGCACGTGGCCCCCTCAATCTCGCTGGCGCAGGGAGCGGCGGCGGCCATCGCCTTCAACGCGCAGTCGACGGCCGAGGAGAACACGGAGGCGCTGGCGGAAGCGCTCGAAGCAACCCGCACGGTCGAGGTGACGCGGGCGGCGGCGGATCGCACCGCCGACGGGGTGGACGTGCGGGAGGGGGAGGCGATCACGCTCGTCGACGGGCGGCTCATCGGGGGCTCGGACGACCCGGTCGGCGGGTTGCTGGCGGGGTTGGCGGCGGCAGAGGCGGCGGACGCCGCCATCGTCACGGTCTACGTGGGGGAGGGGTTCGAGGGGTCGGGGGACGAGCTGGCCGAGCGCATCGAGGCGGCTTTCGACGGGGTCGAGGTAGAGGTGGTGGAGGGCGGCCAGCCGCTCTACGAGCTGGTCGCGGCGGTGGAGGTCTAGGGGGAGGCCAGGGGCACGGGTGGGGTGGCTGCGCGGGGCAGGGGCGGACGCCCACCCGGTTGAGACCAGAGCTACTCGCCGACCAACGGAACCGGCTCGGGGCATCGGTCGGACAGGACTTCCGTGCCGCCCAGGACCGGAAGGGTGATGACGAGGCCGGTGACATCCTCGTCTTCGACCGTGACGTGAGTGGCCCGGGCCTCGGTGGGGGTGAAGCCGAACGCATCCCCGTACCAACCCCCTCCACCCCGCGGGCACGAGACCTGGAGCCTGTAGGTACCGCTCTCGACGGGCATGGCGAAGCGCCCGTCGAAATTCGTGCGCAAGGACTGGAGACCGTCTGCCCCTCCTTCGGGGAAAGCCTGGATTACGACATTCGGGGCCGGTTGGCCGTCGGAGCCGACCACCGTGCCGGCCACTACGCCGTAGGGGATCACGATCCCGGTGACACTGGACATCAGGTTGTTGACCAGGGCCGCGAGGGACGGGTCGTTGGTGAAACCACTCTCGCCCCCGTAGTACCCGAGATCGGCGCCTACCCGGGAGCCCTGGAGCGGAAGCTGGTAATGACCCCGCCGCGCCGGGAAGGCAAAGGCGCCATCGCTGTCGGTGACGCCAAACCGCCACGAGGTCGCGAATTCAACTTCGGAGAACAGCGCGATCGACGCGCCGGCACGAGGGTTGCCGGCCAGGTCGGTGACCACGCCCCGAATCCACCGGCAGGCCCCGGAAAGGCGATCGGAGGGGACGACTACGATTCCCGCGACTACCCCCCTGGCGAGTTCGATGTCCAATCGATCGGGGATGATCATGGACGTGGGCGTACCCTGGCCAGCGAAGGACAGGGCGCAGTCGCCGGCGGCAAGGGAGAGCGAGTACCTGCCGCTCCCCAAGGTCCACTCGAAACCTCCATCGTCCCCGGTCACGGTCGCATCCGTTCGCCAGTCCGGAAGGTTGTGGATACGGACGGTGATGTCTCGCAGTGGGACGCCATCCGGGCTAAGGACGACACCCTTGAGGCTGGCGCAGTGCTCTGAGGGCGTAGCAGCCAGTTCAATGACGAGGCCCGCAACATCGCCATCAACGGCGAGACCGGGAAGGCCACGGGCGGGGAATTCAACCCTGCTGTCCGCAGTGGACCAGGCAAGGCTGCAATGGCCAGTTGAGATGGAGAGGGTGTAGGTCTCGCGCTCAACCCAGAATTCGAACCTTCCCTGGTCGTCCGTTTGTCCCGCCCTGGCCTCCCAGTGCCTCTCGCCCTCCGCGGAAATCCGCAGACCCGCCTGGGGAGATCCGTCTGGCCCGACGACAACCCCGGCAACTCGGGACGGGGCGTCCCCCCTGTCCCACTGCGTGGCGGCGGAGACCCTGACCCAGAAGGCATCGCCCCTGGTCAGGACCAGGTATGGGCGGCCGTCCTCGTCTACCGCTTCCTCCAGGCTGTCGCCGAGCAGCTCAAAAGCGTCGGCAACAGGGACGCCGCCGGCCCAGACCACGAGATTCCAGCCCTCGTGCAGGAAGACGGGCCCGGCCTGGGGGACGAGGGGACGGGTCCACGTCACGGATGCGTCTCCGCCCAGCCGCAGCCACAGGCCCATGCCGGGCGTGAGCGTGTCGAGGCCGCCGAGCAGGCCCGCGTGGGTGCGAACAGCGAGGCGAAAGCGCTGATGCTCGCCGTCCCAGGCGTGGACGGCTTCGAGGGCGGGGATGGCGTCGAAGATGGACTCGACGGGCGCTTCGCCCTCGGTCCAGCCGGCCAGGTTCAGGCCCGGCTGGAGCTCGGTCGTGACCATTTCCCCCGACTGCGCCGAAGCCGGCTCCACGTTCGCATGGAGTGCCAGGGCCATCGCCAGGGCGAACAAGGCCAGGCAGACAGAGGAGAGGCATCTCCCAGCCATAGGGCGAGCCTAGCGGAGTTGGAGGGGAATTACCCGGCCGTGGCGTCCGGCTAGCGGCGTTCCTTGATGCGGGCGGCGCGCCCGGTCAGGCCGCGGAGGTAGGAGAGATTCTTGCGGCGGACCTTGCCGCGCCGCACGACCTCGATCTTGTCGAGGCGGGGGCTGTAGAGGGGGAAGGTGCGCTCGACGCCGACGCCGCTCGCGATCTTGCGGACGGTGAAGTTCGAGGCCATGCCCTTGCGGCGCTTGCGGATGACGACGCCGGCGAAGACCTGGACGCGCTCCTTGTTGCCCTCGACGACCTTGGCGTGGACGCGCACAGTATCGCCGCTGCCAAAGTCGGGCAGATCGTCGCGGGGCGTGGCGTCGGTGAGGGTATCGAGTTCGTACGACATGGGTGCGTCCCTGCGGTGGGTGAACGCATACGGTAGGCCACCTGCCGATTATGGCCAACGGTGCGCGTCAGCGGCCGGTGCTGCCATGGCCGCCAGTCCCTCGCTCGGTCTCGGGCAGCTCCTCGCGGAGGGCGAATTCGACATGGGCGAGGCACGTGATGACGAGCTGGGCGACGCGGTCACCGTGCTCGACCACGTAGCTGATGTCGGGGGCGGTTGTGTACAGGGAGAGGAAGAGCTCGCCGCGGTAGTCGGAGTCCAGGGTTCCGAGGGTGGAGAGGACGCCCTTGCTGGCGAGGCCGCTGCGGGGGCGGATCTGGGCATCAAGGCCGGGGGGGACGGCAAAGGCGAGCCCGGTAGGGATGCGGACGGGCCTGGTTCCCACTCGGACCGGGCCGTCGGGGAGGCAGGCGTGGAGGTCGTAGCCGGAGGCGTGCTCGCTGGCCTTCTCGGGGAGGCGGGCGCCGTCGCGCAAGACCTTGACCTCGATCTCGTCCATCGCGGAATCAGCGGAAGAGGTCGCGCTCGGCCTCGCGGATGATGTCGGTCATCGAGGCCGTGTCGTCGGGTTCCCAGGGGTAGCCACGGATGAGGGCGACGGGCACGCGGCTGAGGTTGCCCTTCACGAGCTCGCCGGCGCTGGCCAGCTCGTCCGCGCGGCAGACGGCCTGGACGAGGAACTCGTGGCCGTGGGGGTCGTGCTCGCCGACGTAGCTGATCACGGGGTTGATCCCCGCAATGCCAATGGCGATATCGACCTGGGCCTCGCGCCAGGGGCGGCCGAACGTATCGGAGATGATGACGGCGACATCGTGGCCGAGCTCGCGGAAGCGGGCGCGCAGGCCGCGGGCGCTTTCGTCGGGGTCGACTGGGAGGAGAACGGCGCGGCCCTTCGCGCCGGAGCTGGACTGGTCGACGCCGCTGTTAGCGCAGACGAAACCGTGGCGCGTCTCGGTGATGAGGACGGGGCCGACCTGGCGGACGACGCGCTTCGACTCCTGGAGCACCAGCTCGACGATGCCGGGTTCCTTCTCCCAGCGTTCGGCGAACTGCCGGGCGAAGGGCGAGGGCTCGACGGTGTCGAGGTCGACGGTGCGCCCCTCAGACTTGGAGACGATCTTGGAGGTGACGATGACGACGTCACCGTCGGCAACCGGTTCGCCGCCCTCGTTGGACGCCTCAACAATCATGGCGGCGAGGTCAACGCCCTCGGTGATTTCGGGGAGGCCTTCGACGGCGATGACGGAGACGGCCACTGTGTTGCTCTCCCTCTCTAGGCGCCCGCGATGCGGATGCTGGTCTGCGTCTTGTGGACGCGGTTGAGGTTGATGAGGAGCGAGGTGAGCATCTCGACGTAGCGGCTGTTGCCAAGGGCGCCGCCATCGACGCCGCGAACACCGTCGATCTCGTTGGCGAGACCGATGAGGACGGCCTTCGCCTCCTGGTCGTCGCCGCAAACGAGGACATCGGCCTCGACGGGCTTGTCGAGCTCCATGAGCTTTTCGGCGCTCATGTTCTGGAAGGCGGAGACGACGCGGGCGTTGGGAAGGGCGGCGGCCGCCTCCTCGGCGGCGCTGTTGCCGTCGACGTCGAGGGCGACGGCGCCCTTGCCGCGCACGAACTCGAGGGGGGCGACCACGTCGCAGACGATGGCGCCATCGAGCGCGCCGACGATGGCCTCAAGGGTGGGAGCCTGGCCGCCGTAGGGGAAGGTGAGGAAGACGACATCGGCGCCTTCGACGGCGGCGGCGTTCTCGCCCCCGCCGACGGTGGCGCCGGGAACGGCTTCGGCGACCTTGGCGGCTCCTTCCTCGCCCCGTTCGGTGGAGCGGGAGCCAATGACAACGTGATGGCCGGAGGCGGCGAAGCGGATGGCGAGGCCGAGGCCCTCCGGGCCCGTCCCGCCGACGAATGCAAGTTTCATGGCTGGGGAGTCTAGCGGAAGTGGCCCGAAGGGACGCGCAGGGCGGCTTTCGGAGCCCGCAGGGGCTTTCAGTGGCCCTTACGGGCCAAAGGGGAGGCTCTGCTATACTCGAATCCGCAAGCGAAACAACCTTCTCTGAGCGGCCTTCTTGCCGCCAGGAGTTCCCTTTTGTACTCCCGCTGGATGCGCAACGGCTTCATCTGGCTCCTCGTGGTCGTTGCCGCGATCGCGATTGGCTTCGCGTTCTTCTCGGGCGGAGACTCGAAGGAAGAGATTCCCTTCGGGCAGGTCGTGCAGGACATCGAAGCCGGCCAGATCGACGTTCTGGAGGTGGATGGGCGGGACATCAACGCGATCTACTACCAGCTGGTCAACGGCCAGCGCCTTGAGCGCACGTCGAGGGTGTCAGAGAACACCGACATCGCGACCTTCCTGAGCGACCGCGGGGTCGACCTGAGCGGTGGATCGCAGGGCCAGGTCAACGCCGTCAACCTGGAGTTCAAGGACAGTGGCGGATTCGGATGGCTGGGCCTGCTCCTGAACCTGTTCCCGTTCCTGCTGTTCGGCGCCTTCCTGCTGCTGATCATGCGCCAGGCGCAGGGGTCGAACTCGCAGGCGATGAGCTTCGGCAAGAGCCGCGCGCGGCTCTTCACCGGCGCCAAGGTGACGGTCACGTTCATGGACGTGGCAGGAGCGGACGAGGCGAAGGAAGAGCTCGTCGAGGTCGTCGAGTTCCTGAAGTACCCGGAGAAGTTCGCCGCGCTTGGCGCGCGCATCCCCAAGGGCGTGTTGCTGGTGGGCCCGCCGGGCACGGGCAAGACGCTCCTCTCGCGCGCGGTGGCGGGCGAGGCAGGCGTGCCCTTCTTCAGCATCTCGGGCTCGGAGTTCGTGGAAATGTTCGTGGGCGTGGGCGCGAGCCGCGTGCGCGACCTGTTCGAGCAGGCAAAGAAGAACTCGCCCTGCATCGTGTTCGTGGACGAGATTGACGCGGTCGGGCGGCAGCGGGGCGCGGGGCTGGGCGGCAGCCACGACGAGCGCGAGCAAACCCTTAACCAGATCCTCGTGGAGATGGACGGCTTCGATACGGGCACGAACGTGATCGTGATCGCGGCGACGAACCGGCCCGACATCCTCGACCCGGCGCTCATGCGGCCGGGGCGCTTCGACCGCAAGGTCGTGCTGGACTCGCCCGACGTGAAGGGCCGCGAGGCAATCCTGGGCGTGCACCTGAAGGGCAAGCCCGTGGACGACGACGTGGAGCCGGCGACGCTGGCCAAGTCGACGCCGGGCTTCAGCGGGGCGGACCTGGCCAACCTCGTGAACGAGGCCGCCATCCTGGCAGCGCGGCGCAACCGCAAGACGATCGCGATGGGGGAGTTCGAGGAGGCGGTGGACCGCGTGATCGCGGGTCCCGAGCGCAAGAGCCGCGTGATGAGCCAGCACGAGAAGCGGCTGACGGCTTACCACGAGGGCGGTCACACGGTGATCGCGCACTTCCTCGACAAGCACGACCCGCCGCACAAGGTCACGATCGTCTCGCGGGGCATGGCGGGCGGCTACACGCGCTTCCTGCCCGACGAAGAGACGCACTACCGCACGGTCGACATGTTCAAGGACCAGCTCTGCACGGCCCTGGGCGGCCACGCGGCCGAGGAACTGATCTTCGGCGAAGCCTCGACGGGCCCGTCGAACGACCTGGAGCAGGTGACGCGTATCGCGCGCTCGATGGTGACGCGCTGGGGCATGAGCGAGCGGCTCGGACCGCGCACGTTCGGACGCAGCGACGACCTGGTGTTCCTGGGCCGCGAGATCTCGGAGACGCGGAACTACTCGGAGAAGATCGCCGAGGAGATCGACGACGAAGTGCGGCGCCTCATCGAGGAGGCGCAGTCGCGGGCGCGCGACATTCTGCGGGACAAGCGCGACGTGCTGGACAAGCTGGCGGCGGTGCTCCTGGATGTCGAGACCCTGGAGGGCGAGGAGCTGACGCGCCTGCTCGAGAGCGATCCGAGCGACCCGTGGCCGCCGGCGGACCTGAAGAAGGAAGAGCCGCCTGTGGAGCCCGAAGAAGGCCAGGAGGCCATGGACACGCCCCCGTTCCAGCCGACACCCAAGCCCGGGTTGGCCTGGGAGGGTGGGGCGCAGGCCACGACCGACGGCGGCGGCGGCAAATAGCCGTTCACGCAGGGGCCAGCAGTTGAGCGACGAGAACGAAGCACAGCGGTGTTCGGCGTGCGGCGCGAAGATCGACAAAGGCGCCAACAGCGAGTTGTGCGTGGACTGCATCATCGCGTCCGAGGGGTAGATCCCGCGCCTGGCGGCATTGCCCGAAGCGGCGGGGCTTCCTAGACTGATTATTCCCCGTCAGAACGGGAGCAAGTGGAGCACCCAGTGCAGGCGATCGTGCGAGCCGGCGGACATCAATTCATGCTTACGGAAGGGCAGGAGTTCGACGTGGGCAGCCTCGATGGCGAGCCCGGCGACACTTTGGACTTCGATGTGCTGATGCTGATCGACGGCATGGACGTCGAGATCGGCGAGCCGACGGTCCCCGGGGCCTCGCTGCGGGCGCGCATCGCGCAGCACGGCAAAGGCCCGAAGCTGCGCTTCATGAAGTACAAGAACAAGGTGCGCTACCGGCGCACGCTCGGGCACCGGCAGCCGGTTACGCGGCTCGTCGTCGAGTCGATCACGAAGGGGTAGGCCATGGCGCACAAGAAGGGCCTGGGCAGCACCAAGAACGGCCGCGACAGCAACAGCCAGCGGCTGGGGGTGAAGCGCTTCGACGGCCAGTACGTGACGCCGGGGACAATCATCCTGCGGCAGCGAGGGACGCGCTTCCATCCCGGCGAGAACGTGGGGCTGGGACGCGACCACACGATCTTCGCGAAGGTGGAGGGCACCGTGAAGTTCAGCCCCCACGCCAAGGGCCGCCGCAAGCGCGTGAGCGTGCTCGAACTCGCGGGCCAGGAGTAGACAGGTGAAAGCGGAGATCCACCCCGAATACGTGGACGCGATCATCACCTGCTCGTGCGGGAACCGGATCGAGACGCGGGCCACCAAGGACCAGATGCACATCGACGTGTGCAGCGAGTGCCATCCGTTCTTCACGGGCGAGCAGCGCATCGTCGACACAGCGGGCCGGGTTGAGCGCTTCCAGCGCCGCTATTCGCTCGGCGACCCCTCGTAGATCGGCAGATTCTCCCGGGGCCAGGGGCGCCACAGCCCCGCCTGGCCTCCGTTCAGACCGGAAGCAGCAGCTGATCGCATGAGTGCCGCCCCTTCGCGACCGGACGTGTACTACGGCGGCCAGGCCGTGATCGAGGGCGTGATGATCCGCGCCCCACGGCACATGGCCGTGGCGGTGCGCGGCCCCGGCGGCGCGATCGTGCGGCACTCCGAGGAACTGACCGGCTTCACCACGGGACCCCTTCGACGCATCCCGCTCGTGCGGGGGGCAGTCGTGCTTTGGGAGACGCTCTCGCTGGGGATGCGC
>LXNI01002794.1_pt1 | contig 11323 bp, 10 predicted proteins | sample 809091 | NCBI WGS metagenome assembly LXNI01 (sample SAMN04870527, study PRJNA318959) | sponge metagenome | biome: 01000161; feature: marine sponge reef; material: water | host: Sarcotragus foetidus | place: Greece: Milos, Mediterranean Sea | collected 2013-05-29 | depth 5-7 m | reverse complement strand
TTGAGCCCGCCGTTGTAGATGACCTTCATGCCGCTGGTGCCGCTGGCCTCTTTGGGGCGGCGCGGCGTGTTCAGCCAGACGTCGACGCCCTGCACCATGTAGCGCGCGACATTCATATCGTAATTTTCCAGGAAGACCACCGAATTGCGGAAGTCGTGATCGCGGGCGACATTAACTATCGTGCGGATGAATTCCTTGCCCTCGTTGTCGTGCGGATGGGCTTTGCCCGCGAAGATAAATTGCACGGGACGGTCGGCATCGGTTACCAGCCGGCGCAGCCGCCCCAGGTCGCGGAAGATCAAGGTCGCTCGCTTGTACGTCGCGAAGCGCCGCGCGAAGCCAATCGTCAAAGCGTCCGGATTCAGCGCTTCGTCGGCGGATTCAATCTCGGTCTGCGACATGCCGCGCCGCTGCAATTGCAGACGCAGCCGGTCACGCGCGAAGGCCACCAGACGTTCGCGGCGGCGGACGTGCGTACGCCATAACTCGGCGTCCGGGATGCTCTTGACCCCCTGCCACACTTCCGGGCGCGATTCTTCCTCGCGCCAGGCGGGATCCAGATAGCGGTCGAAGAGCTGCGCCATTTCCGGGCTGACCCAGGACTGAACGTGAATGCCGTTGGTGATCGAGCCGATCGGCACTTCGTGTTCGGGCACGCCGGGATACATCCAGTTCCACATCGCGCGCGATACCGCCCCGTGCAGCTCGGCCACGCCGTTGGTGCCGGACGACAAGTTCAAAGCCATCACCGACATCGAGAACAGCTCGTAGTGCCCCATATTCTCGCGACCGAGGTCGAGAAATTGATCGCGAGACAAGCCAAGCTCGGTCATAAGTTCAGTGAAGTGCTCATCTATCAGGTCGAAGCCGAAGCGCTCCAAGCCGGCCGGCACAGGCGTGTGAATTGTGAAAACGCTGCTGGCCGCCGTCAGCGCTTTCGCCTGTTCAAAGGTCAAGTCGTCCTCGCGCATGCTGTGGCGAATCCGTTCCAGCAGCAGAAATGCGGAATGACCCTCATTCATGTGATAGATATCCGCTTCGATGCCCAAGGCGCGCAGCAGCCGAACACCGCCAATGCCCAGCAGAATCTCTTGCCGGATGCGCGTCCGCCGATCGCCGCCGTAGAGGCGGTCCGTCAGATTGCGGTCTTCCGGGCGGACATTTTCGTCGATATTAGTATCGAGCAGGTAAAGCGACACGCGCCCAACCTGCACCTTCCAGATCTGCGCGAACAAGTCACGCCCGGGCAGCGGAATCGTAATCTTTATCGGCGCGCCGGCCGCATCCGTTTGCAGCTTCACCGGCAAATTCACGTAATCGTTGAGCGGGTAAGATTCCAGCTGATAGCCATCGGCATTCAGATATTGCTGGAAATAACCCTCCTGATACAGAATGCCGACGCTGACCAGGGGAATGTTCAGGTCGCTGGCGCTTTTTAGATGGTCGCCGCTGAGCACGCCCAGGCCGCCGGAATAATTCTGCAAGCACTCCGTCAGTCCGAATTCCATGGAAAAGTAGGCGATGACCGGCGGCCGCTGCAAATGCCCGAAGCGTCGCGCAAACCAACTGTCTTCAGCCCGCATGTATTCGTCCTGGGCTTGGCATACGCGGGCGTAATGGGCCATAAACGAAGTATCGTCGACCAGGGCGTTCAGCCGGCCCTGATCCATCAGTCCCAGCATCCATTCCGGGTTATGATGCGTCTCTTCCCATAAATCCGGGTCCAGGCGCCGGAAGAGCGAAATCGCTTCATGATCCCATGCCCAGCACAGGTTGTAGGTCAGTTCGTGCAGTCTCCGCAACTGTAGCGGAAGTTTCGGCGCTACATTGACTCTCGCAACCGGCTGTACCATTGTCGTCTCCTGTGAGATTACGATTTTGTTACCGTTTCAAGCGGAAGATTGTATCGGCTTATCGCTCATAAATACATCTTGATTCGAGCCAATTCAACCCCGCTGATCAACGAAGCAGACTATATTGCAGCGTGAGCGAACATAGCCATTTCGTACAAATATCCGGCGTCGCTTACCGGCGAAATCAGCGGAATCGCTTCTATTGACATATCAATTATGATACGATAAATGTCATACGCATTGACGCACATTGTCTACTCAACCACCCAAGAGGACACATGCTGAAGAAACGATACTTGAAAAGCAAGCCCGCATGCCAGGTAACATTCTATACGGCGCGTGAGCTTAATGCGGAAAATGTGGCGCTGGTCGGCGACTTCAACGAATGGAATGAAGCCGCTACGCCAATGAAGCCGCTGAAAGACGGGCGCTTCAAAGCCACGGTCGAGCTGCCGGTTGATCAGCGCTTTCAGTTTCGCTATCTGGTCGACAACAGTCTCTGGCATAACGATTGGAAAGCGGACCAGTACGTGCCCAATCCATTCAGCGGAGATAACTCAGTAGTCGAGGTATAGCGATGATAAAGAAGACGCTGCGCAAAGATGGGCGCATTTATGTAGGCTTCTACACCGAAGCGATTCCAGAAGCCGAAACCGTCCACCTGGTCGGCAGTTTTAATGACTGGGACATCAAGGCGCATCCCATGCGGCGGCTCAAGAACGGCCACTTTATGACATCGCGCGTCTTTGCGCAGGGCGCCAGTCACGAGTACCGATACCTTGTGAACGGCGAGACTTGGGTCAACGATTCGGATGCGGAGCGCTACGTGCCTAACCCGCACGGCAGCGACAACTGCGTCGTGACGACGTAATTCATACAGCGGGTCTCCACGGCGGAGACCTGTTGCTTTCCGCTCAGCCGTTTACGCGATCGCGCCAGGAGACCAGTTTTTCAACTTGGTCATAATCTGGCGGTACTTTCGTCATCATGATGAAGTGTGTGCAGCCCGCTTCCGCATAGGCGTCTAGCCGGTCGGGAATATCGCCCGCCTCGGTCAGCGACACGGTCCGTTCGATATCAGCCGGGTCCCGCCCTACCTCGGCGCACCAATTGTCTAGTACGGCGCACTTATGCGCGTATACATCGGGTGGGCCAAAGCCATTCCACAGGTCGGCGTGCTGCGCGGTCAGCTTTAGCGTGACTTTTTCGCCGCCACCGCCGATCATGATGGGGATGGGATTGCGCACGGGAGGCGGCAGCTCCTGGCTCATGCGCGCCTTGATAATCGGCAGCGCTTCGCCCAGATCGCGCAGGCGGCTGCCCGCCGTGCCGAATTCGTAGCCGAACTGCTCATAATCCTTCTCGAACCAGCCCGCGCCAATGCCGAGAATCAGCCGGCCGCCGCTGATATGATCGACCGTATTCGCCATCTGCGTCAGCAGCGCCGGATTGCGGTAGCTGTTGCAGGTGACCAAGGTGCCGATCTCCACGCGGGAAGTCAGCATGGCGATGGCGGTCAGCAGAGTCCAGCCTTCGAAATGATTATCATTGCCGTCGCCGTAGAGCGGGAAGAAGTGATCCCAATTCCAGATCGAGTCGACGCCGAGCGCTTCCGACGCCTGAACCGCGTCGGCATAAGCGGCGTAACTCACATGCTGCGGATGCAGTTGCACGCCAACTTTAATCTTGCCCATATCCTTACCTTTCTGCCCGCGCGGATTCCGCCCGGGCGCTGCCACAATTCGATGGGTCTACCTGCGTATCCGTGAAGCGAATTCAACATCGCTGCCCGCCGGCACACTCATATCGTTGAAACCGGCGAAACTCTCATGCGTACAATCCGCGCCTATTATCGACCCGGCGCCTATCGTGAATTCCGGCGGGACCCGCGAATTCTTGCCCACACTGGTGATCTTCAAGTCGCCCATATCTTGCCAGGATCCCACACGCGCGTTCTTGCCGATGACCGCGACTTTGTCCACCAGCGCCCGGTCAATGTGAGCCCCGGCTTCGATATAGGCGTCATTCAGAATGACCGACTCACGGATAACCGCGCCCGGCCCGACGAAGACGCCCGGGGATAGAATCGAGCGTTCAATCACAGCGCCGGCGCCGATGACTGAGCCGTCAGTAATCATGCTGTCGATGATTTTGGCGTCGGCGCCGATGCGCACCGGCGGCCGCTCCTCGCTGCGGGTGTGGATCACCCAGGTGCGGTCGTTCAAGTTCAGCGCCGGCGGGCTCGAGAGCAGGTCCATGTGCGCTTCCCAATAGGCGTCGATAGTGCCGACATCGATCCAGTAGCCGCCATAGGGATAAGCGAAGATATTCCTGTGGTCCGCCACCATCTTGGGCAAGATGTTCTTGCCGAAGTCGTGCTCGGAATCCGGATCAGCCTGGTCTTCCTGCAGAACGCGCTCCAGCACCGAATAATCGAAGACGTACACGCCCATGTTGGCCAGATTGCCGGGGGGCGCCGGCGGCTTTTCCACAAAGTCGATGACGCGATAATCTTTGTCCGTATCAACAATGCCAAAGCGACTGGCTTCGTCCAGCGGCACGCGGATGGTGCAGACGGTGGCGTCCGCGCCCTTGTCGCGGTGATACTGCACCAGCATGTCGTAGTCCATCTCATAGATATGATCGCCGGACAGGATCAGTACAAACTCGGGCCGGCCCTGGCGCACGAAGTTGAGATTCTGCGCGACCGCGTCAGCCGTGCCGGCGTACCAGTCGGTATCGAAGCTGCCCTGAAAAGGCTGCAGCAAACGGACGCCGCCGGTAAAGGAGCGATCCAGGTCCCAAGGGCGCCCTTTGCCAATGTGATCGTTCAGGCTGTGCGGACGATACTGCGTCAGCACCAGCACATCAAAGACGTTGGAGTTGACGCAATTGCTGAGCGCGAAATCAATGATCCGGTACTTGCCGCCAAAAGGCACAGCCGGCTTGGCGCGCTTGATCGTCAATACGCCCAGGCGCGTGCCTTTGCCGCCCGCCAAAATAACTGCCTTAATCTTCACGCCTCACTCCTTTATCGCAGCAAATCTTTTCTATCGGATCACCTGAGTCTTTTCAACCGGCACGGCTTACAGCTTTTGCGCAGGCCTGCTGGTACATTTCGACATACTCCGCGGCGCTCTTCCGCCAACTGAAGTCAGTCTTCATGCCGCGCCGCTGCATCCGGCGCCAGGCATCCGGTCGCTCCGCGTATACATCCAAAGCCCAATGCAGCGTTCCCTCCACCGCTTGCGACTCCTGCCAATGGAAGACAAATCCGGTTCCCGCGTCGGCATCAGCATCGTCGTAGTTGATGACGGTATCGGCCAGCCCGCCCGTCTCGCGAACCAGCGGCAGCGCTCCGTAGCGCATAGCCATCATCTGGCCCATGCCGCAGGGCTCAAAGTGGCTCGGCATCAAAAAGATATCACAGCCGGCGTAGATTTGCTGCGCCAGTGCGCCGTCAAACTGCAGGAAAGCGCGCGCTTTGTCTCCAAAATCCTGATCCAATTGCCAGAAGGCTTGTTCTATCTTGGGCTCGCCCGTGCCCAATACTACCAGCTGCATATCGCGCGCGCCCAGAATGTTGCGCAAGGCGGGCAAAGCCAGATCGAAGCCTTTCTGCGCCGCCAGCCGACTGACGATGCCCACCAATGCTAGATCCTGACGCAAGGGCAGCCGCGCGAAAGACTGCAGGCGCCGCTTGTTAGGCGGGCGCTCGTCGCGGAAGCTCTCCGCGTCATAATTGTTGACCAGCTTCGGGTCGGTCGCCGGGTTCCACAGTTCGCAGTCCAGACCGTTGAGGATGCCGCGCATATCGGCCGCCCGGCGGGCGATCAGCGGCGCCAGCGCATAACCCGCGTAGGGATATTGAATCTCCTGAGCATAACGCGGGCTGACCGTGGAAATCATGTCGCTGTAGGCGATTCCTGTACCAAGCAAATTGTCCGTCAATCCCAGTTCAACAAGATCGGCATGATGTCGGCCGTCAACCCCCGCGTTCCATAAGAAGCCCCCGGCGTAATCGCCCTGATAGGCGATATTGTGGATGCTCATCACGCTAGCCAGGCCGCCGCCGCCGTGATCGCGAATCATGAAGGGCAAGAGAGCGGTGTGCCAGTCGTTGGCGTGAACCACATCTGGAAACCAGCCAATGGCTTCATCAAGCTGATGCAAAGCCGCCATAGTCGCCTGATTAAAAAAGATGAAACGCTCCATGTCCCAATTCCATTGGCTGTAGACATCTCCCTCCAAGCCGAAATAAGGGGCCGACTGCAGCAAATAGAAGGGAGTCCCATCAAGTTCAGCCGCGTAGAGCGTCACTTCGCTTAGGCCCAGCCGATGAGCGAACTCGAAGCTCAGCAGCTTCTCGACGCCATATCCTTCGTGATTGATGAAGCCGTAGCCGGGCAGCAAGACGCGCGCGTCGACATCAAGCCGGCGCAAAGCTGCGGGAAGCGAGCCAAGGACATCGGCCAGCCCGCCCACTTTGGCAAAGGGCACGGCCTCGGCGCTTGCCAGCAAGACTTTCATGGACCTGGATTCTCCCGCGGGCGCTGCGCTGCGCCGCCAATTCCGCGATACAATCAGCGCTTAGATTCAAACACGTATCCGAGCGCGTTGCCAGTCCCTATCGCCTGTGCTAGTATGTCTGTCAGGCGGCTCCATGACGCGGGAACAGGGCATGATTCAAAGGCAGCGCCCCCAGCAACAGCAGAAGATATTGCCGCAGATCATCTTCCTGGCCTTGACATTCCTCGCCGCCGTCAGCGGTACTTATGTGGCGCTAACCGTGTATGAGAGCCAGCGCGAAGGCGTCAAGATTCCCCAGATCATCACCGTTGAAGTGATTTACACGGCCACGCCCCTGCCAACCAAGTTGGCGACCTCACTGGCAGCGCAAGGGCAACGCGCGCAAGTTGACCTGCCGGCGGACATCGCGGCCGAAGCCGAAGGCGCGTCCGGCCGGGCGATTGATCCCGGCGCTCTCGGCGCCCGCGATGTTGTCATCAGCACGCCGACGCCATCGATCGCCGGCGGACCAATCATCGACTCGACTTGCGAGTTTTACACCGTTTTGGCCGGCGATTCGGCTTATTTTATCGCGCTGCGCAAAGGCGTTGAATTGGACGACCTTCTGCGCGCCAATGGTATGACAGTTAATACGGCCGCCAACTTGCAGATCGGCCAGCGGTTGCTGATCCCGCATCCGGGCTGCCGCGTTGACGAGCGCACGGGCGAGCCATTGCCGGTGACGCTCGCGCCCACCGCGACGCCACTGCCGACCGCCACCAGCACGCCGGCCAGGCCACAGTTCGAAATCCAGGACGCGCAGGGCTTGGGCGACATCACCGCGGAAGCCATTCGCCTGCAGAATATCGGCGGTAATATCAACATCAGCGACTGGACGCTGTCGGACGCCGATGGCAATACCTACAGTTTCCGCGATGTCCTGCTCTTTCCGCAGACCGGCGTCGTGCTATATACGCGCAGCGGCACCAGCACCGCCAATGCGCGCTTCTGGGGCAGAGAGGAAAGTGTTTGGTCGCCCGGTGAAGAGCTGACGCTCGCTGACCCCCAAGGGCGCATCGTGCAGACCCTTCAGCTGCCTGGGCCGGACGCAGGCGCATAGCGTTTCTTAGGGACGCGAGAGGCGAATACCGATGGACCGCTGGGCCCGTATTGTTGATCACCTGCTCAGCGAGGTCATTGGCGACGGCGATATATCCGACCTGCCCGGCGCCGGAAAAAGGCTGCCGCTGAATGAGGCCCCACACACGCCGCCGGATCAGCGCGCTGCGTTTAAGATTATGCAGGACAACGAAGTTGTGCCGGGGTGGATGACGCTTGCCAAGTCAGTGGAGCAGAGCGAGGCAGGCATTCGCGCCGAGATCGAATCGAGAGCAAAGGAATGGGCCGCCGCTCTTGCAGCCGGCAGGTCGGCTTCCGCCGGGCAAGCGAATAGGAAGCGGTCGACTTATGTCAATCAACTTGAAGAGAGAATTGAACGACATAACCGCGATGTGATCTTGCATAACCTGAAGGCGCCCCGGGGCATTCCGCACAGGTCAATGCTGAACAGCGACCAACTGATCAAGCAGGCGCTCGCCAAAGCCCAACAAGAAGCCTGAGCTAGACTGACTTAGCGTTTTCGGGTTCTTCAGTCTCTTCCGTTTTGCCCTTGGCACCTTCCTGCAAACCTTTGCGGAAATTCGCCACAGCCGAGCCAAGTTCACCGCCGATGCGGGATACGCGCCCGACGCCGAAGAGCAAAATAACAATCGCAAGAACTAAAAGAAGTTCGGGTCCACCAAGACTCGCCATAGTGATCTCCTCGCCTAATACCTTAAGTCCTCGTGATTGTACCATACTTGCCGGGCAATTCGAGTTGGGATCGCCTTGTGTCACAGGGCACTCGCATCATGTTTTTTTGGAACACCGAGAACACAGAGGGCGCAGAGACTCAGATATAAGTGAGGCTATTCCAAGTATACAGTGAGCTTTTGTACGGCAGGAATCACCGAAAGGAATTCAAATATCTCTCCTGAAATATGACGTCGTAATGCTCAACTGCTTCACTCTGCGCTCACTGTGAACTCTATGTTTGATTTTCCGTTGACATTTGCGCTGCTTCAGTCGCTTTCAATTTGATGCGATTGCCCTGCCTTGCGTCATCGTATACGGCTCGCTGCAAGCTACGTGCGCCATGCTTCATGATGCTATAATCGACGCAGCGCAAGCCTTGGCGAAAGACCACTTTATGCAGCAGTCATTCCGGCTGGACAGCCTTCCGCTCTTCGCCACGCTGAGCGATGATCAGCTTGAGCGAATCCAAAGTCAGTTGCAGCGCAAGAGCTTTCGCGCTGGCGAAGACATCTTTGTTCAGGGCGCCCCCGCCGATGGCCTGTTGCTGCTCTTGAACGGGCAAGCCGTGTTGTTCCAAACCAACGAAGATGGCAGCCAGACCCCGCTGGCAACGGTTTCCGCCGGACAAAGCCTCAATCAACAGGCGCTATTTGCTGAGGCCATGCAATCGGCAACGATGCGAGCGGCGCAACCCGTCACCCTGCTGCAACTGACGCGCCTCAGATTCAATCAGCTGCTGCGCCAGCACCCGGACATTGGCGCGGCGCTGGGAACCGAGGACGCCGAGTCAAGAAGCGGGCCAATCAATCCGCAATTCGCCGAGCAACGTGAAGACGAAGAAATACTGATTCAGACGCATCGACACTGGTGGTCCTTCGCGCGTATGGCCTGGCTGCCCTTGATTCTTATGCCGGCCATGTGGCTGGGCGCGGCCGCGCTGGAGGCGCAGGCGCCCTCGCTGGTCCTCCTCGCCCTGTCCTTGGCTCTGCCGGGGCTGGCGCTACTGTACTTTTACCTGGAATGGCGCAACGATTCGGTCATCGTCACCGACCAGCGGATCATCCGCATCAACCGGACCATCCTGACCATGTATCGGCAAGTTACGCAGGTGGGCCTGGACAGCGTTCATGAGGTCAACTATGAGCTTCCGCCTTACGATCCCTTCGCCCGCATCTTTCGCTACGGCAGCGTGATCGTCAAGACCGCCGGCGCGCAAGGCAACCTGGAAATGGCGCTGATGCCCTCACCGGCGCGATTTCAGTCCTTGATTATGGAAAACAGGCAGTACTTCGAGATTCGCAAGGCTCAGCGCCATCACAAGCTGGTGCGCGCCGAAATGCAGCGCATGATGTCGGGCGAGCCGGCGGACGACGCGCTGCTCTCCGCTAGCCAATCCCCCGAGCCGAAGCCGCTATCGGGCAGCAAGGGTTTCCTCAGCACCCGAATCGAGATGAGCAACGGCGACATCGTCTATCGCAAGCACATCAGCGTCTGGGCGCAACACACCGCCTTACCCATACTCATCATTTTAGCGTCGCTGGCGGCGCTGATTTTGACATTCACGCTCGTGGGGCCGGATCTGCGCATTATCACTTTTCCCGTCGCCATGATTGCGCTTCTGGCCGGCAGCCTGACTTATTATTGGCTGGACTGGGACTGGCGCAACGATGTCTACATCATCTCTGACGACACGATCACGCTGGTGCATAAACGCCCATTCTTCCTGGAAAATCTGCGCGATCAGATCCTGGTCGAGCGAATCGACAATGTAGAGTCGGTGACCAGCGGCTTCTTCGCCGCCCTGCTGAAGTATGGCGATGTGCGTATGTCCCTGGTCGGCGCCGACGAACCGAAACTCTTCGTAAAGGTGGCGCGGCCCCAGGAAATCCAACAGGAAATCTCCCGCCGACAGCACAACAAGTCGCTGCGCCGCGCCCGCTTCGACGCCATGCAGCAGCGGAAGATGCTCGGCGATTACCTGGGCGAATCTCCCGGGGGCGGTTTACAGGCGGCGCCAGGACAGGGGGCGACTGCGGCGATCGGCTCCGACGCGCCAGCAAATTCAGGCGGCGCCCATTCGGCTGCTGCTAACGAGCAAGTCCTTAGCGCGGTCAACAACCCAGACCGAAATCGGCCGCCTCGGCTGCCAACGAAAATTGTTGCGGCTCAGCAACAAGCTCCGCCGCCGGTATCAAGCTTGGGCAGCGCGCATCGCCCGCAGCGCTTGCGCCCGTCGGCGAAAGAGGCGCGCGAAACTTGAGTCCGTCGTCTAGTCTTTGCCGCTAAAGATCCAGGCGCATATGCCATAGATCGCGCTTGACAGTGAATTGGCGGGTCTTGAGCAGGTCGTTAACGACCTCGTCATCTCTGGGGTGCTCGAATACAATCGTGGAACGATCGAAGCGCGACGCCAGCCAGTTGAGCAGCGCTTCAGCATGCGGCTGATGATCAAAGGCTGGATCAGCCAAAAGCCAGGCGCGGATATTTCCAAAGCTCAGGGCGCTCTCAACCCAGCACGAAGCCAAAATCGAGTCCGCCGCTTGATCGCGTATGACCATCTTTTCGACGCTGTTGAGGGCGACGATGCTGCGAAACCTCCGCCATAGCGACTGATTGAAGGCCGCCCGATGTACCGGTTTCAGCCAGCCCAGTCCACCGCGGCTATTGGGACGCGCAGCTTGCGCCAGGGCGTACTCAGCCTGCCAGTCGCTCGGCCGCGCGCGGTCAATCGGCAGGCCGCGATTGCTGGATGCGGGAGCGCGAAGAAACCCGCTGCGCCGCCAAACTTGCCAGGCGCGCTCATAAATGAAACCGTGTCGTTCGTAGAGCCGCAAGGCCGCCTGGTTCTGATAATTCACTTGCAGAATCACACGAGCCGCGCCCCGCCGGCGGATCATTTCCAGGCTCGCCCGCATCAATTCCTGCGCCATGCCTCGCCGCTGGTAATCCGGGTGGACGCCGACATTGGCCAGGATCCAAGTCTCGCCGAATCCCGCCGGATAGCTTGCGGGATAAACTGACACATTGCCGACCAGCTTGCCGTCCGAGACGTAGACAAAGCCCAGGCTGATGCCCAGCGCAAGTTCGTTCAGCCGCGCGATCAGCTT
>LXNI01002793.1_pt1 | contig 11332 bp, 8 predicted proteins | sample 809091 | NCBI WGS metagenome assembly LXNI01 (sample SAMN04870527, study PRJNA318959) | sponge metagenome | biome: 01000161; feature: marine sponge reef; material: water | host: Sarcotragus foetidus | place: Greece: Milos, Mediterranean Sea | collected 2013-05-29 | depth 5-7 m | reverse complement strand
GTTGCGCGACCCTGCCGTGCTGGAAGGCCACGTGCGCCGTATGCTGGCGGATCCACGGTCTGCCTCGCTGGTCGACAACTTCTCGGCCCAGTGGCTGCACCTGCGCAATCTGGCCTCGGTCCGGCCGGACATGCGGGAATTCCCGGACTTTGACGACAATCTCCGGCACGCTTTCCGCCGAGAGACGGAACTGCTGTTGGAGGACGTGATGCGACGGGACCGGAGCGTGCTCGACTTGTTGCAATCCAAGCACACGTTCGTCAACGAGCGCTTGGCCAAGCACTACGGCATCCCGCACGTCTACGGCACTCGCTTCCGGCGGGTCGATCTCGGCCCCGGCAGCGTGCGGGGCGGGCTGCTGCGCCACGGCAGCGTCCTGACCGTGACCTCCTATGCGACCCGGACGTCGCCGGTGATTCGCGGTAAGTGGATTCTGGAGAACATTCTCGGCATGCCGCCCCCACCCCCGCCGCCCGACGTGCCAGAACTGAAGGACAACACGATATCCGGCAAACTCTCGGTGCGGGAACGTCTGGCCGAGCACCGCGCCAACCCGGCTTGTGCAAGCTGCCACAACCCGATGGACCCCTTGGGGTTTGCTCTGGAAAACTACGACGCTGTCGGTCGCTGGCGCACCGTCGACGGCGGGGAACCGATCGATCCGTCAGGGGAACTCGCGGATGGCACGCGCATCGCCGGCGTAGACGATTTGGAGCAGGCTCTGCTGGACCGCCCCGAACTGTTCGCAAGCGCGCTGGCGGAAAAATTGCTGACATTCGCATTGGGTCGAGGAGTCGAGAACTATGACGCGCCGGCGATCCGGCAGGTCGTAAGCGATGCAAGAGAGCACAATTTCCGCTTTTCTTCGCTTATCCTAGGGATAGCTTCGAGCACGCCGTTCCAGATGAGGAGGTCGCGATGATCCTTACCAAGAAGGCGCTTCCGCGCCGCACTTTCCTGCGGGGCACGGGAGCCACCCTATCGCTGCCCCTTCTCGATGCGATGGTCCCACCATTGACGGCCTTGGCCAAGACACCGGCTAAGCCGGTACGGCGGCTCGGCTTCGTCTACGTCCCGATGGGTAGCGACATCACCCGCTGGACGCCTCCTGGCGAGAGCGGCAAGCTGGGCGAGCTCTCGCCCACGCTGTCCTCGCTGACTCCGGTGGCCGACCATCTCACCGTTCTCACGAACATGGAGTTGAAAAACTCCTATCCCGGCACCCATGCGACATCCAACGCGGGGTTCCTCAGCGCGGCGAAGGCGAAGTGGACTGAGAGCACGGACTATCACCTTGGCACGACGGTCGACCAGATCGCGGCCAAGCGCATCGGCCAGCAGACCCGCCTGCCATCGCTGGAGATGGCCATGGATCTGATGTCCATGGTTGGGCAATGCGACAACGGATTCGCGTGCGTCTATCAAAACAACCTCTCGTGGTCTTCGCCGACCACCCCTCTGCCAGCCGAAGCCCATCCGCGACTGGTGTTCGAGCGCCTCTTCGGAGAAGGCGGGACCGCCGCCGAGCGCCGGGACGCGCTGCGTGGAAAGGCCAGTCTGCTGGACTGGGTCATGGACGACACGGCGCGCTTGCAGGCCGAACTTGGCTCGGAGGACCGGGCCAAGGTCGATCAATACCTAGACTCCATCCGCGAGGTCGAGCGCAGGATCCAGAAGGCCGAGGCTGAGACTGAGAACAGCGAACTGCCCGATCTGGATCGCCCGTCCGGCGTGCCGGCCGCGTATTCCGACCACGCAAAGGTGATGTTCGACCTGCAGGTGCTCGCAATGCAGGCAGACATCACGAGGGTGATCACGTTCCAGCTCGCCCGCGAGACGAGCACCCGCACCTACCCCGAAGTGGGAGTGCCCGAGCCGCACCACCCCCTGACCCACCACGGCAACAACCCCGAGAAGATCGCCAAGGTGGCCAAGATCAACGCCTTTCACGTGTCGCTGTTCGCAGGCTTCCTCGAAAAGCTCAAATCCACACCCGACGGCAGCGGCTCGCTGCTGGACCACACCCTCTACCTCTACGGCAGCGGCATGGGGAACCCGAACGTCCACGACCACACCAACCTTCCGATCTTGGTGGCTGGTGGCGCGGCGGGCAGCATGCAGGGGGGGCGTCACATCAAGTACGACGAGCCGACGCCACTGGCGAACCTCCACCTGACACTGCTTGAGAAGGCTGGGATTCAGCTCGACAGCTTCGGCGACAGCCAAGGAACCGTCGACGAGTTGCTGCAACCGCTCAGCATTTGAGCAGACGGGCAAGCAGGAAGTCGAAAATGCACGGGCTGGCGAAACGGGTCGGCGGCTTGGCTCTGGGGTCGGCCCTGCTCGCGGTTTCCTTGCCGGCCGCAAGCACGCTACCTGAGCTTGCAGACGCGGCTGAGGCCGGCCAACAAGATACTGTCCAAGCCCTCTTGCGACAGGGGGCAGATCCGAACGCAGCTCAAGCGGACGGCATGGCAGCGCTGCACTGGGCGGCACATGACGATGACATAGCAGTGGCGAAACTGCTGCTCGATGCCGGGGCACGGCCGGGGACTAAGAACCGCTACGGGATCACGCCTTTGTTTCTGGCTTGCGAGAACGGCAGTGCCGCGATGGCCGATTTGCTGCTGCGAGCTGGTGCGGATCCGAACGTGACGCTCCGCGGGGGCGAGACCATGCTGATGACTGCTGCGCGGACTGGCCAGGTCGATACCGTCAAGGCATTGCTGGCTCACGGGGCCGAAGTCGGGGCTCGAGAAGACATCGGCGGCCAATCCGCACTGATGTGGGCTGCCGCGGAGGGCCATGCGGATGTCGTCCGGGAACTCCTTAACGCGGGCTCCGACATAGGTCTGCGACTGGCATCGGGGTTCACGCCGCTGCTGTTTGCCGCCCGCGAGGGTCACATCGAAGTCGCCCGAGCCCTGCTGGATGCGGGGGCCGACCCCAACGACATGATCCGGCCGCCGCCAGACGAGCCCAGCCGGGCGCGCGGCTACCAGGGGGCGCCTCCGTTCGGTGCGAGTGCGCTGTTGATCGCCGTCGAAAACGCAAATTACGAACTCGCGACTAAGCTCGTCGAAGCCGGAGCGAACCCCAACGACGCGAGGCCGGGCTACACCGTGCTCCACGCGATCGCCAGAGTCCGGAAGTCCGGCCATGGCGACAACGACCCTCCGCCACAGGGCTCGGGGAAGATGACTAGCCTTGAATTCGTGGAATGGATGGCCAATCACGGCGCGGATCTTAACGCCAGAATGAGCAAGCACGTGAACCTTGGCAACACACGACTCAGCAAGCGTGGTGCGACGCCCTTCTTTCTCGCCGCCCAGAGTGCAGATGCAGAGCTGCTGCGATTGTTGGCGAGGCTCGGTGCCGACACATCCATCGGCAACCTAGACGGCAGCACTCCGCTGATGGCTGCAGCCGGGCTTGGCACGCGTTCGCCCGGCGAAGACGCCGGGACTGAGCCAGAGGTCTTGGAAGCACTCGAGGTCTTGCTGGGGCTTGGCGCGGACATCAACGCAGTCGATGCCAATGGCGAGAGTGTGATGCATGCAGCGGCCTACAAGAATCTGCCGAAAGTAGCCGAGTATCTCGACGCGAAGGGCGCGGACATCGAGATCTGGAACCGCGAGAACCGCTTCGGCTGGACGCCTCTGACGATCGCAATCGGCTATCGGTTCGGTAACTTCAAACCGTCCCAGGTCACCATCGAAGCTCTCCGGCGGGTCATGCTCGCCCGGGGAGTGGTGCCGCCCGACGAGGTCAAGGCAACGACCCAGCAGATCTATTGACCGGCTTGGCCGGCGTTGAGGAATTTCGCAGGGCGGGCAGGCGTTTTCACCCATCTGCCCGGCAATGTCGCTAGAATTGATGCGACAGGCGCGAGGTTTCGACCCGCCCGGCGACTGAGTTCATCTATGAGCAGGCAACCTAGTTCGACAAGGCGCGAGATCTTGCGCGATGCCACGATGGGCATGGGGTGGTGCGCGCTCGGCGCCATGCTTGCCTCTGAGCGCTCCGCTACGGGCGCGAGCTACGACCCCACCAACCCCCTGGCCCCCAAGCCGCCGCCACAGGCTCCCAAGGCAAAACGCGTCATCCACATCTTCATGAATGGCGGGCCTTCGCAGGTCGATACCTTCGACCCCAAGCCTGCGCTGACGAAGTACGGCGGCCAGCCGCTTCCGATCCATCTCCGGACAGAGCGCCGGACCGGCGCTGCGTTCCCTTCGCCGTTCGAATTCCGCCGGCATGGCCAGAGCGGCACCGAGGTCAGCGAAATCTTTGAGAAGGTGGCGGCGCATGTCGATGATCTGTGCGTGATCCGCTCCATGCACACCAATGTTCCCAATCACGGCCCGTCGCTGATGATGATGAACACAGGCACTACGCAGCAGTCGCGGCCGAGTTTCGGATCTTGGCTGACGTATGGCTTGGGGAGCGAGAACCGCAACCTTCCCGGCTTCGTCGTGCTCTGTCCTGGCGGCTACCCGATCTGGGGGGCGAAGAACTGGCGGTCGGCCTTCTTGCCCGGGGCTTACCAGGGCACGCACATCGACACCAAGTACACCACGCCCGACAAACTGATTGCCAACGTCAGAAGTCCCTTCGCATCGCAAGGCGCCCAACGGCAGCAGTTGGACCTGCTTTCCAAGCTCAACGAGTCCCACGCGCACGAGCGCGATGGCGATGCCCTGCTAGAAGCGAGGACGCAATCCTTCGAACTCGCTTTCCGCATGCAGATGGAGGCGGCGGATGTCTTCGATATCGGCAAGGAAACCCCGGCCACCCGCGAACTGTACGGCGACACGCTGCACGGGCGGCAAATGCTGATCGCGCGCCGATTGCTCGAAAAGGGCGTTCGGTTCGTCCAAGTCTGGCACGGGGCAGGGCAGCCGTGGGATTCCCATGCCGAGATTGAGTCGAACCACCGCAAGCTGGCGGGGCAGTGCGATCAGCCGATCGCCGCTTTGCTCACCGACCTCAAGCAGCGCGGTATGTTGGACGACACCCTCGTGATCTGGGGCGGCGAGTTCGGGCGCACGCCGGTTGTGGAGCTGAGCGCCTTCGGTTCGAATACCGGCAAGAACGGTCGCGACCACAACTCCTACGGCTTCTCCATGTGGCTGGCTGGTGGCGGCGTCAAGCGCGGCTACGTCCACGGGGCGACCGACGAGTTCGGTTTCCGGGCTGTGCAGGATAAAGTTCACGTCCATGACTTACATGCCACGCTGTTGCACTTGCTTGGCTTCGATCATGAGCGCTTCACGTTCCGCTACGCCGGACGCGATTTCCGGCTGACGGATGTGCATGGGCACGTGGTCCATGATCTGATTGCCTAGCGACCGTCCCATCGCCAAACTGCGCTAGCGGCGGCGGGGGCGGTGCCGGGCCTTGGCTGAGCGCTTGCGCCGCTTCGAAGGCTTGCGCGGTGCCGCAAGGCCGGACTGGTTGGACTCGCCCGGGCCAGAATCGCTGGGCTCGCTGGCCCCGGCGGCCTTGGGCTGGGCGTTTTTGACTTCCCCGGCCGGGCCGGCAACTTGCTGTGTACTGCTGAACTCCTCGCGAACCCGAACGACGTGCTCCGCTACCGAGTCCAGCAGTTCTTTGGCGGCCGCTGGCACGCTCGGAGTGCGTCCTAACTCCCGTTCGAGCGATAGCCGCAGCAGAACGAGCAATTTCGACGACGGCGAGTCTTCTATGAGTTGCAGCACTCGGCCCGCGCCCAAGAGTCCGGAGAAAGCGCTGAGAAAGCGGACCGCCTCCAGCGTGGTTGAATCAAAGCGAGCGAGCAGCCGCAGCGCCTCCGTGATATGGTGCTCGACCGCGCGTTGGTCATACTTGCCGAGCCTCAGGCACCCCATCGCCCCAATCCAATGCGCTTCCAGACGGACCCGGGCTAGCGAGGATGGAGCAAGCTTCAGCATCTTGGTGGACAACCTGACCGCCTTGGCAGGCTGCCTGGAAATCATCGCTTCCTGCGCCTGCGTGTAGAGATTGATGGCCTCCAAGCGCAATGGCAGGTCGCGTTGCGACCAAGGCTGGCTGTCGACGCTATCGATCGTGCCCGTGTCAGGGTGGATCTGTCGCGTGACCCGGAGCAGAATATCGTTCAAGGCTTCGCGAGCGTACATGGTTAAGGCATCCTCGCCAGGCACCTCTTCTAAAGCCGCGATGCGGTCCACTTGCTCATAGGCCCGGAATGCCTCGGCTGTTGCCCCGTTGTCGTCCAGCAAGCTCGCCTTGAGCAACATCGTGCGCACGGGCAGCGCGTCTTGTGCTGTGTGGTCGTCCTCAGCCAGCCACTCCAGCACGCGGTCCACTACGGTGATCGCCTCCTGAGTGCGGTCCTCCTCCCGGAATCTCAAGCCCTTGTCCAACAGCGTTCTTACAGCCCAGTAGCGCAGTTGCGAAGAACTGGCGCCGACCAGCCGTTCCGAAGCCGAGTCTAATGCCTGCTGTGCCTCCTCATCGCTGGCAGAGCCCAGCAATGCGACGCCCTTATCGACCAATCCCTTGGTAACCAATCCGGCGAGGATCTCGCTGGGTTCCAAACCGAAGCTTGCGAGTACCGTCTGGAAGGTTGCCCCGGTGTCGTCACCGGATACTCCGCGCAGTCCGGCTTGCCACTTGAGATGCTTGGCGACGCTCTCCAAGCCGAGAGAATTCGGAATCGAGCCTTCCGCGCAGATCCGCAGCAAGTCGTTGCACGCGGCCACAGCTGCCTCGAGCTCGCCGCGATTAAACAGTGCCAGAGCATTGGTGCACACAGCTAGGGCGCGTTGCCAAGACCCGTCTGCGGGCAGCTCCGTTCCCGAATCGGACAGCAATTCCTCGTACGTCGAAAAGTCTGGTAGATGCATCTCTGCTGGCATGGCATCCACCGGTGATGCCCCGCCGGCAGCGTCGCTGCCAGCGGCTGTCGCCGAACTAGCTGCAGGCGGCTGACCGTCTTGCGGCTCGTGGGACGCTTCAGTTTGCGGGATCCCGAGGAATGAGCGCCACTCGTGCGTGTGCATAGGCAAGATTGCTGCGCAGCTAGATCACGGATTGCTGCGAATCCTAGACTAGCGCGGATGGTCCCGTGCCTAGGCGGGAATGCTGAGATGGGCCGACTCCTGACCGTGCTCAGTGGCTGATCCGAATGGCTCGCCAAGTGTCGCCAGCCGCCGGGTGCGCCGCTAGAGCTAAGAGAGTAGACTGCCGGGCATCCGCCAGCAAGGCCGGTGAGATTGCAGCCGCATGCGCGAGCCGGGACCCCGTGTTCGGGTGTTCGAGACGACTCCGGCATCCGTCGGGTGGGAGGATCGGATCGCAGGCACGAGCCGTGCTGGTGAAACGCTCTCAATCGCTGCGATGCTTGTGCCAGCGCAATGGCGACACCGCCACGCCCCGCGCGGTAGCGAAGAACACCACGCCGCCCGATGAGCCGACACAAGCGGCGGAGCAAAGGGGAGTCGGCGACCAAAGTCTTGACGTGGCATGGAACCCGCGGGGTTGCCCAAGGTAAAATCAAGATAAGCTCGGTGCCCGGCTGAGAAGATTCCCGCGGCACCTGCTTTAGGGGGATGCATTGGCAAGATTCCGTCGCAAAGATCTCAAGCGTGACCGGTTCGTCGAGGAAGTCAGCGAACGTGTCGAGTACTTCGCGGCGCACCGCAAGCAGTTCATCGGTGGCGGCGTGGCCGTCGTGGTCTTGCTGGTTGGAGGTGTCGCGTATGGCGGCTATGCCCGGCAGAGGGGGATTGACTCTCGATCCGAGCTGCTGAAGGCCACCACGCTGTACGGCGGGGTCGTGACCACCGAGAGCGTTCCCGGCGTCAAGACGTTCGCTACGGAGGCCGAGCGGGTCGAAGAGGTCACCCGTGCCTTGGACAAGGTCACCTTGGACTACGCCGGCACGGCGGCCGCGACCGGGGCGGCGTACTATTCCGGGCTGTTGGACCGCGAACAGGGCAATGCCACCGAGGCCAAGGCGCATTTCGAAACGGCGATGCGCGGCAAGGGCAGCGAGTACCCAGCCCTGGCGAGGCTTGCCTTGGGCAGCATGCTTCTCGCCGAGGGCGATGCTGAAGCAGCAAGAGAGCATTTCCAACAGATCGTCGACAATCCCACGCGGACGATCCCCAAGGACCGCGCATCGATCGAGGTCGCGCGCACTTTGGTGGGTTCCGACCCGCAGCGGGCTCGGGAAATGCTCTCTGAGATTCAAGCCGAGAACGGCCCGGCCAGCGCTCTGGCAGCAGACCTGATGGAGACCCTGGGCGAGGGCAGCTGACCTCGCGAAGCGCGATGCTGGCCCAACTCCGGTTCCCGGACGAGCAGTCGCTGCTCCGCAAGCACGTAGAGCCCCCAGATCCCGACTCTTATCGCGGGCTGTTCCAGCACGACCGCGACCGCGTGATCCATTCGCGGGCGTTCAGGCGCTTGGCCGGCAAGACGCAGGTTGCGACCCTGCCGAACTCGAACCACAGCCGCACCCGGCTGACGCACACCATCGAGGTCTCCCAGGTTGCGCGCACGGTTGCGACGGCGCTCGGGCTGAATGTGGACTTGGTCGAGGTACTGGCACTGGCCCACGATCTCGGTCATCCGGCTTTTGGCCATGCCGGGGAGTCAGCCCTGGACGAGCAGATGCGCCTGCAAGGTTCGTCTTTTGACCATAACTTCCACGCCCTGCGCATCGTGGAGCATTTCGAACGTCGCTACGCGGCTTTTCGCGGCCTAAACCTCACCTTTGAAGTGCGCGAGGGCTTGCTCAAACATTCGCGCGAGCTGGACCCCGCCGAGCCAGCGCACCAAGAGTACTTGCCCCACTTGCGCCCTACGCTCGAGGCGCAGCTCATCGATGGTGCCGACGAGATCGCCTACTTGAGCGCGGACCTGGAGGATGCCGTCTCCGACAAGTTCCTGACCGTTTCCGACATCTGCTCCGCCGTTCCCGCGTTTGGAGACCTGCAGGCGGACTTACAGGCGAAATATCCCAGCGCCCCGGAGCGGCGCATCCTCAACGAGTCCCAGCGCCGGCTGATGGCCGGATTCGTGCGAGGCCTGATTCAGGGCACGCGATCGGCGGCGGAGGCAGCCGGCGTCGGCACCTGGCGCGATGTCCGCCACCTGCCTTCGCGAATCGGAGTCCCAACTGAGGAAACCGCTGCCACCATGCGACAGTTGCGGACACTGTTGTACAGCACCTACTACCGCGCCAGTGCTCGAATCGCCCGCGAGCGCGGTTACTCCGGCCAGCTCAAAGAGCTGTTCCAGCACTATCTCAAGCACCCGGAAGCGCTGCCAAGCAGCTATGTCGAGCAACTCGCCAGCGAACCTTTGCATCAACTGGTGTGCGACTACATCGCTGGCATGACTGACGAATACCTGATCAAATGCCACCATGAGCACCTCGGAGGCGGAGAGCATGAAGCGCTCAAGCAAGCGCGGGGTTAGATTCCGGGGGGGGCGGACGGTCCAAGTCTTGCTGCTGTTGCTCTTTGGCTTGGTGCCGCTGGTGCCAATGCCCGTGGTGGACTGTCCCTGCGATCACGCCAAGGCGGGGAGCATGCAGAGCCGTGTCTGCAGTCTTTGCGGCACGGCGGAGCGCGCGACGGAGGAGGTGTATTTCCTCAAAGACATCAATCCCCACAAGCCCAACCGTTATCTGGCTCTGCCGAAGGCGCATGCGGCGGGATACCAATCAACTGCCGATCTCAGCCCGCGACTGCGCACCGAGCTTTGGCGGAAAGCGGCGGCTCGCGGGGAGGAACTGTTTCCGGGCCGCTGGGGAGTGGCGCAAAATAGCCATTTCTTCCGCACCCAGTGTCACGCCCACCTGCACATCGGTCCGCTCAGCCCGGAGGTGCAGGATACCGACGGGACGCTCTATGGCAGGGTCGAGGAGATTCCCAACGTCGGCCCCGAGCAGGGCATTTGGCTGCACCCGAAGCAGGGCGGATTCTGCGTCCATCTCGACCGCGACCTGGCCGAGATCGTGCTGATCCGCTAGCCCGCGGCGCAGCAGCGCTAGACGGCTTCCCAGCCACCCGATTCAGCCGAGCGGAACACCGCATCGATGATGCGCATGCCCCAGACGGCATTCTCGAGCGGGAACTCCAGGGGCTCCGCGTTCCGAATCGCCCGCGAGATCACTTCACCTTGGGCCGTGTATTGGTCCGTTACGGGAAGTTCTTCTACCTTGACGCCCTTGTTTCCGAGGATGCTGCCATCGTCGACAAACAGCCTGCAGGGGGCATCCACCGGAGCATTGAATGGGATTTCGATCTCAATTCGTCCTGCAGTGCCCAAGACTTGCATGCGCTGATATGGCGTGAGCTGGGTGGCACACGTGAACGTCGCGTGTCCGCCGGAGAACTCTAGGATCGCTGAGGTCAGCCTGTCGATGCCCCACTCGGGATCCCGCTCGATCAGGCTCACCACGCGGCTCGGCTCGGCCTCGAACAGGAAGCGCGCGCCGGTTATGGGATAACAGCCGATGTCATACAGGCCGCCGCCACCGATATTGGCTATGTTGCGGATGTTGTGAGGGTCCCGGTTGTTGTAGCTGAAGAAGCCTTGGATCGAGCGCAACTGCCCGATCTTGCCCGAGCGGACCAATTCACGGGCCCGCAGCCACTGGGGGTGGTAGCGCACCATGAAAGCCTCTTGGACCAGCACTCCGGCCGCATCCCGAGCTTTGATCAACTCGCCAGCTTCACTCGCGGTCAAGGCCACCGGCTTCTCGCACAACACGTGTTTGCCGGCCTGCGCGGCTTGTACCGACAGCGGCACGTGCAGGTGGTTGGGCAGGGGATTGTAGATGGCCTCGATTTGGGGGTCGGCCAGCAAGTCTTCGTAAGAGCCGTAGGCCTTGGGGATCCCCAAAGCCACCGCAGCCTCCTCGGCCTTGTCCAAATCTCGCGATGCGATCGCGACGATGTCGCAGTGCTCGGCCCGCTGCATGGCCGGAATGACCTTTTGGACGCCGATCTTGGCCGTGCTAAGGATGCCCCATCGGACGGGTTTCACGTCTGCACCTCCCCAGCGGGCGGGACTCGAAGCAGCGGCCTCACGGACGCTACATGTAGCCGCCGGCCTTGCCCGCGGCTTCCGGCACGGCGGCTTCCATCTCGGTTCGAATCGAGCGGAACCCGTTCAGCAGCACCGACATGTCGGTGCCGCAAACCAAGAAGCGGGCGCCGTGATTCCGGGCGCGCTGCAGCATTTTGGTGTTGCCGAAGTGGACGCCCGGAGCGACCCCGGCCTCGTTGCAAGCTTTGACCATTCGGTCAAACGCCGCCCAGAACTTGGGATGCTCAAACTCGCCTGGAATCCC
>LXNI01002792.1_pt1 | contig 11333 bp, 10 predicted proteins | sample 809091 | NCBI WGS metagenome assembly LXNI01 (sample SAMN04870527, study PRJNA318959) | sponge metagenome | biome: 01000161; feature: marine sponge reef; material: water | host: Sarcotragus foetidus | place: Greece: Milos, Mediterranean Sea | collected 2013-05-29 | depth 5-7 m | reverse complement strand
GTGTAGAAGGGCGCCTTGTTGTCGATGCCGACGCGGTAGAACTGGGTCAGCGGGAGATTGGGGACGTAGCGCCATGTGCGCGTGCGGTCGAAGGTCTCGTAGATGCCGCCGTCGGTGCCGACCAGCATGTAGCCGGGGTCGTTGGGATCGAAGACGATCGCGTGGTTGTCGACGTGCTTGAAGCGCGAGTTGACGCGCTCGAAGGTGCGCCCGCCGTCCTCGGTGACATGCATGAACACGTCCACCGTGTACACGCGGTCCATCCGGTGCGGGTCGGGGTAGAGTTCGCCGTAGTACTGGGGGTCGACCACGATGTAGTCGGACATGCGGACCCAGGTTTCGCCGCGGTCGGGGGACCGGTAGAAGCCGCTCCGGTCCTCGGTGGCGGCAGGGTTGGCGTAGAGGACGTCGGGGTCGATGGGGGAGACGGCCAGGGCGATGCGGCCCAGATCGCCCGCCGGCAGCCCGCGCGTGATGTCGCGCCAGGTTTCGCCACCGTCGGTGCTCTTCCACACGCCGGATTCGGGGCCGCCCGCGACGAGGATGCCGACGTGGCGGCGGCGCTGGAAGGCGACCGCGTATAGGACATCCGGGTCTCGCGGGTCGAAGTGGACATCGGCGATGCCGGTGTGCTCGCTGATCTCGAGGACCGGGGTCCAGGTGTCGCCGCCGTCGGTGGTCTTGAAGAGGCCGCGGTCGCCGCCGGGGGCCCAGAGTCCGCCCATGGCCGCGGCGTACACCACGTCCGAGTCGCGGGGTTCGATCAGGATCTTGCCGATGTGTTCGGAGGTGTGCAGTCCGGTGTTGGTCCAGCTGCGTCCCCCGTCCAGGCTCTTGTACACGCCGTCGCCCCAACCGACGCTCCGCTGGCTGGTGTTTTCGCCGGTGCCGAGCCAGATGATGTTGGGGTCGGTCGGGTCGATGGCGATGGCGCCGGTCGAGTAGGAGGGCTGGTCGTCGAAGATGGGGGTCCAGGTGGTGCCGCGGTTCTCGGTCTTCCAGACGTTCGACGAGGAGGTGGCCACGTACCAGATGTTGCGGTTCGTGGGGTCGACGGCGATGTCGGCGATGCGGCCGGACATGAGGGCCGGGCCGATGCCGCGGAGCTGGAGGGCGGAGAGGAAGGCGGTGGTGATGGCGGGGGGAGTGGGAGCAGCGCCGGACTGGGCGTGGAGGGGGGTGGGAGGGGGGATCGCGATGGGGGCCAGGGCAACGATGGCCATGAATGTGGCCGCTCGGCGGACGAGGGCGATGGTGGCCAGGCGCGCAGTGGCGGCGGGGGCCGCAAACGGCGTTTCGCGAAGGGCGGTGGATGACTTGGGACGGGGCCTCATGGAGATCCTCGGGATGGCAGGTGCTGGGACCGTCAAACTACGGACCCCGCCCGTGTCCAGAAACCGGTCGTGGGGTGATCCCTCAACCCGGATCCCAGAATGGCCCCGTGAGCCCCACCTCCCGCAACATGGTCTGCTTGCCCGCGGCCGAGGCGGGTCGCCAATCGTCACTGAAGCGGCCTCCATACCAGCCGCGACTGAGCTTCCCCAGCACATCGACCGGCACCATCGCGCCTGGCCGTCCCCCGCCCCGCCCCCGTTCCCAGGCTCGCGCATCCCCCTCCGACCGGAAGGCCACGATGTTGCGTCAGGTGTACCCGATGTCGTCCCAGAAGGCGCGCGCGGGAACCGGGAAGCGAACGACGGCGCCAGCCGGCCCGACGCGGCCACCAGCCACGGTCAGTTCGAACGGCACTCCCGACTGGGGGCATGCCGTGCGCGTAAGGCCACTTGTGCCCAGGAGCAACGGAATCGCGATTGCGTCCCACGCGCAGTTCGCCCGGTACGCTCGGGCCGGGGTCTCGACGCGGTACGGCGTGGGGACGGCCGAGAAGGGGTGGGCCATCCAAACCTCGCCGCGTTCATCCAGAGCAAGGACATGGGCTTCGGCGAGGAAGCGGAGTGCCCCGGCGATCTGCGTGTCGGTCGCGTCAAGGTGGGCGCCAAGCTCGGTGCGCGTCGGTACGGCTCCCGTCGCCCGCGTCCGGCGATAGAGAACCGCGCGGAGGCGCCAGGCGAAACCCTCGGCCGGTTCGGGGTTCACGCGCGCCGCCGCTCCAGCCAGGCGTCGACGCTGAAACCGTCTTCCTCGAACATCGCCATCGCCAGCACCAGCAGTATGACGCGCGGGATGACGTGCGTATTGAAGGCGTACAGCGGCTCCGCCACGAGGTGCCCGAAGGTTACCAGCACCAGTACCGCACCCAGGCCTATCGCGGCCGGAAAACGCTGCCAGCCGACAACCATGAGGGCGCCGCAAACGAGTTCCACGAAGGGGATGGTCGTGCCCGCGACCCACAGCGACCACTCGGGCAGAAAGCTCATCTCGTAGGGCGCGACGAACAGCTCCCGGGCATGCTCGACCGCACCGAGGGAAAACACCTTCCAGAACCCTGCGGCGAAGAAGATCAGGCCCAGAATGACCCGCGTCACGAACGCGGCCCAGCACTTTGGTGTGATCTTTGTGGTCATCTCGCGGGACAACTTTGCTCACGGCGTGCCGCGACACAATGACGGGAGGCGACAACGACATGTTCCAGCGAGACTATATCCTGCGCATGATCGAGGAGCTGGGCGCGGCGCTGATCGCGCTGCGAAAGGCGATCTTCGGGGGGACGGCGCCCGCGGGCGAGGTGGAGGATACGCTGCGCCGGGCGGCGAGCGGGGCAGGCATGGACATCGAACTCGCCCGGGCGGTTTCGGCCGAGGCCCTTCCCGCCATGGTGGCGCCCACGGGTGAGGTGGAACCCGCGCGTTGCTGGGTGCTCGCGGAAGCGCTCATGACCGACGGAGTCTACCAGTTGGAACTCGGGAAGCACGATCCGGCGCGCTCGTCGCTGGCCAAGGCGGCCGTGCTCTTCGACCTGGTGGGCCCGGGGGGTGCTTTTCTTACCGGATTCCCCGAGGCGAGGGTGCGTATCGCGGAGATCGAGGGACTGCTGGCGGGGATGGGGGAGCTACCCGGTGGAATCGGGGACGGGTGACGTGGCCGTTGTCCGGAAGCAGCCGCTCGCGCGGGCAACTCTATCCCTATCAGCCCGTGGACAGAACCCCCGGCATTCGGGCGACTCCATCCGCTGACTGCTGTTGGAAAAGGGTCCGACCGCTGTCGGCTAGTCGTCAGCGTACACGTAGTCGGCGATCTCGACGCTGCACTCGTCGCTGTTCACGAAATCCGCGTTGACCGCGCCGCCGGTCCAAACATGGTGGGTACCCACATGCAGGTCCTCGGCGAGGAGTCTTACGTGTGACCAGTCGCCGATGGTGAGGCGGCTGTAGAGCTCCGCAAGACCAACATGGACCGTGAACGATCCTTCCCAGTCGACCTCGTAGAAATCGGGGTCGTCGCTGTCGGCCTGGATGCTGCAGGTGAAGCTGCCGGTTACGGCGTCCGCCGTGACGATCGGGTAGACGACCGTTTCGCTGTTTCCGTCTGAATCCCTGGCCGTGATCGTGACCCGGGCATCGCCCGGTTCATGGCCGGTCACCGTGAGCGTGGTGCCGGAGATGTTGGCGGTCACGACATCCGGGTTTGAGCTCGTTGCGGTGTAGGTGGCACCATCACCGACCGTTTCGAAGCAGACCTCCCGCTCGGCCGGATACTCAGGGTAGGTCTGCGTGACCCCGGGATCGTCGCAGGTTGCGGGTGTGGTGGGACTTTCGCAGGCGAATGCGAAGGCCACGAGGACAGCAACGACGGTACGGCAGTCTCATCGTGTGGTTCCAGTCTCGGTTGGGACCGTGTTCGAGGACGGCCTGGTGTGCTGGACAATACCCCCGGGGCTTGCCCCAAGTTCCGCTTCCAGCAACGAGCGAAAGATGCGATCGGTGCCCAAAGTTGGCAATGCCGATCGTTCCGGGACCATGGCTACTCAGGTATGTAAATCGCAGTTTACAAAATGTCAATCATAGTTTACATCATGCCGTCCCCCACCACCCCCCGCACCACCTGGGCCGCCCTCTCCACATCATTCCTCGACACATCGCGGTGCATGACCGCACGCACATCCCGTCGCCCCGCCACCAGCATGGCCACACCCTCCCCCAGGCACGCGTCCACGAAGTCGCCCGCCCGGCCCGGCACCCTGAAGCGCAGGATGTTGGTCTCGACGTGCTCCCGCACCAACTCCACCCCCGGGATGTCCACCAGCACATCGGCCAGGAAGCCCGCCTTCGCGTGATCGTCCGCCAGACCGTCGCGGTGGTGCTCCAGCGCGTATAGCGCCCCCGCCGCGATGACTCCCGCCTGCCGGAACCCGCCCCCAAACAACTGCTTGAACCGGCGCGCGCGCCCCACGAAGTCCGCCGAACCGCATAGCGCCGACCCCACCGGCGCCCCCAGCGCCTTGGAAAAGCACACCGACACGCTGTCGAAGTCGCGCCCATAGCGGTCCGGTGGCACGCCCGTGGCCGCCGACGCGTTCCAGATGCGGGCGCCGTCGAGGTGGCAGCGCAGTCCGGCCCGGCGGCCGGCGGCGACCACCTCGTCCAGGGTGTCCAGGGGCCAGATGCTCCCGCCGCCGCCGTTGTGGGTGTTCTCGACGCACAGCAGAGTGGCGGGCGGGGCAAGGGTTGTGGGGGACCCGGCGTGGGGCGTCGCCAGCGAATCCTCGACCTGGTCCGCCGTGAAGATCCCGCGGTCTCCCGCGATCCGTTGCGCGGTGACACCCGAGAGCGCCGCCGGTCCCCCGCCTTCCGAACGCACGACATGCGAGGCGGCGTCCATGAGCACCAGGTCGCCGGATTCAGTGTGGGAGCGGATCGCCACCTGGTTGGTCATCGAACCGGTGGGCATGTAGACCGCGTCCTCCTTGCCCAGCAGCTCGGCCACGCGCGCCTCGAGCCGCTTGACGGTGGGGTCGTCGCCGTAGACGTCGTCCCCGACGGGAGCCTGTGCCATGGCCTCGCGCATGGCGGGGCTCGGGCGCGTGACGGTGTCGCTGCGCAGATCGATCATGCGGCTACCCTACAGGAAACCGGCCAGGGGTATCAAGGGGCCGGAAGTTCACGTCGATCACGTCCTGGACGGGACGGTACCCGATCGCGCGGTAGATGCGGTTGGAGGTCGGGTTCGCGAGGTCGGTATAGAGGACGCACCGGCGAAACCCCGAATCGAGGATGTGACGGCTAACCTGCGCAACCAGGGCGCTTGCGTAGCCGCGGCGGCGGTACTCGTCCGGGGTGTATACGTAGCCGACGCGCACCGTGTTGCGAGTGCGCGCCGGGAAGGCCGCCATCGAGACGGGTACGCCGTCCACCCACAGGGCCAGGAACCGGGCCGCCACGAGGCGCTCGGCACGTGCTTCGGGTCCGCGCACATTCGGGAGACCGGTGGTCCTCACGAACTCGCGGATCCAGGACGCGACCAGGGCAAGGTCGCCTGCGTTCGCCAGGCGCATGATGCCCGGGGACTCCGACACCGGGAAACGGACTTGCGCGAGGCCGTGGATCCGCTGTCGCATGCCGTCCACGGCCCGCACCCCCCCAAGCGCGGCCCAGGCGTCCCCCACCCGGCGCGCAACGTCCAGCGGCCCCAGGACGGCCGGGAGCGAGTCATAGACCTCCGCCACGTCGGCAGCCACGCGAGGCGCCGCTTCGACAGGCATGCGGGTGACCCCAAGCTTGTATGGCGGTGTGCGGAAGGCGCACCCCTGGACCTCTCCCTCGCGCTCGACGGTCGCAAAGTAGAGGGGGGATTCGTAGTCCCGCGTGCTGCGCGAAAGCGAGTCGGCAAGGCCCAGGACGAGGTTGTTCTCGACTTCCCGCTTAAGCAGCCACTGCTCCGCGCGTTTGAGAAAGGCCCGGGCCCCGTCGTGGCGCGTGACTATCAGCCGACCGCAACCTCCGGAAAACCCCGGGAGCGCGGGCTGTCCGGATCGCGCCCGGCCGGCCAATGTCCGCCGCTACCGCCGGTCTTCCTCCGGCGGCAGGAGCTCCTCGGACCGATCCTGGAAGAGCTTCCTGAACAGAGCGCCGAACCCCGTGTAGCCGACGATCAGGCTCGTGTGAAGGTCGTGCACCTTGCCGAAGTTCATGATCTCGCCGTAGTAGTCGGCGATCTCCAGGTTGACCAGGAACTTCTTCACCGGAACCTCGAAGCCGACGCCGGCGTGCAGGGCCGCTCTGCGTTCGCCCGCAAAGAAGGGAAGCGGGAAAGTGATGACCTCGGAGTCTTCGGTGGCATAGGTCCTGAACCCGCCCCCCGCGAAGAGATAAGGCAACCCCTCCAGGCTCCAGGTCGGATAGAGGATGAAGTCCGCGATGACGGATTGGTAACTCTCGATTCCCTGATCCCCAGGCCGGGAAAACATCCCTGGCCCCTCGTTCCACTCGCCGGTTCGCTCCAGGAGAAGGCGCCCGCCATACCAGGAAAAGGCGGGGCGCATCAGCACCTCGATCCCCGCCGTGGGGCGCTTGGGCAGCGACCGACCTTCCGAGTACTGCCACTTGGGTGCGAGAAACCCGCCTCGGGGCCGGACAATCACCTGCCAGTGACTGGCGAGCTTCTCGGCCGGTTCCGGGACCTGGGCGGCGAGCGGCTGCGGCGACGGCAGCGAACAGGCGGCGGCCACGACGGCGGCCACGGTCATGCGAAGCAGGGTCTTCATCTTCTTCCTCCTTGCCGGTCTCGGCAGTCCGTGGCGTGTTTCCACGAAGAACTTCTCCTTGAAGCATAGGCGACCGGGACACTCGGTGCAATCGTGCGGGCCACCCGCGGTGCCTCACGCCAGCGTGAACATCCCGTTGAGCTTCGTTCGCCGGACCAGCCGGTACCCCCGTGCGGTGATCCATGACCGCAGCTCCTCCGGTCCGTCACTGTGCGCACCCGGCCGGTGCGCGAGTTCGACGATCATGTGGCGTGGCCACCGGCTCCGCAGGACCCCCTCGATGTAGGGCCGGATGACATCGCCTTCGTGCCCCTCCACGTCCACCTTGAGGCAGTCGATGCGTTCCAGACCGGTTTCAGCCACCAGGTCGGCGAGGGTGATGACCCTGACCGGAACGGTCGCGCTTCGCGCAATGGCGGCGCTTCCCGAGTCGGCGGCATTCCCCGTGCCGACATCATCCGCCACGGGAGCGTTGTCCGCGACCGGCGTGCTCTCCCCCTCCCCCACCAGCCGATTCTCACCCGAGTTGCGCGACGCCAGCAACAGCGTCCCCTCGCCCCGCACCGCGGACACGGCCGCCTCGACCACCCGCATCCGCTCTCCCGCCCCGTTGATGCGCACGTTGTAGCGCAGTTGCCGAGCCAGCGCCGGATCGGGCTCCACCGCGAACACCCGTCCCCCTTCGCCCGCAAGCGAGAGAACCCGGAACGAATAGGCGCCCACGTTGGCGCCCACATCCACGAAGGTGAAGCCGGGCTCGATCCACTCCCGAAGCAGTCCCCGCTCAACCCGGTCCCACGAACGCGGCAGGAAGAGGATCCTGGCCTCCGAAACGGAACGGTCGGGGTAGAGGCGCAGGCGAAGTCCCCAGAGCCGGGTATCGACAGGGCCGTGCAGCGAGCGGCGCGCGAGGCGCCGGGCGAGAAGGGCAAAGCGGCTCCACGGCCACCCTGCCGGGAAGCCCCGGGACGCGCGGAACCAGAATCCTCCCCAGCCGGTCGGACGGCAGCGTCCCCACGGGCTCGCGAGGCTGAAGGGGTCTTCGGTCATGTGAAATCTTTCACAAGGGCATCCGGCGACGGGGTTCGCGTCGGTTGTGGCGGGGGTTATCGTAGCAGTCGCCATCCCGCCGCCCAACCTTTTTCGGCGCCCGCTCGGCTTCGTCCACGGACTCCCGGTCGCCGCCATTCATCCTCAACAACGAAAACGCTCGATACATGAACGTCGCCCCGGCGCCCACCGCCGGGTATATCACGCGGTTCTGGTCCCCGCTCGCCGCCACCTGGATCATGATGTCGCTGGAGGGACCGGTTCTGGCGGCGCTGATCGCGCGTCTCCCCGATCCCAAGATCAACCTGGCGGCGTACGGGATCGCCTTTTCGATTGCGATCCTCGTCGAGGCGCCGGTCATGATGCTCATGAGCGCGGCCACGGCGCTGGTGCGCGACGGCGACAGCTACCGCCGGCTGCGGATCTTCGCGCATGCGCTGAACGCGCTCTCCACCCTGCCGTTGTGCCTGCTCCTGATCCGGCCGGTGTTCGATGTACTGGTCGGCGGACTGCTCAATCTGCCGCCGGATGTCGCCGACCTGACCTACGGCGCGCTCTGGTTCTTCGTGCCGTGGACCGCCGCGATCGGGTACCGGCGGTTCGTACACGGCGTGATGATCCGGGCGGGCGCCACGCGGCGGGTCGCGGCCGGGACCTTGTGCCGGCTCGGGGCGATGGCGGGTACGGCGGTTGTGCTCTTCCTCCACTTCGAGCTTCCGGGCGCGTGGCTGGGTCCGGTCAGTCTGGTGATCGGCGTCCTGGTGGAGGCGGTCGCGGCGCGGTGGATGGGAGCGGCCGCGATTCGCCGCACGCTGGCCATTCCGGGCCCCCCGGCAGGCAGCGCCGGCTCGCTCACCTACCGCGGGATCGTCACATTCTACTATCCCCTCGCCCTGACTTCGGTGATCGGGCTCGCCACACACCCCATGCTGACCTTCTTCATGGGCCGGGCCCACGCGCCGCTGGAGTCTCTGGCCGTCTTCCCGGTGATCGGGGCGCTGTCCTTCATCTTCCGGGCCATCGGGATCAGCTACCAGGAGGCGGCGATCGCGCTGCTGGGCAACGACCTGGAGCATCGCCGCGTCGTCGGGCGGTTCGCGGCCGGGCTGGCGCTGGCGTGCTCCCTCGGGATGGCCGTCTTCGCCTTCGATCCCTTCTTCAGCCTCTGGTTCGAGACCGTGTCGGGCCTTGCTCCCGACCTGACGGCGTACGCCTGGGTGCCCGTCATGCTCCTCGTGCCCCTGCCCGCCCTCTCGGTCTGGCTGTCCTACCAGCGAGCGGTTAACGTGCTCAAGCGCCGGACCAGGCCCATCACCATGGCGACGATTCTGGAAGTCGCCGCGATCGCACTGATTTTCGCGGTGACGGGTTGGGGTCTGGACCTCGTGGGCGTCACCGCCGCCATGATCGCGTTCCTTGGCGGGCGCCTCCTGTCGAACCTCTACCTGGAAGCCCATGGCGAAACAGCACGACTGCGGCGGGAGAGACGCGGTGGATGAGCGGCCGGACGGACTGAGCCGCCGCCGTTTTCTCGCGGCCTCGGCCGGTTGCGCCGGCTACCTGGCGGCCGCGGGACCGCTGCTGTCTCCGGCCGCGCTCGGGCGATGGCGTGCACCGCGCGGCCGGATCGTGGCGCAGGAACCGTTCGCGCGCATCGAGGACCTGGGGCTGGGGATGTTCGCCGTTGTGTCGACGCCGCTCGACGGAGACTACACGACCGTCTGCAACGGGGGCATCATCATGGGCCGGCAAGGCACCCTCGTGGTGGAGGCGTTCTCGACGCCGGAGGGAGCGGCCTGGGTGGCGCGGCAGACCCGCGAGCTGACGGGCGGATGGCCGACCCACGTCGTCGTGACCCATCACCACGGCGACCACTCGGTGGGGCCGGCCGGATTCGATCCGGGTGACGGTGCGCCGCCGCCGCTGCACGCCACCGAGGCCACGCGGGACCTCGTGCTGGAGTCTCCCGCCGACGAGGAGGCGAAGGCGGCGTGGGCCGACGCGGTGGTCCTGGCCGGGGACGCGGAGAGCGAGATCGATCTGGGGGGACGGGTGGTGACGGTCGTGCCGCGCGGCGGACACACCGCCAGCGACCTGACGGTGGAGGTGGACGGGGGGGAGGGGCCGGTGTGGTGCGGGGACCTGGTGTGGAACGCGATGTTCCCGAACTACATGGACGCCGAGCCGAGCCGCCTGGCGCGCTCGGTGTACGCGCTTCATGCCCTTTCGGCGAGGGTGTTCGTGCCGGGACACGGTCCGCTGGCCGGGATCGATGACGTGTCGCGCTACATCGCCGTGATCGACCTGGTGGGGGAGGTCGCGCGGGAGGCATGGCAGCTGGGCGTGGAAGCGGAAGAGGCCGCCTCGCGGTTTCAGGTTCCGGAAGATCTGGGCGAGTGGGTGCTCTTCGACCCCAGCTACTATCAGCGGGCGATGGAGGCCTGGATGGACGAGATTGGGGGGTGATTCGGGCGGTACCCGCGCTCAGCGCGCGACGGACACCCGCACTCCCAGTTGCGCCCGCCACTGGGACGACGGCACCTCCGGCGCGAACGGGCGCGCCGCCCGGACCTTGCCGGTGGCTCGGTCCCGCTGGAGCGCGCCGAGGTACGAGGCGATCAGTTCTGTTTCCAGTCCGGTCGGTGATTCCATCACTACCCGGCGCACGCGAAAGAGTTGCACCACAGGGTTCGCGATCTGCACAACCCCCCAGGAAGGGTTCAGCAAGTTGAGGAGGTTGAGGACATCCAGCGTCACCTCGGCCGAGAATCCCCGGACATTCACCGTCTGAGAGGCGCGCACGTCAACCCGGTTCGACCACGGGGTCTGGCAGGTGTTGCGCGCCATAATCCGCATCGTCTGCTCGCGCAGACATTCTTCCTCCTCGAGCAGGGTGCTCCACAGGATCACAGAGGCAATGCGGCCCGGAAGATCACTCAGCCGGTCGGGAATGTAGACAAGGTCGTTGGCCAGTCCGGTTGCGCGCGGCCCGGGGAAACCGTCCCCGTTTACGTCGCCCTCGTACACATAGGAGTAGGGGACGCCCGACTGTCCCACGTAGAGAACGCTGATCTCGGTGCCTCCCATCCGCGGCAGGATCCTCGTCCGGGCGCTGGCCACCACCTTGTGCGGCCGGTCAAACCTTGATCGCTGCGGCACGGGATCATTGGGATCGAGATTGATTGGCGTTGTCGCGTAATTGGATGTGACGTCGATCGACAGGAGGTCCTGGAGGTCGCTTGAACGCGTCAGCGAGTACCCCGCCCGCACACCCAGGATGTTCCCGAAGTCTTTCCGGAACTCGACGGTGGCGGCGTAGGAATAGTTGCCGTCGCGGTTTCCGACCTTGAGCACCGGACCGAACAGATCACTGATCCTGCCACCTGACCACAGCTGCTCCTGTCCTCCCAGGAACTGCTCGCCCCATACGTTCCGCACGCCGAATCCGAAACCGTGCGTAAAGCCATCTTCCGGTCCACCGGTGCTGGTCTGCGAGCTCAGATTCTCGTTCGTGATGAAGATCTGTCGGATTGCAAGGTTGGAGATCCAGCTGGCGGACAGCACGACACCGCCCGGAAGCCGCTGGTCGACGGCGAAGGTCGTGCGCCAGTCCTGCGGGAAC
>LXNI01002791.1_pt1 | contig 11333 bp, 8 predicted proteins | sample 809091 | NCBI WGS metagenome assembly LXNI01 (sample SAMN04870527, study PRJNA318959) | sponge metagenome | biome: 01000161; feature: marine sponge reef; material: water | host: Sarcotragus foetidus | place: Greece: Milos, Mediterranean Sea | collected 2013-05-29 | depth 5-7 m | reverse complement strand
GCGGTGAGCAGGCCGAAGTAGATGGTCGGAATGAAATTGGACATCACCAGGATGGAAAAACCGATGATGATGGTAATCGCCGTATAGAACACTGCCCGGCCGATGTTGGCGTGGCAGTAGTAAAGTGTGGACGCGTAATCGGGTTTGTTCGGGTATTCCTCGCGGAAGCGGTAGATGTAATGGATGCTGTTATCCACAGCGATACCGATGGTGATGGCGGCGATGGTGATAGTCATCATGTCCAGGGGGATATCCAGGATACCCATAAGCCCCAGGATGATGCCGGCAGCCAGGATATTCGGCAGGATACCGATGATGGCCAGTGACACGGAGCGGAACAGCACCAGCAGCATCAGGGCGATGCCCAGCATCACCACGCCCAGGGTTTCTATCTGGGAAGTGAACAGGCTTTGCAGCATGTTGTTGTATAGCACCATCATACCGCTGACCTGGAACTCGTCCTCGGCAAGCCCGAGTTCCGTGCGCAGGTCGGTGTTGATTTTTTCCAGGAACTGTTTACGGCGCAGGTCGGGCAGGGAGTCCAGGATCCGTATGTTGATGCGGGCTTCGTTTTCCTCAATGGAGATGTACGGGTCGATCAGTTGCTCCTTTATCTCCTGCGGCAGTTTCTTGTTGATGACCGCCAGTTCAAACGCGTCGAACTCCTCGCCTTCGTTCAGGTCTTCGGCCAGGCGCAGCACCGAGGCCAGTGACAGTACCTTGCCTATCTCCGGCCGGCTGTCCAGGTAATCGTGCACGGCCTTGATGCGATCCGTCTTGTATGAAGTAAACCAGGTGTCCGCGGGGTCCGCGGGCTCTGTATCGAAACCGCCGAACAGGTCGTCCAGGTCGGAAAATTCGTCGTCCTGTTCCTCCTCCTCCCCATATTCCTTGACCGGGTCAAATTTCAGGACCACGTCCATGGGCGCAGTGCCGCCCAGTTCATCATCGATCAGTTTCAGGCCCTGGTGTATTTCCGTGGAGTCGCTGAAATAATTGACGAAGCTGTTCTCGACCTTCAGCCGGGAGATACCGTAAAGACTGAGTGCCGCCAGCAGCAGGGCGATGACCACCACGCCGTTGCCGAACCTCTCGGTGATGCGCGCCAGGCCCGCGGTAAACGGCACCTCCTCCTTGCCGGGAGAGGTGATCGTTTTGTCCAGGGATACCAGTATGGTCGGAAACAGCAGGAATGACGTCATGAAGGTGACGCTGAGTCCCAGGGTCATCATCCAGCCGAAATCGATCACGGGCTTGATATCGCTGACCACCAGGGAGCCGAAGCCGATCATGGTAGTCAACGCGGTATACAGGCAGGGCAAGGTCATGCGCCGCACGGTATTGGACACCAGTTGCGCCTGGTCCTGCCCGGAGAAATCACGGCTCAGTTGCCGGTAACGCACGATCAGGTGTACGTTCATCGACATGGTGAGGATAAGCATCAAGGAAATGAAGTTGGACGATATTACCGTGACCGGCCAGCCGGTCAGGCCCAGCAGTCCCATCATGACGATCACCGCGAAGACGCAACTGCACAGGGGCAGCAGCACAAATCGGGCCTGGCGAAAGATAATCGACAACATGATCACCAGGAAGGCAAACACACCGGCGCCGAACACCAGCAGGTCGTTCTTGATAAAGGTGATCATGTCGTCCGCGATCATGGGAATGCCGCCCAGGTACAGGGTGCCCCGGTCCCGGTAGCGATCCATCACCGCACGGGTGGCAGCCACGGTTTCGTGATTGAGGCGGGTGACCTCATCCTTGATTGACCCGTAGCGTTCCAGAATATCCGCCAGTTCCTGCTGTTCCGCTGCGCTCAGGCCCTCGCTGTCCCGCTTGAGCAGCAGTTCGTTTCTCCTGTTCTGCGCATCGGCGAAGATCACCTTGTTTTTCAGGTTGACCTGCAACGCCGTGGTGCCGGCATCCTGGCTGATGATCAGGTCCAGGAATACCGGGCTGGCCAGCAATTCTTCCCGCGCTCGCTGCCGGTCCACGTCCGGGTCTTCCAGAGTGCGATAGTTCGTGGCTACCTCTGCCAGTTTCCCGCCGACGATTTTTACCAGCGGCGCATCGATTAACGAGAACACCGAATCGACCCCTGCCAGTTGTTCCAGGTCGTCCCGTAACTGGCGGATAGTCTCCAGTGACGCCTCCGAAAACAGGTCTGCATGGGGAGTGAACGTCACCACCAGGAACTCCCGGGTGGCATAGCGCTTGTTCACCTCACGCAAGGTACGCAAGTCCCGGTCGCTTTCCAGGATCAGGGTATCGGTGGAGGCATCCAGTTTGAAGTCCCTGGCGTGCCAGGCAAAGAAGGCAAATACGGCCAACAGCGCCGACAAGACCAGTCGGGGCCGGCTGAGAATATACTTGTCGTAGAAACTGGCGAGCATGATAATTAATTACGAATTGGGAATTAAGAATTGGGAATGAACACACCTCGTGATGATATTTCAACCCCGGTTAATTCCTAATTCGTAATTCCCAAAAGCTGTCATGCTAAACTAGCAAACTGTCCACGTAAAGAGGCTTGATAATGCACAAACTTATCTTCTTCATCCTGGCTGCTTGCGCGTTGTCCGTTTCCGCCCAGCAGCGGACCCCGGCGCCTGAGCATGCCGAACTGTATTTTATCTCACTCGCTGACGGCGCGAGCGTGTCCAATCCGGTCAATGTCCGCTTCGGTCTCAGAAACATGGGAGTCGCTCCCGCCGGCATCAAGTACGACAACAGCGGCCACCATCACCTGCTGGTAAATACGGACTTGCCCTCCCTTGACTTTCCCATCATCAACGATGAAAACCACCTGCACTTCGGTGGAGGTCAAACGGAAGTTACCCTGGAACTTCCCCCGGGAGCGCACACCTTGCAACTCCTGCTGGGCGATTTTGCCCACATCCCCCACGCACCGGCCGTGATGTCGGAGCGGATCACGATTACGGTTGAGTAATAAAGTGTCGCCTGCGGCGACGGTTTGATTGACTGGATTCCTGCATTCGCAATGACGGCGGGGTAGCAGTATTGACGGGGGTAAGACGCGTCATTCCCGCGCAGGCGGGAATCCAGTGGAATACTGGTCCCGAAGGGATACCTTATCAAGGAAGCTTAATCTCCCCGCAGATGATGCGGTCTATGGTCTCAACGTAGAGTTCATGCTCCACGGCCAGCACGCGCCGGGCCAGGGTGTCAACAGTATCCGACTTTTCCACCGCGACTTTTCTCTGCGCCAGGACCGGGCCGTTATCGTATATCGCGTCCACCACGTGGACGGTTGCGCCGGTAGTCCCGGCGCCCGCTGCCAGTACAGCCTCATGCACGCGCCGGTCATACATACCCTGCCCGCCGTATTCCGGCAGCAGGCCAGGATGGATATTCAGGATATGGCCGGGGAACGTTGCCAGGGTGACCGGACCGATTTTCTTCATATAACCCGCCAGGAGCACCAGGTTCACGTCATGTTCGAGTAACACGTCGACGATTTCCCGGTCCAGGTCTTCCGGGTGCGGATGGGTGCTTCCGCTCAGGTGGAACCGGGGAATGCGTTCATTGCGCGCCCGCTCCAGCGCCCCTGAGTCCCTGTTATTACTGATCACCACCGCAGGAGTCGCTGCCAGCCTGCCGGAACGGCAGGCATCGATAATGGCCTGCATGTTGCTGCCGTTGCGGGAGGCGAGAAAGCCGAGGTTCATGCGCTGAATCCCAGGCTGGAGAATGTTGTACGCATTGTCTCATCCGCGCCGGACAGGCGCACCCGCAAATCGGAAAATTCCCGTCTGAAGGGATAATCCGCCCGTAACGACGTAAAAAAATCGCTCCGGGCGGCAGGCTCCAGTGTACCCATTTCCCTGAGGGCCGCGCAGTCTGTACGCACGTCGTAACAGACCAGGGTCGCCGTCTTGATTGCCTCGACAGGACTGCCGAACCCGGACAGGTGGAACACGGGAGTTTCCCCCTTGACTATTCCTGCCCCCATTCCGTCTGTTGCCACCGGCGTGGCGCCGGCCCAGGCACAGACCTGTTCATAAATCATGCGCGTTGCATTCAGTTTTGCCCGGGCGCTGTAACCGGCAACGTGTGGGGTAGCCAGCACAGCCAGGCCGAGTAATTCAGCGTTGATATGCGGTTCGTCAGCCCAGACGTCCAGCGCCAGGTTACTTTGCGGGTTGCGCGCGGCAAACTCGATCAGGTCGCGTTCATTGACGACACCACCTCTTGCGGTATTGATGAGCGTCACCGCGCTGCTGAGCCGGTCCAGGAAGGTCCGGTCAACCAGGTGTCTGGTTGGATATTCGCCGCTCGTCGTCAGCGGGACATGCAGGCTGATGATGTCCGAAGATAACACGGGGCCTGGGTCCCGGAAACTGAAACAGCCGTTTGCGTCTCTGAGGTACGGGTCATAAACCCGCGTCTCGACCCCGATCAATCGCAACAGTCTGCGTAACTGTCCACCCACGTGACCACAGCCGATGATGCCGACTGTTCTGCTTTCCAGGTTGAAGTCGTATTGCTCCGACAGCACAAACAGGCAACTCAATACGTACTCCGCAACCGAGCGTGCGTTGCAGCCTTTGGCAGCGAACAGCGGAATGGCGCGGGCGCGCAGGTAATCCTGGTCCACGTGGTCGATCCCGCTCGAAGCGCTGGCGACGCAACGTACCCGGGCGCCGTCCAGCAGGTTTTGATCTACCCGGGAGACTGACCTGACTACCAGGCAATCGGCATCTCGGACAGCAGCGTGGGTGAACCCGAGGGCATCCGTCAGCGCCACGTCGCCCAGGCTTGAAAATAGCTGTTTGACGTAGGGTATGGCCTGGTCGGCGAGGATTTTCATCCGGCAGCGCTAACGTTACAGCTTGAACAAGCCAATGATAATTACCGGGGTCAGAGTAAAATTGCCCCGGTTCTTGCCATCGACCACAATAGGCGTAATTTTACTCTGACCCCATCTATTCTTCTTTCTCAACCGGCATCAAGTCCTGTTTGCTGATGCCCAGCGCCAGGGTGACCGGGCTGGCAACGTAGATGGAGGAATACGTGCCAATGACAACCCCGAAAATCAGCGCGGTTGAGAATGGGCGAATAAGTTCGCCCCCCAGGAAGAACAACGCGGTCAATACCAGCAAGGTGGTCAGGGAGGTGATCAAGGTGCGGGTCAGGGTCTGGTTCAACGACGCGTTGATGACCTCTACCGGCGTGGCCTTGCGCACCCGGCGGAAATTCTCCCTGATACGGTCAAACACCACGATGGTGTCATTGAGTGAATAACCGATCACCGCCAGCAGCGCGGCCAGTACGGTCAGGTCGAAGTCCAGTTGCAGAACGGAAAAGAAACCGATGGTAATGATGACGTCATGCACCAGCGCGGCGATGGCGCCCACGGAGAACCGGCGCTGGAAGCGAAATGCGATGTAAATAAAAACCATGATCAGCGCATAGATCAGCGCCAGGCCGCCATCCTCCTGCAGGTCCTCCCCGACCTGCGGGCCGACAAACTCCACGCGCCGGATCTCGACGGCATGGCCGGATTGTTTCAGGACTGCAATGATATCGTTGCTGATGTCCGCGCTGTTCTTCCCTGCAACCTGCGCCACCCGGATCAGAATATCCCTGGCAGAACCGAAATACTGGACCGCGGCATCACTGAACTCGGTGGCGGCGAGCAGTGCCCGCACCTGTTCCAGTTCCACAGTTTGCCGGTAACCGACTTCCACCAGGGTGCCGCCCGTAAAGTCGATACCGAAATTCAGTTGTTGTGTGACCAGTGAGAGCAGGGAAACGCTGAGTAACGCGGCCGAAAAGACCGCCGCGACCTTGCGCTTGCCCATAAAATCGAAATTGAACCTTTGCGTCGGATTTTGCATGGTGTCAGTGTGTTGCTATGGCGCTTCCGGGGACAGGCACATTCCGCATCCAATCCTTGTTAAATCACCAGCTTGCGCAGTTTCCTGCCGCCGTAGATCAGGTTGATGATGCTCCGGGTCACCATGATCGCGGTGAACATGGAGCAGACGATTCCCAGGGACAGAGTCACGGCAAAACCCTTGATCGGTCCGGTGCCGAAACTGAACAGCACGATTGCGGCAAACAAGGTAGTGATGTTGGCGTCGGCAATAGTCGTGAACGCTTTTTCATAGCCGGCATGAATGCTGGCCTGGGGCGAGTTGCCGTTCTTGATCTCCTCGCGGATGCGCTGAAAAATAAGTACGTTGGCGTCCACCGCCATGCCCACGGTGAGCACGATGCCGGCGATACCCGGCAAGGTGAGGGTGGCTTGCAGCATCGACAACAAGGCAATGATCAGTACCAGATTCAAGGCCAGGGCCACGTCCGCGGCCAGGCCGAAGGCTTTGTACCAGAGCGCCATAAAGACCAATACCAGGACAAACCCGATCTTCACCGACATAAAACCCTTGTCGATATTGTCCTGGCCCAGGCTGGGGCCTACCGTGCGTTCTTCAATGATTTCAATGGGCGCCGCCAGCGCGCCGGCGCGCAGCAGCAGGGCCAGGTTGCGGGCTTCTTCGGTGGAATCCAGGCCGGTGATCTGGAAGCGTTTGCCCAGTTGCTCGCGGATCGTGGCCACGTTGATCACTTCTTCGATGGTTTCCCTGCGTTTTTTCATAGCGCCGTCCACTTCGACGGTTTCCGCCTTGTTCTCGATAAATACTACCGCCATATTCCTGCCCACTTCCTCGGCAGTGGCATCGCTGAAGCGCTTTGCGCCCTTGCCGTCCAGGGTAATGGAAACGTTGGGGCTGCCGGAGGCAGAGTCGAAACCCGATGCGGCGTCAATGATGTAGTCCCCGGTGAGCATGACCTGTTTCTTTAACAGCACCGGGTTGCCCCCCCGGTCGTAATACAGCCGGGACCCTGCCGGCGTGCGGCCATCCAGCGCATCCTGCGCGGAATTTTCCTCGTCGGTCATGCGAAATTCCAGCGTTGCAGTGGCGCCCAGGATGGTTTTTGCACGGGCGGTATCCTGTACTCCGGGCAACTGCACGACCACCCGTTCCAATCCCTGTTGCTGGATGATCGGCTCAGCCACACCCAGTTCGTTCACCCGCTTGCGCAAGGTAGTGATATTCTGTTGCAAGGCCAGGCGCCGGGTCTCCTTCACGGCGTCCTCGGTGATCCGGGCTACCAGGGGAAATTCGTCATTCTCGGCTGCCGGTTGCTCAAGCTCCAGGTCGGGGAAGTTGCCTTCTATCCCGGTAATGCCCAAACGGCGTTGCTCGGCATCCCGAAACCGGATCAGCAGACCCCCATCCCGGCGCCGGGTGATGGTCTTGTAACGCACCCGCTCATCCCGCAACTGCGTCCTGATGTCCGAGACGTAACGTTCTTCCGCCTTGACCACCGCCGCCTCCATGTCCACTTCCATCAGGAAATGCACACCACCGCGCAGGTCCAGCCCCAGGAACATGGGTTCAGCGCCGAATGCGCGCAACCAGTCCGGTGTGGCCGGCGCCAGGTTCAGGGCCACGGTGTAGGAACGTCCCAGCGCCTCCTTCACTGTATCCTGGGCCTTGAGCTGGGTTTCCTCATCCCGGAACCTGACCACCAGGTTTCCCTCGGCCACGGTGATCGCGCCGTAGGTGATGGCTGCCTGGTCCAGGGCATCCTCCACGGCATAGCGGGTAATTTCACTGACCTCCGCCCCGCGCGCCGCGGATACCTGCAAGGCCGGGTCCTTGCCATAGATATTGGGTAATGCGTACAGGCAGCCGATCGCAATGATGACGATGATCAGCAGGTGTTTCCAGAGCGGGTAACGGTTCATGAATTAAGAATTAGGAATTGAATGACGAACCATGATGCGGCATTATTTATCTCGTTGCGTATAACAAGGCTTCATCAAAGCGTCTTCAGCGTTCCCTTGGGCATGACTGCGGAAACGGCCTGCTTCTGCACCTTGATCTCCGTCCCCTGGGCAATTTCCAGTACGATGAAATTATCCCCCACCTGGTTGATCTTCCCCAGCATACCGCCGTTGGTGGCCACTTCGTCCCCCTTGGCCAGGTTGCTGACCAGTTGCCGGTGTTCCTTCGCCTGCTTCATTTGCGGCCGGATCAGGAAGAAATAAAATATGACAAAGAACAGGACCATCATGAACAGGAAAGAACCGCCTCCTCCCTGCCCGGCCCCCTGTGCCCAAGCGTTGTTTATAAAGAAATCTGTCATCGCTATGCTACGTGCTGAAATGAAAGGCGCATTATATCACAAGAATAACAACTGCCATTCCTGTACAAGCAGGAACCTCCGTGATGCCGGGTCCATTCCCGCGCAAGCAGGAATCTGATAAAGACTCCTGCTTGTGCAGGAGTGGTTCTCCCCGGCAGTCAGAGCTTTTTATCCAGCTCTATCGCCACGGAGTTGATGCAGTAACGCAAGCCGGTGGGCCGCGGGCCATCCGGGAATACGTGGCCCAGGTGCGCGTCGCAGGCGCTGCACAGTACTTCCGTACGCGGCCTGCCGAACAGGCTGTGGTCAACCTCTGTCTTTACTGCCGTGGTGTCTTCCGGTTCGAAGAAGCTGGGCCAGCCGGTACCGGAGTCAAACTTCGCCGCAGAGTTGAACAAGGACTGGCCGCAACAGGCACAGCGATACGTGCCGGCCTCCTTGCAGTCGTTGTACTTGCCGGAAAAAGGATGCTCCGTCCCCTTGCGGCGGCATACCTCGAATTGTTCCGGCGTCAGTTCCCGTTGCCATTCCTGTTCGGTTTTCGCAACTTTCTTTATCTCGGACATATGTACACTCCCACAGGCAGAAATTCTCCCCTTCGGGTTATAACACAGGGGAGGAAATCATAACATGTTCATGCCCCGGCGCTTGCGGGACAGCTTCCTGCGCCGCATCTGCGTAGCTCAGGTGCGCCAGCATAGCGTAGTACTTGCGTATGTTTTCCACAAACCTGACCGGTTCACCGCCCCTGGCATGGCCGAACCGGGTCTGCGAGTACCACTCATGCCGGCTCAACAGGGGCAGGTTCTGTTTCACGTCGGCCCAGACATCAGGGTTGCCGCCGTTCTTTTCGGTGATCACCCTGGCATCTTCCAGGTGGCCGAAGCCAACGTTGTAAGCAGCCAGGGCGAGCCAGGTGCGGTCCGGTTCGGGTATGCGCTCCGATATTTTATTTACCAGGGTGGTCAGATACCTGGCGCCGCCATGGATGCTCAGCACCGGGTCCAGGCGATCGCTGATGCCGACCTGTTGCGCGGTTTGCAGAGTCAGCATCATCAGCCCGCGCACGCCGGTTGGTGAGCGCGCCGTTTTTTTCCAATGGGATTCCTGGTAGCTGATGGCGGCCAGCAAGCGCCAGTCAAAGCCAAACTCGCTCGCGGCGCTCATGAAGTAAGGTTTCAGCTCCGGCAACACCTCGTTATAACGATCGATGAACCGGCGCGTCTCCACGTAATCAAGTGAATCTGCAAAGGTGTAGCTCTGCTCCAGCAGTTCGGCCAGTTGGCCATTATCCCTGACGTGCCCGTGAAACTGCCGGATTGCCCCGAGCAAAGAGTCATCACCCGGCATGCGTTTGACTGCCCAGCCCAGTGGCTCGGGAGAACTCAGGTCAAAGGCTACTCGTAGTTCCGGCAGGGAAATGCGCGCCAGGGCCACTTCGTTGGAACCCGCCACACCGTAAAGGATTTGACCGTATTCCACCATTTCCAGCAGGTCGAAGCTGTCCTTGTTCTCGTGTACCACCAGTTCCAGGTCCGGATAATGGAAACGCAAACGTTCGAGAGCCTCCTGCGAGAGGGCATCAGGGGTGAGGTGCAGCTTGTGCGGGGTTATCCCGGCCAGCGTGGCGGGACGGATATAACCGTAACGGTACACCACTTGGCGGGTCACCCACTGGAAGCCCGGACCGTACCGCAGCGGGTCCTCCGGCCTGAACGTCCTGGTCAGGCCGGCGGCGGCAAGGTCAGCCTGCCCGGAGGCCAGTAGATCACTTAGCTCTTTCCTGTCATGCGCGAGGATCAGTTTGAAATCAATATCCATCCAGTCCGCGCACAGTCTCACTAGTTCGTATTCCAGGCCGCGTTCCACTTTTTCCCCGTTCTGCTCATACGTCGCCGGGCTCAGTGTGGTGGCCACACGCAGCGTGCCGCGCGCACGGATCAGTTCCAGTTGGGATGTTTCCTCGGCGCAACCGGGTATCAGCAGGCAGACGCACAGCGCCGGCAAAAGAGGGAGGAGTTTCACAACACAAGTGCTCTCTGTAAATAAGGGGGACGATGATAAACTTAATTCATGACCAAGTCAGCCCGATATTTTCTACTGCTGCTGAGCGTGCACTTGTCTCAACCTTCGGCGCAGGACTCTGTTGACGCCGAACAGCAGCAAGCCGCCGCCAACTACGAAGCGCGTATCACCGAACTGGAGGCAGCCGCTGGTCCCCACGCCGCAGAGCTTGCCGAGGTTCGTTTGAGTCTGGGTTTGTTGCGCCAACAGGCGGGAGACCATGGGCAGGCGCTGGCAGCGTTGCAGGACGCGCTGCAAACGGTGCGCGTCAACGACGGGCTGTACAGCATGAGCCAGATCGCCATTCTGGAAGCCATCATCGACAGCCACGTGGCCCTGGGCGCCAGGGACGAACTGCGCCGCGACTACGAATACCTGTTCTGGTTATACTCGCGCAACTACGGCACGGACAACGCCGGCCTCGTGCCGGTGATAAGGAAAGTAGGGCAGTGGTACTTCAATCTGTATAACCTGGCGCCGCCCAACACAACAGTAGAGCCCCTGATAGCCGCAGACGACCTGTATGCAAAAGCGCTGAAGATTCTGCCTGAAGACAGCCCGTCCCGGGACCGGATAGACATATTATATAAGGTAGCTGTCATCAACCATCACATTGCTGAGGACATAAAGGACCCCATGCTTTCCCACCGGGAGATACGTGAAGCCATGATTCCGCACGGCCGGGCCTCTCCCTATGTCAACGAAGTGGCTGTGCGGCAGTACTATGCCGACCAGAGTTTCTACAAGGGCAAGCGTTCACTGAAGCGTATCGTAGAGTCTTATGAAAAAGACCTGCCCGGTACGCTGATGGACTATGCCCGGGCGCTGGTATTCATGGGCGACTGGCTGACCGTACAGCGCCGGGTGATGGAAGGCGCCCGCATGTATCGACGCGCCTGGGCCGCCCTGGCCGACCACAACGCAGACCCGGCCCAGGTGGATGAACTGTTCGGCGAGCCGCAGCCCATTGAGCAGCTTCCCATCCCCGGCGAACTGGAACCGGAAGCCGGTCAGGACAGCTACTACGTGGATGCACTGCTGGACGTGCCCGCGTCAGGCTGGCCCCGGAATATCAGGATACAGGC
>LXNI01002790.1_pt1 | contig 11335 bp, 11 predicted proteins | sample 809091 | NCBI WGS metagenome assembly LXNI01 (sample SAMN04870527, study PRJNA318959) | sponge metagenome | biome: 01000161; feature: marine sponge reef; material: water | host: Sarcotragus foetidus | place: Greece: Milos, Mediterranean Sea | collected 2013-05-29 | depth 5-7 m | reverse complement strand
TGGCGCTTCTACTGGCGTTATCTGCTGCGACCATCGTTAGCGCCTACCATTGCCGCGCTGGGCTACTTTGCCGCCACCGTTGTCAGCTATGCCGTTATCATTGAAATCATATTCAATCTGCCTGGGATCGGAATGACACTTGTTGACGCTGTGCGCAATCGCGATTACCCACTGGTGCAAGGGATCGTATTCCTGAGCGGACTGCTGGTGGTCGGGCTGACCTTTTTCGCCGATCTGGTCAACGGCTGGCTCGATCCGCGGGTGAAGATACGATGACTGCGAGCGCAGGCATCTCGCCTGTTGGCCAGCTGCGCCGGTTGGGATTGCACCGGCGATGGCGTCAGCTCAATGCCGAAAGCCGTTGGGGACTGGTCATCCTGGCGCTGATACTGGTGCTGAGCGTCTCCGTCCCGCTGTTGAGTCCCAATGATCCTTACGAATTCGTCGATTTGCCTTTGCAGGTACCCAGCGCCGCGTTCCCTTTTGGCACCGATCATCTGGGGCGTGATCTGCTTGTGCGCGTGTTTGCGGCCGCGCGGCTGGACATTGCACTGGCGGTACTGGGCGTCAGCGTTCCGATCGTGATCGGAACTTTCATCGGTACGCTGGCAGGCACAACGCGCAACCGCATCGCCGAGACGGTGTGGGACGGGCTTGTCAACGCGCTGACCGCGTTTCCGGAGATTATCCTGGTGCTGGGAATCGTGGCGATGGTGGGGGCGGATGTGCGCGGCCTACTGATCGCGATCTGGATTTCGCGCTGGGCGCAGTATGCCCGTATCGCGCGCGCCAAATCACTGGCGCTGCGGGACGCGGAGTTCGTGCAGGCCGCGCAGGTGCTGGGCTATTCGCAGCTGCGTATCCTCATCCGCCACATCATGCCCAACGTATTTTCCGAGGCGCTCGCCTATGCGCTCAGCGACTTTATTTTCATCATTGTCATTATCGGCGGCCTCTCTTTTCTGGGGTTGGGCGTAACGCCACCCACACCGGAGTGGGGCGCGATGCTGGCCGAGGGACGCCTCTACCTGCGCACGGAGCCGTGGCTGATTCTGTTTCCCGGTTTCTTCCTTTCGATGACGGCCATCGGCGTGGCCCTGCTGGCGCAAGGATTGGAGCGGATCAACAAAGGAGAAGATGAGTGACCCCCCGACATTTTGCCGCTGTAGCCGCCTTAGGCCTTGTTGTGATCGTTTCGGGCATACAGCTGTTTTCCTTAGCAGTAGACGATGCTTATATTACATACAGTTTTGCGCGCAATCTGGCGCGTACCGGCCGCCTGATCTATCACCCGACGAACCTGGAATTCAGTATCAGTTCGCCTTTGTACGCTGTAATACTTGGTATAGGCGGCAGAGCGGGACTCCCCATCCCGACGCTGAGTAATGTATTGAGCGTCGCCAGCATTTTCGGGTCAAGCGTATATCTGATGCTGCTCTGCTACCGGCACAAGAAGATGTGGGCCGCCATAACAGCCGGACTGCTGTTGGCCACATCGCCCATGATGTGGCTAGCGCTTGGCTTGGAGACCAGCTTCTTTGTATTGGTAGTTCTGGCGGCGTTCTACCACTTCGACCGTGAACAATATGTGGTGGCGGCCGTTTTAGCAGCCTTCGCGATTCTGACCCGTGGAGATGGTGTTCTCGTAGGTGGACTATTGGGTTTCTATTATTTGATTGTCTTACGACGTAAAGTCCCCTGGAATGCAGTGGTGGCTTTCGCTATTGTTTTGATACCGGCGCTGCTCTATCTGGCACTTTCTTTTGGCTCCCCCTTTCCGACGACACTAGAAACGAAGCAAGGGCAAGCCGCAATCGGATTTAGCGGGTTTTTTCCTTGGACAACGATCCCACAAGGTCTGGAGATCATGTTGCGTGGCTGGTTGGGTCAGTCATTCTTGTATTATCTCTGGCTCCCATTGACCCTGCTGGGCCTCCTTTTCCTGCCGTTTTCCAGGTGGGGTTGGGGCGTTGTCGCCTGGGGAGTGGCGCAATTCGCCAGCTATGTTCTGCTCGATGTAGCCCCGTACACCTGGTATTATGCCCCCCTCGTTCCTGGAGCGGTCCTACTGGTAGGGCTGGCTATTCAAGAATTGGCAGGAAGGGTGGGGAGGGTCTGGCCGCAGCTGTTAGCCGGCGGCGTCTTGCTGTCCTGTCTGACTCTGGCACAGGTGATTTCGCTAAGGGCTGCTGTTTCCGGAATAAAGGCCGAGGCATCCCCCGAGGCCATGCAGAGTAAGGTATTGCCCAACGGTGGCTACAATGACCTATTCCGCGCCACCGGAGATTGGATCAAGGCGAATACGCCGCGCAATGCAACTGTCGCGGTGAATGATGTCGGTATTATCGGCTACTACGCGGACCGGCCCATGATCGATTTTTTGGGGATACTTCAGTCCGACGTCTCCGGGGCTATGGGCCGCAATGACCTGTTTTACACGATTCCTCACTATTTTCCCGATTACATTGTATTAGGGGAGAAACCAATCATCTATAACATATCGCTGCACGATGATCCTTGGTTTACAGCGAATTACAAGCCTGTCACGAGACTCTCAACTGAACGTTTTGAGCAACTTGGGGGTAGCCCTTTGGTCGTCTTTCAACGGATCTACGACCCTGTGCCATTGACTGAACAACCAACCAATATCGAACTGTCGTCAGGTATGACTATGATTAGTTACGCTATAGGCAGTGGACCGTTAAGGCCAGGAGATTGGATGCGCGTAAGACAGAACTGGCACATTCCCCCGTCAGCGGATTCATATTCATACGATATGGAAAAAGTTCTGCACATTACTACTCATCTGGCGAACAAAGACGGGGAGGTCGTATCCGAGCGATCTGCTGCGAATGTTCGGACAGATTTTTACCTCGGGCACTGGGCAGAAGGTGAGATTTCCCCGATTTACACCACAGTTGCATTGCCGAATGACTTAGCACCCGGATCCTATCGATTGCAGGTTCAGATTGTTGAAAAAGATCAGGCTACAATAGTTCACGATTTGACTACGCTAACTGTGGGCAGCGGGCCAGAACGTTGAGTTCAGTTCAAGCAATTGGTTGATGGATTGCCCCGCCCGCCATCGTTCGGGTGCCGCCGAGTGTCCGAGGATGGAGTTGGCGGCAATCGCAAATCTTCGATTTACCAGATTCAAGGCTGAAAATTTCCTCTCTAGAGCGAGGAAGGAGCATGAAATAGAGCCACTGCTGGAAGTCAAGGATCTCTGCATCAGTTTTGGCAAGAGCGGCGGCAGAAAGCTGCCCGTGATTGACACTGCCAACCTCAGTCTGAGCCAGCGGCAGGCGGTCGGCATCGTGGGCGAGTCCGGCTCCGGCAAGACGATGTTGTGCCGGGCGCTGATCGGCACGCTGCCGCGTCACGGCGCCGCGATTGTTTCGGGCGAGATTCGCTTTGACGGGCAGGAGCTGGCCGGCGCTACTGAGCGCGACTGGCGCGGCATACGCGGTCGGGAGATCGGGTACATACCGCAGAGCTCGCTGGCCGGTCTCAATCCTGTGCTGACGGTGGAGACCCAGTTGGTCGAGTCGATCACGGCGGTGGGGTCGTTGAGCCGTCAGGAGGCGAGGCAGGAGGCGGCTGCACTGCTCGAACGTGTGCAGATCCCCAGAGCCCAGCAGGTGCTCAAAGCGCGGTCGCACCAGCTTTCCGGCGGTATGCGCCAGCGGGTCATGATCGCGGCGGCCATCGCGCAGGGGCCCAAACTCCTGATCGCGGACGAGCCCACCACCGCCCTGGACGTAACCATTCAGCGCGAGATACTGAGCCTGATCACCCAGCTGCGCCAGGAATTGAACATGGCGCTGATTCTGGTCTCCCATGACCTGGCGGTGATCGAAGAGGTTTGCGACAACGTGATGGTCATGTACGCAGGCGCATCGGTGGAGGCCGGCCCGGTGGCGGCGCTTTCGAAGGCGCCCCGCCACCCATACACAAGGGCGTTGCGCGTCTCACGCGTCGACCGGGCGGTGCCGGGGCAGGACCTGGAGGCGATCCCCGGTGATGCGGCGTCGGTTGGCTCGTGGCCGGCGGGATGCCGCTTTTGGCCGCGCTGTGCGCTGGCCGACGACGACTGCCGGCGCGATCCGCAGCCGGCGCTGATGCCGACTGCGCAGCAGCTTTCCGCCTGTATTCACCCTGAACGTATGGCTGAATTGGAGCTGTAAGAGATCGGATATGGCTGCCCTTACTTCTCAAGCTGAGGAAAAGCTGAAACAGGATGCTCTCACCGGTCCGTTATTGGAGGGGAAGGATATCTCAGTTACGTTCGGGCGCGGCGCAGAGGCGTTGGACGCGGTGCGTGCGGCCAACGTCACCGTCAATGGCGGCGAGGCAGTGGGCATTGTCGGCGAAAGCGGGAGCGGTAAGACGACGCTGGCGCGGACGCTGGTCGGTCTGCAGAGGCCGAGCGCAGGCGAAGTACGGCTGGAGGGGCAGAAGGTCTTCAGCGCGGCGGCCGAGCAGGTCATGCCAAGAAGCGAGCGCTGGAAGACCCAGATGATCTTCCAGGATCCCTATTCTTCGCTCAACCCGCGCATGCGGGTCTGGCAGGCAGTGGCGGAAGCGGTGCAGGTCTGGCAAGAATTGCCGGGCGCGGAGGCCAGGGTGGAAGCGTTGCGGCTGCTGAATTCGATGGGTATCAGCGACGATCAGGCGCGGCAGTTTCCCAAGTCACTGTCGGGCGGGCAGCGGCAGCGAGTGAGTGTGGCGCGGGCGCTGGCCCCCAACCCCAAAGTGCTGATTGCTGACGAGCCGACTTCGTCGATTGACCAATCGGCGCAGGCGCAGCTGCTGAATCTGCTGCGGCGGCTGCAGGCGGAACGCGGGCTGGCGATCATTTTCATCTCACACGACCTGGGCCTGGTGCGGTATCTGACGTCACGCGTGTACGTGATGCAGACGGGCGACATTGTAGAGACGGGGAAGACCCAAGCCGTCCTTGAGCGGCCGCAACATGCCTATACGCGTCTGCTCATCGACTCGATTCCAGGACGCTGAGCCGTGCGGCAGCCGACCGCCAGGACAGGAGGAAGGCGCTATGGCTATCAGCAGCAGTTCCTCGGTTGACCAGCTTCTGGTCTCGCCCGAAATCTTCAGCGATCCGTATCCGATCTACCATCAGCTGCGTGAACAGGACCCGGTTCACTGGAGCGAGGTCTGGGGATGCTGGGTGCTGACGCGCTACGCCGACGTAGTTGCCGTACTGCGCGATTATCGCCGTTTTACCAACGTGGGGCGGATAGCATCCTTCCTGGACCAACTGCCGGCAGGCGTGCGTGCGCAGATTCAGCCGCTCTACGACAACTTTACGGTCGGGATGCCGAACACGGACCCGCCGGAGCATACCAGGGTGCGCGGACTGGTGAACCAGGCCTTTTCTGCGCGCGTGGTAGAGAGCATGCGGCCGCGCGTGCAGGAGATTGTGGACGGTCTGCTCGATCAGGCGGAGAGCGGCGGCGGTATGGAGGTGATCGGCGACCTGGCCTACCCGCTGCCGGCTATTGTGATCGCCGAGACACTGGGTGTGCCGGCCGCGGATAGAGATCAGTTCAAAGCGTGGTCGGACGATATCGTCGCCTTCCATGGAACCGGACGGCCCCACATCGAAACGATCAAGAAGAGCACGGCTGCCCTGTTGAAAACCAAGGCCTGGCTGCTGCAGTTGATCGAGGCTCGGCGGCGGCAGCCCGAGGATGACCTGATCAGCGCGCTGGTGGCTGCGGAGGAACGGGGCGAAATGCTGAGCGAGACCGAACTGGTCGCCACCTGCATCACGCTGTTGACAGCCGGTCACGAGACGACGACCGGACTGATCGGGAACGGGCTGCTGGCGCTGCTGCACCATCCGGATCAGTTGCGCAAGTTGCGGGAGAACCCGGCCATGATCGGAACGGCGGTGGAGGAGTTTCTGCGCTTCGACACCTCGTTCCTGCGGGCCTGGCGTCTCACCGCAGAAGATGTCGAGATCGGGGGTAAGCAGATTCCCAAGGGGCAGACGCTGTCGCTGATGTTGGGGGCGGCCAACAGGGATCCGGCCCAGTTCGAAGACCCCGACCGGCTGGATATCACGCGCGATCCGAACCTGCACACATCTTTCGGCTGGGGAATCCACTTCTGCGCGGGCGCGCCGCTTGCGCGCCGCGAGACCGAGATTGCCTTCACCACGCTGCTGCACCGGTTTCCGCGGCTGAAACTGGACGAGGAGGGTGTCGAATGGCAGCAGAACAACACCTTTCACAACCTGAAGAGCTTGCCGGTCATTTTGCAGTAGCTTTTCTGATGCTCTCGAAGGCGCGCAGAGGAGGAAGGCCGATGAAATGCTATGGTCTGACCATCATTTTGAAGGATGATTCCGAAGTCATCGCACAGTACAAGGCGTACCACCGGGATGTTTGGCCGGAGGTGCTGGAACACGCCCGCAACCTGGGCATCCTCAAGACCAGGATATTCCTTATAGGCCGGCGCCTGTTCATGTACATCGAGACGGAAGACGGGTTCGACTTTGGTCGTGCCTTCTCTGCGCCTGGGGGCGGGGCTGCGTGGCTGCGGGAGTGGGACGACCTGATGCGCGGCTTCCAGGAACGGGCGCCGGAGGCAGAGGCGGGCGAATGGTGGGCCCAGATGGAGCTTGTGCATTCGGTCTGAGCGGCAGGAGCGCGCGCAGCCGCAGCGCGTTGAACAACTTCGAATAGCCGGTCATGCCGCAGCTTGGCGCGGCGGTCCGTCAACTAACGAGTGTCCTTGAGGAGGATGAAACGATGTTTGAAATCATAGACAACCATGTTTCGGTGGATGTCGCTGATCTGGAGGCAACAAGGAGTTATCTGGAAGAACATTGCGGTCTGAGCAAGCTCAGAGAGGTCAACCGCCCAGGGCTTACAATCGCCTGGTATCCGGGCCTGGAACTGTGGCAGGCGACCGATGACGCCGCGCCGGGCATTGTGAAGCATGTTGCCTGGCAGGTTGACGACATCGACGCCGCGGTCGTCGATCTCAAAGCGAAGGGGGTCAGCTTTGACACGGAAGAAATCCAACAGATCGACGTAGACGTAGTAGACACCGGCGAGATCGTGCGCTACATATTTTTTTCAACGCCGGTGGGATTGCAAGGCGAACTGTATGAAGTAAACCCGCCGCGCGACTGACGCCCGGCAGCCGCTACCCAGTGGTCAGAAACCCGTAACCGGCCACTGGCCGCTAAGGAGATGACATGATAACAAAACCCGCGGATGAGCTTCATGCCCTGGTCAAACAGATCCTGCTGGCCGCCGGCGCGGATGCGCAAAATGCCGAGGAGGTGGCCCACCACCTGGTGCTGTCCAACCTCAGCGGTGTGGACACGCACGGCATCTGGCCCGTTCCCATCTACGTGGCCGGCATACAGGCCGACGAGATCTTTCCCGCGGCCAAACCGGCGATCCTGCAGGAGACCGCCACCAGCGCACTGGTGACCGGCAACTGGACCTTCGGCCACGTCGTCGCAAAATATGCGATGGAGCTGGCGATCAGCAAGGCGAAAACGCAGAACGTGGCCGTGGTCAGCATGGTGCAGCTGCACCACATCGGCCGGCTGGGCCACTACGTGGAAATGGCGGCCGCCGAAAATATGATCGGCATGGTGTGGGCCGGGGGTTACGGCGAAGTGGCGCCTGCCACTGTTCCCTACGGCGGCAGCGCGAGCGTACTGCACACCAATCCGATCTCGATCGGGCTGCCGGCGGGCGAAGAGTCGACGATGATGTTCGACTGGGCCACGACCGCTCTGTCCGGCGTCAAAGTCGACAATGCCCACAACCGCGGTGAACAGCTGCCGCCGAACGCTATCGTTGACAAGGATGGCGTCCCAACCACCAACCCAGCCGACTTTTTCGACGGCGGCGGGCACCTGCCGTTTGGCGGGCACAAGGGCTATACGCTGATGATGGCCGCCGAGTACCTCGGGCGGATCTTCACCGGCGCGGACAGTTACGTGGAGGAGGGGCGAGCGGGCGCGATCATGCTCCACCAGGGTGTCACGATGATTGCGATCAAGACGGACCTGTTCCAGCCCTTCGCCGAATATGCCGAACGGGCGGACGAGATGGAGCGCCGAGTGCGCGCGGTGCCGCCGGCGCCGGGCTTCGATGAGGTGCTGGCGCCGGGCGATCTGGAGGCGCGCACGCGCGAGCAGCGCCGGCGTGAAGGCATCCCAATCGAGGATGATATCTGGCAATCATTGACAAAGGCGGCTGCCTCCGTCGGTGTGGAAATCGCATAACCGACAGCGGACACAACCTACTCGCCGCTGTTGTTCAATCTAAGGAAACTACAATGACGAACTCGCAACTCTCTGCCGAAACGCTCGACGCGCTGCGCCGCATCGACAGCGCCACTGTCGCCAATGCCATTGAACACTTCGAAGTCCGCGATCCGGTCACAGGATATTCCTCGCTGGAGCTGCGTTGTCAGTTCCCTGAGCATGAGCCGATGGTCGGCTACGCGGTGACCGCCACGCAAGACACCACCAGTGCCGGCGACGACAGGCCCAATCGCCTGCACGACGTCCTGGACATGGTCGCGGCCGCGCCCAAGCCTGTGGTTCTGGCCGTCCAGTACACGGGCGGGGACCGCATGCGCAGCTGTCTGGCCGGCGACATGTTCTGCTCGGCACTGCAGAAGCTGGGCGGGGTCGGGATAGTGACCGATCTGGGGAGCCGTGACTTTCAGGGCATAAAGCAGCGCGCGCCGGGTTTCCAGCTCTTCTGCCCCGGCGCTGTCGTCTCGCACGGATATGGCGCCTATACCAATGTGGGAACAACAATTTCGATCTACGGGCTGACGATTCAGCCAGGCGACCTGTTGCACGGAGACGCCAACGGTGTCGTCGCAATCCCTCTCTCTATCGCCGAAGAGGTCGCCGACCAGGCGCATCGCGTGCTGGAGACGGAGCGATCCTACTTTGATTTCCTTGCCAGCGACCAGTACAGCTACGAGGGGTTGAAGAAGCGCATGGGGCGTGAAGAATAGCGGCTCTCCCGTCTGCGTCGATCACATCTGTGTCTATCACGACTGTGTCGATCACATCAGAGCAGGCTCCGGAGGAGGATCCAGATGACGGCTGCCCAAACGTCCACAACCCGCAGGCAGACGGCGCGCGAACGCGTTCGAGAGCTGATGGCGCACCGCGAGTCCGGCGTATTTCTGGCCCTATTAATCTTCTTTGTGGTCATGTACACGGTTTCGCCGATCTTTCGTTCGCCCTTCAACCTGACCACCATTCTCAGGCAGATTTCAATCACGTCGATCGTGGCGATGGGCCAGACGCTTGTGATCGTATCGGGATCTTTCGATCTGTCGCAGGGGTCGATAGCCGGTCTGGCGGCGATGGTAACGGCCAAGCTGTGGAAGAATTTCGGCCTGGCGCCGCCCATCGCCATCATGGGCGGGCTGGGGGTGGGGGTGCTGTGCGGCTTCCTCAACGGCGTGCTGGCGGCTCGCTTTCGCCTGCATCCGATTGTGATGACGCTTGCCACGGGCGCGGTCTTTCTGGGCGTCAATTTCTATATCACGCGCGGGGAGTCGATCATTGGTCTGCCTGACGGCCTGACCTGGCTGGGCAAAGGGCGCATCGGTCAGGTGCCGGTGCTGATCATCCTGATGTTTATCGTCGCCTTCCTCATGCACATTCTGCTGACGCGGACGCTGTTCGGGCTGCGGGTGCGGATGATCGGCGGCAACCTGAAGGCCAGCCAGGATGTGGGCATGAATGTCGAGCGCATCCGCATCGGCATCTTCACGCTGAGCGGCTTTCTGGCGGCGCTGGGCGGGATCGTTCTGCTGGGCCGGGTGGGCAATGCGCTGCCCCAGATCGGCCAGGGGCTGCTGTTTCCGGTGGTCACGGCCGCGATCGTGGGCGGCACGCTGCTGACGGGAGGAGTTGGCTCGATGGCTGGCACACTGATGGGCGCGGCCATCATGGGGATTGCCCGCAACGCGCTGGTCGTCCTGAAGCTGGACATCTATCTGAACGATGTCATGCAGGGGGGGCTGGTGGTGGTAGCCCTGCTGATCGACCAGTTCCGGCGGGGCGAGTTGACCTGGCGCATCATATTTGGTCGCGATCGTTAGCCCGGCCGGCGCCGGATCCGGCGTTCGGCGGCGAACGGTCTTTGTGGCCGCTGACCGAGGGCCACAGGTGTAAGGAGGTGGCGATAGAGGAAATGTCCTGCATTACCGGTCGTAGCATCCGATTGGATACCATGTTTTTCAGACCACGGAGGAAAGAGCAATGAAGCGTCTGATATTGGGCATAACGTTGATGATCCTGCTGGCTGTGGGGCTGGTTGCCTGCACAGTGCCGGAAACGGTGGTCGTTGAGCGGGAGCCGGATTGCGGCGAAACCGAGCGCTACATCGTCAGCGCGCCGCTGGTGCATCCTTACATTACAGCGTGGCAGGGCGGCGCGGAGGCGGCCGCGGAGGAACTTGGCGTGGAGATCGTATTCCTGGCGCCGGCCGAATACAGCCCTGAGAAACAGTTGGAGATGACCGAGTCTGCTCTCTCCCTACCCTGTATCACCGGCCTCAGCGTGATGACGGGCGTGCCGGACATCATGGAAGGCATCCTGTCGCAGGCCAAAGAGAGAGGGCTTGGCACCACCCAGAATGCCTCCTGCTCCGAGGCGGTGAATGCGGACGTGTGCATGGCGACCGACTTCTACACGGCCGGCGCGACCGTAGCCGAACGTCTGGTTGAGCTGATGGGCGGCGAGGGCAATGTGGTGGTTGCCTTTGGCGAGCCGGGCAATGTGGTGGACAAGGATCGCCAGGCCGGGCTGGAGGACTACTTCGCCGAACATGCGCCGGACATCAAGGTGATCGGCGTGCTGATCGACTGCGACAACCCGGAGGGCACGGTCCGCTGCGCGGAAGAGGCCCTGGTCACCTATCCTGAAATGGATGCCTACTACTCGCTCGGCAACCTGAATTCGGTCGGCGCGACGGTGGCCTTCCCGGATGCCGGCCGTGACGACGTTATCGTTACTGGCGTGGACGACGCGCCGGAGATCGTCGAGGGCATCCGCAATGGAACCGTCTCCTTCACCTACGTTCAGCAGCCTTACGGTCAGGGTTACCTGGCGGTCTACATTCCGTGGATGATCAAGCACCAGGGCGTGCAGGCTACCGCCCAGTACCTTGACACCCGCATCACGCTTGTCGACCAGTCCAACATCGACAGCTACCAGGATACGATGAAGCAGAATTTCCTGGAGATCAAGGAGCTGGTCGAGACGGAGGTCTTGCAGTAAGAGAAGTGAGGAAATTCGAGGAGCGGG
>LXNI01002789.1_pt1 | contig 11342 bp, 9 predicted proteins | sample 809091 | NCBI WGS metagenome assembly LXNI01 (sample SAMN04870527, study PRJNA318959) | sponge metagenome | biome: 01000161; feature: marine sponge reef; material: water | host: Sarcotragus foetidus | place: Greece: Milos, Mediterranean Sea | collected 2013-05-29 | depth 5-7 m | reverse complement strand
ACTACGCCTACCGCAGAACCCGCCACGCCCACAGTCGGGAAGGTCCGAGCCCGCCGACAGCCAGAGCGCCCCCCCAAGCTCCATCGCGTTCGACGATCCGCTCCCGGTCCCGGACCGCACTGTCGCCAAGCCGAGGCCCTCGGCGGCGGCTATTGAAACGCCAAGCGCACCATTGTTCCCAAGTCCCGTGTCCGGCGACGTCGATGTCGTGGTGTGCGTACACAACGCCCTGGAACACGTTGAGCGGTGCCTCCAGTCCGTGCTGGCGAGGACCACCGTCCCCTACCGCCTCATCGTCGTGAACGACGGCTCCGACGCGCCAACGAGCGAGCGACTGCGCGAGTTCGACGCCGAGCACGATGTCGTCACATTGATCGAGACCGATGGCCCGCTCGGCTACACGTGCGCCGCGAACCACGGTCTGCGCGCCAGCACGGCCTCCAACGTCGTGCTACTCAACAGCGACACGATCGTGCCGAGGCTTTGGCTCGAGGAGATGCTGGAGTGCATGGCGAGCGCCACAACCGTGGGCATCGTCGGGCCGCTCTCCAACGCCGCGAGTTGGCAATCGGTCCCGGAGCGCACCGGCGCCGACGGCCGCTGGGCGGTAAACCAGCTTCCGCCAGGCTACAACGTCGACGAGTACGCCGAACTGCTCTGGCTGTCCTCGAAGCGTCGCTTTCCGAGAGTCGACTTCGTCAACGGTTTCTGCTTCATGGTCAGCCGCAGCGTGATCGAACGCATCGGCTTCCTGGACGAGGACAACTTCCCGAGGGGCTACGGCGAAGAGAACGACTACTGCATACGGGCCCAGGACGCGGGATTCGAACTGGCCATCGCGGACCACTGCTTCGTCTACCACGCCAAGTCGAAGAGTTTCGGCGACGCCACGCGCGACAAGCTGGCTCAAGCCGGCGGCGAAGCGTTGGAACGCAAGCATGGCAAGGCGCGGATCGACAAGAGTTCGGAGGCCCTCAGGGATTCCGCCGTGCTTGCCGAGATCCGCGCTGCCGCTCGCGCCCGCATCGCCGATAGAAGCAAAGTCGACGGCGGCCGGTCCGCGCAAGAACGCGTTGTCGGCAACCATGTCCTTTTCGTCCTGCCGGTTCGCGGCGGCAGCGGCGGGGCGAACTCCGTCATCCAGGAGGCGATGGGCATGCGTATGCTCGGCGTGGATGCCAAGGTGGCCACCCACGTCAAGTACCTCGACGACTTCGAGCGCTTCTATCCAGAGTTCCTAAAGACGGGCGAGCACTTCGTCTTCTACGAGTCTGACGACGACCTCATGCAGCGCGCAGCACCTTTCCAGGTGATCGTCGCCACGCTCTGGTCCTCGCCGGCATTGATCGCACCGATCACCACCCGATGGCCCGACAAGCTCTACGTGTACTACGTCCAGGACTACGAGCCGTGGTTCTTCGCCGACGACGACCAAAGCCGAACCATTGCCCTCGATTCCTACACGCTGATCCCGGACATGATATTGATGGCCAAAACCGACTGGATCTGTCGAACCGTGCAAGAGCGCCACGGCAAGCCGGTCTACCGCGTCGCGCCGAGCCTCGACCACCGCGTCTTCCACCGTGGCCAGCCGTGCGCAAAGGGCAGATCGGTGAAGATCGCGGCCATGGTTCGGCCGACGACGCCCAGGCGGGGGCCACTGCGTACCATTCGCGTTCTCAAGCAGGTGATCGCGACCTGCGATCAGCCCGTGCAGGTGCTGCTCTTCGGGTGCGAGACCCAGCATCTCAACACCTACATCGCTCGCAACGCACCGGAGCTTAGACTCGACCGCCAGTTCGACAGCCGAGGCGTCCTCGCCCGACAAGGCGTCGCGGACCTGATGCGCGAAGCGGACATCTTCGTGGACCTCTCCGACTATCAGGCCTTCGGCCGAACGGGACTCGAAGCCATGGCTTGCGGTTGTGCCGTGGTCCTCCCCACGGAAGGCGGGGTCTACGAGTACGCGGTGCCAGGCGATAACTGCGTGGTTGTCGAGACTGAATCCCACGGTGACATGGCCAGTACCATTGAAGCCCTCGTCGCCGATGGGGCAATGCGTAAGACCATCGCCGAGCGCGCAATCGACACCGCGGCGCGGTTCGACATTGTCCGAGCGAGCGTCTCCGAGATCTCCGTATTCAGGGCGGCGATGGCCGCCCGACTCGGCCACGTCGCAACCCAAGAAACCCATGGCCGCGGCCTCTCCCCGGAATGCGATTCAACGCCGATGACTTCAGGTCCGCGCGACAGCGCCTCGCCCGTCGTCGGCTTTGCTGCAGTTCAAACGCTTCACCGTCGCGGTGACGAGTAACCCGGGGCGGATCGTGGTACTCATGGAACTTCGACACTGGCGTTACGCCATGTATCGCGGCTATCTGAACCTCCGAGCCGAAGCGTCGAAGTACCACTTCGGTTGGCTCTGGTGGTTCTTGGAGCCAATCCTCATGACCGCCGTGTTCGCGGTCGTATTCACCTTCATTCGGCCCCGCGGCGCCGACTTCGTGTATTTCCTCGTCATTGGCGTCACCGTTTGGCTTTGGTACTCGAATGCCGTTGGCAATGCAACGCAGAGCCTCGTAACTGCCAAGGCGCTCATCACTCAGACACGCCTTCCCAAGATCCTATTCCCAATCATCGCGGTGATCACGTCCACCTACAAGCAGTTTTTCGTTTTCTGCGTTCTTTTCGTCGTTTTCGCATTCACTTCCGGCATCAGCCCGTCCTGGATCGCATTGCCTATCGTGGCCCTGACCGAGCTTTGTCTGATCGTGGCGGCGGCGACAAGCGCGGCCTTTCTTTGCGCCTGGTTCCCGGACTTCCGGTTCTTCGTCGTGTCCGGACTCCAATTGATGATGTTCTGCTCTGGGATATTCTTCGACATTAGCACCTTCCCACCGGGCGCGCAGGAATGGTTCCGCGCAAATCCGATGGCCGTGATGCTCGAACAGTACCGGGCGATCCTCCTCAACGATCAGTGGCCCGACCTCGTCTGGTGCGGCGCAGTGACCCTTGGATCCGTTTTTTGGATCACCATCGTCCACCGGTTGCAGCGTCACTATGACCAAGCCATCACTCTGCGTGTCATCTCCTAGCATGCGGCTCGACAACGTCTCGTTCACCTATCGCGAACGCGCCACATTTGGCGGCGACGGACTCGCCGCATTGAATCGGGTCTCCGTCGCGATCCGGCCCGGCGAAAAGGTCGGATTGATTGGCGCCAACGGCGCAGGCAAGTCGACCTTGCTACGGCTGATGGCCGGCATCCTGAGACCCACGAGCGGTGCGTATCACTCGGCGAACATGAGCAGCGCGTTGCTGTCACTGACCGCGGGATTCGACTCGGACCTCTCCGGCGCACACAACGTGGTCATGCACGGCATGTTGTCCGGACTGTCGCGCCAAGAAGCGATCCGCCGTATCCCGGCCGTCGCCAAGATGGCTGGGCTCGACGAGGCGATCAATCGACGGGTCGCCACATACTCGACAGGGATGCGCGCGCGCCTGTGCTTCTGGACCGCGATGAACCTGGATGCCGATGTCATGCTCGTCGACGAGGTCCTCTCGGTCGGAGATTTGGAGTTCCGCCAGAAATCACGCGACGCCATGCTGAACTTGATGGCTGGCGACCGGGCAGTCGTCATTGCGTCTCACAATATCCCTTTCGTTGCGAGCCTATGCGAACGCGTGATCTGGCTGCACGAAGGCCGCATTCGATCCGACGGGGACAGCCAGAGCGTGATCGAAAACTATCGGGCCAGCCTGGCTCCGAGCGATAACACGCGGCTCGCCGCCATCGGCCAGCCGCGCCAGCTCTTTGTCTGCGGCACGCCGCGCTCAGGCACTACCGCCTTAGCGCGAGCGCTCAACACCAACCCACGCATCGTGGTTGGAATTGAACGATACGGACGGCGACTCCTGAAGGTTCGCGACGGTGACCAACGGAGTCTGTTCTCGAACGATCGATACTTCCATTACGAGCCGGACGATGCATACACGGACTTCAACGTAGCGTACAAGGATCTCACCGAAGCATCCAAACGAAAATTCGACGCCGCAATGTACGTGGGCGACAAAGTCCCCCGGCTGTATCGACGCTTGAGCTTCATCAACACCGCTTTCCCGAACTGCGTTGTGGTCTACATCATTAGGAATCCCATCCACGTGGCCTCCTCATGGCAAAAGAGGGCCGAGAGAGGCAACGATCGCTGGCCGCAGCGCAATGGTTTCCAAGCGGCGACGATCGAATGGAACGCGTCGCTTCAACTCGCGCTTGAAGCACGGATCGTGCTCCGCAGTCGGATGATACTCCTGTCGTACGAGCGAGTCTTCGGCAGTCGAAGGATCCCGGTCTGGCGAGAGCTGATGCGTCGTCTGGAGCTACCTGCGTCGCCAAGCGAATCCACCCGGAAATTCCTTGACAACGCGTTTCGGCAGGCAACCATCGGGCGGGAACCGCCGTCGAAAATCCTGCAATACGTGAGTCGAAGTGCGGACTATATCGGCTATTCGCGTCTTCTCGCGCACGTCCTTTGATCCGTGTAACTCGTCAGCTCCGAGACGTACGGGCAAGGGGTCGCCTCACCATGCGCGTGATCCGTCTCAACGCTGTACGACCCGAAATGCACTTTGGACATAGGAAATCAATGTTTCCAAACTAGCCGGCACGTCCACGCAACCTGTCGACAGTACGAGTTCGGCGCTCAGTGGCGGTTCATACGGCGCCGACACGCCCGTGAAGTTGGCGATCTCCCCCGCTCGTGCCTTCTTGTATAGGCCTTTGGGGTCCCGGCGTTCGCACGTCTCGACGTCGGCGTCTAGGTACACCTCATGGAAACACCCGCCAGCCGCACGCCGCGCGGAATCACGATCGGCACGATATGGTGAAATGAACGCGGAGATACAGATCAAACCGGCCTTGGCGAAGAGTCCCGCGACCTCGCCGACCCGACGGATGTTCTCGGTCCTGTCGGCATGCGTAAAGCCGAGATCGGCGTTGAGGCCGCCTCGAAGGTTGTCGCCATCGAGCACATACACTTGGCAACCGCGCGCAAAGAGCTCCCTTTCAAGCGCAAACGCCAGGGTCGACTTGCCGGCACCGGACAGACCTGTCAACCACAGGACACCGCCAAGATGACCATTCCTTCTCTCTCGCTCGGTGTTCGCCAAGCCAGCCGACCCAACGGAATGGCGGCCGGCCGGGCCTTTCTCCCAGGAAACCACAGTCGGCCTACGAGGGGCGAAGCTCGCCGTCCAAGTCGTGATCGTCGCAAAAGTAGAAGAAGCTGTCCCGCAATTCCACGATCCTGACTTCCGGGGGCACTTCGACTTCCATGACCAACGAGAAGATCGGCGTTCCGGTATGCGCCGCGCGCTCGGTGACGGTGTCCAGGTTGTAGATGTTGATGCCTTGCGCGGAGAAGAAATCGGCAACCCGATGCACGATGCCGGGGTGGTCCATCGCCGTCACGCTCACGGTGTAAGGCACACGCCCTTCAACGTTCTCCCGCCCCTGCGTACGGCGGAACAGATACGCGAGTTCCACGCGTTCCGCCAGTTTACCGAGCTTGGTTTCTAGGCGCTGCAATGGCAAGGCGCCCCCAGCGACCGAGACCAGCATCGCGAACTCGCCGCCAAGCACGGTCATGCGACTGTCCTCGATGGACAGGTTGAGGTCGTGCACGATGGCCGAGATCTCGCTGACGATGCCTGGTCGATCCTTGCCGATCGCTGAAATCACCGCGCGCGTCATGCAAACCGTTCCTTGAGCATTTCCGGAAGGGCGCCGATACCGACGCGTTCCTGGGCCATGGTATCGCGGTCGCGAACGGTGACGGTGTCGTCTTCCAGGGTCTCGAAGTCGACGGTGATGCACAACGGCGTCCCGGTCTCGTCGTTGCGCCGGTATCCCTTGCCGATGTTGCCCGTGTTCTCGAAAACGATGCGACCCAAGCCAAGCTTCATGAGCATGCGTTTGACGGCACCGGCCCTCTCGACTATCCCCTCATGGTTGCGCTTGAGCGGCAGTACGGCACATTTGATCGGCGCCAGGTGGGGCTTCAACGACAGCACGGTTCGCTCGCTACCGTTTTCCAACCGTTCGACCGCATACGCCTCGTTGATCACCGCCAGCACGCCGCGATCAACGCCCGCCGACGGTTCGATGACATAGGGCACGGTCCACCGTTTCGCGGCCTGATCCTGTACCGCCAATCGTGCGTTGGCGTCCTCGTTGTCGAGCACAGTCGCGGAGATGCCCAGTTCCGCTTGGTTCTTAGTATGCGAACCGAGGTCGAAATCGGTCCGGTTGGCGATGCCCTCGAGTTCCTCGACGCCGTGGGGGAAGCGGTACATCACGTCCACGGTGGCCTTCGAGTAGTGGGCGAGTTCCTCTCCCGGCACGTGGAGCAGCTCGAGGTTGTTGCCATTGATGCCCTGCTCCTGCCACCAGCGCAGCCGCTCGTCCACCCAGCGCTCGTGCCACTGCTCGTCCTCCCCCGGCGCGACGAAGAACTCGAGCTCCATCTGCTCGAACTCGCGCATGCGGAAGACGAAGTTGCGTGGCGTGATCTCGTTGCGAAATGCCTTGCCGATCTGCGCGATGCCGAACGGTAGCTTGCGCGACGTCGCATCGAGGACATTCTTGAAGTTCGTGAAGATGGACTGCGCCGTCTCGGGCCGCAGGTAGGCGAACGACGAGCCATCCTCGACGGGGCCGACGTTGGTCTTGAACATCAGGTTGAACGGCCTCGGCTCGGTCAGGTCACGCGAACCGCAGCGTGGGCAGCCAACTCCGTTGAGGTGGTCCGCGCGCCACCGCGACTTGCAGTTGCGGCAATCCACCAGCGGATCCGCGAAGGTGTCTTCGTGCCCGGAATACCGCAGAACCTTGGGGTTGGTGAGGATCGCCGAGTCGAGCCCTTCCACGTCGTCCCGCTCGTAGACCATGGACCGCCACCACGCCGCCTTCAGGTTGTTCTTGAGCTCCACGCCGAGCGGACCGTAGTCGTAGATGCCTTGCAGGCCGCCGTAGATCTCGCCCGCCTGGAAGACGAAACCACGGCGCTTGCAGAGCGCAACCAACTCTTCCATGGAACGGGCGGGCATGGGTGATTCGGGGCTGGGGCGTGAAGGCGGCGCACTATACCGCAAAGTCGGCGTCGGACTCCATTTCGAGCCGCCTAGAGATCGTCGGGAGATGGCGCCCCAAGACGCCGCTTTATTGGGTGCTCCGATGTGGCTGTGGTAGGTTCAGAGGAGGGCCAAGTGGGCACCAATGGAGAATCCGATGGCCGAACTCGCGCTCGCCTATTCGCCGCCGCCCTGCGCGGCGCTCGACGCCATCCTCGCCCTCGACGAGGACAGTCTGCCGTGCACCGACGACCAGCCGATGCCTGACGTGCGCGCCCAGGAAGGTCCGCTCGCCTACTCGCGGGACGGCATCCGCCGCCATCTTCGGCACATGCGGGACCGCGTCGCCGTGGACAGCGACATGTTCGTCTACTACATCGGCCGCGACCGGAATGGGCAGCCAGCACGCGCCGTGGTGGCGCCCGACGTGTTCGTGGTGTTCGGCGTACCGGACCGTTTGGACCGCAGGTCCTACGTGCTGTGGCGGGAAACCGACGCCGAGATCCGGTTCGTTCTGGAGATCGCATCGACAAGCACGCGCCGGCGCGACCACACGGTGAAGCGCGACGTGTACGCATCGCTTGGCGTGCGGGAGTACTTCCTCTTCGACCCGCCAGAGCCTCGCCGCCCCGCAAGGCTGACCGGCCTGAGGCTCGACAACGACAGCTACCGCGAGATTCCTACCGAGGTGCTGCCAGGCAACCGACGCGGCATCCCGAGCGAGGTCGTCGGCCTCGTCGCCCACGTCGACGATGACGGCAATCTGCGCTGGTTCGATCCGTTGGCCGGCGTGGATTTGCTGACCTACGACGAGGCCGAGGACCGACGGGAGGCCGCTGAACTCAAGACACGAAACTCAGCTCGATCACTGCAGGCGGAGGCGCAAGCGCGGCAGCAAGAGGCTGCAGCCCGCCAACGGGCCGAAGCACGAGTCGCCGAACTCGAGGCCCGGTTGCGTGAGCGCGACATGCCCTGACGGCCGGAAGACCCCACAGCCGCTTTTCAGGCGGCCCCGCCACCAGCCACCTTGCCCCGCCATTGCGACTCGTCCACCTCGACGCGACGGAGCAGCGGGCGCCACCAGTCGGCGTGGTCCTTGTACCAGGTCACCGTCGCTCGGAAGCCGTCGTCGAAATCCACTTGAGGGCACCATCCGAGCTCGGTCCTGAGCTTGGTCGAGTCGAGCAGGTAGCGACGGTCGTGGCTCGGCCGGTCCGGTACGTAGGTCTTGAAGGACCCGTCGAGGTCCAACTGTTCGAGGATGCGGTCGGCGATACCCTCCACGTCGACCTCCAATCCGCTGCCGACGTTGTAGGTCTCGGCCACGCGGCCACGTTCCAGGATCGCGTCGATCGCCCGGCAGTGGTCGTCGACGTGCAGCCACTCGCGCCGGTTGCGGCTGCTCCTATAGAGGGTCAGCGGCTTGCCCTGTAGTGCGCTGACAACGAAGTGAGGGATCACTTTCTCCGGGAACTGGTAAGGGCCGTAGTTGTTGGCGCAGTTGGAGATCGTGGTCGGTAAGTCGTAGGTGAGCTGGAACGCGCGAACGGCCAGATCGGCGGCCGCCTTCGAGGCGTTGTAGGGCGTCTTGGGCACGAGCGGCGAGGTCTCGGTGAAGACCTCGTCCGATTCGAGCGGCAGGTCTCCGTAGACCTCGCACGTAGACACGTGGTGGAAGCGCTCGGTCCCCGCATCGAGAGCCGCACGCATGAGTTGCACTGTGCCGACGACGTTGGTCTGGAAGAAGGCGTCCGGGTGCAGGACTGCGCGACTGTTGTGCGACTCCGCAGCGAAGTTCACGACCATGTTCACCCGCTCCTCGCGCAACGTGGCGAGCGCGAGGTCGTAGTCGCCGATGTCCCCTTGCACGAAGCGGTAGCGGTCCGACGCCTCGGTCGCGACATCCTCCAGGCTTGCCGGGTTGGCGGCGTACGTCAGCAGGTCGTAGTTGACCACCCGGTCATCCGGGTGGTGGCGCAACCAGTAGCGAACGAAGTTCGTGCCGATGAAGCCGGCGCCGCCGGTTACGAGGATCGTGGACATGGAACGGAAAACACTCGTGGCCGAAACATCGCATTCTATCGGCTTGGGTCACCGTTCATCGTCTTTTGATGTTGCCGCCGAGGCGCGACGTCAGAACTTGAGGCGCGACGTCTCCATTGCATCGAGGTCCACGACGCCAACTGCGTTGTACCCCTTCATGTGGCCTGCGCACTCACCCGGGTTGAAGACAAGGGTGTCAGCTTCCCACTCGCAACGGTACATGTGCGTATGGCCGTGCAGGGCGAGGTCCTCCCCGCATAGGCGAAAGTCGCGCGGGTCGTGGACAACGACAATGCGCCGCCCGCCCCATTCGAGGCGCAGCGGCGGCTCGGCAAGCACGAACCCGTGCCGGTCCGCGGCCGCGTTCAAGGCGTCGCGCTCGACATCGTTGTTGCCGAATACGCCGAAGAGCGGCATCTCGAGGTCGGCCAGCACGTCGAGCGTCTTGGCCCGGGTGATGTCGCCCGTGTGCACGACGCGGGACACCGCGGCGGCGTTGAAGAGCGCCACGATGTCTCGGACGTTGACCAGGTTGTTGTGGGTGTCGCTGACGACGCCGATTCGGTTTGGCATACGCGCCAACGCGTCCGCTTGTCCGGCAGGGACGGCAGGGGTTGCCTGCCGCCCCGAAGATCGGCTAGGCGGCCTTCTCGAGGATGTGAATCCCGCAGGCGCTGCCAAGACCGATCACGTGCGTCAGCCCGATGCGCGCGCCGTCCACCTGGCGCTTGCCGGCTTCACCGCGCAGGTGCGTCGAGACCTCGTAGATGTTGGCGATGCCTGTCGCGCCGAGCGGATGGCCCTTGGACAGCAAGCCCCCGGACACGTTGACCGGAACACGGCCGCCCAACTCCACATCGCCGTCGTCGATCAGCCGGCCAGCGTCGCCGTCCTGGCACAGCCCGAGGTTCTCGTAGTGCAGGATCTCGGCGGTCGCGAAGCAGTCGTGCAGTTCGACCAGGTCGACGTCGTCCGGGCCGAGGCCCGCCATGTCGTAGGCCGCGGCGGCCGCCTTGCGGGTGCAGGTGTTGACGTCGGGCATCACGAGGTCGCGCTCCTGCCAGGGATCGGACGTCAGGACCGAAGCGCGCACCTTGACGGCACGGTCCATCAGGCCGAGTTCGCGCGCCTTCTTCTCGGACGCGATGACCGCGGCCGCCGAGCCGTCGACGTTCACCGAGCACATGAGCTTGGTGTTCGGGTAGGAGATCATCTCGGCGTTCATCACAACGTCGAGCGGCGTCTCGATCTGGTACATCGCCTTGGGGTTCATGGTCGAGTGGTGGTGGTTCTTCACCGACACCTTGGCGAACTGTTCGAACGTCGTGCCGTGGTTGCGGCTGTGTTCCATGCCGGCTTCGGCGAACACCGACGGCATCGTCCCGGAGCCCAAGAGGCCCTCCTTGGAGATTCCGCGGCCACCGCCGCCACCGCCTAAGAGCCCGCGGCCCATCTGCTCGACGCCAACGGCGAGCACCAGGTCGTAGAGGTCCGCCTTCACGGACGCCCACGCTTCCCGGAATGCCGTCGCGCCGGTTGCGCACGCATTCGAGACATTCACCACCGGAATGCCCGTCTGGCCGATCTCCTGCAGCACACGCTGGCCCACCATGCCGCTGGCCTGGCCGAGGTTGCCGCAGTAGAGCGCCTGCATGTCCTGGATCTTGAGGCCGCAGTCGTCGAGCGCCAGGTGCGCAGCTTCGGCCCCGAGTTGCGGGACGGTTTTTTCGGGGAACCGCCCGAATTTGATCATGTCTACGCCGACTACATATGCGTCCGTCATGGTAAGAAGCTCCTAATCCGTGCGTGGTTGCGTGCGTGGCTGGAAAAAGTAGGACAGGTAGGAATTGCCGTCGCTGTCTTTACGGCCAAGGGCGTCGTCGTAGACGACTTCGACAGGCATGCCGAATTCGATTTTCGACGGGTCGGGTTCTACGTTGATGAGGTTGCCCTTGACCGTGCCGCCGCCCTTGAGGTCGACGATCGCCGACACGTAGGGAACGTCGATCCCCGGGAACGAGCGATGCACGATGCAATACGAGTACAGCTCACCCTGGTTGGACAGACGCACCGGCGCCATGCTGTCGCGGGCACCACATTTCGAGCAGTTGGCGCGCACGCCCAGGTAGATCGCCCCGCAGCTAGCGCAGCGGTGGCCCTCGATGTAC
>LXNI01002788.1_pt1 | contig 11343 bp, 14 predicted proteins | sample 809091 | NCBI WGS metagenome assembly LXNI01 (sample SAMN04870527, study PRJNA318959) | sponge metagenome | biome: 01000161; feature: marine sponge reef; material: water | host: Sarcotragus foetidus | place: Greece: Milos, Mediterranean Sea | collected 2013-05-29 | depth 5-7 m | reverse complement strand
AGTTGGGTTTTGTTCTTCAATCTAACCTACAAGAAAATATTCCTCAAAATAGCAAAAAATAAAAAAATATTGAATTTTTATTTGACATTATAAGTTTCACATATTATAATAATGAATAAGTGAAAGATATTCTTGTTCCGTTATATTATTTTAACCAGAATAAAATAAGTAATACGTTTTCCAACGCCAAGACGACTACGTGGAATTTAATTCGTGGTAGTAGACGCACTTTTGATGTTCGAGCACAACAAGATATCAAAACAAGTTCATATTGGACACTTGAGAATGCACCAGATGAATTTTCTATTAGTGATGATGGGGTTATCCGTGCGGATGTACCGCATTTACGTACCCATCCTCCCAGAAATTTGATAGTGAATACCGATAAAGGTGAAATTGTTGTGCCGTTGTCGGTACGTGATTGGTTTCCTAACGATTATCGGACACCACGTTATTTCTTTTCTGTTGCACGTTCGTATGATGGGCATGTGGGACGTGACTTGTTTGATGTGTCTATTCGGAATAGTTCATTCGTCCAGACAGGGACAGCGACGATTCAGTCTGGAGGCGATGGATATCCGGATTTGTCGCCGCTTGACGGTGTGCCGAACAACAGATATTTCGCTATATCGCAATTTTATGATCAAGTTAACGGACTACATATAACTCCAGACGCGGATGCACCGCCTGCGGAATCTGGATTAGCGTTAATTGGTTATAGTGCAAACGATGTGAACACGTTTTTCCGAACACCGGGGAATATGTTGGCAGCGCAGTTTGAATGGCGTATGGCAGATTATGCTGCTGAAGGAAGTAGGCTTGTTGCTGCTGCTCGGTATGATACTGTCGATGATGCGGTGCCGACTTTTGCACAACCGTGGGCGATGTATGTCATTGCTTGCAGATTGAATAATGGTACTACTCCGGAACTTGAAGCGGGAGATTTTAACATTTATCCGGGTCTTGAGAATTTGGATGCGAATACCTATCGACTGAGAACGACGAATCCGCCGCTGCCGCAGTCTATTGCTGCTGCACATCAGTTAAAATGGTTGATGCTTGTAGGAGATCGCACATTGACGGAGCAATATAGAGATTTAAGGAGAGTCGGGTTAGGTGTTTATTCGTTAGAAGCAGATTCCTCCAGTTTATTGTCTCCTGCCAGAGCGACTCATCATAATGGAAGTGGGTCTCTGCAACTGTATCTCGATGAATATCAATTCTCAGAATGGTGTATCACTGAGCTTGAAGCGACTGGTGCTGCAGGTGATGCTTGGCGACATAACGATAAGTTCCTTTATATCAATAACGCTGTTGCAAAGTGGGGCGGCGAGTCTCATCAATTTTCGTAAAGAAGGGATATAGATATGGTCATAACCGTTGATGCGGATTCACCGATGCGAGTGAAACGTGCTGTTGATGCGGAGTGGGAGTCGTTTGGTGCTGCCTCAGATTTTTCGGAGGAACTTACGACTGTGTATCTTCAGACAAATACATTTGTGTCGTTATTTTCGGGTTCTCATCGTGGTCGTTCTGGAATTGTTGTGTTAGTCAGTATTATACCTGAGGGGTTCGTTCGTCCAGATTCTATTTTTATTGTTTGGGATTGGCGGGTGTATCCGTCTACTGCGGATTTGGCAACTAAAGGTATTCCTGATACTGATTACGACGAATTTATATGTTGGTTGAAAGATTACGGTTATGAGCCAACTTCGGATGTCGTTGTTGGAATTATTACGCAATTACAAAGTTTGATAAATATTGCGCGTGAAGATGTGGGGCTTGCTGTTAAGGCATCGGATCGTGTGGAGACGGGATAAAGGAGCGAATATTTATTGTTGTAGGATGGGTGGTGTTTGCATAACCTATCACGTAATGACATATCTAATCCGCCTTGTCGGGTTTCGCTTTGCTCTACCCGACCTACAGAATTGATACAACGGACGGGGAGACCCCGCCCCTACGATGAAAATGGGGTGACCCATTCCCCACGATAAAGTGAATGGTGTTTAGAAAATTATGAGATAGATTTAACTAGGAGGTTATTATTAATTGATGTATAAACAAATTTTATTAATTTTAGGATTGCTTGTTTTTGTTTCGGGATGTGAGATTCCTGGCACTGGGCTTGGGATTCGTGAATTTGATGAGATTCTTGAACAGGACGACGATGTTGTCTGCCTTGATGATGGGTTTGACAAACTTTGTATTCTGGTTATTCCCGGTCCTGCTGGTAAAGATGGAAATGATGGTGTAGACGGAAATGACGGGACAGACGGGAAGGATGGTATAGATGGAAAAGATGGTGTAGATGGAAAAGATGGTGTAGATGGAAAAGATGGTGTAGATGGAAAAGATGGGACAGACGGTGAGTCTATTGTCGGACCTCCAGGACCGCCGGGTCCACCAGGGCCACCTGGATTGCCGGGACGCGATGGTGTAACGACAGTGGTTCATGTGACCGAATTCCGATATGTTGATGTGCCTGTTCCTGAACCTATACCTATACCTGACGATGTGCCTGTTCCTGAACCTGTACCTGAAACTGATTTAACACCTGCGCCGAAAAGGGTGGTTGCTGAGGCGATTGTGCATCCGTCTGGGTCTGTGCATCCGATTCCTGCGGAGACGACTCACGAGGCGGATCATGTTGTGCATGTGTCGCATCTCACCGAAGCGCGCCATACACAGATTCCAGATGATTCTGCTATTTGGCATATTGCTATTTATGATACCGGTGACGGTGTTGATTTGTATATTTATCCACGTTCATTGCCGCCGAATGATCGGTTGGATTTTCATCCTGGTGAAGGTGTTGAGTTGCAAGGGACACGCGAGGGTGTTAATAAACTTTTACAGATGTATCTTACTGAGCATAATACACATATTGCATCTATCGTTGGCGATAAGGCTATTATTGGGTTAGACTAATTCACACAACAACCCATCATGGTATTATCGACTGGGCGGGACTCATACAACCCGTTGCTCTGGACGGTAATTACCAATAGAATTTATTTATGAATCATGCGTGCTAAAATAAGGCAAATATTAAAGAATCCGTTCCTCAACTTTGGGATGGGGGTCATGTTATGGGTAACAAGCACTTCGGGAGACAAGTTATTCTGGTCAGATATGATGACCATTCAGATGCGAGTAGATCACGGGGTTGCTCTACTTGGTGCGTGGCGGGCTTTAAAGTATTTACCGGATGTGATCGATAGTTTTTTCAAATAAAAGTAATTTATATGTGGAACATTCTTATTGACATCATAATCATAATTGTCGGGATTTCAGCGATATTCGATGGAATCCAGATAATCAAAAACCTACGAAAAGGAGATAAAGACTAATGCCAAGTATAGTCGGAACAATATTCACTATCGGGAAGAAAATCTATGACCTGCACCAAGCCGGTGCAGATAAAAAGATTCTAAAAGGAATCAAGGCAGCAGTAGACGCTTTGCACGGACACGTGACCGAACAGCATGAGGCACACGGTCTGCACACCGAAGAAGGACAGGCAAAAGTCAAGGCTGCTGAAATTGCAGAGGACCAATAAATGAGTGTTTTTGGTAGAATAAAACATGGTGTACACCATGCTGTCCACAAAGTGCAACATGAGGCAAAACACGCCAAGCATGCGGTAGACAAGACTGCAAAACATGCTGCAGATGAGGTGTCGCACGGAGCGGACAAAGCAACACAAGCAGTCAAAGATGGAGCACAGGCTGCTAAAGAGGGTATAGATAAAATGGCAGATTTAGGTCATATCACAGATGAAATCAAGAACGAAATACTGAAAGCACTAAAGGAAGCCGAAAACGGCGCTGTTTCTGCTATAAAGGATGCAGAGAAATCTGCTTCCGAAGGGGTGCAGAAACTCGGCAATGAACTCAAGAAAGAGATAGAGGACGAAGTCGCTAAGATTGAAAGTGCTATTGAAGGCAAGGCAGCTAAGGAGGTTTTAGAAGACCTTGTAGACACGATCCGTGCGTTAAGTCCCGATAGTATTCAGATTGAGATAAGTGCGATAACGCTTGAATTAGATGACCTTGAAAATAAGGTAGAACACTTTATCAAGTGGAGTAAAAACCCACCACATAACAGGCACACTTGGATTGAGTTCGTGCAAGACGTAACCCCTAACTCATTACAACTTGTAGAAAGCATCGGTCTTGGACTTGTAGTGCAGTCAGACGATGCGAAAGTAGGATTGACGGAGACTTGGGGAAACGAAAAAGTACTTGATAGACTTGAGAAAATACTGGAACGTGCCAGTATTAATTAACAACTTATGGGTGATAGGTTTTCTATTTTTCTTCCCCTATCGCCCGCCAATTTAATCTGTAGGTGTGGGGTTTTCCGTCAGAATTTCCTAAGAGACGAGGTGACCTCGCCCCTACGATGTGCCTGATCTACAGATGAAAGGAGAGATATATGAATCTTTTACAGACACTTGAAGAAGAATTTCACGGACACAAAAAGGCGATTGAAGATACACCTGAAACGGAACATACGCGTATTTTGTTTTTACGAAGATTGGAGAGCCTCGTTGGTTTTATAGAGGAACGATTTCCAGATGACGATCATCGTAAAAAGGCACTGGCTACAATTCACGATCTGCGTAGACACGGTGAAAATTCGCTTGACGATGAATAATAATGATTGTTGCTATTCAGATTGTCTCTTGTGTAATAACTCTAATAATATTCTTGTGTATCATCTGCAGTGGAATTGCGCACCATCGCAGGTTGGTACAGGGAAGAAAACGCGCAAAACAGCAATTTGATGATATAGCAAATCGTGCACGTAATATATTGAAAATAGATGATTCAAGATAGCAAGCCCCGGAAAGAATTCACAATATATTATACAGGTGGTAGAACTCGGAAAGGTGTCCTGTATAACGAAAGCAACATCAAAATGGATGATGGTGAACTATATGCACGGCTTGATCAACTTGTTACCAATGAAGTCATCGGAATTATGTTTCGCGACTATTCACTAAAGGTATTGATATGAAAGTGAAACTTGTATATCTAATACTTATCTTACTAATATTCTCTGGCTGTAGCGGTTGCCGAGACGATGTTAAGGTGCCTGTTGATATCGGACATGACCACACACTTGAGTTTATTCTTATTCATGAGGCAGGGGTTACACCAGACGGATTGACGTATGCCGGTATAACGCAGCACACATGGGAAGCATGGCGTGAAAAACAGACAGATAAAGCACAACTGCCCAAAGAGGTAAAACATCTATCAAGCAACCCCAAACTCAATGCTCTTGAAGATACTGGTGCTAATCTGACTGTTGTCAAACGTTTCTACTATGACTATTTCCATGATTGGCATGCATGGGATATTCATCCTGTCTTGCAGCTTATCTATGCGGATTTCGTTGTGCTGTCCGGTTCTGAAGCGGTGCGTGAGGTTCAGAAACTTGTTGGTGTTCAACCCGATGGTGCTTGGGGATACCACACTGCAGTCGCTGTCAAGGAATTCAATGCTGAGGTGGCTAAAAAAAATAGTTGGACAACTTTTTTACAATTTGATAAGATGAAGCGGTCATTTTTTAATAGGCTCGCAAACACGCATCCAGAGAAGTATGCTAAAGATCTGCACAGTTGGTTTAAACGATCAGATGATTTGAAAGCATATATGGAACAAGTATTGCGGGCAAAATGAAGCGGTTGAGAAACAATAGCAGATGTTTTCTGTAGGAGCGATCAAGTGTATTGGTTGTCGGGAATCCAAATCAAGAAATCAACGGTATGAATCATGCAGAATACGCGTATGGTATTCTGCCAAATCAACGGTATGAATGCCATTTTGTAAAAAATAGCAATTGTCACCTTGAAATAGAGATTTTAATTGCCTTTTTATACTTTTTGAGGTAATATAATGAGGTAGATACATGAAATTCACTGAATTAGCTCCGACAGTGATGTATAGAGAAAATAAATAGAATATCGTTTTGGTGAGGTTTGTCAATGGAATGATCAACTGAATCATTACAAAGAATGTTTTTTCGGTTTTATCATTAGAGGGAATGTATTGCGGGATTCATAAATTCCCGTACTAATATAAAAAGGGGTAGTGGTATGAAAAAATATTTGGTTATCGTGAGTTTGTTATTAATATCCAGTATAGCATACGGACAGAATAATATTGCACAAGAAGCATATCTAATTTTTGAAAATAATTGTCTCGGTTGTCATGGTGAATCTGGCACATTCAAAGAAACACTTTATATTGAATATAACAACTTGATTGAAATAGGGAGTGTTATACCGAATAATCCTGACGGATCAGAGTTATATAAACGATTGCTCGGACCGACGGAAAACGGTGCACAGATGCCTCTCGGACAGCCAGCACTTTCGGCAGATGCCATCGCAACGATCCGTCGATGGATAGAGATTGGCGCGCCAGATTGGGCAGTAACCATCGGTGATCGCGCATTCATTACGCAAGGCACTATGCTGGATACTATCAAAACACATCTTGGCACACTTAACGCATTTGACCGCAGTTATGCGCGGTATTTTACGATGACACATTTGTATAATGCTGGTGAGCCTCTTGATGTGCTTGCTGATTATCGATTAGCTCTTAACAAACTGGTGAACAGCCTATCGTGGGAATTAGAAATTGTTAATCCACAGCCGATAGACACAGAACAGATGATCTTTTACATAGATATACGAGATTATGATTGGGATAAAAGCGATGCTTGGACAGAGCTTGAAGAGGTATATCCGTATCATATTGCTTTTAATGCGCCAGAGCAATCGCATCTAAACGAAAAATTATCGTCTTTACAACTGGAGATAAGTTCTAAAGTGCCAGTGATTCATATAGATTGGTTTCTTGCGAATGCCTCGTTACCACCGTTATATCATGACATACTCAATTTACCGGAAACGGACTTTGAATTAGAACAACGGTTAGGCATAGATGTTGTTGGAAATCTTCTAAACGCACCCGGACATAGCGTGTGGCGCGCAGGGTTTAGTGAATCTAAAGTATCAAGCAACAACCGTGTTGTGGAACGACATACATCGCCATACGGTGCCTACTGGAAAAGCTACGATTTTGCGGGAAGTGTTGGTAGGCAAAACATTTTTGTGCATCCAATATCATTTATACACGATGGCGGTGAAGTAGTGTTTAGCCTTCCAAACGGCTTACAAGCATATTATCTGTCTAATGCAAAGAGCAATCGTCTGGATGTAGCACCGATTGACATTGTATCTAATCCAGCGGCAAGTGATCAGCGCGTGCGGAATGGATTATCTTGTATCGGTTGCCATACCGAAGGGATGAAAACCTTTGAGGATACTGTCCGTCAAGCGATTGAGCAGACTCCTGTCACACTCTATAACAAAGAACACGCATTACAGCTTTATGTGGAGCAATCGGTGATGGACGCGCTTGTGGAAGATGATGCCTTGCGCTATAAGGATGCACTTGAACAAACGGGTGGGACAATCGGCGGTATTGAGCCGATACACCGCTTTTACGAAACATTTCAGAAACCAATTACAACTGCACATGCTGCAGCTGCACTCGGTTTAGGAACTGAGGCGTTTATTCAGAAAATCAGTGAGAATATCAACTCACAAAGTTTAGGTTTGCATGTATTCAGTAATCATGGTACAATAAAACGCGATACATGGACAGCCAGATTCCAAGAAATTGTTTACATATTAGATTTCCCAGACGGAAGTATAGAAACGCCTGATGACCCAGGTAGAGAGCTTATTCCAATCGGTTATGTATATTTTCCTGACCCGCATCTACGTACAGTTATTGAAGATTATCTTGGCAAAACCCAAGGTGCTCCAATTACGAAGGTTGAAATGGAATCATTGAGAAAAGAAATTAGAGCAGAAAATAAAAATATAAGCGATTTATCTGGATTAGAATGTGCTACTAATCTAAGTACATTGAAACTGGGTGGAAATAATATATCTGATATTGAACCTTTAGCACATCTCGTAAACCTAAAAGAATTGGAAATGCACGGCAGTCCGGTATCTGACTTATCACCAATTGCAAGGCTTACGCAGCTGAAATATATTGCATTTAGTGGTTGGCAATTATCTGATATTTCTCCAATTAGGGATTTAATAAATCTGGAGAGGTTAGGAATTTCTTGGTCAAATGTAACGGATATATCAGTAGTTGCTAATATGAAAGCGTTGAGAAGCTTAAGTCTATATCATTGTGAAAAACTCGGTGATTTATCACCACTTGCTAATTTGCCAGAGTTATGGGACTTAGGACTTGGTGGTATGAAATCTCTTTCTGATATTTCTGTTGTAACAACATTGCCCAGTTTGACAGTTTTAGATTTCCACGGTAGCCCCATACCGGATTTGTCACCGTTATCGGGTCTAACAAATTTGAAAGAGTTGGATCTTAGGGGGACAAAAACATCTGATGTGTCTCCACTTGAGAATTTATGTAATTTGAATATTCTCCAATTAAGCGGTAATCCGATAGATGATATATCTACACTATTCCATTTGTTACCACACACTGAAATTATATGGAATGAAGGTATAGTTCCAACAGCAGATGTAAATGATGACGGTATCGTAAATATTTTAGATATTGTTGCTGTTGCGAATGCTATTGGTAAACCACTATCTGATGAAATATCTGCCCTTGATGTCAACTTTGATGATGTAATTAATATATTAGATCTTGTAACTGTTGCAAATCAAATGGGTGAACGTTGTAGGATTGATCAACCATGAAAGAGATCGTTGCCCGTATATCAGATAAGACCTACAATAAGTTGCAGGATGTATCTGATATACAGAATCTATTAGCTCTCAAAGAAGCCATAAGTTTGAATCCGTGGCTCGGTGACCTTTTAGAAAGTTGTCAGGATGCTGTCCAACGGAATGAAATTTTGAAACATAATAAGAGTACCTCTCTATTATTTGAAAAGAAATGGTTAGAAAAAGATTGCAAAAAATATGGTATTTCAGTATCATTGTATCTTCAAGGGCTGCCAAGTGGTCATTCGGATCATGAACTTGAAGAGAAAGGAAGTTGAATGCGTCAACGTGAACTTGTAGGCTGTCAAAACCCTTGGAAGCACCATCTATGGCGATTGCCTTCAATTCCAAAAGAGAAAGCACCAGAAAATTATCTTGGCAAATCCCAAGAATGTTTAGCAGTGTTTCCGTTGTTTCAAACGAATGAAGGTGATGAATCCCTTGAACACCATCTTGTCCGATCTGGGTGCTGGGCGCGTCGGTCATGGTTACTTTTTTCTGATGCTATCCGACGGGATGTGAAGATAGGATTTTATGTTGAGGAATCCGTTTTAGAGAGAGTGCTCCCACTGTTAGAAGAGAACCATATTGACATAGATAACGATGTATTTCTTATGGATGGCGATCCGTTTCAAGGGGATCCATGCACCCATCTTGGAAAAAAGATGGCACTCTTTAATGATAAACAATTTTCAAACTACAAATGGGTTGTCCAGCTTGATTGTGATATGTATCTGGGTTCTCGTGAACGGAAACAGATAAACTTTTTTGAATATCTTTCAGATCATCGTCAGGATAGTGTTGGTGCAGTCATAGCACATTTGGAATCACATGGTGATCCCCCACATGCGAATGCAGCGAATCTACATTGGCATCACTGTTTATTGAATTCAGATAACATGGAAGAAAAATTGGAAGAATGGTTTCGGCGTGCGGAAGGTCTTGTTGGTGCTGATGCTATTCAATCATATCGTGATGAAAACCAGTTCAGTATTACATGTCATGGTGGGCTATATGCGTGGCCAATGCGCCGTTTTACAAAAGAACGTCCGGATGCGTGTGAATGGGTAGCGAACGCAGGTAGAATTTTACAGGATGACGAGGCGGTCTTCTCTTTGTGGGCATGCAAAGGAGAAAACCTTTTCTCGGTCACACATGAAACTGGTGTGCCTTTTTGCACTGAGATAGGTTTGGTTAATGAGGTGCGTCATCAATGTGAGGTATACTTTTCTCATATTGCAACGATTGTCCATGAATGGCATTGGCGGGAGGATATTGATGCCCTATAGTTCTTAAATGGAGTCAAAAATGCAGACTTACAAAGGTATTTACTTTTAAAAAGTAAGAAATATGTTCAGGTCAGTTTTGTTCATGGAAGACCTAAGATTTTTGTTATTGGAACAACTATATCAATAATAGATGAGGTATTGATGGATTATCAAACACCCCGTTTTTTGCTATTGTCTACAATGCGGTCAGGCTCTACTTTTTTGCGCCGTTCAATTAAGGAATTGGATGAGTATTTTGATGATCATAATTACACAGAGGATAAACGCAGCACTGATGCAGTTTTTGGGTTGTGTCGCACTCACTTGGGGACGAAGTATATACAAAAAGGGTTCTGTGAATTTCTTGAGAATGTGGTAGTTCCTCGCGCAGAAAAAATAATCATTAATGAAAGACGCGACCTCCGCATGATAGCACTGTCTGATGTCATACGACGTAAACGAAAAGAAGTTGACTTTGAGGAGATTAAAAAGTTTGATAGGTGGGACAAGGTTAATGAAAGGTATCAGCGGATTGTTGCTCACTGGGTCGCGTGGAGGAACTGGATTACTGAGATTTGCCCTGCTGAAAAATGCTTATTTACTACATGGGAGGAACTTAACAAGGATGCAACTACTGTTGTAAAATATGTTTCTGAATTTTTAAAGTATCCACTAAAAAGTTCTGCTGTGTGGGAGTCAACAGACTACTCTGTGATTCCAAATCTTGAAAAGCACCTTGATGCTTTAGGAAGTATTTATGGATATAGATAAATGTGTATTTATTGAATTGGGGTCAGGTTATTTACCTGAATTGAGTTATTTGATTTCCCCGAAACAAGAGAACCCGAGGCATGGCAGTGATTCATGGTATAGGAATTCTGGTGATAATTCTGAGTGGTTTGGTATATTTGTAGAGGCAAGTCCTTGGAATGTTGTTAGACTTCTTGAGGTATTAGATGAACGAAAATGTTCCATAGATTCTTATAAGGTGTTGCATGCGGGGGTTTTAGATGGCACTTTACAGGGATTTTATACGAAACGAGATGTCTGTGAATCTGGAACTTTTCATAAAGGCAAAAGGCAGAAAGATATAAGTTTAATAACTGTTACGCTTGACTCAATTATTGAAGGTTTTTCGCTAAAACATATTGATTTACTCAGACTTGATATTGAAGGGTCAGAATTGGTTGCTCTTTCCAACTATTCTTGGAATATAATTCCGAACCGGATTGTAGTAGAAACGCACGAACGAAAAGTTAAAGGGGTGCATGAAGG
>LXNI01002786.1_pt1 | contig 11346 bp, 6 predicted proteins | sample 809091 | NCBI WGS metagenome assembly LXNI01 (sample SAMN04870527, study PRJNA318959) | sponge metagenome | biome: 01000161; feature: marine sponge reef; material: water | host: Sarcotragus foetidus | place: Greece: Milos, Mediterranean Sea | collected 2013-05-29 | depth 5-7 m | reverse complement strand
GTGCTGTTCCTGGACGAGCTGGGCGAGTTCGCGCCGTCGGTGCTGGACGCCCTGCGCCAGCCGCTGGAGGAGGGCATGATCCGGGTGGCCCGCTCGCAGGGAATGGTCGAGCACCCGGCCCGGTTCCTGCTGGTGGCCGCCATGAATCCCTGCCCATGCGGCGCGGGCGGCACCGTCGGCTGCCGCTGCGCTCCGGGAGCGCTGGCCCGCTACCAGCGCCGCCTGTCGGGTCCCTTCGTGGATCGGCTCGATCTCGTCGTCCGGGTGGACCGCCCCGATCCGGCCGACCTGCTGGACGCCGTTGCGAGCACACCCAGCGCCGCGGTGGCCGAGCGAGTGGCGGAGGTGCGCAGGCGGGCCCGGAAGCGGGGAGTCAACTGCAACAGCGAGCTGACCGGTGCCGACCTGGACCTGCACGGCCCGCTCGACCGCGCCGCCACCGAGGTGCTTCGGACTGCGCTGGCCGAGGGCCGCCTCAGCGCCCGAGGGCTGCGCCGGGTCCGCACCGTGGCCCGCACGATCCGGGACCTCGACGACGCCGGCTCGGAGCTGCGGTCAGCCGACGTGCTGGCCGCGCTCTCGCTGAGGATGAGGCTCGACGCCGCCGGAGGTTTCGTCCATGGATAGGAACGCCGGGACCGACCGGGGCGTGTGCGCCGCCGCGCTGGCCTCGCTGCCCAGATCCACGCCGCGGCGGCTGCAACAGCTGCTGGCCGGACGGGACCCCGCTGAGGTCTGGAGGGAGGTGGAGCGGGGCATCACCAGTGCCGCGGCAGCCGACGACGATGTGCTGGTGGCTTGGAGCGCACACGCACGCGATACCGATCTCGAAGCGGTGGCCGCCGAGTTGGAGGCTCTTGACGCCTGGGTTACGACCACGGCCAGCCCGAACCACCCGCCGGCGTTGGTGGACGACATCGATCCGGCCCCGATCGTGTTCCGTCGCGGCTGCGTGCCCGACCCGTCTGCGCCCGCAGTGGCCATAGTCGGCACCCGGCGCTGCACGCCCACGGGTCGCTCGGTGTCAATGGAGCTGGGCTCGGGACTGGCCGCGGCCGGAGTGACGGTGGTCTCGGGCCTAGCCCTCGGAATCGACGGGGCCGCTCATCGTGGCGCCCTGGCCGCGAACGCAGCGCCCGTCCTGGGCGTCGTGGGCAGCGGCCTGGACGTCGTGTATCCCAGAGGCAACCGCGATCTCTGGGACGCGGTGAGTGCATCCGGGACCCTGCTGACCGAGGCGCCGCTGGGCGCCGAACCCGAGGGGTGGCGCTTCCCGGCGCGCAACCGGCTCCTGGCCGCGCTGGCCGATGTAGTGGTCGTGGTGGAGTCGAAGAGGGCCGGCGGCTCCATGCACACCGTCGAGGAGGCGATACGGCGAGGCGTCGGGGTCATGGCCGTACCCGGATCGGTGCGCAATCCGGCTGCGGCCGGCACCAACCTGCTGTTGAGCGAGGGTTGCGCCCCGGCCTGCTCCACCGAGGACGTGCTCGTGGCCCTGGGGCTGGCTACCGAGCGAGCGAGCGACGCAGCCGGATCGGCCGGCACAACCGACGGCTCTGCCGCGGGTGAGAGCGGGCCTGGGCGTGCAGGGCTCGACCCGCTCCAGCAACGGCTGCTTGACCTGCTCGACGACGGCCCGGTGAGCCTGGATGTGCTCGTGCTGCGGGTCGGAGCGCCGGTTCCGGAGGTGCTGGTGGCCGCTGAGGGCCTTGAGCGCCGCGGTCTGCTGGCCCGCGACGGATCCCGAGTCCTACGAGCCTGAAGGCACCCGCTCACGTGTCCCCGTCATCGAACGGTCAAGGTCCGATGCAGTTGACGTACACGTTCTTCCGTCGCATCCCGGAGAGTGATGGTAGAGTGCTGAGGGTAGTGGTGAATACACGATCGGACCCGTGGCTCGTCGTCAGCGCCTTCTTCGATCGCTCCATGCGAGGTAGGTTATGAAACTCAGAGTGGACAAGCAGGCCGATGCGCTACACTTCAGCCTTGACGATTCTGCCATCGTCGAGTCGGTTGAGGCAGCCCCCGGCGTCGTGCTGGACTACAACGAAGCTGACCAGGTTGTCGGCGTAGAGATGCTCCGTCTGTCCACCCGATCACCGAACCTGGACCTCTCAGCTCTGCAGTTCGAGTCTGAGTAGGCGTCCGCAGCAGGACGTCGCCTCCGAGTGCGGTCGAATCGGCTGAATCCTGGAGACAACTACACTCCCGACTGTGGACAACTGGGGCCTGAGCGCCTGGCTCGACTCGCTGAGCGGTGTGGCCGACTCCACCCGGGCCGTGTACGCCCGGGACGCGGCCGCGGCGGCGGGATGGCTCCAGGAGGCCGACCACGCCGGGCCCGCGTCGGTGGACCGCCGGGTCCTGCGCCGCTATCTGGCCCATCTGGCAGGCTGCGGCTACGCGGCCCGCACCATCACCCGCAAGGTGTCGGTGCTGCGCCGCTACTTCGACTGGGCTCGCCGCACCGGCCGCATCGAAGCCGACCCCACGCTCGGGCTCACTGCGCCCCGGGGCGGGTCGCGGCTGCCCCAGGTGCTCAAGGACGACCAGATCCACACGCTCATCGAGAAGCCGGCCCGGGCGGGCGACGACGACGCCCGCGACGCCCGCGACCTGGCCATAGTCGAGCTGCTATACGGCAGCGGCCTGCGGGTCAGCGAGTTGTGCGGCCTGAGCCGCGACGACATCGATCTGTCCCGGCCGGAGGTGCGGGTGTGGGGCAAGGGCGCCAAGCAGCGCCTAGTGCCGTTGAGCGAGCCCGCGGCGGGAGCGCTGCGAGCCTGGCTGAAGTCTCATCGGCACTCGTTCGTCACCTCCGACACCCCGACGGACTCGGTGTTCCTCAACCAGCGGGGCCGGGCCATGACGCCCCGCGACGTGCGCCGGGTGCTCGACCGCCGCAGCGTGGTGCCCACCCATCCCCACGCCCTGAGGCACACCTTCGCGACGCACCTGCTCGACGGGGGCGCCGACCTGCGGACCGTGCAGGAGCTGCTGGGCCACGCCGACATCGCCACCACCCAGATCTACACCCACGTCAGCCGCGAGCGCCTGCGCGAGGTACACCGCACCACGCACCCCCGCGCCTGACGCGGCGGCCGGCTGCTGCCGGCACCGATCAGCGAGGAGCCGGGCGGTGCTCGTCTATGGGGTAGATGCAGATGTTCTCAGCGCCGAACGGGTCCGGCTTGGTGCAGGGATACTCGAAGCGGAGGGTGTGAATGGCATCGGGCGCCTGCGTCTTGCCCGGCCGGATCGAGAAGGGCAGCATCTCGTTGGAGTCGATCGGCCCCAGCGAGGCCAGCGCCTCGTGGATGTCCGTCCGGGTGGGGTTGTCGCCCGCGTCGTAGATAGCGCGCAAGGCGGTGCGCATGATGTTGCAGACCGTGGCCACCATACCGTAGGCGGACGAACCGGTGGAGCGCTCCGCAGTGTCGTGGCTCGCACCAGAGGGACTGTTGGTCCCGTAGGTCTGTGCGCACATCTCGTTGAAGGCCCGCGGCTCGTAGCCCTCGAGCCGGTAGGAGCCGGTGTCGGCGTCGTCGACGATCAGAGCGCCGTTGTAGAGGTTCCCGGCCGCCTCCGTGCCGAAGGCGACGATCTTGGACGCCACGAGCTCGCCGGCCTGGGAGTTGAAGTCCGAGGCGTAGAACTGCACGTCGCCCGGCTTGAAGCCCTGGTTGTGCATTTCAAGGATGTAGCCGGGGGCGGAGAGGATGTTGAGCACGTTGAAGAACACGTCGACGCCCGTGTCTCGCAGCCGTTGGACCGACTCGACCGCCCCCTCAGCGCAGTAGGCGCCGCCGCCGCAGCCGATCACGTCGAAGACGGCCACCTCAACTCCGTTCGACCTCAGGACCTCGACCAGCCCAGCCTCGACCGCCTCGTACTGACCCGGCGTGTCGGGCGCGGCCACGCCGATCGTCCGGCCGTCGAGCGCTCCCTCGTTGAGGAGGTCCAAGGCCAGCCAGCGCAGGCTCTCCTCCAGGGTTGGCGACAGGGCGATCAGCCGATCTTGGCTCCGGCCGATGAACTCCTCGCTCTGGCCTTGGGTGGAGATGAAGGCCGTCTCGTGCTCCTCGACTATGCACAGGTTGGCGGAGCCCTGGAAGCCGGTGGAGTTGAGCAGGATTACGCCGTTGAGATCCTCGATGGCCGCGATGCAGGCTGCGTTGCGATCCGCGTCCACGGTGTCGCCCAGCACCTCCAACTCGATGGTGTGCAACTCGATCATGCGTCCTCGCACGCCGCCGCACTGCTCGTTCACGACTGCGACGAAAGTGTCGAACATCTCGGCCACGTTGCCCACGGGCACGCCGAATCCGATCTCCGCGAAGTCCTCGAGCTTGCTGCGCAGATGCACCAGTGAGACCGAGTCGGCCTCGATGCCGCTGTCGGTTGCGATGCGGTCCGGTGCCGGATCGTGGGCGGTGCAGAAGGCGTCGACTTGCATGAACGGGTGGTCGCCTCGGTCCATGGTGGCCTGGAACTCATCAAAGATGCCGTCGCGAGGGTCATCGAAGATGTTCGGCGGCGGCCCTTCGGGCTCGGCGGGTTCGGTGGTGGTGGTCTCCTCGGCGGGTGGCGGGTCGTCGTCGGGTTCGGTGGTGGCGGCGGCTTCGTCGGTCGCGGCACCGGAATCGTCGGCGGGTTCGGTGGTGGTGGTTTCCTCGGCGGCTGCCGGCTCGTTGTCGGGTTCGGTGGTGGCGGCGGCTTCGTCGGTCGCCTCGGGCTCGGCGGGTTCGGTGGCGTCGGGCTCGGCGGCCGAGGGCGCCTCGGTCGTCGGTGTGCTTGTTCCACCGTCGCCGGAATCGGTCACTTCGCCGCCGCAGGCCGCGGCCACGAAGGCCAAGGCGACAACGATGTTGAGCAGAGAACGCATTCGCGCGGTCATGGGTACCTCCCCAGTTGGCGCGGTTCGCGCCGCCGACGCCGAGACACTAGTTGCGCGCCACCTGCGCCGCTGCGCTCAGTAGCGTGGCCTCGGCTGCTCTGGCCGTAATCGATCAGGAGGGTGCGGGGCGGTACTCGTTTATCGGGTAGAGGCAGACGCCACCCTCGAGGCCATCAACCGGGAACGGGTACGGCTTGGCGCAGGGGACCTCGAACACGAGGTTGTGGATCACGTCCGGGAGACGGGTCTTGCCCGGCCGGATGGAGGCCGGGTGCATCTCGTTGGAGTCGACCGGACCCAGGTTGGCCAACGCCTCATAGATCTCGGCCCGGGTGGGGTTGTCGCCCGCGTCGTAGATCGCCCTGAGCGCCATGCGCATGGTCTCGCACACGGAGACGGCCATGCCGTAGCGCGAGTTGCCGTCGTAGCGGTCCTCGGACTCGTGGTTCGCGCCCGAGGGGCTGTTGGCACCGTAGGTGTCATTGCACATCTCGTTGAACGCCTTGGGCTGGTAGCCGTCGTTCCGGTAGGCGCCGGTGTCGCGGGAGTCGAGGATGATGGCGCCGTTGTAGAGCGCCCCGGCCGCCTCGCCGCCGAACACGGCAATCTTCGAGGACACCAACTCGGTGGCCTGGGAGTTGAAGTCCGAGGCGTAGAACTGGACGTCCCCGGGCTCGAATCCTGCTTCGACCATCTCTTGGATGTACCCGGGCGCGGACAGGGTGTTGAGCACGTTGAAGAAGACGTCGACGCCGGCGTTGCGCAGGTTCTGAACAGACTCGCTGACGCCGCCCGCGCAGACCCGGCCGTCGCACTGGATGGTGTCGAACACGGCGACGTTGGCGCCGTTGTCCCTCAGAGGCTGCACCAGACCGGTCTCGACCGCTTCGTACTGTCCGGGCGTGGTCGGCGCGGCCACACCGATCGTCTTGCCGTCGAGGGCGCCTTGGGCGATCAGGTCGAGGGCGAGCCATCGCAGCGACTCCTCGGAGGTGAGCGTGGTGATGACCAACCTGTCCTGGCCGCGCCTCATGAACTCATCCGACATGGGCTGCACGGTGATGAACGCGGTCTCGTGGTCCTCCACGATGCACAGGGTGGCCGAGCCCTGGAAGCCGCTGGTGTTCAGCAGTATCACGCCGTTGAGGTCCTCGATGGCCTGGATGCAGCCGGCGTTCATCTGGGCCTCCACCTCCGGGTTCACCGGGTCGTACTCGACGGTGTGCATCTCGATCATTCGGCCCCGCACGCCGCCGCACTGCTCGTTGACCACGGCCGCGAACGTCTCGAACATCTCCCTGGGATCGCCCACGTCAGTGGCGAAACCGAACAGCGCTAGATTCTCGAGTTGAGCGCGCATGTGCACCAGCGAGATGGAGTCGGCCTCGATGCCGGGATCGGTGGCCGCTCGGCTGGGGGCGGGGTCGTGGGCGGTGCAGAAGGAGTCGATCTGCATGAACGGGTGGTCGCCGCGGTCCATGGAGGCCTGGTACTCCGCGAAGATGCCGCCTCGGGGATCCTCGTAGATGTTCGGCGGCGGGCCCTCGGGCTCGGCCGGCGCGGTCGTGGTGGTCTCGTCGGCGGCCGCCGGTTCGTCGTCGGGCTCAGCGGCTGCCGTCTCGTCGTCGGTCGCCTCGGTCTCGTCGTCGGGTTCGGTGGTGGCGGGGGCCTCGTCGGTCGTCTCGGTCTCGTCGTCTGGTTCGGTGGTGGTGGCGGCTTCGTCGGTCGCTGCGCCTGAATCGTCGGGTTCGGTGGCCGAGGTCGCCTCGGTCGTCGGCGCGGCGGGGGTCTCGTCATCGACGGACACCGACACCTCGCCGCCGCAGGCCGCGGCCACGAAGGCCAGGCTGATAACGATTGCAAGCGCAGGGCGCAGTCTTGCGGTCATCCTTGATTTCCTCCATCCCTCCGGAGAGACGTACGAACGACGCTGACACTCGGTCGTGAGGAGGAGTCTCACCCGCCGGGTCCGTGCGCACAAGTCAGGCTATTGGACACGGGCGACTGTGCGGCCGCTACTGTCTCGGCACCGACCGCACCCTGGTGGTGGGTCGGAGCCTCGCGAGGGGGGAGAGTGTCCGACGAGTCGACTGAGGTGAGCGGCCCCGAGCCGTCGGTCGCCGAGTTGGCCGCGGCCATCCTCGACGAGGAGGCCAAGCGCCGGGCCGAGCAGGCCGACCGCGACGCCGAGACCGTCCTGCCCGACGACCTGCTCCCGGGGGTGGGGGACGAGCCCATGACCCTGCGGGAAGGGCTGCGGGTCGGGGGCACAACGATGCTCGTGATGATGTTCGTGCTCAACATGCTCGACGAGCTGCCCCGGGCCATACGGGTGCTGGCCCCCGACATCCAGAATTCGCTCGAGATCAGCGACACCGTGCTCTTCGGCATCCTCGGCTTCGGAGGTGTCACCCTGGTGCTGGGCGCGGTACCCATGGCCGCTCTCGCCGACCGGGTCAAGCGGGTGGCCATCATCCCGGTGGCATCGGCGTTCTGGGGTGTCACCGCGTTCTTGAGCGGCCTGATCGTCAACCCGTTCCAGTTGTTCCTCACCAACGCGGGGACCGGCCTCGGGCAGGCCTACCGGATCCCGGTGTCCAACTCCCTGCTGGTGGACACCTATCCGATCCAGGCCCGCAGCCGCATCTTCGCCCTGGAGGGGGTGGGTCGCCCTGTGGGCCAGCTCTTCGGTCCACTCGCAGTGGGGGGCATCGCGGCTCTGGTGGGAGGCGAGGACCCGTGGCGGGCTGCCTTCTTCGCCGTCGCGGTCGCGCCGCTGGTGGCCGCGGTCGTCGCCGCGCTGGTGCTGCGCGAGCCGCCCCGGGGCCGCTTCGAGAAGCAGGCTGTGTTCGGCGACGAGCACGTGGACGTGGACGAACTGCCGGTGTCGATCGGCACCGCCTTCGCCCGGCTCCGCAAGATCAAGACCTTCTACTACCTGACCACCGGTGTGGGCGTGCTCGGCTTCGCCCTGATCGCCATCCCCATCCAGTTCAACCTTCTGCTCGAGGACAAGTACGCCATGGGGCCCTTCCAGCGGGGCGTGGTCGAGTCGCTCATCTGGGTGGCCGCCCTCGCGGCCCTGCCCTGGGCCGGTCGTGTGTTCGACCGGGGTTTCCGCCGCGACCCGTCTGCGATGGTGCGGCTGTCGGGGATCCTCGTGATGGCCGCGGGCGTGGTCTACGCGGTGGCCCTGCCCATCAAGATCCTCGGGGGGCTGGTCCTGATGATCGCGGTGGCCCAGACGCTGATCTCGATGGCGTTCGTGGCCGTGCCGTCGGTCATCGCGGCGGTGTCGCCCTACCGCATCCGGGCCCAGGCCTTCGCCCTGCTGCCGGTGTTCATCTTCCTGATGGGCGGCTTCTTCGGCGGGCTGATCGTGGGCCAGCTCTCCGACGCCTACAACGAGCGCACCGCCATGCTGGTGGCGGCCCCGCCGGCCGCCCTGATCGGGGGAGCGCTCATCGCCTACGGCAGCCGGTTCATCCGCCGCGACATCTCCCGGGCGGTGGAGGAGCTGGTCGAGGAGCAGGAGGAGCAGCGACGTGCCGCCGCCGAACCCGCATCGGTGCCCGCCCTTCAAGTCCACAACCTCGACTTCGCCTACGGCAGCGTCCAGGTCCTGTTCGACGTGTCGCTCGAGGTGGCCAGAGGCGAGGTGCTGGCCCTGCTCGGCACCAACGGCGCCGGCAAGTCGACCCTGCTGCGAGCGGTGAGCGGGCTGGGAATCCCCGATCGGGGCGTCGTGCGTCTAGGCGGGCGCACCATCACCTATGCCGAGGCCGAGGACCGCTTCGCGGCCGGGCTGGTCCAGCTCAGGGGCGGAGCCGGGGTCTTCGAGGAGCTCAGTGTGGCCGACAACCTCAGGGCCTCGGTCCTGGCGTCCGGGCTGGACGATGCGGAGATCGAGGCCCGAATGCAGCGGTCCCTCGAGGCGTTCCCCGCCCTGCAGGGTCGCACTGCAGCGGCCGTTCGGGAACTGTCTGGCGGCCAGCAACAGATGCTGGCCCTGGCCATGGCCCTGATGCATGAGCCCGAGGTGCTGCTCATCGACGAGCTGAGCCTGGGACTGGCGCCGGTGGTGGTGCAGGAGCTTCTCGAGGTGGTGAAGCGGCTGAGCGAGAGAGGCCAGACGATGGTTATCGTCGAGCAGTCGCTGAATGTGGCCCTGGCCTTTGCGGACCGGGCCATCTTCATGGAGAAGGGCCGGATCCGCTTCGAGGGGCCGGCCCAGGAGCTGGCCGAACGCAACGACCTGGCCCGGGCGGTTTTCCTCGGGGGCGAAGGCGGATGATCGAGTTCCTCGGCTTCTCCGTCGGCCAGCAGTCCTTGGTGCTGGGCCTCGTGACCGGGCTCACCTACGCCGCCTTCGCGGCCGGGTTCGTGCTGATCTACCGCTCCACCGGCGTGCTCAACTTCGCCCACGGCGAGGTCGGAGCCTTCGGCGTGGCCCTGTTCGTGTTGTTGCTCGCCCGGTACGGCCTGAACTGGTGGTTCTCGTTCGCGCTGGCGCTCGCAGCCTGCGCGGCCATCGGCATGGCCATCGAGCTGATAGTGATAAGGAGGCTCTTCAACTCGCCCCGGCTGGTTGTGCTCATCGCCACCATCGGCGTGGGTCAGATCGTGGTGTTTGCGAAGATCAAGCTGCCGGCCGTGATGACTCCAGGGCCGATCCCGTCTCCCTTCAAGGCCACCTGGACGCCTACGGACCACATCCGCATTCAGGCCCGAGAGATCGTGGTCCTGATCGTGGTCCCCATCCTCATCGCGGCTCTTGCCTGGTTCATCGCCCGAACGCGCTTCGGACTGGCGGTGCGTGCGTCGGCCTCGAATCCCGACACCGCACGCGTCTACGGCACGTCGCCTCGGCGGACTTCGACCATCGTGTGGACCATCGCGGGTGCGTTCGCGGCGGCTACCGCCATCTTCCTGGCCCCGCTGCAGGGGATCAACTCGGCGCGGGCGGGCACCGCGGCCTTAGCGGAGCCCCTGCTGCTGAGGGTGCTGGTGGTGTCATTGCTGGCCCGCATGCGCTCCCTTCCAGGAACGCTGGCCGGGGGGTTGGCGGTGGGTGTGGCCGAGCAGCTCATCCGCTCCAACGTGGATTCGGCCAATCGCTCTGTCGTGGACGTGTACCTGTTCCTGGCCGTCCTCGTCGTCGTGCTCCTGGTGGTCCGGTCTGCCGGTGAGCAGGAGTCGTGGTCCTTGGCGCCGCGCATCAAGGCCATCCCGAGTCGTCTCGAGTCGGTCTGGTGGGTCCGCAGGCTCAATGCCATCGGGTTCGTGGCGCTGTTCGGGTTCTTCGCAGTTCTCGGCTTGATGTTGAGCACCAACAGCTCCCTGTTCGTCTGGACCAGCATCCTGCTGTTCGCGATGGTGGTGCTGTCAATGACGGTGCTGACCGGCTGGGCCGGCCAGCTGTCGCTCGGCCAGTACGCGTTCGTCGGGCTGGGCGGGCTGACCGTGCTCGGGCTGACTCAGGGCAACGACATCCCTGTGCCCTTCGACCTGTTCAATCTGTCCGTGATCCTGCCTTGGGGCTGGGCCATGGTGGCGGCCACCGCAGTCGGGGTGGTGGTCGCGGTGATCGTCGGCCTGCCCGCGTTGCGGGTCAGGGGCCTGTTCCTCGCGGTCACCACGCTCGCGTTCGCGGTTGCCTCGGCGACATGGCTGTTCCTGCAGGACTTCTTCACGGGCGGCACGACCTTCCCCCGCCCGGCCGAGAAGCCGGTGCTCGACATCGGTCCGATCCACATCGACTTCGGCGCGTCCCGCAAGAACTACTACTTCCTGTGCCTGGTCTCGCTCGCAGTGATTGCCGCAGTAGTGGCCCGGCTGCGCCGCACCGGCATCGGGCGGTCGTGGATCGCGGTACGCGACAACGAGGAGATGGCCGCGGCGTCCACCGTGCCACCGACCCGCATGAAGCTGGCGGCCTTCGGCGTCGCTGGCGGCATCGCCGCCTACTCGGGCGGCCTGTTCGTCACGCTGGTGCCGTCTCTCCAACCAGACTCGCTGTTCCGAGCCAGCGAGTCCATCGTGGTTGTGGCCACCGCCATCATCGGCGGCCTCGGCTCGGTGGCCGGCCCCATCATCGGAGCGTTGTGGATCAAGGGCATCCCCCAGATGATTCCCGATGAGCTCGACGACCTGGTACGGCTGCTGACCAGCAGCATCGGCTTGCTGGTGCTGCTGATGTACTTCCCCGGCGGCCTGCTGCAGATCATCTACAGCATCCGCGACAAGCTGCTCGAACGCGCCGATCGCAAGATGGCGGAGCGGGAGGCCGCCACTGAGGCCGGACGCTCACCGGCCGATGCGGCGACGGAGGCGCCTGAGCCGCCAAGAGTGCGTCCGCTCGTTACCGCAAGTGCTGCAGCCGCGGACACGTCGGTGCCGGCTCTGCGGACCCAGGACGTGTCGGTGCACTTCGGCGGCAACACTGCGGT
>LXNI01002784.1_pt1 | contig 11349 bp, 5 predicted proteins | sample 809091 | NCBI WGS metagenome assembly LXNI01 (sample SAMN04870527, study PRJNA318959) | sponge metagenome | biome: 01000161; feature: marine sponge reef; material: water | host: Sarcotragus foetidus | place: Greece: Milos, Mediterranean Sea | collected 2013-05-29 | depth 5-7 m | reverse complement strand
ACGCGGATGGACACCCGGATCCAGGAGTCGGAGAACCGCACCCGCGAGGACATCCGCGAGTTGGACACGCGGATGGATGCCCGGATCCAGGAGTCGGAGAACCGCACCCGCGGGGACATCCGCGAGTTGGAGACGCGGATGGACACCCGGATCCAGGAGTCGGAGAACCGCACCCGCGGGGACATCCGTGAGTTGGAGACGCGGATGGATACCAGCATCCAGGAGTCGGAGAACCGCACACGGGAGGACATCCGCGAACTTCGCGCGTTCATCGGCGGTGACCGCCCGGCCACCGGGACGACCGGAGCGGGATGAGATCGCGCGAACGCGTTGTCCGCGGAGGCGGGGCTCGCTGGCCCGCCCATTGATGCCTCCTACCGCACCCGCCCGAAGCGCACGTCGCGCGTTCTTCCGTTGGACAGGTAGTAGCCGATCACCTGGCCGTTGCGGTCGCGCTCGAAGCGGAAGGTGAAGCCGCCGCCCGAGAAGGTGTCGGGCTGGCCCGGCTCGAGCGTCGCTTCGTCCAGGCGGCGCTGCTTCATGACCAGCTCGCCATCCTTCACAACGATGTCGAAGAAGGTCTCGATCTCGTCGCTGAAGTAGCGGCCCGCGAAGTCGGCCAGGTCCTCGGCATCGTCGGATTCCCCCACTGCGGGCACGCGCGTCCCGGGGTGCAGGCCGTTCTGGTTCAGGGTCATGCGGCTCACCGTGCCGCCCGCCCCGCGGTGGAAGACGATCGTCGCGGACACGCGCTCGATCGCGAAGGTGGTGTCGGAGGTCGGCACCATCGCGAGACGCGGCTGGCCGGTTGGCTGCGCGTAGAAGGTGTCGTCTTCGCGGGTGAAGGTGAGGATGAAGGCGGGCGTCTCGTCGAGCGCGTAGCGGCCGGCGAGGTCGTCGAAGTCCCCGGGGTCGTAGTCGGCGGGATCGAAGTCGCTCGCACCCGCTTCCTCCGCCACGGCATCCTCCGGCTCCATCGCGTCCGCGAAGAACGCGGCGGCAAGCTCGTACGCCACTGCGCTGTTGAAGCCCGCATGGTTGCTCTGGGTGGTGATGCCCGCGTTGATCTCGGGGTACCAGGCCAGCATCGAACGGTGCGCGACGTCCGCTCCTCCATGGTGCACGCGCTTGAGGCCGCGCTGCTCGTCGACGGAGAGGCCGTACCCGTATCCCGTTTCTTCGCCGTCGGAGAGGACGTAGGACGTCATCATCTCCTCGAAGATCCCGGCGCTGCCGAGGCGCGGGTTCGCGTAGTTTTCCACCCAGGTCCGCAGGTCGTCGAGCGTCGAGTACATGCCGCCGGCTCCCGCCGCGCCGCCCAGGTCGCCGATCTGCAGGTAACCGTCGGGCCCGGGCGTGTAACCCTCCGACATCTCCGGGACGATGTGGATGGGTGAGGGACGGACCAGGGTCCGGGTCATCCCCAGCGGCTCGAAGACGTTCTCGCGCATGAAGGTGGGGAAGTCCTGGCCCGAGGTGCGCTCGACGATGACCGCGGCCAGCCCGAACGCGGTGTTGTTGTAGTTGTACTCGGCGCCGGGCTCGTTCTGGAGCGCGGGCTGGCGCTGGACGATGTCGATGATCTCGGAACGGTCGATCCAGTCGCCGCGGTCGAGACGCCGCCCGGTCATGCGCGTCAGGTTCAGGAACTCGCGCAGGCCGGAGGTATGGGTGATGAGATGGCGCACGGTGATGGTGTGGTCGAACTCGGGCAGCTCCGGGATGTGGTTGCGGATGTCGTCGTCCAGCGAGAGCAGTCCCCGCTCGGCCTGCAGCATGATGGCGAAGGCTGTGAACTGCTTGGAGGTGGAGCCGATGTTGGTTCGCGTGTCCGCCTCGAACGGGATGCCGTAGGCGAGGTTGGCCATGCCGTATGCCCTGGAGTAGAGCGTCTCCCCGTCGCGCCAGACCTGCACCGCCGCGCCCGGGGAATCCTCGCCGTCGTAGCGGGACAGGAGTTGGTCCGTGAGCCTCTTCGGGTCGGTCTCGAGCGGTTCGAGGCGAAGCAGGGTGATGGTGTAGTCGCCCGACTCGCCCTCCGCCGGGGTGAGCTCGACCGTGTAGGCGCCGGCTTCCGGCGGGCGCACCGCGAAGCGCTCCGCGCCCCGGCCCGGTCCGGAAGAGTTCCCCCAGGGTGTCTCTCCGTCCGATCCGAGCACCCGCACGTCGATGTCCGCGGAAACCTGGTCGACCTCGCCGAGCACGAAGTAGTCTTCCCCGGCCTCGAAGGCATAGCGTGCGGTGTCGCCCTCGGAGAGGGAGCCGGACAAGGTGCGGCCGACGGAGAGGGAGGTCTGGGCCGAGAGATCGCCAGCGAAAAGCAGCGCGCTGACCGCGATCGCCACACGCGGCAGAGGAGCCGCGGCGGCGCGAAGGGCGGAGGCGGCGCGCACGTTCACGCCTCCGCGATCGCCGACACGACTTCCTCATGCGTCGGGTGGCGGCCGCTGGCCGCCTTGGAGTACACGAGTCGACCGTCGGCAACGACTTCGAACCGGCCGCCGCCGGACGGGATCATCTCGATGTCAACGCCGGGGAACTGCTTCTCGAGCGTGGCCGCCAAACTGACGGCTTTGGGCTTGTAGTCTCAAGCAGTGCAGTATTCTATGGATACGCGCATCGGGCGCCTCCCTTCTTGTTTGGTGAGCTACCGGGCCGCGAGGTACGGTAGTATCACGATGAGCGTTCGGGTAGTATCATCCTGCTAGGGCAGCAGCCTGCTCGGCGGTCCCGCGTCGGGCGGCTCGACCCGCCACCACCACTGGGTGGGCAGGGGACGCCGGCGCGGCCACACCTCGTTCAGGGTCGCGGCCTCGTAGAGACGGCCGTTCTTCATCACGTACTCTATGTCGGTCGTGTTGCGCAGGTCGTCAAGGGGGCTGGCGTTCAGCACCTGCAGATCGGCGAGCTTGCCGGGCTCGATGGAGCCGATGTCGCCCGCGAGCCCGATCGCGTCCGCGCTCATGAGCGTGGCCATGCGCAGGGCGTCGTGATTCTCCATGCCGCCGGACGCCATCATCCAGAGTTCCCAGTGGGTTCCGAGCCCCTGCACCTCGCCGTGCGAGCCCAGCCCGGCCTGCCCGCCCGCGTCCATCCACTTCTTCAGCTGCTCGGCTTGCATGAAGTGGGGGTACTGGTCCCTGCGGTACCAGGTGGTGGTCTTCCACTTGTCGAGTTCGTCGTGGGGGGTGAAGTAGCGCAGCCGCTCCGCCTCGTCGACGTTCACGCCCGTCAGGTAGAGTTGACGTCCGGACGGCCCGCCGTAGGCCACGATCAGGGTCGGGGTGTAGACCATCCCGCTGAAGGCTCCCAGCTCGACCACGTCCCGGTAGAAGGGGCTGATGGGGAGCGAGTGCTCGAGGCCGGCGTAGCCGTCCTGAGCGAGGGTGAGATTCATGGTGAAGTTCGAGCCACCTTCGGTGGTGGGCGTGAGCCCGAGTTCGCGCGCCGCCATGATGACCCACTGGCGCACCTTGCGGTCGCCGGCCAGGTACTGCTTGATGGTCTGGGTGTTGAAGTGGTCGGCGTAGCGGCGGAGCACGTCGCGGGCCTCGTCCAGGCTCGAGATCCGATCCGCGCTGAAGACCCCCGGACCCGTCGAGTAGAGGCGTGGGCCGATGAGCTGTCCGGCCTCCATCAGATCGCTGTAGGCGAGGATGTCCTCGGTGGAGGTCTGCGGGTCGCGCTGAGTGGTGACGCCGTAGGCGAGCTGGGCCAGGAACTGCGACACCTGGCTCCGGTGCACGCCCCAGGCGACCCAGGTATGGGCGTGGATGTCCACCAGGCCGGGGAGGATGGTCTTGCCGGACATGTCGCGGACCTCGGCGTCGTCGGGGATGGCGACGGTGCCGGAAGCGCCCACGCCAGTAATGCGGTTGTCCTCGATGACGATGTCGCCGCGGGCGATGACTTCGTCCCCGCGCATGGTGATGAGGCGGGCGCCGGTGAGGGCGATGACGCCGCGCGGTTTGTCCTTTTCGAGGGTGATGTCGAGGTCGTAGCGGGCGGCGGCGTAGACGGGGGATGACGCATCGTCGTCCTCGGCTTCCTGGTCGCCTGCCGCCGTGTCTGTTTCTCCAGCGTCGGCTTCGTCGTCTCCAGCTCCCCCGGCCGCCTCGTCCTCATCTGTTTCCCCGGCTCCGGCTTCTTCCCCCGGCTCTTCCGGCCTCTCCTCCGCGCGTGCGGTCGCGAGCGAGTCCGCGATGAGGGCATCCGCCGCGGCGATATCGTATTCGAAGAAGGAGCGCCCGATCGAGTAGTAGGCGGCGGCGCCGTCGTGTCTCCAGCCGACGAAGTCGCCGCCCACCGTTGTCAGGCGGCGGGTGGGCACCGTGGTGGAGCCCCCGACGGACACGGTGGCGGGATTCCCGCCCACGGGCGGCACGGTGATGAGGAAAACGTTGCGGTTGGCGCGCACGATCGCCCGGCGGCCATCGGGAGAGAGCACCACCTCGTCCGGCGTGGCGCTCCCGCCGGGCCCGGCCGAGGGGGCGGTCACCTTGACGATGGTGCGCACGTCGGTTCCGTCGTAGCGCATCGAAAGGAGCCCCTCGGAGCCCGCCCAGACGTAGACCCGCTCCGGGTCCGGGCCGAAATGGGGCGTGTTGCGGCCCTGCTGGGTCGTGCTCGCGCCCACCCAGGTGATGCGGGTCGCCTCCCCGCCCTCGGCGGGCAGCCAGACGTACTCCATCTCCGATGCCGGATGATGGCGCCCGAAGTCCTCCAGCGTACGCATGCGGTGCATCATCGAGCCGCGCGCGGCGAGGAGCCGGGTGCCGTCGCCGGAGTAGGCCAGCTTGTCGTAGAAGGCGGAGGCGCGGGTCAGGCGTTCGGGCTCGCCTCCCTCGGCCGGGACGCGCCGGATGTCGCCGCCGGTGGAGTCGTTCCAGGTGACGTAGGCGATGTGTCGGCCGTCGGGCGACCACACCGGGCCGTGCTCGACGTCCGTGGAGGTGGTGAGGCGGCGCGCGCCGGCGAGGTCGGGGGGTGCGCCGGTCTGCGGATGCTCGACGTCGGGGAGATCGGCGATCCAGAGGCGGTCGAGGGCGGCGAAGGCCAGCCGGCGGCCGTCCGGCGAGGAACGCGCCCCCCGGATCTGCGAGACCGTCATGGTGGAGTCGTTGATGGGGTAGTCGAACTTGACCAGCGGGCCGAGGTGCTGCTGGACGTGCGCGCGAAAGGGGATCTCGCTGGCCTCGCCGGACGGCACTTCGACCCGCATGATCCTGCCGCCGTAGCTGGTGATCAGCGCGCGCGAGTCCGGGGTGAAGGCCGATCCCGGATAGACGTCCCTGTCGCGCATGCCGCCGCCCTGCGAGTCGTCCCGCTGGACGTCCATGACCAGCCAGCTGTCGCCGCCGGTTTCCAGGTCGAGCAGCTTGAGCGCCTCGCGCGCGTCCCAGCGGGTTGCGTACACGACCCAGCGTCCGTCGGGGCTCGGGACCGGGCGAAAGGCGCCCTCGTGCTCGTGCGTTCTCACATGGACACGCCCGGTCTCGCGGTCGAGAAGCGCGAGCTGGAAGGGCCCCACCTGGCGGGCCGAACTGCGGCCCGTGGCGTGGTCGGGTCCGAACTCGAGAATGTCGCCGGAGTTGATGAGGCTCTGCCGGCTCGCCGTCTCGAACCCGCCGGCGACCTGGCCACGCACGTTCACCCACAGGTAGCGGGAATCGGCGTCGAAGGCCGCGCCCAGGTGGGCGGGCGGGGCGGCCTCGCCGTCCTCGCGGTGCCCGGTCATCTGCACCCCGGAGCCCCCGTCCCGGTGATAGAGCCAGAGCTGGGTGCCCTTGTTGGCGATCACGTACTCGCCGTCCGGCGTCCACACCGGCGACATGTAGCTCTCCCGTTCGGTGTCGGTGAGCTGGCGCGCCGCGCCCCCGTCCGCGCCCGAGACCCAGATGTTCTCCGAGCCGTCGCGGTCGCTCACGAACACGAGCATCGAGCCGTCCGGCGAGTAGCGCGGCTGCATGTCGTACGCCTGCCCGCTGGTGATGCGCGTCGCGTCCCCACCCGTCGCGGGGAGGGTGTAAAGGTCGCCGAGCAGCTCGAACACGATCGTCTCCCCGTCCGGCGACAGATCCAGCGAGATCCACGTCCCCTCGTCGGTCGTGAAGTCCAGGGTGCGCGTGGGAATGAGCGGCAGCGAGTTGGTGCGACGCGCTTCTGCGGCGGCCGAGTCGTTCTGCTCGGTGGTCTGGGCGGTCCCGGGGTGGGGGAGCAAGGTCGCGGCGAGCAGCCAGGTGAGGGCGGCCAGGGTGGTGGTGGCGGCGAGTCCGGTCGCGGCGGCGGGCGTGACTGCGGCCCGTGCGGTTGTGCGCATCGGCGCGGTCGTGGGGACGGGCAGGGTCGCGGCGGCAGCTCCGGTCGGGGGACGGTACGAGGTCATGGCGGCACCCGATTGCGGGGGGGAGGGGAGGGTACTCCCGGCACGGTAGTGCCGAGAGGGGGTGGGGGGCCACCGGCGAAGGAACCTCGGCAGCCCGCAGGCGCGGATGGGGGCCGGGAGGATCTCCCAGGCTCTGGATGTCGCGTCTCAGGTCCGTGTGCAGGCCTTCGAGCTATCCCTCCCCGACATCCCGCCAGACCAGGTAGGAGTAGGCGATTGGAATCGTGACCATGGCAAGGAATACGAGCGCCGAGGCCCAAAGGCGCGCGGGATGGGGCAGGAAGCCGGCCACCACGATCAGGAGGCCGGCCGCCGCGTCTCCTGTAGGGGCCTGACCCGATTGCATCCCTACGATCCGGAAGATCTGAACTGTTTCCGTATCGAGAGCGTCGCGGGCAACGCCGAGCAGCCGATCCCCGTCGACGTCATGCAGCTCGAACCGGTCAGGGAGGGTGACATCGCCCAGCCAGACCCCGGCCGAATCGAACACCGTCCAGGTCTCCGTAAAGACCATGGGCCCCGGGAGGCGCGTGTCGAAGAGGCCAAAGGACTGCTCGGGGAAGACGCGTGCCCAGATGCCTCCCCGGCCATCCAACAGGAGTCGGTCGAAGAGCGGCTTGTGGGTCGGCACCTCGGGATACTCGTCGAGCGCCGGGAAGAGCAGCCTGGTTTCCGGCTCATTGGCTGGCGCCCAGGCGAGAAACTCCATGCGTCGCTCGGAATAGCGCCGCCGGTCGCTCGCCGACACCGGCCGAGGCTGGCCGGGCCACCGAACGATCAGTTGTAGTCCGCCACCTGAATCGTAGTGCCGCAACTCCGGGACTCGTCCATTCCCGACGACAAACCGGTCATTCCCGGTAGCGTGCGTGCCACCGGATGTCCCCCAGGGGATGACCCACGGACGCGCCCCTCCGTCGAATGCCCGGGTCCATACTTCGAGCAGCCCGGTCGTGGCAACGGTATCGACTGCTTCGGAGAATGAGTCGACCCACGCGAAGACGTCCTCGGTGAAGCCTTGACGGTCGACCGCAGGCATCCGGGTGCGCTGCTGCACCAGGGCTCGCCCGCAACTGCCGGAGACGCCTTGTACGGGTACCGGCTGTCCGCCCAGCCGAAACTGCGCCCGCCGCGCGAACGTCCCATCCCGCTCGAAGACGTGGAGCGTGAGCCGGGAATGGACGGCGATCGAGTCGCCGCCGCATACGTCAATGCCGACGATGCTGCGAAGTTCTCCCGGACCCTCGCCCTCCCCTCCGAAGCGCCTGACCAGCGTGCCGGCCGTGTCGAATACCATCACTTCGGAAGTGCCTGCGTTGGCGACGACGATTCCGCCGTCCGGGAGGAATCGGGCGCCTTCCACTCCGTAGAGCGGAATCTCGTCCCCGTCCTCGATCGGGCTCGACGATGCCCCGATCACAACTTCCGGAGTCGGCGCGGCCCGCCAGCCTCGACCCGCGTCCCAGGTCGGCGCGGCGTTCTCGACGATCCGGATTGCCGCGCTGTCGCGCTCGGTGATCGAACGCGCTTCCGTCTCGTCCCCGGATGCGCATCCCGCGAGCGCGGCCGCTGCAAGGGCCAGGGATGCCCCGGGGAGCCGCAATTCTCGTTGTGGCGGCAGCCCGCTACATCCCCTTCTCACCCCCATACGCGATCTCCGTCACGAGGAACTCCTCGAAGAAGTCCAGCATGTCGTGGAGTTTCTCGACCGTATTGTCGCGCCCATATACATAATATCCTTCGCCGGGATATGACTTATATCGCACGATCTTGTAATGCTGATCGAGCTTGCGCGCGAAGTCGAGTGCCGCCGGGGCTCCTCCCTCCTCCAGGCGCCAGTCGGCCGCAATGCCCTCGCCCTGAATCACGAACGTGGGCGTCGTCACCTGATGCGCCTTGAATATCGCGGAACTATTGAGATAGACGTCGCGATTCTCCGGATACGGGCCGAGCTCGTACTCGACCAGCTTGATGTGCTGAAGCTCCTGGACCTCGGTGTGGAAGTCGGTCATGTCGCCGTAGCCGGAGAGCGAAATCGCGGCCTGAAAGACATCCGGGGCGAAGGCCACCGCGGCCATGGTCATGATGCCGCCGTAGCTGGTGCCGGTAACGGCGATCTTGTCGGGGTCCACGTAGGGCAGCGTCTTGAGATAGTCGACCCCCGCGAGCACGTCCTCCAGGTCGCAATGTCCCCAGCACCCGTTGTTGAGGTCCTCGAATTCGAGGCCGTAGCCGGAGCTTCCGCGGATGTTGGGCATGAGCACGACGTAGCCGCGCTGGGCGAAGAAGTGGACCTGCTGGTGGCGGCGGAACTGATCGTCGAACTGGGAGGTGGGGCCGCCGTGGATCCACATCACGCCGGGGAAGCGCTCGCCGGGGGCCGCGTCCGGGGGGCGGTGCAGATAGGCCTCGATGGTGAGCCCGTCGGTGCTCGGGTAGCGCACCTTCTCCGGCATGTGGAGCCTGTCCGCCGCGCCCGCGCGAATCTCGCTGTGCAGGAGTTGCTTCTCACCCGATGCCACGTCGATGACAAAGAGCTCCGTGGGACGTGTCGGGGTCTCGAACGTGTAGCTGATGCGGTCGCCGGCGGGGGACCACTCGGGCCGTAGCGCGGCACCCACCTCCGGGTCCACCAGCACCTTCGACTCGCCGCCGTCGGCCGACACCACGCGCAGGGAATGGACGCCGTCCCGGTTCTCCGTGTAGCTGATCCAGCGGCCGTCCGGGGACCAGCGCGCATCGCTCTGGTCATGGTCGGACGCCGCGATGGGGTGCGGTTCGCCGCCGGACCGGGGCGCGACCCAGTAGTTCAGCCAGCCGCTCCGCTGGGAGCGCAGCAGGATGCTCTCACCGTCGGGCGAGACCTGCGCGGCCCCGAACGCCCTGCCGGCGCGGTAGTCGAAGAAACCGGTGTCGCGCACGACGGTGCGCGGATTGCTCCCGTCGGGCTCGATCTCGATCACGTCGTGGTCGACCCAGCGGTCGTCCATGCGCACGTAGAGCAGCCGGTCGCCGTCGGGGGTCCAGCTGGGGTAGCCTTCGTAGAGGGGATCGCCGGTCAGGCGGCGCACCTTCCCGTCCGGAACCGACACCGTCCAGATGTCCATGCTGCCGAAACGGTCGCCGGAGAAGGCGATCCGTGCTCCGTCGGGAGACCAGGCGAGGCCGTTGGCGCGCGCGGCCAGACCGGTGAGCCTGCGGTCTGAACCGTCCTCGGCGGACCAGAGCCAGATCTCCGGCGCACCGCTCTTGTCGGAGGTGTAGGCGATCCAGCGGCCGTCGGGTGACCAGACGGGCTGAGGCGCGCCGAGCGAGCCCACCCCGCTCAGGCCGAGGTCGTCGGAGAGCGTCGTGAAGGCGCCGTCCTCCGTGGCGACCGCCCCCAGCCCACCCGCCGATACGAAGGTGATCATCGACCCGTCGGGGGCCCACTGGGGCGAGCGACTGCCACCTACTGCCGCCCGCAGGTCTACCAGCGCCTCCGCGCCGATGGGCCCCTCGTCCAGCGAGCCCGCCGCGCCGCCCTCGGCCGCGGGTGCCTCCGGGGTGCAGCTCCACCCCGTCCAAGCCGTCAGGAACGTCGCCACAACCACCGTCAACCGTCTCATCTCTGCATCCTCGTGTCCAAATGGAAAGCGGCGGCGCGGGTATCGCGACCGGCTCCCGAGCCGCCCCGCCTTCGTCCAGCGACTCTAAACCGCCCCGCCTACGTCCGCGCCGACGGACGACAGCACCCGCTCCCGCAGCAGCGCATCCACCTCCGTGATCCGAGGCTCGTCTTCCCCGGTGACCTCGATCACCGAGTGGGGCGGCACGACCTGCCATGCCGCATCCCCGTCCAGCCGCTCCGAGGCGATCAGCGTGCCCCCGGGAGCGAGCGGATGCCGGCGAGCGACGTACAGCGAGTTGGTCTCGTCGAAGTTCGAGGTGCGGATCACGGCGAGACTCCGTCCGTCGGCCAGGATCATGTTGAGTTTGCAGCGCACGTCCAGCGAGCCCGCGCGCGCCGCGGCCCGCGCCAGCGCCGCTCCGGCCGATGCCCCTTTCCAGACCTCCGCGATCGCAAGCAGGAAAAGGGTCTCGGTGTCGGATGTCCCCCGGATCCGGTTGTAGAGTTCGTCGGGCAGCGTAGCGCGTAGCGCGCGCATCGCGTGGGTGTGGAACCTGCGCACGTAGCCGTTGAGGCCGAAGGACCAGCGCTCGAACACGAACGGCGCCACCTCGCCCCGGTCCAGGGGGATGCCCGGGCTCGCGCTCCGAACGAGAGCCAGCGAACAGGTCGAACGCACGGACGAGAGCACATCCTCAAGGTCCGGATCGTGCCAGATGGGGCGCGCCTCGCGAATCCGCACCGGGCGTCCTTCGTGATACCAGCCCACACCGTACCCGTCGGCGTTGTGGACCCCGTGGCCCATCTCCCTGGCGTCGTAGCTCTGCCGGACGAGGGTGTGGCTGCCCCCGAACACGATCGGGTGGACGGGCGTCTTTTCGCCGGAGTAGCATACGAATCGGCACAAGGTCTTTTTTCTCCTCGAGGATGATGGGCCGCGCTGCTGCCTTCAGGGATGAAGTTTTCCCGGAGATGTGGCGCGTGCAACTCAGGACGGGGGCGCAGCGCCTCCCGCGCGCTCCGGGTCCAGTATCTCCGCCAGAAGACTCAAGTCTACGTTCCCGCCCGAGACGATCACCCCGGCCGGGCCCGCGCCCAGGTCGGGAATGCGTCCGAACAGGAGCGCGGCCACCCCGGCCGCCCCCGCGGGTTCCACCACCACTCTGGTGGTCTCGGCCAGCGCGCGCACGGCGGCGGTGATCTGGGCGTCGCTTACCCGCACGACACCGTCCACCAGAGCGCGTACGTGCAGGTATGTGATTTCGCCCGCCATGGGTGGGGCGAGTCCGTCCGCGACGGAGCCGACGCGGTCCAGACGGGCCGCCCGCCCGATGCGCAGGCTCTCGGACATGGCCGC
>LXNI01002783.1_pt1 | contig 11349 bp, 6 predicted proteins | sample 809091 | NCBI WGS metagenome assembly LXNI01 (sample SAMN04870527, study PRJNA318959) | sponge metagenome | biome: 01000161; feature: marine sponge reef; material: water | host: Sarcotragus foetidus | place: Greece: Milos, Mediterranean Sea | collected 2013-05-29 | depth 5-7 m | reverse complement strand
TTCATGTCTACGACGATGCTCCGCTTGTTGCGGTTGAACGCTAGGAAGATCGGTGCGTCGCCTCCCCAGAACGGCGGCCCCCAGTTCCGCGCCGGGTCTCCGCCAGGCGGTTCGACTTTGACCACATCCGCGCCCAAGTCGCCCAGCATTTGGGTTGCTTGAGGCCCGGCAATGTACTGCGACAGATCGAGGACTCGGATTCCTTCGAGCATCCTACCGTTATACCCTTGCCGTCGGGCTATGTCGGTTAGGCGAGGATCTCTTCGATCACGTGGCCGTGTACGTCGGTCAGGCGGCGATTGATCCCGTTGTGATACCAAGTCACTCGTTCGTGGTCCAAGCCCAGCAAGTGCAGCATGGTCGCGTGGAAGTCATGCACGGACGCGATGTTCTCCACAGATCGACCTCCTAACTCGTCAGTTGCTCCATAGCTGGTGCCGCCGCGGATGCCGGAACCGGCGAACCAAGTCGTGAATGCGTTGGGATTGTGGTCACGGCCCACGGTGCCCTCTTGGTGCGTGGGCATTCGTCCGAATTCCGTCGCCCAGACCACGAGGGTGTCCTCCAGCATGCCCCTTGATCGCATGTCCTTGAGCAGGCCCGCTGTCGGCTGGTCCAGGATCGGGCAGTGACGCTCGTAGTCGGCCTTGAGCGTCTTGTGGGCATCCCAGTTCAGCAGGCCGTCCACTCCCGACGCGCGGGAGGCGCAGAAGAGATTGACGAATCGCACACCTCGTTCCAGCAGTCGGCGCGCCAGCAGGCAATTCCGGCCGTATGCAGCCTTGAGAGGGTTCGGGTCGTTCGTCGCGTAAAGGTCCCGCGTCGCCTGCGTCTCCTTCGATAGGTCAGTGACCTCGGGAGCCGAGAGTTGCATCCGAGCGGCTAGTTCGTACGCTGCGATGCGTGCCTTGAGTTCCTCATCCCCCGGATGCGCCGCCGCATGAGTTCGGTTCAGCTCACCAAGAAAGTCTCGCGTGGCGGCATCGCGCTCGGGCGAAATGCTCGCCGGCCGGTCCAGATTTCGAATTGGCTCCTGTGCGTTGAATACGATCGCCTGGTGTTCTGCGGGCAGAAAGCCCGCGCCCCAATTGGCCGGGCCTGCGGGTGGAATGCCACGGACATCCGGAATCGCGACATAGGTGGGCAAGTTGTTGTTTTCCGTGCCGAGAGCATGGCTCACCCACGATCCGGCGGATGGGAAGCCCTCGAGGACGAAGCCAGTGTTGAGCAAGACGCATGCCGGTCCGTGCGTGTTGGTCTTGGACTGCATCGAGTGGACAAACGCAATTTCATCAGCAAGTCCGCCTAGGTGCGGCAGCAGCTCGGAAATCATCTTGCCGCTTTGGCCGTGCGGCTTGAATTCCCAGGGCGAGCCCATCAACGCCCCGTTGTTGCCTTGGAAGGTCACTGTGTCCAGCGCAGCCGGCGCCTGTTGGCCTGAACGCCGTTGGAGTTCCGGTTTGTAGTCCCACAAGTCGATGTGTGAGGCCGCGCCGGGACAGAAGATCTGCAGCACGCGCTTGGCTTTTGGCTCGAAGTGCGGAGGTTGCGCTGCCAGTGAGCGTCGCTGAGGCAGCATGCTTGCCAGTGCAACGCCCTGCAGGCCCGTGACAAACCCTCCAAGCAAGTCCCTGCGCGTGTGAGTGGACGCCATTGGCACTGCTCCCCGAACTGCGGGCGAATGCTCCTTCAGTGAGTGGGGGTTGTGCAAGATGCGGGAACCCGATGCGAAGCTGGAAGCGCTACGGCGAGATGTGGCCATCAGAACACGTACAGGAACTCGTTGGAGTTCAGGATCGCCCGACCGAGCGCTTCTAGTCCGTGGTCTGCCACAAACGCCGTCGCGGAACGAAGCTCCTCCGCACTCGGTTCGCGCAAATAGGCGCGTCCCCACGCGGCTTTGACCAGGTCATTTTGGTCTGCGCCAGATTCTGCCTCGACTTGTGCTGCAAAGGATGCGGCTTGGTCCAAGACAAAGGCGTTGTTGAGTAGACTCAGCGCCTGCAGGGGAGAGGTGGTCGTGATGCGCTTGGGGGCGGGCAGGGAAGTGTCCGGGCAGTCGAATTCACCGAGCAGTTCCGGCTTCACGGAACGGGCGTGTTGGTGATAGACTGCGCGCCGGTAGGTGTCCGGGGAGAACGCTTCGAGCGGGTAGTAGGTCGCAACGTTGTCGACCGTATAGCGGTATAGCCGGAAACCGGCTCCACCCATGCGCCGGTCCAGATTCCCGCTCGCCTGCAAGACCGCGTCTCGGAGTTCCTCAGCCCCCAAGCGCCTTGGCGGGTACCTCCACAGAAACACCCCCTCCCTGTCCACACGAGCCGCCTCTTGGCGGAACCTGCTGGACTGGCGGTAGGCCGCCGACAGCACGATCTCACGGTGTAAGGGCTTGAGCCGCCAATCGTGGGTGTGGATTAGGCGATGGCCCAGCCAGTCCAGCAGTTCTGGGTGCGACGGCATGCCCCCGTTGATGCCGAAGTCGCTGGGGTTGCGCAAGAACGGCTGCCCGAAATGGTGCATCCACACTCGATTTACGATGACCCGCGCAGTCAGGGCGTTGTCATCTGACGCAATCCATTTGGCCAGCGCCAAGCGCCGCTCAGCTTCCGGTGCGTCCAAGGCCAGCTCGAATTCCGTTAGCAGAGCCGAGAGCGTGCTCAAACTTCCCGGCGCGACTTCGGGCCCCTCGTTCATGGGATCTCCGCGCAGCATCACGAAGGACGGCTTGTCCGGCTGCTCGAAGCGGCCCAAGAACGCTCGCCGCGGCTTGGGCTGCTTCGCCAAGGCCCGTTGCGCTTCTCGTTCAGTTTGTTCCAAGCGATCCCATCGAACCCTCTCGTCGGGAGTGAACACGGCATGGAGCAAGAGGCGCTCTTGATCAGCCTCCGAATAGGGAAGACGACCTTCAGAGGAAGCGACGGTGGTCCATGAAGCTCCATCCAACGACACCGAAATCTCGTATTCCTCTGGCTGCGGCGGCCCGAATCGGCCGCCAAAGCCACCCAAGCGGTCTGAGGACCACTCGACGCGATAGATCCGCTCCGGCGCTGCGAGCTCTATCTGGATCCACGTCGGCATGCTGGTGGTCGAAATCCAGCGCCGGTCATGCTTGCCGTCCACGAGGTTGGCTGGGGCATAGGTGTCGGGGCTGGCGGAATCGACCCGTGTTCCACTCGCAGTAGCCTTCCCGCCTAGTGCGACGTTGCGGCTATCGTCGTTCGCCGAGAAGACCGCAAACTCGTCCAGGTCGACACGGTTGCGGTTGCCGGTAGCGCTGCTAACCCGCATGCGCACATAGCGCGCCATGACGGGATCGAAGGCCTCTTCCGTGCCAGCTTGCTCGACAGGCGGTCGGAATTGGCCAAGAATGGCTTCACGGTTCGTATCGACGCGCTGCTGGGCAGCCTTGCGGAGGGCTTCGAGCCCAGCCTTTGCGTCGGCGATCTGGTCTTCGAGAGGTTCCGCTGCCGATGTGAACTCCGCAACCTTGGCTGGATCGTCCCATGTGCGGTCACCGTGCCACACGCCCGCGAATGCCGCTTGCATGCGGTAGTAATCCTCGTTGCTGATCGGGTCGAACTTGTGGTCATGGCAACGAGCGCAATGCACGGTCAGGCCGAGAAACGCAGAAGCGGTTCCCATGACCATGTCGTCGAGATGATTGGCGCGCTTCTGCGCTTCGCCAGCGGGGTTCTTGATGCCGACCGTATCGTGCGGGCCTGCTACCAAGAATCCGGTCGCCGCTTGGACGTGGCGATCATCCGGCGCAAGGTGGTCGCCGGCCAGTTGCTCCAAGATCATGCGGCTAAACGGCTTGTCTTCGTTGAAGGAGCGGATGACCCAGTCTCGGTACGGCCAAGCGTTGCTGCGCAGATGATTCTGCTCGTAGCCATTGCTCTCGCCGAAACGCGCAACGTCCAACCAGTGCCGCCCCCAGCGCTCTCCGTAGGCGGGCGATGCGAGTAAGCGGTCGACCAGTTTGACGTAGGCTTCCGGATCGCTATTCTCGACGAACGAGTCGACTTCCTCCGGCTTCGGCGGAAGTCCGGTCAGGTCGAAGCTCAATCTTCTTATTAAAGTTTTTCTATCAGATGGAGGAGATGGCTCTAGTCCCTGCAACTGCATTGTGCGAAGCAGAAAGCCATCAATGGCGGTCCGTTCCCAACGGCCCGTAGGCTTGGGTTCGGTCTGGATGCGCAACGGACGCAGCGACCACCAAGCTTGGTCCGGGGCCGCCGCGGCTCGGCTCCCATCGTCGTGGGCTCCGGAGGCGATCCAGCCCCGGATCAAAGCAATCTCCGCTCCGGTCAGCGCTTCGCCCGCTAGAGGCATCGCGGGCTTGTCCCCAACCACCTTCGTCAGCAGTAAGCTGCCTTCTGGGTTGCCGGGGATGACTGCCGGGCCACTCTCGCCGCCAACGAGTAGTTGAGCTGCACTGCCGAGGCGCAGGTCCCTCTGCGCACTCTCGCCTTGGTGGCATATTGCGCACTTGCGCTCCAGGATGGGCAGGACATCCTCTACGAACGAGGCTTGATCTGTTTGCGCCGGTGCAGCTGTGAGCACCAGCGTCGTTAGGAACGCTCTAGCCAAGAAACGCACGCCGTCACGCTTGCTCGCTCCGGCCTGAGAGCAGGCTGGAATCTGAAGTCGTCTAGTCGCCAGATCACACATTATAGGCTTGGTAGCACTGGATTTGTACCGATCTTGCGGTGTTCTGGATGCTTTGGGCCAGCGATGGTGAGATTGCCTATGAGAGCAATTGCTCTAGACCGTAAGCGCAAGACTTCCGAATCGCATCGGGAGAGAGTTTCCGCTCGGGGGAAATTAGGGCAGATCGCCGGATGTCGTCGCTAACTTCCACACACATCGCCCGCCAACCCTTGGCCAATGCTCTCAGAGTCCGATCAGGGATCTGTGGCAGAAGGTTGCCTTGCCACTCGTCCCTGAGTTCAGCCAGCCTCGACCCGAACAATCGGAGCGTATCGTGGATATACAAGATGTCCCTTGCCCTGTCGCCGGCGCTTCGCTGTTTGTGAATCCGCTCGAAACGAGTCGCTGGCGAATATCTTTCCCGTCGACCGGGAGGCGTCGGGGAACAGCGACGTCGGCGTCGAGCGTTGCCAACGGTTGGGATGGCAAGGATTGGGCGTGCGGGCGCATTCGGTGAAGTCGATGCGCCCAGCCACCGAAAATGACGACCTTGTCTAGCCAGGGCTCCAGGGCTACGGCCAGCGCGATGAATTGATCTAGGTCAGAAATGGCTGCCATTGTCACTTGGCTACGACAGTAGCGGACCAAGAGCGCGATGCCGAATGAAGTCAGCTTGCGCCCGCCCCCGCGCAGGATGCACAGATACATCCAGCCACGTCTGCAGAATATCGGATACCGGCACGCCGTTGGCGGCCGTGGCCGCCCGCAGCACTGCCTCTCGGTTTGCAGGCACTCGCACATATACGTCTGGGGGACTCGGAGAATCGCATGGCGTCAGGCCAAAGCGCTCTAGGACCTCGGGATCCAGCCTATCCATCCAGATATGGGGCTTCACCCCACGCACGAACCCGAATCCAAGCACATCCGCCGCCGCGAAGAGACCGAGGCAGCACCGGAGCTTTGCCGACATGACGAGGTCCTTCCGTGATCCTTTGCGGCCGGGTGTATTTGGGTTGACTGAAGAGTACTCAGCTAGCGCTGCGTAGAGATGCTCGGTGTTCCGCTGGATGATCCAGCGTACTGGGATTTCCAAATATGCCTCACGGTTGGCTGAAACCCATCTCTCCAGCAGTTCGTCGATCCGGACGAGTTCGAGGTGCCCCCGCCCCGTGTCGAGGAATCCCTCAGCGGTGAGTCGCTGCATGAGGCGGAAGGCACTCATGGTCGAAACATTGGCGGCCGCTGCTAGCTGAGATGCGTTCTGGAACTTGCCCTTTGGGATGCGCAGCAGCGATGGCTGCAGAGCTTGCCCAAGTAGGACCTTCAACATCCACTGATTCAGGTCTGAGAACAAACGGGGCGGTTTCGGGCGAGGCGCTGCGGAGGCTGCGACCCGGCGACTTGGACTTGCGTTAAAGCGCTCCAGCCCATGCCCGGTGAACACTCTGAGCCCTTCTGCGTCGATTACTCCGGCACCGACTCCCGGGGCGTGGTGAAGCGCGAACTGCATGGCCTCATCAGCGACCGAGACCGGAACACGGCTCGACGCAACAACAGCCACAGGCACGGTAGGGGCAGGGCACCTCTCGGCGGCGATCTTGGATTGAAGGATCACTTGGGCTAGTAGCGGAATGAGGCGGTCGCGACGGCCCTCGGAGATACTCTTCACTTCGACAAGGTGCTGTCGTCCACCGGGGTCAGCGAGAATGTTGGCATGCGTATCCCCTGCACGAACTCGTCTACGGACCTTCCAGCCGGCCGTGCGAAACATGTCACCCACGATTCGCTCGAACGCAACTGTGGGATTTTGGTTTGAAGAAGACACTTGTACCCCAAGCCGCGGCCACAAGAGTTATCACGGCCATGAGAATTATCAAGGCCATGATAACTCTCGGGCGAGCCCAAGTTAAGCTTGCTTGCCTAGAACTGCAGGGGAATCAAGAAGGGCGTGCCCACATGCGGCAGCCCCGCTCAGCCCGCCAGCAAGACTTCGTCATGAGCTTGGCTAGAAGACGAGGCGCAGCCCGAAGCGCGCCGTGATCGGGTCCAAGAACCGGTTTCTCATCAAGAAGCGCGGATCTTGGGTCGCGCCCTGCGAGGCCGCAATCGCCTCGTAGTCGTAGCCGTTCAGAACCTGCGAGATGGGATCGCCGGGTTGCCACAACGGAAGGGTTTGGCGGTACAGGCTGCGGAACGTCCGCAAGGCAGTTTTCTGGTTGAAGACGTTGATCACGTTGAAGTTCAGTTCAAGCCACTTGCTCTCGGCTGCAAACGGATAGAAGCGCTGGATCACCGAGAGGTCAGTCTGCGTCCAAGCTGGGTTCCTACCGTCGCTTCCTCGATTGTCCACAAGAACGTCGACGTGCTCCAAGTCGACCGTGCGGCTGATCGGAGTGCCGCTCATGGCACGGAAGAATCCGCCGATTTCCATTTTCCAAGGCGTGATGTATGCCCAGTTGGCTTTGAGCTGGTGCGCTCTATCCGTGCCCAGCGGCCCGTCGATGAAGTTGCCGTTGGAGTCGTAGTTTAGGAACCACAGGTCAAAATCTCGATCGACGTTCGGGCTGAGACGGCCGTTCTCGTCGGAACTGCCCAAGCCAGAGTACAGGCCGCGGAGCTGCGAATACACATAGGCAACGTCGGCTAGCCAGCTGCTGCGGAAGGCTTTCCGCAGGCGGGCTTCCCACGCGTTGTAGGTCCTCTTGGGCATCGGCGTGGGCGGCAGGCCCGCTTCGATGAACCTGTCTACCGAAAGGCCTCGGCCCGGATTGGTGATGTAGTAGGCCTCCCCTGCCGGAGTCTGGCGGCCCACGTCCTCGATGGCTCTGTCAAGGTTCTTGTGGGTATAGCGGAGGGACAGCACATAATTCGCCGCGACCTCGTATTCCAGGCCGGCCACGGTTCCGGTCATGCGCATCGGCTTGAGATCGGGGTCGAGGTCTTCGAACGACGGGATGCGCCAGTTCCTGGTCTCCAGAAACGTTCCCGGGTAGTTGCCTTGGCCTGAGAATCCGCCGATCTGGGTCCAGTCAAGCGTGCTGTCGTCCATCAGGTAGTAGTGGCTCAGCCATTTGAAGCCACCGAAGGAGCCGTTGGCCATCTCCAATTTCATGGCGTCGTAAAACTGGCCCCAGCTGCCGACCAGCTTTAGCCTCGCGTTGCCGAGCACGTCGTAAGCAAACCCAACTCGGGGTGCGATCTTGTCGAAAAAGTTCCACTTGAAGGCCGCTCCCGAGAACTCGGGCAGGTCGCTGAAGGATGGGATCTCCTCCCGCTCCATGCGCAGGCCGAGATTCAGAGTCAGCGCTCCGTTAATCGTCCACGAATCCTGCACGAACAGGGCGTGCCTGTTCGTGCTGACGTTGGCGAGTACGCCAAATGGAGAACGCAGCTCGTAGTAACCGCACGGGTCGTAGAGCATGCCGTCCGCGCCTGAACAGGTGCTGGTGCGCACGGTGCCGTCCACCATGGTGTACGGGCGAGTGTAGCGGTACAGCAGGTAGTCGTACTTGTAGGAATCATTGATGTCGTGCCCGAGTCCGTTAAGCTGCCAGCCAAAGCGCAGATTGTGCTGCTGGCCGGCGATGTTGGCCAGATAGCTCGCGGTGACCGACACCGTGCTCTTCTTTTGGAAATCTTGCGACGTTTCGAAGCTCGCGCCGTGGCTGATCGAATAGAAACCGCGGGGCCGGTACAAGGCGCTGTCCGCTTGGATTCCGATCAGGCCTGGCGATTCTATGAACCTGTGACGAACCTGCTGCGGTCCGAGCAGTTGCTCGGTCTGGATGGCATTCAAGCCCCACCGAGCATCCACCACGAAAGTCGGTGTCGGCGTGAACATCGCGGCCCCGGCAATGGTGTAGCCGGGATATTCGTACCCTTCTTCTGACCAGCGAAAGTTCGGGTTGGAAGTGCCGTCGAGATCGGGCAGGCCGCCTTTCCACCTAGTGAAATCTGAGGCCCACGAGGCCATCAGGCGGACTTTCTCCGTAGGCTGGAAATCGACCTTCGAAGTCGTACTCCGCAAGCGGTCATTGCGCTTGAAGACACCGGACTCTCCCGAAGTGAATGTCACGGATCGCGAACGGTTGCGTACCTGTGGTAGCAGCGCACCGAAGAACCAGGCCCGATTGCGCCAGATGGGGCCGCCCAGGGTGAAGCCGAATTCGTTGGTAACTATCTCGTCTTCCGGATCGTAGACGTACTGCGCTACGTCAGTATCTTGAGCTGGATCAAGCCGCAGTCGCTTGTTGGGCGCCCCGCTGAGGGTGCTCCCGCTGCCGTACCACAGCAGGCTGCCGTGAAACTCATTGGACCCACTCTTGGTCTGGACGCTGAGCACGCCGCCCATCGCCCCGCCGAACTCCGCTTCGTATCCGGCCGTCTTCAGCTGGAACTCTTGCACGGTCTCAACGCGTAGGTTTTGATTGTTGAGGCCGTTGTACATGCTGGTCGTGTCGACGCCATCGACATAGAAGACGTTCTCCGCGCCCGAGGAGCCGTCGACCGAGATACCGCGAACGGTCCGCCCTTTGTGAGAGACATTGCCGGCCAAGGCTTCAATGTTGACGCTGGGCGTGTAGCGTGCGTAGTCAGTGAAGTCACGACCGCCGGCGGCATTGGTCAGCCTGTCGCCAGAGAACACCGAGGCCTGCTCGCTCTTGAACGTATCGATCGCTGCCGTTCCGGCTTCGACCACGATCGTGCTGTCGATTCGGCCGACCTCAAGCGCCATCTCTACCAAGAAGGTACGACCGATTTGGACCACGACGCCCTCGTTCACCGCAGTTTGAAAGTCCTCGGCTTGAACCCTCACGGTGTAGTTTCCAGACGGAAGGTTGCCGTTGAACACCAAGCCCTGCTCGTCGGTGATGGCGAGGGCCGGCCGGATCAAGGCCGGACTACTGAACTCGACCTGGGCACCGGGGATGACGCTACCAGTCTGGTCGGTGACGAGGACGCGCAGCCCACCTACCTGTTGCTGGGCCGCGACACGTCCCTGAATCGCGATCAAGTAAAGAGCAAAGAATATGCATCCTGTAATGGTTAGACGATACATGAATATCCTTGCATGGTATAACACCCGAGCTTATAGGCACTTAGGTCAAGCCTTATCTGGTTGTCCGGCAATTCCAGCCCAGGTTAGGCGGTCGGGCGGCGGAGTCGTGCGCATGGCGACACAAGCGAGGCGGAGCACGAGATCGACTAGCTGGTAGCGCCGGTTATAGCAGCAGGAGAATTCGGCTAGGCGGCGCCTCGCACAACGCGCCTCGCAGGCGCGATAGGTTGCTTCCAGTGTGCCTTTGGCGTTGCCCAGCAGCGCGTTCGCGCCGATGGTCGGGCGTGTATGCTGCTTGTATGTTCAGTGCCAGCCGCGCCGGGACGATGCACGTTTCGGACTGTCGCCCCTCTAGCATGTGGTGGGTGCTCGAGCGCGACCGCAGCCCACTGCGTGCCCGTCCGGCTTCGCGAATCTGCTTCCTGCGGGCCGGTTGTTTCCTCCTCGGAATGGTAGCGTCGCTGGCTGCTCAGCCAGCGCTCGTGCTCGACCAAACGACGGAAGCTCCTTCATGGGCCGTTGCCGAGCGCCTTCTCATCGAGGCTGCGTCCGACGGTGTGCAGGACTTCTTCGACCGCTTCGTGGACGACCGCGGATACCTGAAATGCGTTGAGCGCTGGGGCGGAAACGACGGGGCCGATGACGCGATGGAGAATTTCGGGGGCTGGACGCTGTTGTATGCCCTCGGGGGACGGGACGCGGTAGTCGACCTGTACAAGCGAGCTTGGGAGGGCCACATCCGTCAGTACACGCAGGCTCGAGCCCCTGGCATCGAGATGGCCGAGCACGGCATGTATTGGCGAGAGTTTGTCACTTCGTTTGACTGGGAGCACACTGGCGAGGCGCTAGCGGCATTCCACTTATACGGGTTCGCGGCGCCCGGGGATCCGCTGTACCGGGCAAGGACGACGCGGTTCGCCGACTTCTATACGGGAGATGATCCGGACGCTGACAATTACGACCCGGACCTAAGGATCATCAAGAGCCTCCATAACGGCAGCAGGGGGGCGAAAGTGACCCCAGCGACCGAAATGGATTGGGAATTATAGCGAATAGTCACATTTGCCCTTGACAGAGCGCGCGGTGACTCACTTTTCGGGCTTCTTCCGGCGCACATCGACCGGGCGGAAGAACGCTCGTCGAATCTTCTCAGGACCGGCTCCGGGCATGTCGAATGCCTCGCGCAGCTCGGCTCGGCTCGGCTGGTAGTCGCTCGGCGGAAGCGTGATCGAGGCAGTGCGCTTCTGGCCCTGGGCTTGGGGTTCCGCTTTCTTGCCCATGCGTCTATGATACCGATTTTACCGCTCGCGTCGCGGAGCCATCTGCATCTTAACCGACCGGCAGCGTTGCAGGACGCTCTCAAGCGCCGCCGCTTCCACCACGTCCACCGTCAGCCCGTACTTGGACTTCACCCGCACCACGCGATCCGCGAACCAGCAGCGGTTGCTCTCCGGCAGCCATTCACCTGCGTCCTTGCCCGACTTCTCTCGACGGTTCAGGCCGGGCTCCGCCAGAGTTAGCCCGGATATCTCACCAAGTCTCGCAAAATCCGAAATGTGGGCCGACAAACCCACGGACGGCATTGAAACTAGACGTTGCTAGTGGAGTTATTGAACATGTGGCGGCGAATCCACTCCTGC